>Ga0075434_100002243_pt1 | contig 16890 bp, 17 predicted proteins | sample RhiMethybrSRZTD3_FD_75298 | JGI IMG/M metagenome (GOLD analysis project Ga0075434, IMG submission 75298) | Populus rhizosphere microbial communities from Tennessee, USA - Rhizosphere MetaG P. TD hybrid SRZTD3 | ecosystem: Host-associated > Plants > Roots > Rhizosphere > Soil | place: USA... | reverse complement strand
CCTGCTTGGCCGCCGTATCGGAACTCGATCTCGTCCCGAGGGCCGCACCAGGGACAGCGGATGAGGAGCATCAGCCGTCCCCTCGGTCGAACGCGTGCACGAGGCGTTTCGGCGCCACCTGACGCCAGGCTTCGGTGACGAGCTCTTCCATCTCGTCTCGGTCGACGGTTCGCATCACGACGCCGATCCAGCCGCTCGGGCCGACGTACGGAGGCACGAAGAAGGTCTCGGGGTCCTGAGTGACAAGGGCCCGCTGCTCGTCGTGGGTCGACTTCACCCAGGCGTGACGCTCACGCTCGGAGAACATCACGAAGATCTTGCCGCGGATGCGGAACGTCGGATCGCCCCACGTCTCCCGCTCCTCGGCCTCGGGCATCGAGAGGCAGATCTTCCGGACGGTTCGCGCTTGCATCAGTCCTTCATCTCCTGCGCGTGCATCAGTGCGCGACCGCCGCTGCGCCGTGCTCGTCGATCAGCGCGCCGGTGGTGAACCGGTCGAGGGAGAAGGGCCGCGCGAGTTCGCTCTCACCGGTGGCTACGGCGTCGGCGAACGCCCAGCCGCTGCCCGGCGTCGCCTTGAAGCCGCCGGTGCCCCAGCCGCAGTTCAGGTAGAGGCCGGGGATCGGCGTCGGCCCCACGATCGGCGACGCGTCCGGGCACACATCGACGATCCCCGCCCAGGACCGCAAGAGCGAGACGTGCGCGAACAGGGGGAACAGTTCGAGGGCCGCCGCCATCTGGTGCTCGATCACGTGGAAGGAGCCTCGCTGGGCGTAGCCGTTGTACGGGTCGATCCCGGCGCCCATCACCAGCTCGCCCTTGTCGGCCTGCGAGACGTAGACGTGCACCGCGTTCGACATGACCACGCAGCTCAGCACCGGTTCGTACAAGGCCGACACGAGCGCCTGGAGCGGATGCGACTGCAGGGGGAGACGGAGCCCCACCATCGAGGCGAGCACGCTCGTGTGGCCGGCGGCCGCCAGCGCCACCTTGCCCGCCCCGATCGTGCCCGTCGGCGTCTCGACGCCGGTCACCCGGCCTCCCTCGCCACGGACGAAACCCGTCACCTCGTGGTGCTCCACGATGTCGACGCCGAGGTCGGTGGCGGCTTTCGCGTACGCCCACGCCACCTTGTCGTGACGCGCGACGCCCCCGCGTCGCTGGAGGGTCGCCCCCAGGACCGGGTACCGCACGTCGGGTGCGACGTTCACGATCGGACAGAACGCTTCGACCTCGGCGGGCGTCAGCCACTCTGCGTCGACGCCGTTCAGCCGGTTCGCCTCGACCCGCCGGACGCTCGAACGGGCGTCCCCTAGGTCGTGGGCGAGGTTCAGGACGCCGCGCTGGTGGAACTGAAGGTCCGCGCCGAGGTCGTCCTCGAGTCCTTCCCAGAGCTTGAGCGAGTGTTCGTAGATCGCCGCCGATTCGTCCCAGAGATAGTTCGACCGGATGATCGTCGTGTTCCGCGCCATGTTGCCGCCGGCGAGCCACCCCTTCTCGACGACGCAGACGTCGGTGACGCCATGGTTCTTGGCCAGGTAATAGGCGGTGGACAGGCCGTGGCCGCCGCCCCCGACGATCACGACCTCGTAGGCGCGCTTCGGCTCCGTCGAGCGCCAGTAGCGATCCGGCCCGGACATGGCCCGGAATCGTGCCACACGCTCGCGGGTCGGGCCCCGGGTGCATCGCGCAGGACGCAACGCCCTGCTGCGAGCGTCCGCCGATGGCGCCGCCGCCCTCAGGATCGTTTCGGCGGGGCTCGTCGTCGCGCTCGGTGTCGCGTTCGTATGCACCGGGGCGTCTTCGGATGGGGAGCCTGCCTCGCCCACGACCTCATCGCTGCGAGGCCATCGCGTCCGTGGGCATCCGGTGAGGCGGATGCGACGATGGCGGACCGTCGAACGGGACTCATGGGCCGCGATGCGTTCAGTGACGCGTCAACCTCCATCGCCACTGGCGGCGAGACGTCCGAGCGTGTCGACCTCGCAGCGACTCGGCCTCCGCGCTCGGACGTCCGCCGGGCGGCGTTTTCCCGCGCGACGCCGTCGTCAAACGCGATCCCGTGCCGATCCCCGCCGTGTCTCACGTGCCCACGACGTCACACGTCTGTTGGGTCGGGCGCTTCGATGGGCGGCCCGCTCGAAGCCTTCGTTCAGCGCTCGTCGAGTTCGGCTTGGAGTCGACGAACCTCGCCCCGCAGGTCCTCGACCTCCGAGAGGTCGGCGCGCAGTCGGCGAACCTGGCGCTGCAGGGCGAGCACCCGCCGGACCCCGGCGAGATTGATCCCAGCCGACACGAGTCCGGCGATCTCTTGGAGGCGCTCGATCTCCCGCGGGCTGTATCGGCGGGTACCGCCGGCACTCCGCGCCGGCTCCAGCAGCCCCTCGCGCTCGTAGCCACGCAACGTCTGGGGATGAAGACCGGTCAGCTCGGCCGCAACCGAGATGCTGAACAACGCCCGATCGCGTTGCGGCCACGATCCCTGCTTCGAAGTCATGTGGACATGTGAGCAAATCTCAGAAGGGGTTGTCAACTTACCTTAGGAGTTGCTATATGGAAGCAGCGGGGATACGCAGGGTGTGGTCGAGCGGATGCCGACCACGACGACATGAGGAGGTGGAGACGATGCTCATGCGTACGGACCCGTTCCGGGATCTCGACCGGCTGACCGAGCACCTGCTCGGGACGGCTACGCGGCCCGCCGCGATGCCGATGGACGCGTACCGCGATGGCGATCGGTTCATCGTGCGGTTCGACCTGCCCGGCACGAACCGGGACTCGATCGATCTCACGGTTGAGCAGAACGTGTTGACCGTGAGGGCCGAGCGACCGGACCCCACCACGAACGGCGCAGAGGTCATCGTGGCCGAGCGCCCTTCGGGCACGTTCAGCCGACAGGTGTTCCTCGGAGAGACCCTCGACGCCGAGAACCTGTCGGCGGACTACACCGCCGGCGTGCTGACGCTGACGATCCCCGTCCGGGAATCCGCCAAGCCGCGGAAGATCGAGGTCACCACGAACGACCGGCCGGTCCTCGACGTGGGAGCCAACAGCTAGCTGCGCGGCTGCTTCGTCCGGCCCCCCGTCCGCAGCAGGGTGGGGGGCCGCTCGGCCCTTGACGGGATGGTTCACCTGCATGGTGTCGCACGAGCGGTTCACCGATCACCAACGCCGAGGCCTCGTGGAGCGACGGGACGATCAGGACCGGACGCTCGGGGCGATGCACACACTCGAGTCGGCGCTCGAGTCGGCGACGTTCGGACGCGAGGATCGATGGCGTGATGATGTCTTGGCGTCGCTGACCAGACTGCTCGAGGCGGTCGCGGACGAAGGCGACGGTGCAACGGAGCCCGACAGCTTGCTTTCGGATGTGGCGCGCAACCAACCCCGGCTGCGCGCGCGCGTTCACGGCATCCGGGCCCAATACCGTCAGCTCCGCGAGACGCTCGAAGCCCTCATCTCGGAGCGACCAGGCGAGGGCCCCGTCGACTTCGCGGATCTACGCCAGCGGATCGGTTGGATCTTGAGCGCGCTTCGCCACGTCCGTGGCCGGGAGTCGGACCTGATCTACGAGGCGTACTTCGACGCTTTCGAAGCGGACCTGATCGAGGAAGCGGATCTGCGGCACGACGTTCTCGGCGTCGAAGAAAGCGAACGCGAGCAGTCTCGCGATGTGAAAGGAACCTGACAGACGAAGCGACCCTCCCTGATCTGTAACGCGGGCCGCACGCAGTGAGGAGGTGACCGGGTCATGCAGGAGTCTCTGGCTCCGGGTAGCCCGGTGCTCGCCTTCCCCGCAGAGGTGGACATGGCGAGCGCCGAAGAGGTACGCGCATCGCTGACTCCGCTCATCCAGGCGGGCGGTTCGATCGTGATCGATCTCTCAGCGGTGACGTTCATGGATACGACCGGCGTCCATGCACTTCTTCAGGCCGCAGAGGCGCTCGCCGGCCGAGGCTGCCTCATCGTGCAGGGCGCGAACGCTGAGGTCACCAGACTTTTGGCGATAGCGGGGATGCGTTCCGCCAGACCGAATATCCACATCATCGATCCTCTGTAACTCGCCGCGACCCGTTTCGGCCTCACGCCCTATCCCGCCTTACGTTTCATCGAGGAGGCCGTCAGTTCCGTCCTCTCATCCCTCCGCATCCTTCGTTTGACATCCGCTCGACGCTCGGCCTAGCGTCGTGTGTTGCACGCCGTCCACGGGAGTTGCAGGATGCGCGACGAAACCGGGAACCTCCAGTCGGTTCGGCGGGCGCTGAGCGCGCTCGAGGTCGTGGCCGACGCCGGCGAGATCGGCGTCTCCGAGCTGGGACGCCAGCTCGGCGTCCACAAGGCGACCGCGTCGCGGTTGGCCGCCGCCCTCGCGGAACGTGAGCTCCTCGAGCGGAACCCGCAGAACGACCGGTATCGGATCGGGTTCGGCCTCGTGCGCCTGGCGGGGTCGGCGATCGCCGGCCTCGACATCGTCCGCGAGGCCCATCCGCTCCTGGAGAGCCTCGCCGAGCAGACGCGAGAGACGGCGAACCTCGGCGTCCTGTCGGGCGACTCGGTGGTCTACATCGACCAGGTGACGGGTACACGCTCCGTGGTCGCCATGAGCTGGGTCGGACGCCGCACGCCGCTGCACTGCACCTCGAACGGGAAGGTCCTGCTCGCGTACGCGATGCCGTCCGAGCGCGACCGGGTCCTCGCGCGACCCCTCGAGCGGTTCGCCGCGAACACGATCGTCGACGCGAACGCCCTCGAAGCCCAATTGGACGAGGTTCGCCGCCGAGGCTACGCCCAGACGATCGAAGAGCTCGAGGAAGGACTGAACGCGGTCGCGGCGCCGGTCCGGCGGGCCGACGGGCATGTCACCGCCGCGCTCTCGGTGAGCGGCCCGGCTTTCCGGATGCGTGGGATCGATCTGCCGAGGATGGCTCGGTTCGCGATGGACGCGGCGGACGCGATCTCGCACCGGCTCGGGTACGTCGAGCGGAAGCGGAGTGCGGGATGAGGGACTGGGATCGCCTCCGCCGCCCTGTCGACTCGCTGCTCGACACGATCGGGGCGACACCGCTCGTTCGGCTCGCGGGCGTCGCGCCCACGGTCGAGCTCTTCGCGAAAGTGGAGTGGTTCGGGCCGACCGGGTCCGTGAAGGATCGGATCTACGCTCGGATGCTCGGAGAGGCCGAATCCCGCGGCGAGCTCCGCTCGGGGATGACCGTCATCGAATGCACCACCGGGAACGCCGGCATCGCGTGCGCCGCCGTCGCGGCGATCAAGGGGTACGCCTGCACGATCGTGATGCCCGAGGGCATGAGTGCGGAACGCAAGCGCATGATCGAGGCGTACGGCGCCGAGCTGGTCCTGACGCCCGGCGCGGGGACGGATATCGATCTTGCCCTCCGGAAGATGCGGGAGATCGTCGAAGCCCACCCCGGTCGCTACTTCTTCCCGGGGGAGTTCGAGAATCCCGCGAACCCGGCGGCACAGGAGGTCTCCGGTGAGGAGATCTGGGAACAGACGGGCGGGCGTGTCGGCGCCGTCGTCGCGGCGCAGGGGACGGGCGGCTGGATCACCGGCGTCGCGCGGGCGCTCAAGGCGCACGCGGCCGACGTCCTCGCGTACGCCGTGGAGCCGGCCGAGAGCCCCCTGATCAGCGAGGAACGGTGGGGGACGCACGGCGTCCCCGGCATCGGTGACGGGATCATCCCGGCGAACCTCGATCTGTCCTTGATGGACGGGATCGTGATCGTCGAGACCGATGCGGCCCTCGAGATGGCGCGACGCCTCGCGCGTGACGAGGGCATCCTGTGCGGGCCTTCGTCGGGGATGAACGTCGTGGCGTCCCTGAAGGTCGCGGAGAAGCACCCGGAGCTCGAGAACATCGTGACCGTGATCGCGGATACCGGCCAGCGTTACCTGTCCGGCGAGCTGTTCGGCGAGGGCGCCGACATCGAGGAGCCTGACCGGGATCACGCGCTGGATCCGGACACCGCCGCGATGCTGCGGCAGCATCGCGACCGCCTCGAATTCATCTCGTGAGCGACCTCCACGAGCTGTCCGCCGTGGAGGCGCTCGCTCTTCGAGAGGTTCGACGCGCTCATCGGGCCGACGTGGGCCGTACCCGGGATCCCGGCCGGCGGTAGCTACCTCGGGACGTTGTGGGAGGGCGGCGGCCCGAACGACCGGCAGTACGCCGCGATGATGACGACGCCCTTCTACGTGCTCTCACCGTGTCCCGTGCTCGCGGTGCCGTCGAGGTTCACGTCGAGCGGCGTGCCCTCAGGCGTGCAGATCGTCGGGCGGACGTACGACGACATCGCCGTCTTCCGCGTGGAAGCCGCGATCGACCGGGGCCGGCCGTGGCCGACGGTCGCCCGTCCGTGTAGCGGTTCACACCGAGCGCGTGGGCTCCTGTACCGTGCGGCCATGAGCACCACGTATCCCTTCTCCCGAGCCGACCGCGAGATCCAGGAGCGCGCCCGCGCCTTCGTCGACGAACAGCTGATCCCATGGGAACAGCACGCCGAGGAGCACGCCGGTCAGATCCCGGAGGACGTCCGCGAGAAGCATCACGCCGCGGCGATCGATCTCGGCTTCTACGCGATGAACCTCCCCGAGGACCTCGGCGGCACCGGCTACACCACCCTCCAGCAGGTCCTCGTGTCCGAGCAGATCGGCCGCGTCACGAACGCGCTCGGCTGGTGCGTCCATACGCCGGCCGGCTGGGCTCCGGAGGTCATGACCCACGAACAGATCGAACGCTGGCTGAAGCCCGCGATCCGGGGCGAGCGCCGGGAGTGCTACGCGATCACCGAAGCGGGCGCCGGCTCCGACGTCGACGCGATCACCGCGACCGCTCGCCGCGACGGCGACGACTACCTCCTCACCGGCGAGAAGATGCACGTGACCTCGTACAACACCGCCGACCACATCTTCTTCCAGGCGAAGCTCGCCGGCGGCGACCACGAGGGGCAGCACGCGCTCTTCGTCGTCGACAAGGACATCCCCGGCGTCCGGCTCGTCCGTGAGCCCCGCTACACGCACACGTATCCGGATACGCACGCGATCGTCGCGTTCGACGACGTCCGCGTGCCCGCGTCGCAGCTGATCGGGGCCGAGGGTGACGGCATGACCTTCACGTACGCCTGGTTCCGCTACGAACGGCTGATGATCGCCGCGCGCTGTTGCGGCGCGGCGGAGCGACTCGTCGAGGAGGCCACGGCCTTCGCCGAGGAGCGGGTCCAGTTCGGCAGGCCGATCATCGACAATCAGGCGATCGCGCACATGCTCGCGGATTCCCTCACGGAGCTCTGGGCCGCGCGCCTCATGACCTACCGCGTGGCCGAGAACATCGACGCCGGTGCCGATGTGAAGATCCAGCACGCGCAGTGTTCGATGGTGAAGCTCTACGCGAGCGAGATGGCCGGGAGGGTCGCCGACCGAGCGGTCCAGATCTTCGGGGGGCGCGGCTACATGCGGGAGAACGTCGCGGAGCGCTTCTACCGGGAGCTGCGCGTCGACCGGATCTGGGAGGGCACGTCGGAGATCCAGCGCAACATCATCGCCGACCAGCTCCGCAAGCGCGGCGTGCGGACGCTCACCTGAGGGGCGGCTCGCCTGCCTTCCCGGGTCCCGCGGCGGTCGGCTACGCTCCGGGCGATCTTGCGGGAGGAGGACGTGATGCGGGCACGGGTGAGCTGGTTGGCGCTCTGCGCGGCGGTCGCGGTCGTGGCCGCAGGGTGCACGAGCGGCGGTAGCCAGGGTTCGGGCTCCGGCGGGCATCTGACGATCGGCACCACGTCGAACATCGACACCCTCAACCCTTTCGTGACCTTCCAACAGAACTCGTATGCGGCCTTCGAATACATCTACCCCCAGCTCGTCCAGTACAACGACCAGATGTCGGACTTCCTCCCCGACTTCGCCCAGTCCTGGAAGACATCGTCCGACGGCCTCACGTGGACGTTCGATACCGCGCCGAACGCCACGTGGTCCGACGGTCAGCCGCTCACGGCGGAGGACGCGGCGTTCACGTTCAACACGATCTTGAAGTACGGCGACGGTCCGGCGGGGAACCTGATCGGAGGGCTCGCCAACGTGACCAAGGTCGAAGCCACCGATCCCAACACGCTCGTCGTCACGTACTCGGTTCCGGCCGCGAACGTGCTCCCCCAGCTCCAGGGTCTCTCGATCCTGCCGGAGCACGTCTGGTCGCAGTACGCGACCGGCGACGGGAAGGGTCTCCGGCAGTTCCCCAACGTGCCGGAGGATGGTCAGCCGCTCGTCAGTGGGGGACCGTTCGAGCTCGCGTCGTACACGAAGGACGAGGTCGCGATCTTCCGGAAGAACCCGACCTTCTACGGAACGAAGCCGTCGATCGACGGGTTCGGACTGCAGTACTTCTCGAGCGACGATGCCATGGTGTCCGCGCTCCGAAGCGGTCAGATCCAGGCCGCGATCAACCTCCCGCCCACCGCGATGAACACGCTGAAGGGCGACGGTAGCCTCACCGTGTACGACGGCCCGGGTCTGCAGTTCCGCGACTTCATCATCAACTCGAGTCCGAACAAGACGCAGAACCTCGAGTTGCTGGACCCGAAGGTCCGGATGGCGATGGAATACGCGATCGATCGCGATGCGATCGTCCAGACCGCCTGGCTCGGGTATGCCAAGCCGGGGAGCACGATCCTTCCTCCCGCCGCGGGGGTCTGGCACGACCCCAACATCCAGCCGCTCCCGTACGACATCGACAAGGCCAACGCGATCCTCGACGCCGCCGGGTACAAGCGAGGACCTGACGGCATCCGGATCGCGAACGGACATCCCATGGACTACACCGTCCTGTTCGCGAAGGACGAATCGGGGGCCGGAGACACCGCCTTCCAGATCATCCAGAACGGCTTCCAGCAGATCGGCATCAAGATCACGCAGCGCAAGGAAGACAACGACGCGGTCAACACCGCGATCTTGGGCGACAACAACACGTACAACACGTTCGACCTCGCGATGTGGGACTGGTACCCCTGCTGTCCGGTCCCGGACTTCATCCTGTCGGTCGTGCTCTGCTCCCAGTACGGGAGCTGGAGCGACACCGGATTCTGTGACCAGCGCTACGACAAGATGTACGACCAGCAAGGCGTGACGCGGAACCAGGCCGCACGCGTCGCGCTCGTCTACTCGATGCAGAAGCTGCTGTACGACGCTCGTCCGTACATCGTCCTCAGCAATGACGATCAGCTCAATGCGTGGTCGACCGGCTGGGACGGGTTCGTCGAGTCGTCGCTCGGCTTGTTCAACAACCTCTCGAAGGCGAGCCTGACCCAGGTGCATCCCGCGTAGCGAGGCGAAGGAGTTCGCGAGGTGCGTCGCACCGATTACGTCATCAAGCGGATCTTCTTCGCGGTGATGACCGTGTTCGTGGCGATCACGATCAACTTCCTGCTGTTCAGGGCGCTCCCCGGGAGCGCCGTGACGAACTTCGCCCGCGCGCCGCACGCCTCGCCCGAGCTCCGAGCGACGCTCACGCACGAGTTCGGGCTGGACCAGCCGCTGTGGAAGCAGTACGCGCTCTACCTGAACCAGCTCGTCTTCCACGGGAACATGGGGATCTCGTTCGCCGACAACCAGCCCGTCACGTCGGAGCTCGCCGGCAAGCTGAAGAACACGATCGGGATGGTCTTCGTCGGAACGTTCCTCGCGATCGTGATCGGCGTCGTGACCGGGTTCCTCGCGGCATGGCGCCGAGGCGGAGCGGTCGACCATGCATCGACGAGCTCCGCGATCGTGTTCTACGCGCTGCCCACGCAGTTCATCGGGATGATGCTGATCCTCCTGTTCGCCTCGGTCCTGCCGACCGCGGGTATGCGCAACCAGGTGAATGCCTTCTTCTCGGGCGGCAGCACCTGGTCGAACCTGAAGGACATCGGGCTGCACATGATCCTGCCGGCCGTGACCCTGGCGCTCACGCTGTTCGGCGAGTACACGCTCGTCGTCCGCTCGGCGATGCTGGAGACGCTCGGCGAGGACTACGTGCTGACCGCCCGAGCGAAGGGGCTCCCGCAACGGAGGATCGTGGTCTCGCATGCGCTGCGCAACGCGATGCTCCCGATCGCGACGCTCGTCGCCCTGTCGCTCGGGTTCATCGTCGCGGGGGCGATCCTCGTGGAGATCGTCTTCTCGTGGCCTGGGATCGGCCAGGCGGTCTACGAGGCGGTCGCGACACGCGACTACCCGATGCTCCAGGGCGCGTTCCTGATCCTCACGCTCTCGGTCGTGTTCTTCAACTTCATCGCCGACCTCTTGTACTTCAAGCTCGACCCCAGGATCACCGAATGAAGACCGTCGAGCCGGCCGTCGTCGAGGGGACCGCGCTCGAGGCACGGCCGTCGCGGGGCGGGCATCCGATCGTCCGGGTCTTCCGGGAACGTCCCTCCGCCGTTCTGGGCCTCTCGCTCGTCCTGTTCTTCGTGCTGGTCGCGATCTTCGGGCCGGCGCTGGCGCCGTACAGCTGGACGCAACCGTCAGGCGCGGTGTTCGCCCCGCCGTCTGCACAGCACCTGCTCGGCACCGACGGCAGCGGCGTCGATGTGCTCAGCGAGATGATGTACGGCGGCCGCACCTCGTTGATCGTCGGGTTCGCCGCCGCGCTGGTGGCGATGATCGTGGGTGGCGGGATCGGCCTGCTCGCCGGCTACTCGGGCGGCGCCACCGATGTCGGCCTGATGCGCGTGACCGACTACTTCCTCGTGATCCCCGACCTGGTGCTCATGATCGTGATCGCGACGGTGTTCGGGCCGAGCCTCTCTCACGTGATCCTCGTGATCGGGCTGCTCCTGTGGACGACCACGGCCCGCATCGTCCGCGCGCAGGTCAAGAGCATCCGAGAACGGGTCTACGTGCGACGCGCTCGTTCGCTCGGGGCGAGTCACCGACGGATCGTCTTCCAGCACATCCTGCCGCAGGTGGCTCCGCTGTTGATCGCGACGACGGTCCTCACGATCGCGTACGCGATCTTCGACGAATCGGCGCTCGCGTTCCTCGGCGTGGGCGTCCCCGGTGTGTCATGGGGAACGATGCTGGAACACGCGTTCGAGCGCACCGCCATGACGGAGGGCGCGTGGTGGGCGTTCGTGCCTCCGGGCCTGGCGATCGGCCTGGTCGTGATCGGGTGCTACCTGATGGGTCAGGCGATCGAAGACGCGTTGAACCCACGTCTGCGAGTGGCCCACCTCTCGATCAGGACCTGGCGGATCAGGAAGGCTCCGGCGGCGACGACCCACCTGGACCCGGAGCCGGATCGGGAAGAGGCCGTGTGAGCCTGCTCGAGGTGCGGGATCTTCAGGTCTGGTTCGACCTGCCGCACGGCGGACGACTCCACGCGGTCCAGGGCATGAACTTCGCGGTCGACGTTGGCGAGCGCCTCGGCCTCGTCGGCGAATCGGGGTGCGGGAAGACGACCGCGCTCCTCGCCCTGATGGGATTGCTGCCTCCGAGCGCCGAGGTCGACGGCACGGTCCTGATCGATGGGACGGAGATCCTCCGCGGCGGTGAGGATGCGATGCGGGCGTATCGCTGGACCGACGTGGCGATGGTGTTCCAAGGTGCGATGAACGCGTTCAACCCGGTGAAGACGGTCGGTTCTCAGATCGTCGAGCCGATGGAGTTCCACGGGACCGCGACCGGTGCCGTCGCCAAGAGGGAAGCGGCGGACCTGCTCGAGCTCGTCGGCATCCCGGCGGCTGCGGCCGGACGGTATCCGCACGAGTTCTCAGGAGGGATGCGCCAGCGTGCCGCGATCGCGATGGCCCTCGCGTGCGGACCGAAGGTCCTGCTCGCCGACGAGCCCACGACCGCGCTGGACGTCATGGTCCAAGCGCAGATCCTCGAGCTCCTGGTCAGCCTGACGCGGGATCTCGGTCTCGCCGTGATCCTCGTGACGCACGACCTCCCGGTCGTCGCCCAGGTCTGCGATCGGGCCGTCGTGATGTACGCCGGCCGGACGGCGGAGTCCGGCCCGATCGACACCCTGTTCCACGACCCGCGACACCCGTACACCCGCCTGCTGTTCGAGGCGACCCCGGATCTGATCGGCGATGCGGAGGTCGTCTCGATCCCCGGGGCTCCGCCCCGACTCGACCGGCCCCTCGTCGGCTGCCCGTTCGAGCCGCGGTGCGATCGAGCATTCGATCGCTGCAAGGTCGACACTCCCAGGCTCGCGGTGGTCGCGGCCAGGCACGAGGCGGCCTGTCACCTCAACGACGTCGCACCGGCCGGGATCGGGAGCGGCGTGGGATGAGCCATGCCGTCTCGGCGGATGTCGGACCGGGGTCCCCCATGGGCCGGGCCGACCTGCTGCAGGTCCATGACCTCGTGGTCCGCTACCCCGTCCGGCGCGGGCTGATGGAAGCGATCCGGCGCCGACCCCGACGGTTCGTGTCGGCCGTGGACGGCGTCTCGTTGTCCGTCGCGCCGGGCGAGATGCTGGCCATCGTCGGGGAATCGGGCTGCGGGAAGACGTCGACGGCCCAGGCGATCCTCCGGATGGTCGAGACGACGTCCGGGGCGATCGAGCTCGGCGGACGCGACATCACGCATCTGGGAACGAAGGATCTCCGGCCGATCCGGAGAGACGTGCAGATGATCTACCAGGACCCCTACGAATCGCTCGATCCGCGTTTCCGCGTCCGTCGTGCCGTGGAGGAACCGATGGTCGTGCACGGGATCGGCAGCTCACGAGCCGAACGGGAGCGGCTCACGATCGAGGCTCTCGAGCGGGTCGAGCTCGCGCCCGCGGATCTGTTCATCGATCGATATCCCCACGAGCTCTCCGGCGGCCAGCGGCAACGGGTCGCGATCGCCGCGAGCCTCGTCCTGGATCCGAGGCTGCTGCTGGCGGATGAACCCGTGTCGATGCTCGACGTCTCGGTCCGCGCCGGGATCCTGACGCTCCTGGATCAGCTCCGGCGCGACGGCGACATGGCCATCGTCATGATCACGCACGACCTCTCGACGGCGGCGCACTTCTCCGATCGGATCGCGGTGATGTACCTCGGCCGGATCGTCGAGGAGGGGCCCTCGCGGTCCGTGATCCGAGATCCGCAGCACCCGTACACGAAGGCGCTGCTGTCGGTCGTGCCGAAGCGCGACCCGCGCGAGCGCGGCGACCCCCAGATCCTGCAGGGAGAGACCCCGAACCCGGTGGATCTGCCGACCGGGTGCCGTTTCCATCCGCGATGCCCGGTGGCGGAGGACCGGTGTCGCACGATCGACCCCGAGCTGCGCGCCGCGGGGCACACCCCGTCGGATCATCGCGCGGCGTGCGTCTTGGTATGACGCATCCATCCCGGCCTCCGCTCAGGGGCCCCGGCCTGCGAATATCTGTCCGATGACCAACTTCTGGCACCCCTTCGCAGCGATGGCCGCGGTCGAGGCGACCGGCGGACTGACCCTCGTCCGCGGCGAGGGGTCGCACGTCTGGGATGCGCAGGGGACACGGTACGTGGATGCGACCGCCGGGTTGTGGTTCTGCAACGTCGGGCACGGCCGGAGGGAGATCGCGGACGCGGCCGCGGCGCAGATGGCGGAGCTCGCTTCGTATTCGACGTTCGGCGACCTCACGAACCAGCCGACCGAGGCGCTCACCGCCCGCGTCGCGTCGCTGGCGCCGATGCCGGACGCCAAGGTCTTCCTGACGAGCGGAGGCTCCGACTCGATCGACAGCGCCACGAAGATCGTCCGGCGGTACTGGTGGCTCGTCGGCGAGCCGGATCGCACCGTGTTGATCCGACGCGAACGGGCGTATCACGGGATGCATGCCGCGGGCACGTCGCTCGCCGGCATCCCGGCGAACCTCGAGGGCTTCGGCGGGCTCCTCGAAGACGTGATCGAGGTTCCGTGGGACGACGTCGAGGCGCTCCGCGCGACGATCGACCGAGCGGGCCCCGAGCGCGTCGCGGCGTTCTTCTGCGAGCCCGTGATCGGAGCGGGTGGCGTGTTCCCCCCACCCGACGGCTACCTCGAAGGTGTGCGTCGGGTTTGCCAGGACGCGGGGGTCCTGTTCATCGCCGACGAGGTCATCACGGGGTTCGGGAGGTGCGGCGCGTGGTTCGCGAGCGGACGGTTCGGGCTAGAGCCCGACCTGATCACGTGCGCGAAGGGGATCACGAGCGGCTACCTGCCGCTCGGGGCCGTGGTCGCCGCGCCCGAGGTCTGGGAGCCGTTCTGGCGCGAGGGAGCCGGGGTCTTCCGGCACGGCTACACGTACACCGGGCACGCAGCGGTCTCGGCGGCCGCCGTCGCGAACCTCGACATCATGGAACGGGAGGGCCTCGTCGACCGCGCGAAGACGCTCGAGGGCGATCTCGCGGACGCTCTCGATCCGCTCGGCGCGCATCCGCTCGTCGGGGAGGTCCGAGCCGGGACGGGCGTCCTCGGGGCGGTCCAGATCGACGAAACATCCGTCGCTCGCGACCAGGCGCTCCCTGGTCGCGTGGTCCTCGCGGCGCGCCGGCACGGCGTGCTCACGCGCGCGCTCGCGCCCGGTGCGCTCCAGATCTCGCCGCCGCTCGTCCTGGGTGGAGACGAGCTGGACGAGCTCGTCGGCGGGATCTCGGCGGCGCTCGAGGACGTGGGGGCCGGACGATGATCGTCGGGATCCCCAGGGAAATGAAGAACCACGAGTACCGCGTCGCCGCGACCCCCGAGGGCGTCCGCGAGCTCGTCCACGCCGGCCACCGGGTGGTCGTCGAGGCGGCGGCCGGCGAGGGATCGGCCATCTCTGACCAGCAGTACGCGGCCGCCGGCGCCGAGATCCTGGCCGATGCCGATGCGGTGTTCGCGGCCGCCGAGCTCATCGTGAAGGTGAAGGAGCCGCAGCCGGAGGAGTTCGATCGCTTCCGGGAGGACCACGTGCTGTTCACGTACCTCCACCTGGCCGCGGACGAGAAGCTCACGCGCTTCCTCGTCGACCGTGGGATCCGAGCGGTCGCGTACGAGACGGTGCAGCTCGACGGCCGCCTCCCGCTGCTCGCCCCGATGTCGGAGATCGCCGGGAGGATGGCCCCACAGGAAGGAGCGAAGTACCTCGAGCGGCCGCAGGGAGGACGCGGCGTCCTGATGGGGGGCGCGTCCGGCGTGATGCCGGCGAGGGTCGTCGTCCTCGGCGGCGGGATGGCCGGCGGCAACGCCGCGCAGATCGCCGCCGGGATGGAGGCGGACGTCGTCGTCCTCGACAAGGACGTCGACCGTCTCCGCGAGATCGATCGGGTCTGGCACGGCCGGATCCAGACGTTGATGTCGTCGCGGCTCGCGATCGAGCAGATGGTCCTGGAGGCCGACCTGGTGATCGGTGCGGTGCTCGTGCCGGGAGCACGAGCACCGCACCTGGTCAGCGCGGAGCTGGTGCGCCGGATGCGCACCGGCTCCGTCCTCGTCGACATCTCGATCGACCAGGGCGGCTGCTTCGAGACGTCCCACGTGACCACGCACGCCGAACCGACCTACGTGCTTGACGGTGTCGTCCACTACGCGGTCGGCAACATGCCCGGCGCCGTCCCGCGGACCTCGACCTACGCGCTCACGAACGTCACGCTGCCCTACGTCCTCGACATCGCCGCGCACGGCGTGGAGGCCGCGGTCCGGGACGACCCGGCGCTGGCGTCCGGCGTGAACACCTGGGACGGCCGGATCACGAACGCCGGCGTCGCCGAGGCTCACGGCCTCCGGTTCCAGCCGCTCGACGTTCAGTCCGGGGCTTGATCCGTCTCCTCCTCGAACCGGCGGAGCCCCGGCAACGAGATCGACTCGAGCAACAGGATCGTCAGGACGGTCGTGAGCCCCGCCACGAGGTAGAGCTTCACGCCGCAGAGCACGCCGATCGCCGTCGCCGTCCAGGCGGCCGCCGCGGTCGTGAGCCCCCGTGGCCGCTCCGTCGCGCGGAAGATCACGCCGGCGCCGAGGAACCCGACGCCCGTCGCGACGCCCTGGATCACGCGGTCGGCGGAGAGCGGGAAGAGCTCGATCGCCATCGCGACGAGCGCCGCCGCCCCGGCCGCGAGCAGCGCGAACGTCCGGTCGCCGGCGGCCTTGCCGCGGATCTGCCGCTCGAGCCCGATCACGTAGCCGAGGCCGGCGGCGAGGGCGATGCGTCCGAACAGCGCGACTTGGAGGCTCGCCGGCATCATCGGAGCCTATCCCGGGCACGGCTCGCAGGTCCTTGGCTACCCTGGGGAGGACCGACGGAGGAGGCTTCGACGTGGAACGCATCAACCACTGGATCGGCGGCAAGCTCGTGCCCGGGAACTCCGGACGCACGGGACCCGTGTTCGATCCCGCGACGGGCGAGCAGACGCACGAGGTCGACCTCGCGTCGTCCGAGGAGGTCGCGACCGCCGCGGAGGCAGCGCTCGACTCCTTCCCCGGCTGGCGCGCGACCTCGCTCTCGAGGCGGGCCGAGATCTTCTTCCGGATCCGCGAGCTGCTCGAACAGCGCAAGCCCGAGCTCGCCCGGATCGTGACGTCGCAGCACGGCAAGGTCCTGGCGGACGCGTCGGGTGAGGTCCAGCGCGGGCTCGAGAACGTCGAGTTCGCGTGCGGCATCGCGAACCTCCTCCAGGGCGGGTTCAGCGAGCAGGTCGCAACGGGCGTCGACGTGTACTCGATCCGTCAACCGCTGGGCGTCGTCGCCGGGATCACGCCGTTCAACTTCCCGGCGATGGTCCCGATGTGGATGTTCGCGAACGCGATCGCCTGCGGGAACACGTTCATCCTGAAACCGTCGGAGAAGGATCCGAGCGCGTCGTTGTTCCTCGCGGAGGTACTCGCCGACGCCGGCATCCCCGACGGCGTGTTCAACGTGATCCAGGGGGACAAGGTCGCGGTCGACGCGATCCTGGAGCA
>Ga0075434_100002242_pt1 | contig 16897 bp, 17 predicted proteins | sample RhiMethybrSRZTD3_FD_75298 | JGI IMG/M metagenome (GOLD analysis project Ga0075434, IMG submission 75298) | Populus rhizosphere microbial communities from Tennessee, USA - Rhizosphere MetaG P. TD hybrid SRZTD3 | ecosystem: Host-associated > Plants > Roots > Rhizosphere > Soil | place: USA... | reverse complement strand
TGCCCGGCCATTTGGAGCTCAGCCAAAGAATACAGGGCCAGCTTTTTCAAGATAGCCTCGCCGCGCGCCGTGAGCTCGACGACGACGCCGCGCCGGTCGCGCTCGGCACGCCGCCGCCGCACCATCCCGCGCTCCACGAGCCGGTCGACGAGCTGGACGGTCGCGTGATGACGGATCTGCAGCCGCTCGGCCAGCGCGCCGATCGTCGCCGGCTGCCGTCGCTCGAGCCCCTTGACCTGCAGCAGGACGACGTACTGTTGCGGCTCGATCCCCGCGGCGCGCGCGGCCTCCTCACGGACCCGCAGGAAGCGACGAATGTGATAGCGCAGATCGGCGAGCGACTCGTAATCCACGCGCGGGGCGGCCATGCCGACCAGGAACTATATCACGGCGTGATAGCTGGAGACACAACCGCTTGGCGAGGCCCTTAAGTAAGTCGAACAGCCCACAAAGTACGAGCTGGTCATCAATCTCAGACCGCCAGGACGCTTGGCCTGACGATCCCGCAGACGCTGCTGCTGCGAGCCGACCAGGTCATCGAGTAGCGCGCGCGGCGAGCGCGGCTACGAGGGCCTCGTCGCCAAGGACTAGAGCAGCCTCTACGAGGCAGGGCCGACGCGCCGCTGGCCGAAGGTAAAGCAGCGCGGCTGGACCGTCGCCGAAAACCGATGGCAACGACGAATCATCGCAGTAGCGTGCGCGCGCGCCGCCCGATGACCTCTGGCGCTACAGCACGCTGCGCTCAAATACCCAGGCTTCGAAGCATCGCGGGTGAAGATGGTAGCAGTCCCATCCGAGGTCTCGCCGTGTGAATTGAATTTCGACCTCCGGTTGCTCGCGCTTCACCAGTTCGCCACAAACCGGGCAGGCTGCTCCGCTCCTGCCGTGCTGCGTCAGGTTGCGATCAGGTGGGCGTGCAGGGAGCTGACCTCTCCGGATTGCTTCACGGGCTTGTTCTCGGAGACGCGGCTCCGGCCTCCCGATAACGGTCCGCGCGTTCGCCAGCTGCATCGTCTCGCGTAGCGCCGCCATCGCGGCTCGCTTCGCGCATCAACACGTCCGCACGGTCGGACAACTGCCGACTGTCCTTCACGAGCCGCCGCGCTACGTCGCGCACCTCCCGAGCCCGCTGTCGTACTTCCGCAGGGAGCATGGCGCAGGCGTAGAGATGACCGCGAAGGCTCTCGGTGAGGTCCGCGCGACAGTGTGGGCAGAGGTGCGTGCGGTGGCCGAGAAGATCCGACCCCAGTTGCTGCCGCCGGAAGCTCTGGTCGCACTCGGGGCACTTCGCCGCCGCATGGTCCGAGCAGTACCGGAAGAGAAGGACACGCTCTTCACGGCTGAGATCGCGGGATCGCTGGCAGTCCAGGTGCACGACGCGTCCGTCGCTGACGGTGACCGTGTCGTCTGGCCAGAGCAATTGGAGGCATCGCGGGCACTTCTGCTGAGCCATGAGGACATCTCCGGTGGCCGCGCGTTTGGTCGAAGCCGATGCCAGAAGGCCCTGACGCCAGTTCGTCAACCCCGCAAGCCTGATGGTAGGCGACAAGGATAATACACTCGAATGCGCCCGCTAGGGGATCGCCGCTGGTGCATGACGCGGCGTCTGGCGTACGCTCATCGCACATGCTCGACGCGCGCGGCCGACTCCTCATGGCGGCGCTCGGCTTCGCCGGGTGCGCGATGCCCTCGTACGACCGTGCCCTCTGGGCGCTGCGGACCTGGCTCGACTCCTGGTCCGGGATCGGGCGCGTCGCCGTCGGGATGCACCGTCAAGGCTTTGACATGCAACTGACGCAGTACGACGAGCGTGGCTGGCGGGCCACCTTCCATACGACAGGGATGGAGCACTCGCCGACGAGCGCGACGGGCACTGGGTGGGAGCGCACACCGTGGCACGCGACGCAGCGAGCGGCGTGGAAGGCGTTGGACAATGCGCACACGCGATGATACGTGCGTCGGGCCGAGGTCGCTATGATGGAGGAGCAGCAGTGGATCTGTCCGGAGTGCTCAAGGACAATCGCGCCTGCGATCACCTCTCGCATCTCGACTGCAAGCGCCCACAGGCTCTGAGTTTTGGGGTTCGTACGAGAAGGTGACGGTGATCCGGCGTACTGCGGGCGGGGGAAGCGCGCCGGCGAATTTGTCGTCAGGCCGTCTGTGCCGGGATCTCTAGCTCCCACGCTGCGAGGCATCGGGGATGCAAGTGATAGCGAATCGCGTCCGCAGTCGGCTGCGTGAAGACCGCCTCTAGCTCAACCCCGTCTCGGCGCAACACCACGCCGCAAAGGAAACACGGCTCGCCACTACCCGGCCCACCCAGGGCGCGGTCGGGCCGCCTCCGTGGCAACCGACCATTTTGCAGGGCGTCTCGGGCTCTCTCGCGGAGGGCGACCTCGTCTAGCGCGGCAACCTGTTGAGCGGCCGCCGGCTCGCTTTCATCGAACAATCGCCCCAAAGCTCCCTCCGATCAGTCAAACGTCAAATGTGCCTCGGCGGATTGGCCGCCTCCGAAATTGCCACGATGGATGACGGTGGAACTCGCTAATTACAATTCTGGTGACAGAGGAGCGCTGGCGCTTGAAAGCCGTGGCGTAAGTAGGTAGTATCCCTAGCCACGGACGATTAGCTCAGTTGGCAGAGCGCTGGCCTCACATGCCAGAGGTCACTGGTTCAAGTCCAGTATCGTCCACCAGCTCACCGACCCGCTCCAAGATCCCGCGAAGGTCATCGCGAAAACAGACGTGGTGTGGCGGACCGGCGGGCTAGCGCACCACGAGCGTCACGAAATTGCTGGCGAACCACAATACGATCAACCCAACGATCACAGCCAGAAATATCCCAAGGACGATCTTGAACCCGGTACTCCCCACAATTGCCGCAATGGACTCTGATTCCCGCGCCCAGGTATTCGCGAATTTGCCGAGTTGCTCGAGACCCTTGAAGCTCGTGGCGAGTTGGTTGCCGAGTCCTTGCTCCCGATTGCTGCGACCGTTCATCGATCACCAGTTCCGGGGCGGCGGGCGTTTGTCGAGCGCATCGTGCGCGTCACGAGGCTTCGGTTTGAATCGGACGACGGTATAGCCCTGCGAGGAAACGGCGCCTTGTCGGATGCGGCGCTCATGGCGAACGCGCTGGCCCACGGGACGATCTGCTCGGCGCTGATCTGGAATTACCCTGACCCCTGGCGTTCGGACGAAGTTCTGCAAGAGGTTCTCGTAGAGAGCCGTGTCGTTCGAACGCACCACGATGAGGAGCTCGACATCAGGAAATGACTTCGACGGAAGGCCCTCGAGAATCTGCTCTTTGTGACTCGAGCAGATCCCGTGCGTCGTCGCTGGGTTCTCGGACGGCGCTCGCTCGCCCAAATAGTTGGGCGCGCCGTCACGCTCGCACCACGCGCAGAAGATCTTCATGCCGTCTACGCGACGATAGGCATCTACTCGGCCAACCACAGCGTGTCGAGCTGATTGTTCAGGTAGTGGCTGGGCGTTATGGTCCAACCGCGCACTCGGGCACTGTGCGGCACGATCCGATGCCACTGTAGCGTGTAAATGTAGTGCGCCTCCTCGTCGAGGAGGCGCCGCTCGAAAGCACGGATGTATCGCCGACGTTGTTCGGGATCGACGGTGCGACTCTGCCGCACGTAAAGATCGTCTAGCACAGGATCAGTGTATCGGCTGTAGTTGGCGTCGCTCCGGCCTCGGGACTGGAATTTGTAGAGATCCAGGTCGGGATCGACCACGTAGCCGCATTGGAAGTCGGTGCTCAACTCGAAGTTGCCCGAACGGAGGTCCGCGAAGTACCGGCTCGAGTCCTGGATTTCTTGGTGCACCTTCAGCCCAATCTGACGCCACTCGTTCACCAGCCAAGCGCCGATCTGCTGGTACGGCATCGGGATGTCACGATTCTTGAGGACGAACGAGCTGCCGATAGGAACGCCTGCCTCCATCAGCAATCGCCGTGCCTCGGCTCGTGCTTCGCGGATGTCACGCCAATAGCCGGCGAGCCTCGTCAAATCCACCGGTGGCGTGGCGAACGGCGACCGCGGGAGTTGGATGCCGGCCACTTCTCCCACGATGGCGGTCTTTGACAGCGCGCCCGCAGCGCTGTAGCGGTCGAGCGCGAGGGAGAGCGCGCGGCGCACCCGGCGATCCTGAAGCGGCTCTTTGTCATGGTTGATTGCGATCAGGAGGCCGCAGTTCCAGGGGCTCTCCTGCACGGTAGTCTTCTTCTCACCGAGCTCGCCGATGATGTCGTCCCGCTGCGTCGGGGAAAAGCCGCGGAACTGGATGTCAGCGCGCCCCGAGCGGATGGCCGACACCTGGGCGGCGTCGTCACGTATGAACAACGCGTTGTAACCATCGAGATACGGCTTGCCGCGGTCCCAATACTCCGGATTCCGTCGGCCAACCCAGTGCGAGCCCTTGAGGTGCTCGACGAAGACGAACGGCCCCGTACCCATGATGTTCTTTTCGTACCAACGGATATCGCGTTCGAGGATGTCCGCCTTGTAAATCCAGTTCCACGGCGACGCCAGCGAATGGATGAACGAGGGCGATGGCCATTTCAGCTTGAACGCGACCACGTACGGTTCAGGCGCCTGGACCGTCTCGATCTGCAGATACTCGCCCCTGCGCGTCGAGGTGATCCCGGGAGGCGGGTTGATGATCTTCTCATAGGTCGCGCGGACGTCGCGTGAGGTCATCTCGCTGCCGTCGTGGAACTTCACCCCACGACGAAGCCTGAGGACGTACGTACGCCTGTCCGACGAAACGGTCCACGACTCGGCAACGTCCCCGACGACTCGAGTGCCGGTAGGGTCGAGCGGGTCGATGCGAAGAAGGGTGTTGTAGTGCGGCGCCGCCGGGTGTATTAGCGCAAACGTCTCTTCCCGGTGTGCGTCGTACGAGGGAGGCTCGCCTGGGACCACGAATGTCAACGTACCGCCGGCGCGAGGGTGTGCCGGAATGCTCGCTGGCGTATCTTCGACGACCGGGACGGATGCACTGACCTCAGTGCGGGTCGACACCGGATCGTGGGCCTGAGGGCGGATCACCGGTGGCGGCTCGGAGTTGCTGGTCGCGAGGTGATTGCGAATGAGCGCGGCGCCGAGCAAACCACCGACAATGCTCGCACTCACGACGGCGAGCCACACGTGTCCGCGCCGGCGACGGTGCTTGGCGAATCGCGCTATTTGGTTGAGACGCTCGCGATCCCCCGGATCGTCAGCCACCGGGTGCTTGACACGCTGAGCCGTCCACAGGACCGATTCAGCAGATTCTGGTGCATCGATCGCCTCGTGTGCCGTCTCTTCCACCGGCGTGGATGCAGCTGTGTGCGAGCCCATCGCGGAGGGCCCGTCGGGCCACCGCCCAAAACGAGCGACAGACGGTATGGCATCCGTTTGTCGCATGTCGCGCAGGCGCAGCCCGCAGTTGCAGCAAAAGTTTGCCTCTCGGCGGTTACTCGCGAAGCAACCAGGGCATGGCGTCGGTAACCTGTCGCCGCAAACATCGCAGTAGAGAGCGCTGGCCGGATTGCGGTGACCGCAGGGCGCTACGGGACCGTCCAGTGCGCCGCCGTCGGCGGGGGACATCACCCTGCTGCCCCAGCTAGCGCGGCTTCACGAGAAAGCGCGATCGCCGGTTCTGGCTCCAGCACCGTTCGCTTTCCTCGGCACACTGTGGTCGCTCTTCTCCGTAGCTCAAAATCGTTATACGGCTCGGGTGAACACCCTGAGTGATGAGATGATTCATCGCGGCTTCGGCGCGCCGCTCGCCGAGGTCGATATTGAACTCGTTCTTCCGACCGGTGGCGCCCCGATTGTCGCAGTGCCCCTCGATCAGCACGAGATAGCCTGGGTTGGCGCGAAGCCACGCCGCGTTCGCGTTGAGAGTTCGTACCTCGTCTGGTCGAATCACCGTTGCGCCGAAATCGAAGTGAATGTCCCGCAGCTCCTGGATCGGCTCGTAGTCCCGCACCCTGGGTAAGCCGATGAGCTGGTTTTGAGCCGATGCGGGGGGCGCGGTGGGCATCCCGGTCTGGGCAAGGTTCTGCCCGGGACCGACGAGGATCGGGCACCAACCAAGCGCGGCGATCGCGACGACACGCAATGCATAGCCGTTCATCGAGATCTCCACGGCGTTCCCTCGAGGCGCCTGATCAGTGCCGGTCAGGCATGACTGCTTGGAGGGCTGCTGGCGCAATACATCTGTTTTATTTATGAGTCCTTTCGATCGCGACCACAATCACAACTCGTGGTCAGTGCGGCTAGTAGTTTGTTGCCGAATCTTTGGCTAGTTGTCGCTGCGGGTGCGAAGGTTCGCGGCGCGATAGTCCGACGGGGTGAACCCGGTGTAGCGCTTGAATACCTTGTCGAAGCGCGCGAGGTCGCCGAAGCCTACATCGTAGGCCACCTCCGTGATCGAGGCGTGACCTTCAGACAGCAGGAGCTTGGCTCGCTCAAGCCGCACCCGGAGCAGGTAGTCCCGGAAGGTGACGCCCAAAACGTCCCGGAAGCGATGGGAGAGACGACTCTTACTCATCCCAACCTGGCGTGCTAGTACGGAAAGAGAAAGCCGGTCCCAATAGCGTTGCTGAATCAGGCTGATGGCCCTTTGAATAGGGAGACTGTGTGGAGAGGTCAGATCTCTCGGTATCTGACCTTCGAGCGCGAATCTCCTTCTATCGACACCTGGTGAAAGAATCCGCTGCACCGTTGCGATGAGATCGATGGCGTTCACGGGCTTCTGCAGATAGTCGGCAACCCCGAGTTTGAACGCCGAGGCACAGATCCACTCGGAGCCATACCCCGTCAGCATCACCACCGGGAGAACCGGCCGGATAGATCTCAGTTCGATCAGTACATCGAGTCCAGTACGGTCCGGGAGTCGATGATCGAGCACGACCAAGTCCGGCCGATCACGGCGCACTCTGACAAGGGCCTCGGCGCCGGTCGTCGCGATCCCGATCTCATACGCTTTGCCCAGGTAGAACCGAATGATTTCGGGAATGATCGCGTCATCGTCCACCGCCAGGATCTGCTGCCGCCCGACGATCACGTCTGACGATTCCATCGTTCCTCGGCACGGGAGTGGTCAGCAAGTTTCAGCTCGGCGATTCGGTTCATGCGCTCGACGATTTCGCGAATTGCCTCCACCGCTCCGAGTACGGCATCAGTCCGTTGACGTGAGACCGGATCAGATGCCTCCTTGAGGAGCAACTGCGCGTTGCCTGTGATCACACCGAGAGGATTGCTGATCTCGTGAGCCATCGTGGTCGCCAGGCTGGCCACGAACCGAAGCGCTGCGCGCCCCCGCGCCACCTCCTCGAGCTGCGCGTTCCGGACCGCGACGGTGGCGAGCGACGCGAGCGCGCGTATCAACTCCTCGTAGCTCGGGTCAAACGGGATGATTTGGTGGTGAGCGTCGAGCGCATTGATCAACTGAAAGACGCCGATGACGTTGCCGGTGGACTCCATGAGCGGCACGACGAGGACCGATCGGGTGCGATAGCCGGTTTGCGCATCGATCGCGCGATTGAACGCGTAAGGGCGGTCCGTCGCAATGTCGTAGGCATCGGCGAGCCGGAGAATGTCTCGGGATAGCGCGACGTGCCCGGCGAGGCTCGGCTTGCTCAACGAGAGATCGGCCTGAAAGAACTTGCGCATCTCTCGCTCCCCGAGACGTCGCGCCAAGACGTCATTCTGAACGGCGGTGAATCGCAGGGTATCACCGTCACGGAGGTACAGGGTGCCCGCCTCCGCGTGAGTGAACCGCCGGGCCTCGGTCAGGATTCGCCTCGGGAGTGTGGCGATGTCGCGCTCGCTCGTCAAACTGATCCCGATTTGGATCAGCTCCTTGAGCAAGCGCGAGCGGTCAAGGGGTAAGGGCATAGGAAGCTGCCCTCCTCAGCATTCACGTGCAGCGGTGCATCTTACACCGAGGAGATGGCGACGGCTAGCGGCTCACTGAAAGCGGAATGACTGCGCAAGCACGTCAAGGCCGGCAATACCCTCTCCACTGTCCTCCGGGATACCTACATGAGCAACGGTGACGACGCCGGACGAACCGTAGAACTCTAGAACCGTCCAACGCATGGAGCCTCGCGGCACGTCGGCGGTGAAACGCAGACGCAGGACGTTCTTTACCCAGTAGTCCTCGACAACGTCAAGAGATTGCAACGTGAGGTTCGGCTTTTCGCCTGCCGGTGCCGCTTGCGTCAGGTTCGTTGAGAGCCGCTGCCAGATGGCTTGCTTCTCTCGGTCGCCCAGTCCAAACCGGAGATCTTTAAACGTATACCAACCACCTGCGCCCACCGTTGACGCGACCTGAATCCACGCACCTCGGGAGGAAACGAGGCCGGTATCTCGACTCTGCATGTCCAGTTCGCCGCGCTGCATTGCCGCGCTCCGACCCGCTTCGTCGAGTCGCTCAAAGACGCCGCGATTGAACCCGAGTGAGGGGTAGTCCGAAATCGTCGCCTCTCGCCAGCCATCCGGAACTTGAAACATGTACCTGGGGGGATGCAAGTGGCGGAAGTATCCCTGCCAGTACTCGGCCTTGGGAACGGGGGCGCAGCCGGCCAGCATCAACGTGGTCAGCGCGACAAGAGAGCGTCGGTCCCTCACGTTAAGCCCCTCTCCAGAGCCGAGCACGTTGCGCGCGCCCGACCGCCGGAGACGACTTTGACACCGAATCGGGTGGCCCACAAGGGTGAGGGACCCGCCCTCGGATTTCCGGACAAGACGACCACTTGCGCTCTCTCCAGCGTGTGTGCATACTTCCGCCCACATTAACGTTTCATAGCATTAACTGTCTGTTCTAGGCCTGGGAGCCGCCCATGAAGGTCAGCGTTTTCTTTGACGGTCAGAACTTCTACCGCTCTCTTCAGCGCTACGACGAATCGCTTCGCGTCGACTACGATCGGCTCGCCGCGTGGATCACGCAGGCCGTCGGTGGTCCGGGCGCGATCTTCGCCGGCGCGCGCTACTACGTCGGCGTCTCCGCGGACGCGCCGCCGCTGGTGGAGGGCTTCCTCAAGGGCCTCGAGCTCCGCCCGGGCTATTTCGTCAAGCGCGAGCTACGCGTGCGCCGGTCCGGGCGTTGTCCGGCCTGCGGCGTCGACTACGAGTACACGACCGAAAAGCGCGTGGACACGCGGCTGGTGGCCGACATCATCCAGTACGCGGCCATCGGCGCGTTCGACGCGGCGGTTCTGGTCTCGGGCGACGACGACTTCGTGCCGGCGGTCGAGGCGGTGAACTCGCTCGGCAAGCAGGTCTGGGTCGCGACCTGGTCGGCCGACGAGCTGTCCAAGGACCTGCGCGTGCGCTGCTTCGGCCAGATCCATCTGAGCGACGGCATCGCCTCGTTCAAGGTGGAGCGGCCGCGGGTGTTCGAACGCGCGCCGACCCGCATGGCGCCCTCACGGCTGGCCCGGCCGACCGCGCAGCCCGTGTCGGGCCCGGCGCTCGAGCGGGCGCTGCAGGAGCTGCAGCGCGCCGAGGCGCGCCTGCCGCACGTGAGCCGGGGCTACTTCGTGATGCGCTGGAAGTCGCACCAGTTGCCGCCGGTCGGCGCGGACCGCGAGGCCCTCGTGCAGCAGCTGATTGGCGCCGGGCTCGCGGAGGAATTCGAGATCAAGGACGGCGAAGGCCGCAGCGTGACCGCGATCAGGAGTCGCGAGCCCGACGGCAACGTGCGGGAGCCCGACGGCAACATCGCGATGCCTGGATAGTCGCCCTGCCGGGCTCAGCTTTTTCACTAGCTTAGGGACAAGTGTTGCGTAGCTGGTGGAGGGCGTACAATCGAATCTATGAAGCGCGCGCTGGCGATAGCCCTCATGGTGCTCTTCGCAGCGCCGGCCTGGTCGCAAGACGTCCAGATCAAGAAGCCGGCGCCTCCGCCTTCTCGCGAGGAGCGCGACGTGATCGCCCCAGGGCTCCAGAACGAGACCCGTCCGAGCGATGCCGACCGCTATCCCCGCGGGGGCCAGGTCCAGCACGATCCCGCGTTCATCGGGCCGATGTCGAAGCCCAGAGAGTCCAAGACCGATACCGGCCGTTACGGTGTGGCCGGCTGGGTCTCTCCCAGTACGCCGGTGGGCTCGCCGCATTCCGGATGGCGGGAGAGCAACGGCGTCTTCGCATTCGGTTTCTCGATGACGTGGGACGGGCCGCCGCCCGCCCGACGTCCCGCGCCAGCGCCCTGATCGCCTGATGCCCTGGCTCCGGGGCAACCTCCACGCCCACACCACGTTCTCGGACGGTGTCAAGGAGCCAGCTCAGCTCGTCGCCGCCTACGAAGCACTCGGCTACGATTTCCTCGCTATCACCGACCACGAGAACTGGATCGACGACCGCTACTGGAGCGCGATTCCGCGGGTGTCCTCGAAGCTCCTCCTGTTCCACGGCATCGAACTCAACTGGACTCGGTTCGACCAGCACATCGGCAAGGTCTCCGGCGAGCGTGAGACGCTTCATGTCCTGAATCATCCGGCGCGCTATAACCTGAGCGTCGCCCAGACGCTCGAGCGTATCCGCCGCATCGGCGCCGGCGGCATCCAGCTCGACGCGATCGAGGTGACCGAGACCGGCACCCGCAAGCCCCTCTACGAATCCGACGAGATCCCGCTCGTCAAGATCGCGACCGACGACGCGCACGGCCCCATCCACTTCGGCCGGGCGTGGGTCGAGGTCGACGCCCGGCGCAACCGAGACGCGATCATCCGCGCGATCCGCGCCGGCGAGTTCCGGCTGGGCTTCGCGAACGACTAGGAGCCTTCCATGGCGACCGTGAAGATCGGCCACAGCCCCGACGCCGACGACGCGTTCATGTTCTACGCGCTGACCGCGGGGAAGGTGAAGATTCCCGGTGTGACGATCGAGCACGTGCTGGAGGACATCGAGACCTTGAACCGCCGGGCGCGCACCGCGGAGCTCGAGGTGACGGCCGTCTCGTTCGCGACCTACCTGTTGATCGCCGACCGGTACCGGATGATGGATCCGGGCGCGTCGATGGGGAAGGGCTACGGCCCGATCCTGGTGGCCCGTGGCCCGGTGCCTCGGGCCGAGCTCGAGGAGCGCGTGGTCGCGATTCCCGGCAAGCACACGACCTCCGCGCTGCTCCTGCGCCTCTACGTCGGGGATCCGCCGCTGATCGAGGTCGCCTTCGACAAGATTCCGCAGGCTGTTCTCGACGGTCAGGCCGAGCTCGGCCTGCTGATCCACGAGGGCCAGATCACCCACCAGAAGATGGGGCTCACCAAGGTGCTCGACCTCGGCGAGGCCTGGCAGGCGGACACCGGGCTGCCGCTGCCGCTCGGCGTCAACGTGATGCGCCGGGACCTCGGCGAGGACCTGCATCGCGCGCTCTCGCAGGGGCTCCGCGACTCGATCGCCTGGGCCCACGCGAACGTCGACGAGGCGCTCGAGTACGCGATGCGCTACGGGCGCGGGATCGACAAGGAGACGTGCCGGCGGTTCGTGCTGATGTACGTCAACGACTACACGCTGGCCCTCGGCCGTGACGGGCGCGCGGCGATCGAGCGGTTGTTCGGGATGGCGCACGCCAAGGGCATCATCGACGAAGTTCCGCCGATCGACCCGATCTAGTTACACTCCGCCCCACGATGCGGCGGCTCGGGCTCGCGGTCCTCTTCATCCTGGTGCTCGCGCGGGTCGCCGACGCCCAGCCCAGAACTGTACCGAGGATCGGCTTTCTCGGCGCAGGAAGCCCAGCGGCCGACAGCCCACAGATATCGGCCTTTCGTCGTGGATTACAAGATTTGGGCTGGATCGAGGGTCAGTCCGTGGTGCTCGAATATCGCTGGGCCGAGGGCCATCCCGAGCGGCTTCCCGCGCTGGCTCGAGATCTCGTCGCGCTGAAGGTCGACGTCATTATGACGGCCGGCAGCGTCCCGATCCGCGCGGCGAAGGGCGCGACGAGCACGATTCCGATCGTCTTCGTCGTGCTGAGCGATCCCGTTGCCGCCGGCCTCGTACAAAGCCTCGCGCGCCCCGGCGGCAACGTCACAGGTTGGGCGTCTCAATTCGAGGACCTCATCACCAAGCAGCCTCAGCTCATGAAGGAGGCGCTACCGAGCCTCTCGCGGCTCGTCCTTCTGGCGCGTGCCGAGAGCTCCGCCGAATTCGTCAGTCGAGCCGAGGGAGCGGCACGTGGCCTAGGCCTCTCGGTTCGGTCGCTCAGGGTTGGGGCCCTCGATGAATACGAGAACGCCTTCAAGACGGCGCAGCGCGAGCGCGCCGGCGCCATCCAGGTGCTGCCGTCTCCGATCTTCGGCGCGCAGCACCGCACCCTGGTGGCGCTGGCGGCGAAGTATCGACTGCCCGCGATCTACGAGTTCCGGGACTACGTGGCGGTCGGCGGATTGATGTCCTACGGTCCGAGCATCACGGGGATGTTTCGCGGAGCCGCAACCCATGTCGATCGCGTACTGAAGGGCGCCAAGCCCGAGGATCTTCCGGTCGAGCGCCCCAAGACGTTCGAGCTCGTCATCAACTTGAACACCGTGAAGACGCTCGGGCTGACGATCTCGCCGGAGATTTTGGGTCGAGCCGACGAGCTGATCAAGTAGCGCTGGGCGTCGGCGCCGCGCTCAGTACCGTTTCAGGATCTCGTACTCGGTCGTGCGCTGGGCGGGGGTGAAGCCAGCCTCCCGGATCAAAGTCACAATCTCGTCCACGCCGATCGTGTTCACGTAGTCGGCGGCCTTGTGCACGTTCTCCTCGAGCAAAGTCCCGCCCCAGTCGTCGGCGCCGAAGTGGAGCGCGATCTGGCCCGTGCGCTTGCCCTCCGAGAACCACGAGGCCTGAATGTGCGGGAAGTTGTCGAGGTACAGCCGCGAGACCGCGAGCATCCGGAGGTACATGTTCGGACCCTTCGGGTGCTTGATCCACTTGGCCAGCAACGTGTTGTTCGGCTTGAACGACCAGGGCACGAACGCGGTGAACCCGCCGTGAGTATCTTGAAGTCCACGGACCGCGTCGAGGTGGTCGAGAAGATCGTCGGTCTGCTCGACGTGGCCGTACATCATCGTCGCCGTCGACTTGAAGCCGCGCCGGTGCGCCTCACGGTGCACCTCGAGCCAGGTGTCGGGCCCGCCCTTCTTGGGCTCGATCCGCCGGCGCACCCGCTCAGAGAGTACCTCGGCGCCGCCTCCCGGCAACGTCCGCTGACCTGCTTCGTAGAGGCGGTCGAGGATGTCGCCGACGGTGAGCTTCTCGACCTGCGCGACCGTGCGGATCTCCGAGGCGGTGAAGAAGTGCGGCGTGACTTCGGGGAACCGCTGCCGGGTCTCGCGCACGATCGTCGTGTAGTAGTCGAGCGGCAGCGCCGGGTTGTGACCGCCCTGGAGCAGCACGGTCGTGGCACCCTTCGAGGCCGCGAACTCGATCTTGCCGAGCACCTCCTCGACGGTCAGCGTGTAGGCCTCGGGATCGCCGGGCTTGCGGTAGAACGCGCAGAACTGGCAGTCGGTGATGCACACGTTGGTGTAGTTCGGGTTCGAGTCGATCACGAACGTGACGACCTTCTCCGGATAGCGCGCGTAGCGCGCCTCGGCGGCGAGCGCGCCGAGCTCGAGCAGGGGCGCCTCGTCGAGGAGCCAGCGGCCCTCGGCGCGGTCGAGCCGCTTGCCGGCGAGCGCCTTGTCGCGAATCGTCTCGATCATGCCAGCGCGCCCTCGCGGTCCCAGACCTGGATCACGTTGTAGAGCGCGTCCCGCTCGACCGGCACCTTGTTCGCGTCGCGGATGATGCGGAAGAGCTGCTCGCGCGCGAGCCCGGCCGGGGTCTCGGCGCCCGCCATGTGCTGAACGCGCTCGTCCTCGAGCGTGCCGTTCACGTCGTCGGCACCGAAGTGCAGGGCGACCGACGCCGTGTCCTCGCCCAGCAGCACCCAGTACGCCTCGACGTGCGGGAAGTTGTCGAGGAGCAGGCGTGCCGCCGCGATCGTGCGCAAGTTGTCGGCCGGCGGAGTCGAGCGGGGCACGAGCCTGGTGGCGCCGACCTGATAGGGCAGGGCGATGAACGTGAGGAAACCGCCCGAGCGGTCCTGCTGCTCGCGAAGCTTGAGCAGGTGATCGACCCGCTCCGCGTGCGTCTCGACGTGGCCGTAGAGCATGGTCGCGTTGGTGTGGATCCCGAGCGAGTGCGCAATGCCGTGGATCTCGCACCAGCGGTCGCCGTCGGCCTTGCCGGCGTAACGCAGCTGCTTGGCCAGCCGCGAGGAGAAGATCTCCGCGCCGCCGCCCGGCATCGTCTGAAGCCCCGCGGCCTTCAGGCGCGCGAGCGCCTCGCGCGGCTCGATCTTCCAGCGCCGCCAGAAGTAGTCGATCTCGGCCGCCGTGAACGCCTTGATCTGCACGTTCGGACGCGCGGCGTGCAGGCCGCCGATGATCCGCTCGTAGTACTCGAACGGCCAGTCCGGGTGATGGCCGCCGACGATGTGGACCTCGCGGACCTCCTGGCTGACCATGCCGATGATGTCCTCGACCGTGTACTCGAAGGCACCGGCCTCGCCCTTCTTTCGCGCGAAGCCGCAGAACGCGCACGAGAGCACACACACGTTGGTCGGCGAGATGTAGCGGTTGAGAACGAAGTAGACGCGGTCGCCCTCGCGCGCGGTCTTCACGTGGTCGGCCATGCGGCCCAAACCGAGGAGATCCTCCGTCTCGAAGAGGAGCAACCCGTCGTCCCGGGTGAGGCGCCGGGCGGTCTGGACTTTCTCCCAGACCGCCGCCAGGCGGGCGTCGGCAAAGTGCACGACCGGATTATATCGCGGGTGGACTTCACCCCCGACGCTCTGCTAGAAGGACGACATGCTCCAGACGACGATCGCTGGGAGTCTCCCCAAGCCCGCGTGGCTCGCGAAACCTCAGATGCTGTGGGCGCCCTGGAACCTGTCCGGGCCGGCGCTGGCCGAGGGCCAGCGCGACGCGGTGCTCGTGGCCCTCGCGGAGCAGGAAGCGGCCGGCATCGACATCGTCACCGACGGCGAGCAGTCGCGGCAGCACTTCGTGCACGGCTTTCTCGAGGCGATCGACGGCGTCGATTTCGCCCGGCGCGTCACGATCGGCATTCGTGCCGACCGCTACAAGGCCGAGGTGCCCACGGTGACCGGCCCGCTCGCGCGCCGGCGCTCCGTGCACGCCGACGAGGTCGCGTTCGCGCGCGCTCACACGACGCGCAAGCTCAAGTTCACGATCCCCGGGCCGATGACGATCGTCGACACGCTCGCCGACGAGCACTATCGCGACCCGCGGCGGCTCGCGCTCGAGTTCGCGCGCGTGATCAACGAGGAGGCACGAGAGCTCGCGGCGCTCGGCCTGGACGTCTTGCAGCTCGACGAGCCCGCCTTCAACGTCTACATGGACGACGTCGCCGGGTGGGGTATCGAGGCGCTGCACCGGGCGATCGAGGGCATCGCGTGTAAGACGGCGGTCCACATCTGCTACGGCTACGGTATCAAGGCCAACGTCGACTGGAAGGCCACCCTGGGCAGCCAGTGGCGCCAGTACGAGAAGACCTTCCCGCTGCTCGCCGCCAGCCGTCTCGACCAGGTGTCGCTCGAGTGTGCCAATTCGCGGGTGCCGATCGAGCTGCTCGGTCTGCTCCGCGGCAAGGACGTGCTGGTCGGCGCGATCGACGTCGCGACGAACGCGATCGAGACGCCTGAGCAGGTCGCCGCGGTAATTCGTAGGGCCCTCGAGTACGTGCCGGCCGAGCGTCTCTACCCATGCACCAACTGCGGGATGGTGCCGCTCACGCGGGAGGTGGCGCAGGGCAAGCTCCGCGCACTGGTCGCCGGGGCCGCGCTGGTGCGGCGGGAGCTCACCTGATCGCGAGCCGACGAACTCACCCGGTGATGGACCGGCGCGTATTCGTGAGCGTAGTGGCTGGGGGCACACTCGCTTGGCCACTCGCCGGCGAGGCGCAGCAGCCGGAGAGTCCGCCTTTAGTCGGATTCTTACCCCTGGGTTCTCCCTCTGATCCATACGACAAGTCGCTCGTCGAGGCGTTCAAGCAGGGCATACACGACGCGGGCCTCGTCGAGAATCGTGATCTCCTGTTGGACGTCGTATGGACGAGGAGCGAGCTGGAACTTTCGCAAGCTGTGGTGAAGCTGAAACAGCGCGATGCAAGAGTGATCGTCCCGGTCGGGACTACGGCATCAATGGCCGTCAAGCGACAGGCGCCGACCACGCCGATTCTTTTCATCAGCGTCGGGAACCCGTTGGGACTCGGTCTGGTCCCGAATCTCGCGCGACCGGGTGGCATCGTCACGGGATTCGCAGACGTGCTGGCGGATATCGGGGGCAAGTATGTGCAGTTCGCTATCGAGGTGAACAAGCCCCCAGGGATCGTTTACTACGTCTGGTATTCCGGATGGACGGATGCGCAGTACCGGCTTCAAGTGACAGAGCGGGCCGCTCAATCGCTCGGCGTAAAGCTCCACACACAAGCGGTCACAGACCTATCCGAGCTGGATGGCGTCATGAAATCCATGAAACGGGCCGGCGCGGCGGTTGTGATTGTCCAGCCCAGCCCGTTTACGTATCTACATCGAAACGGCGTCATAGCGGCGGCCATGCGCCAGGGTTTGGCGACGATCTTCGCGTTTCGCCCGGCGGCAAGCGCGGGTGCACTGGTGACGTATGGTCCAGACTATGCCGTCCTCTATCGCCGTGCGGCCTCCTATCTCGACAGGATCCTCAAGGGCACGAAGGCCGGGGACCTTCCGGTCGAGCAACCGACCAAATTCGACCTGGTCGTCAATCTCAAGACTGCCAAGGCGCTTGGGCTCACGCTTCCTCAGATGCTGCTCCTCCAGGCGAATGAAGTAGTCGACTAGCGTCCTACTACGCCGCGGCG
>Ga0075434_100002240_pt1 | contig 16902 bp, 14 predicted proteins | sample RhiMethybrSRZTD3_FD_75298 | JGI IMG/M metagenome (GOLD analysis project Ga0075434, IMG submission 75298) | Populus rhizosphere microbial communities from Tennessee, USA - Rhizosphere MetaG P. TD hybrid SRZTD3 | ecosystem: Host-associated > Plants > Roots > Rhizosphere > Soil | place: USA... | reverse complement strand
CGCCCCCAATTCCCACAGATCACAACGACTCACGCTATGAAGGCGCGCAGCTCTCGCTTGGCGTAACGCGCGGCCGGCACAATGCGCGCTTCGGCGCGTACGGCTTCGCGCAACAAGACGATTCTTTCTTCCGCATCGTCGCCACTGACGGCTCGGGTGAGGTTGCATCGGAACGAGATTTGCCGAGCGGCGGACAACTTTCTCTGTTCGCGGAAGATCAGTTCCGCGCGACAAACTGGCTCACGCTGAATGCCGGACTGCGCTACACGCATTTTTCCGGCGCGGCGGTTGTCGAGGACAAAGCCGATCCGCGCATTGGCGCCGCGCTGCACATTCCCAAACTCAACTGGGTGTTCCGCGCATTTTACGGCCGCTACTATCAAGCGCCTCCGCTCACAACTGTTTCCGGGCCGCTGCTGGCATTCGCGGTGGATCAAGGGTTTGAGTTTTTGCCGTTGCACGGCGAAACGGATGAGCAGCGCGAATTCGGCCTCACTATTCCGATTCGTGGCTGGACGTTTGATTTCTCAAACTTTCAGACACACGCGCTGAACTTCTTCGATCACGAGGTGCTGGGCAACTCCAACATTTTCTTCCCGGTGACGATTGAGCGTGCGCGCATTCACGGCTGGGAGTCCACCGTGCGCTCGCCGCGCATTGCCAAACGTTTTGACGTTTACCTGACTTACTCCAATCAGATGGTCGAAGGCGCGGGCGTAGTCACGGGAGGGTTGCTCGCTGAGCCTGAACAGCTGTGCGAAGATGGCGGCTTCTGCTATCTCGACCACGACCAGCGCAACACGCTGAGCTTGGGCTTTCACTCGTCACTTCCCTTTCAGATCTCCGCTTCCGGAAACATTTCCTATGGTTCCGGATTTCTCGATGGCGAAGGGCCGACTCACCTTCCCGATCACACGGAATTTTCGCTATCCCTCGCGAAATCCTTCGGCGAACGATTCTCCGTAGGCTTCACCGCGCAGAACCTGAACAATTCGCACTACCTGCTCGATAATTCGAATACCTTCGGCGGCACGCACTGGAACTATCCGCGTCAATTCACCGGTCAGCTTCGCTACCGTTTCCATTTTTGATGTACATTGCTCATCACCATTTGAGGTGATGGAGTGAAACTTTTTCTGATTGCGCTGTTCGGAGCCATCGGCACGCTGGCCCGGTACGGCTTGCAGGGTGTGGTGCAGATTCGCATGGGGAGCGGGTTTCCGTACGGCACGCTGCTCATCAATCTGACCGGCTGCCTGCTGCTCGGCTTCATCGGCCAGCTCACGCTCAACCGCATGCTCATTTCTTCTGACTTGCGCATCGCCATTGCGGTCGGATTTTTCGGCGGGTATACCACGTTTTCCAGTTTTGGCTGGGAGACGGCCAAGATGCTGGAAGACGGCGAGTGGCTGCGCGCGACGACGTATGTTTCCGCCAGCGTGATTGCCGGGCTGTTGCTTTCGGTCGTCGGCATTCGTCTGGCCAATCGTTTCTAAAGCTGCTGTCGGTTGTAGGCTGGCGCCTGTCACAGGCAAAAGAGGAGCCTTCCATGACGCACGAAAAATTCGAAGGCGAGCGGACGCTGATGCGGATTCATATCGGCGAGTCCGACAAATGGCACGGCAAGCTCCTACACCAAGCGATCGTGGAACTGCTGCGCAAAGAGAAATTTTCCGGAGCCACCGTCTTGCGCGGAGTCGGCGGCTTCGGCTCATCCAGCGTGTACCATACGGACAAGATTCTGCGCCTGTCGCAGGACCTGCCCATCGTCGTGGAAGTCGTCGAGTCCACCGATCGCATCGAGCAAATCCTGCCGCGCCTCGACGAAATGGTGGAAGGCGGACTCATCACACTGGAAAAAGTCCGCGTTATCCTCTACCGCGCTGCCCAGAAGTAATTCACTTTTCCTGACTCGCACGCTGCTTGCGAATTTCCTCCAGGCGCCGCTTGAGATACGCCTGGTATTCTTCCTTCAACTTCGGATCCTTCGGACTCGAGTAAATTTCGCTCGACTTATACTTCCCTTCCGCGAATTTCTTCTTCGTCCATTCGTCATGCACGCGAATTTCATCCGCCCGGTCCAGCACCTCTTTCACCAAATGAGGAGGGATGAAGTACACGCCCTCGCGGTCACCGACGACCAGGTCGCCCGGCATCACCATCGCGCCACCAATGCGCAGGGGCACGTTGATGCCGGTGAGCATCACGTTGTCAATCGGCGTCGGATCCACATCCTTGAAATAGGCCGGCATATCAATTTCCGAAATGCCGTTCAGATCACGAATGCTGCCATCCACCACCAGTCCGCCGCTCTTCGTCGCTGTCATCACATAGTAGAAAAGATTGTCTCCGACGATCGTTCCGCCTACTTTTTTGCCGAACAGATCGACCACCAGCACATCGCCGGGCTGCAGCATATCAATCGCGGTCTGATTCATGAGGGGCCCCATGCCGCGTTCTTTAGCTTTGGCTTCCGCTATGTGCTCCACGTCAGGACGCATTGGCATGAGCTGCACCGTAAACGCGCGCCCGACCATCGGCTTGTCCGGATGCAGAATGCGAAAGCCATCCGCATATTGGTTTTTGTAACCTTTCTCCTCAAGCACCGCCCAGATCTCTTCGGCGGAAAGTTGGCGCGCCTGCCGAAGCAGATTGTCCGGCACCTTGGGCCGTCCATCGGCCAGGCGATCGAAAGGATTCGGCTCGGAATACTCAACCAGCCGCTGCTTCGGGAAATCGAGCAACTGCGCTCGCGCCGGACTGGCGGCAAATGGGATGGCGAGAATCCCCAGACTCAAAACTCGCCAAATCGGTCTGGGGATTCTCGCTTGGATTTTTTGGTTATGCATGAAGGTCATCGTTTTAACTCAGGGTCTGCAAGGAGTACAACTTCCTCACCTGAAGGTCCGCATAGCAAACCTTGAAGCCCAGGCGGCGCAGCATTCATTGGGGCAATTCTTTGCCGGACTGCTCGGCCACCATGTACGACGAGTACCAGTCGGGCCAGTTTTCATCGCGTTGGCCGCCAGTGCGCTCTTCGTGCTTGCCGTGGGCGGCTGCTGCACGCCGCATCGCGTTCGCCAGATCGTTCGCCGAAGCAAAGGTCGTTGCCGCAGAGTCAATGCGACCGGGCAGACGCGTCGTCAGCTCCTGGAACAGCCAGCCGTTGCCGTCGGGATCTTTGAACGATGCGAAAGAGCGGTAGCTGCGATGCTCGGCATCCGGCCCGCTGACTCGCGCTCGCCCAAACAGGTAGGGCTCGTCCGCGCCAGTGTACACGCCTTCGCTGTGGAACACCTCGCTGACCTCGATGCCACGACGAAGCAGATCGGCGCGGACGGCTTCAAGGTCGGAGACGATTAGGTACAGACCCTGCGCGGAGCCGGGCGCCGCCGGGGTGACGTTCTTGCCGAAGATTACCGAGCAGCCGGAGCCGGGCGGCGTGAACTGGAGCACGCGAAAGTCGTTCTCGTGGGCGTAGTCGGCGTCGAGCCGCCATCCGAGTTTTGCGTAAAACTCCTTCGCGCGATCTACGTCGGAGACGGGGAGGACGACGATCTCAAACTTCATGTCGATTGCAGCTGCTTTCGGGTTAGTTTCAGCGACCTTCTGGTCGCCCTCTTTCGTGGGAACTGGCCTAGTGCTCATGGTTGCTCTCCTCAGTGTGCGTCAGGTTTTGTAGTTGGGGCGGCGTCGCGGTAGATAGTAATTCCGGTTTGGTGGTTTGGCGACGGCTTTCCTGAATTGAAAGGTTTTCCACAGGGTTATCTCCACCCCCGGTGTTTTTTATTAGTGCGGATTCTAAAGGGGTTGCACAGGCAAAATCTGTAAGTGCAGATTCCAAAGAGGTTACGGCAGGGAGATTTCGGCTGATTTCGGCTAAAACGCGGAGCTGGTCTGTAGACAAGGATTTAGCGTCGGCAAAACGAAAGCGAGGATTATGAAGTACCTGCCCTTCATCGGGACGGCATATGCCTGCGGTCGCCAACAGGCTAAAATTGGATTTTCTATCGTCGCTTGGTTGCCGCCGGTTGAGGATCGAACAACAAGGGAAAGAACTGACCACCCATCTTGTCCCCGCGAGGAATGATGGGAACGCCCGTGAGCAGTGGTTCATCTGCATTGGACATCACGCCGTCGCGAAAGACGTTTATGACCGTGGCGCGTCGCGGTGCCGGTGTGTTGTTTGCGTGCGACCCGTGCATCGTTCGAGCGTGATGGAACGAGCTTTCGCCCTTCCTCAGCTCCACGGCAACCGGCTGGAATTTGTCCTGCAGTTCTTCGGGAAGATGGTCGCGAATGCCATCCATTTCTCCGGCCAAGATTGGCTTGGGCAGGTCGGGCCATTTGTGGCTCCCCGGAATGTAGTTCAAGCAACCATTTTCTCGCGTGGAATCGTCAAGACCAATCCAGCAAGTGAGATGGGCCAGGGGCGTGGTCCGTGTCCAGTACGAATAATCCTGGTGCCAGGCCACCACCCCGCCATGTCTTGCCGGTTTGCAGAAAAGCTGGTCATGCCAGAAGCGCACTGGGCCGCCCAATAACTGGGATGCTGGAACCAAAAATGCAGGATTCCACAGCAGATCGTGGAAGCCGGGCAGCACGCGCCAAGCGCCTAAGGCGTGAAAAACAACACGGTTCGGATCCATCGATTCGTTGGAATGGTATTCGTGGAACAGATGCCGGCCGGGATGCTCCGGATTCATCAGCTGGTCCAATTCCCCACGTAGAACTTCTACTTGCTCGTCCGTGAAAATGCGAACGCCCTTTAGATAGCCATTTTCACGAAAAAATTCGAGCTGTTCTTCGTTCAGGCAGTACTGCCCCAAGTCTGCGGAAAGTCCGGCAAGGAGTGTGCCGACCGGTTGGTGATACTGCGACAAGTCTTCGATCATGTTGACACCAGAAACGCAAGAAACTGCGTTGAAATTGAGTCGTCAATATAGCGCCTTTCGTTGGAGAGAGGCGAGCAAACTGCGGCGCCAACCGGCGGGTCAGCGTTCCGAGTTCCGGTTATCTTCCGGATAGCCCCGGAGGCAACCTCTAGAAGTTGCCTACCACTGAGGCGGATAGTGGTCTTGACGAACTCCAGTGGGTCAGTGAGCTCACAAGGACGGCGCTTATCCTTTCATCGACCGCCGGTGCGACGCGGATTCTGCGCCGGAAATTGCGACGCTACACTCGAACCGAAGCTGCTAACTGAAAGCGCAATTCCATTCAGTGCATAGAATAAACGCATATCCCATGGACCTGCCGAAACTGTGGACGGAAGTCAGAGCCGATCTTCAGCGCGCAAGAGCCACCTTCCCTAACAATGCCGCGGATGATGTGCCCATCTCCCAATACCAAGAATTTCTACGTCCCAACGAACTTGAATCGGCTTGCGGCATGCTGGAATTTGTACGCTGAAGGTCACACAGTCGGTAAGGAGTTCTGGGGTTGCTCTGCGTGAAGCCGCTGCGAGGATGGAGTCGTCCGAGCGGGGACGTCGATACAAGAGATTCACCAGCGGGCATTAAACAATTTTCAGGACCTTGGGTCAGCTCGCGCCAGCTCGCCACTGTTTTTCCAATCCCGGTACGAGCTTCAGCGCGTTTTCGTAATAAATTTTCTGCAACACTTCGTCGGGCACCTGAAATCCGTAAATCCTCCAGAAGGCGTGGCGTTTACGGTAGTACTCGAAATACTCGTCTCGCGTTTCCAGCGCCCGGAAATACCACTTATATTCGTTCACATCGTAGATGTCCTTACCCATCAGCACGCGATCCTGATATTTGACAAGAAAATCGTGCGCCGAATACGGTTGGCGGCCCAGTTCGGCCAGCACCGCCGCGATGTCCACATACACGTTGGGATGCGAATCAAACAATTTCCCCAGCCGGGCCAGGTCATTGCCATGAAAGGCCAGGTGCGCCGCAATGAAATTGGTCCGAGGATGTTTCGCGAACATTCGATCGCGCTCCGCAACCAACGTTTCGAAAGGCGGATATTTCGAGGGTGGTCTCGCCCGCTGCGGAAATTCCCGCAATTCTTCCCACCGTTCGTTGTGATAATCCCACGGATCAAAAAATGCGGACGGCTCAGCAATGTGAATCAACACAGGAATTTTCAGCTCGGCGCATTTGTCCCAAACCGGATCAAACTCCGGATCGTCCACGTGCACCCTTTCGCCGTTCGCATACCTCAGGTCCATCCCGAAGTTCTTGAAGATCTTCAGTCCCTGCGCGCCATTTTTAACGTCCTGCTGCAAGCGCGCCGCGGCTCGCTTTCCGTATCCCGGCGTATTCAGGTCGTCGTAGCCTAAATTCGCGAACACGACGAAGCGGTTCGGATATCGCCCTTTCATCGCCTCCAGGGTCTTTTTTAGAGATTCACCCGTGCCGCCGCTGAGGTTCACCAGTACTCGCAGGTTGATGGTGTCCATCTCCTTGACCAAAGCATCCACGTGCTCTGGCGTCGGATTCCAGTGATGGCTATGAATATCCACAAACGGATACTTGGCACGCTCGGGTTTGTGTTCGGGCGTGACCAGCGTTGACTTCGGCTGATACTCCTCGATCGTTGGCAGGTGTGCGGTCATGTTACCCTGCTCCTGCGCCTTCGCACGCGACAGCTGCCCCATTCCAATCAACGCGAACAGGGTGACGCCACCGCAAGCCAACAGCCCCAGACAAGTCAAAGCCCATTTTCGCAATTTCATGTTCACTCCGCCGCGGTCATGCCGCTAGTCGCGCCATCCCTATGAAAAATCAAAGCAATGCGAGCGTACAGGCTCTTGCCGGACAAGAGTTCCGGCTGCATGTTGTACGAATCGTGCGGGTCAATCACCTGCTATTGGGCTCCTTCTTTGCCGCCTTTCCTGCTATGGCTTCATTGCCAGAGCGAGACGTGCAGGTGAGAGACGCACTGGCAGACCATATCCAGAAGATCACAATCATCGACATCAAATGAGAGTGTCGGCGTAAAGCCGCTGCTACGAGCGCTACGGCTTCACGGTCGCCACTGCCACGTCGTGCGACGGCACCTTCGCGGAAAACTTGCCAGTGAACTTGCCCAAATCTTTGTGCGCCCACAAATCGCGGACAGTGGCGGAAAGGTGGTCGGGGTAGCCGAGGACGGTCCAAGGGACAGAGATTTCGGCTTCGCTGGCGCCGCGATTTAGAAGAAGGACCGCGCGGCTGCCGTCTTTCATGGGCTTGGCCCAAATTTCGAGATTGCCATCTTGCCATACACGGCTGGCCTGGCGGCCTAGCGGATCTTGGTTGATGGCAATGACTTCCTTGTTGGTAAGGATCTCCTTGATTTCGGGGGCCATGCTGCGCAGATCGTTGCCGGCGATCAGCGGCGCGTTAATGATGCACCATAGGCTGAAGTGGGCGCGGTATTCGTTAGTGGTCATGCCGCCGTTGCCGACTTCGAGCATGTCGGGATCGTTCCAGTGGCCGGGACCGGCGAAAGATTCGAGGCCGACCTGGAGGTCCAGAATGTCGAGCATGCCGAGGGAACAGCAGCCCCCGTCGGGCCACTTCTTTTGGCCTTCCCAGTGGTCATCGATATCGCCGGTGGTGCGCCACAAGTTGCCGATGCTGGCGGCCCACAGCCAGGGCTTGGCGGTGCCCCATTCGCACATGCTGAAGACAATCGGACGGCCAGCGGCTTTGAGTGCGTCGCGCATGGTGGCGTAGGCTTCTTCGGCATTGCGCTTGCCAGTGTGGCACCAGTCGTACTTGAGATAGTCGACGCCCCATTTCGCGTACATCAGCGCGTCCTGATATTCGTGGCCCATGCTGCCGGGGCGGCCGGCGCAGGTTTTTTCGCCCGCGTCGGAATAAATTCCAAACTTCAGGCCTTTGGAGTGGATGTAATCGCCAAGGGCTTTCATACCAGAGGGAAAGTGCTGCGCGTCGGGGACGATGTTGCCGTCGGCGTCCCGGCTGACTTGCCAACAGTCGTCAATGACGACGTACTGGTAGCCGGCGACTTTCATGCCGCTGGCGACCAGGCCATCGGCCATGGACTTGATGAGGTCTTCGCTGACGTTGCAGTGGAATTTGTTCCAGGAATTCCAGCCCATGGGAGGAGTGAGGGCGAGGCCGTTGTCGAGGGCGGTGGAGGGCTGGACGAGGGCGAGAAGAGAGAGAAGAAGAGCAGCGAGGAGAACCAAGCGAGTCGTAAACGTTTGCATGCCGGCACCTCCGAGGAGAAAAATCCGGGGAAATCATACAGGAAAACGGGTTGGCGTCGTACGGGACGGATAGGAGAGGGCCCGCGTTGAAAAAACCAAGCGTGCAGCACCCGATCCGACGGCGACGGCGGTCGGACATGCTGGCGGAAATTCGTGGAGTGAGTGCGGATGCGCAGGCAGTTTGTCTCTGAATTTGTCGGAGCGGAATTTTCTTTCTCCGCCGCAGTAACCTGGCGTTGGCATTTCGCAATTGCAAAAGGAGAAGGCTGGGAGAAGCTTTGCGCCTTCGTTTCTTCGACGGAGGCTCCGGCAGTGTACCGTTCGCAGGAAGGAATCAAAAGCACGATGCCCTTCAGCATGGCGGCGATGGTTCGCAAGAGCGAGGCACGCGTTGCCGCGCCTGCACATCATTTCAGTCGAACAACGAGGAGGGCGCCGACGGCGAAGAGTACGGCGGAGAAGCCGAAGGCTGTGCCGACACCGAATGCGGACCAGAGTGCACCGACGATTAGGCTGGAGAGAAAGTCGCCAACGCCGTTTACCGCTGCCAGAGTGCCGAAGGCCATGCCGTGCTGTTCTCTGGGAACAATCTCGGCGGTGACGGAATCTTCTAGGGCTTCTTCAGTGCCGACGTAGAGGCCGGCGATCGCAGAGATGACGCCTAGCAGCCAGAGGGAGTGCGTGCCAGTGCATAGAAGCAGAGCCGTGACGACGGCTAGTCCATAGCCTGCGGCGAGAACGGCGCGGCGATGCGGAACGTGATCGCTGAGCCAGCCACTCAGATAGGCAGAGGCTGCGTAGAACGCGTTGTGAATGGTGTAGAGGATGACGGCGAGGCTGGCGGCGCGGGCCATGCCGTGCTGGTCGGCGAGCATTTTGGTTGCGTAAAGAATCAGGAGAGTGTGGGAGAAATCGGCGGCGCCGAAAATGCCGACGCCGAGGAGAAATTTGCGGAAGGATGCGGGAAGAGTTTGCAGGCCGTGGAGAAAAGACTTCTTTTCTTTGGCGGCGATGGGGCGTTCGCGGACGAGGAGCCAGAAACAGGCTACGGAGACTAGTCCGGGAATGAGCGTGTAGAAAAAAACTTTGCGATAGGCGTGTTCGGTGGCGTGGAGAAGCCCCAGCGCGGTGAGGGGGCCGAGGATGGCGCCGAGAGTGTCCATGAAACGCTCGAGGCCGAAGGCGCGGCCGTACGCGCCAGGCGGGACGTCCGCAGCGAGCAGCGCTTTTTTCGCGGGCGAGCGAACGCCGCGGCCAAGCCAGGCGGCGGCGCGGGCGGCCAGGACTTGCAGTGCGTGCGTGGCGAGACCAAATGAAGCGGTGGCGATGGCGGTGAAGGCGTAGCCGAAAAGGGCGAGCGGCTTACGGTGCTTGAGGCGATCAGTGTAATGGCCGGAGGAGAGTTTGCCGACGCTGGAGAGGCCGTCGGCGAGTCCTTCGATGATGCCGAGCCACGCGGGGCCGGCTCCAATGACGGCGAGGAATGCAGGCAGGATAGCGGTGGCGGTTTCGTGGCTCCAGTCGGAAAAAAGAGAGGTAAGTCCGACGCCGAGGACGGTGCGGTTGAGCCAGTGGCGGGCGGGCTTGTCTTCGGGTCTGACAGCGTCGGACATAGAAAGAAGTCTACAGGCGACTGTGGAAAGTCGGAAGCTGGGCGTTTGCGAGTATGAACAAAAAGCGAAAATAGGATTGCGGCAGCGGGAACGGAATGCTAGCCTGAGCGAACAAAAGGCAAAGAGCAAGTTGGAGCGAAGGCGATTTGTAGACATCGAGGAGGGCCCGGTGAGTGAGGGGCTGGTTCAACAGACAAAATTATCGCAGACGATTGCCATAGATACGGCGCTGCAGCAACGGCCGGAACGCACCGTGGCAAAAGTCTCAGAGGTGCTGAGCGGTTTTGCGGAGCGTGATTTTAACACTGAAGTGCTGACCTCGGTGCGGCGTTTCCCTGCCCGCGCGGCGGAGTTTGCAGAGTGGCCAGAGTGGGTCGAAGAGCGGCTGCGCCACGTGTATCGCGCGAAAGGGATTGTGCGGCCGTATTCGCACCAGGCTGCGGCGGCGGACGCGGTGTATGCGGGCAAGCATGTGGTGATCGTGACGCCAACAGCTTCGGGGAAAACGCTGTGCTACAACCTGGCGGTGATCGACGCGATTTTGAAGAATGAAGATGCGCGGGCGCTTTATCTTTTTCCGACGAAGGCACTGGCGCAGGATCAATTGGCGGAATTGTATGACTTGAATCAGCGGTTGGAGAAGATGGAAGAGGTGACCGGTTCCCTTCCTCTTTCAGGACAGGCAGATGGCGCCCGTGGCAATGGTGAAGAGAAGAGGCCACCTGAAGGTGGCCTCTATAACAGAGAAGCAAAGCCAGCGAAGACGTTTGGCGTGTTTACCTATGACGGGGACACGCCGAGCGATGCGCGGAAAGCGATACGCGAGAAAGGGCACATCGTCCTGACCAATCCGGACATGCTGCACACCGGGATTTTGCCGCACCACACAAAGTGGACGCGGCTGTTTGAAAATTTGAAATTCGTTGTCATCGATGAGCTGCATTCGTATCGAGGGGTGTTCGGGAGCCATTTGGCCAACGTTTTGCGGCGCTTGCAGAGGATCGCGAAGTTTTATGGGAGTTCGCCGCAGTTCATCTGTTGTTCGGCGACGATTGCGAATCCGGGCGAGCTGGCGGAACGGCTGATTGAAGATCGAGTGCAAGTGCTGAGCGCGAACGGCGCGCCGGCGGGAGAGAAAACATTTGTTTTTTACAATCCGCCGGTGGTGAACCGCGCGCTGGGGATCAGGCGCAGCTACATCAATGAAAGTTCGCGCGTGGCGCAGGAATTCTTGAAGCGCGATTTGCAGACGATGGTGTTCGCGAACTCGCGGCTGCACACGGAGATCTTGCTGACGTACCTGCAACAGGCGAATCCGCATTTCCCCGGGACACCCGAGCCGATTCGCGGCTATCGCGGCGGATATTTGCCGAGCGAGCGGCGGGAGATTGAGCGCGGATTGCGCGAGGGACGGATTCGCGGAGTGGTTTCGACCAGTGCGCTGGAATTGGGGATCGATGTGGGCTCGCTGGACGCGACGGTGATGGCGGGTTATCCCGGAACAATTGCCGCGACGTGGCAGCGGGCGGGGCGCGCGGGGAGACGCAGCGGGGGTTCGTGCGCGGTGATGGTGGCTTCCTCGGCGCCGCTCGATCAGTTCATCGTGCGGCATCCGGAATATTTTTTTGCCAACACGCCGGAGCACGCGTTCATTCAGCCGGACAATCTGGAGATTTTGATCAACCACCTAAAATGTGCGGCGTTTGAGCTGCCGCTGGGGCCGGAGGAGAAATTCGGCGAAGTGGACTTACCGGATTTGTGCGCGCGACTGGCGGAGGCCGGCTATTTGCACCGCGCGGGAACGCACTATCACTGGACGCAGGAGGCGTATCCGGCGGACACGGTGAGCCTGCGCTCGGTGACCAGCGACAATTTCGTGATCATTGATATTACGGGCGCGCCGGCCGTTATCGGCGAAGTGGATTTTCCGAGCGCGCTGACGACTGTACACGAGAAAGCGATTTATCTGCACGGGGGCGAGCAATATCACGTGGAGCATCTGGACTTTAAAGAACGTAAGGCGTACGTGAAGAGAGTGGACGTGGACTATTACACCGACGCGGTTCGTTATACGCAGGTGCGTGTGCTGGAAGTGGCGCAGGAAGCGCGGGCGAAGGCGGAGCGGCAGGAGATTGCTGCCAACAAATCGCATGGAGACGTGCTGGTGCGATCGCAGGTGGTGGGATTCAAGAAAGTCAAATTTTTTACGAACGAAAATATCGGCGCAGGGAAACTCGAGCTGCCGGAAAACGAAATGCACACGACGTCGTACTGGCTGACGCTGGAGCGGGCGCTGGTAGAGTCACTTCCCTATTCGTTCAGCGAACGGCAAAGCGGGATGTTCGGGCTGCTCCACGCGATGGAGTCGGTGGCGACGCTGCTGCTGATGTGCGACGGACGTGATTTGGGAACGGCAATTGGTGAACGGCCGCCGTCGCCGGGGGAAGCGAGCGAGGAATTTGCGCCGGTGCGGCTGGAAGATGCCATAAACGGCTTCGGCAGCGGAACGGCGAAAGAGTTTTTTGAGCCGAATCTGTATTTGTACGATGCATATCCGGGCGGGATTGGATTTTCCGAACCGTTGTTTCGAGCCAGCGAATTGCTACTGGCGAAGACGCGCGAGTTGATTTCCGGGTGCGGATGCGAGGCGGGATGTCCTTCGTGCGTAGGGCCGGCGGGCGATTTGGCGCTGCGAGCGAAGGAAGCAGCTTTGGCAATTTTGCAAAGGATTTGCGCGTAAATGGCAACCGAGACGGACAAGTTCGCCCGGCTGTCGGCGTTGCGGCCGGTGCGCGGCGGAACGATTCATCATGAGCAGACGATCCGCGTGCCATTCGAGGCGCATCCGACGGAAGAAGAAGATATGTTGTCGCGCATGATTGGCGCGACGGTTGCACAAACGAAGTACGGCAGCCATTTGAGCGTTCGACATTGGCATGCGACGCCGGAGTTTTGCGCGCCTTCGGCAGGAGTGATTGAGTTGTTAAGAAGCACGGCGGGTGGGCGGACGAAAAACTGTGGAGGCAACCTGCCGCGGCAGCAGGCCGAGGATCCGGAGAAGTGGCTATTTCTGGATACCGAGACGACGGGATTGTCGGGAGGGACCGGGACATACGCGTTTCTGATTGGCATCGCCTGGTGGGACTCAGGTGGGTTGCAGGTCGAGCAGTTCCTGATGCGGGATTTTTCCGAGGAACATTCGGTGTTGCTGCAGCTGGCCGAGCGGCTGGCAGAGCGGCCGGTGCTGGTCACGTTTAACGGAAAGACGTTTGATTGGCCGCTGCTGGAGAGCCGCTACCAGATGACGCGCAGCATTCGCGTGCCGCAACTGGCGGCGCACCTCGATTTGCTCCATCCTGCGCGGGCGTTGTGGAAGCTGCGGCTGGGTTCGGTGAAACTTACGGAACTGGAAGAACATGTGTTGGACGCCAAGCGGCTCGGTTGGGACCGCGCGGACGACGTGCCTTCCAGCATGATTCCGCAATTTTATTTTGATTATTTGCGCGGGCGCTCGGTGGCGCCGTTGGCCGGAGTCGTGCGGCATAACCGCAACGACCTGCGGGGCTTGGCGGCGCTGTTCGGAAAGCTGAACGAGATGCTGGGCGGCGAAAAACACGGCGAAGACGCAGATGGGCTGGACCTGTTTGGCTTGTCGCGTTACCTACACCGCCGAGGCGAAGCACATCGCGCGGAGGTTGCGTGTACGGCGGCGCGTCAGCGTGGCCTGCCCATTGGGTTCGACGCATTGGCTCAGTGGGAACTGGCCAGAATGGCGAAGAAGCGCGGGGAACACGGGACGGCTGCAGAAATTTGGGAAGAATTATTGCGAGACGATGACTGGAGCGCGGCGGCGTGCGAAGAGTTGGCGAGTTTTCACGAGCGCCGAAAAAAGGATCATTCAAGGGCGCTGAAGTATGCGCGGCAGGCCATCGTTGTACTACGCAAGCAAGCCTCGGAGGCAAAGTATGGCGCACCAGTTACCGCTGCTGTGCGCAGGTTTGAGCGGCTAAACAAAAAGATTACCCGCCTGGAATCGCGCCTGAAAAGAAACGCCAACACGCCTCCGCTGCTGCGAACGTCGGCAAAATCGCGCATCTATCGCGAACCGGAAATCACAGGCGGAACTGAAGCTTGATCGGTGGTCTTGGTGGGAGTGTCGCCGGGACGCTGGTCAGGTTCTGGCAGCGCGCCAAAGTCGAGTTGTTTGTTCATCTCCGCAAACAACGCACGATCACCGCCCTCGAGGATGAGGCATTCCGTGGCGGAGCAGCGCAGAAAGACTCCGCCGTTCGGCGTTTCGAACGAGAAAAAATTGGGCCGACGAAACAAACCAGTCCGCTGTTCGTGTTTTTTCTCGAGCAATTCGGAATATTGGCCGAAGAAACGGTTGGCCTGTTCGCCGGATGCAAGATGAAGGTGCGCAACCAGCAGCAGACGCTTAGAGGATTGCTGCTCGTAGACCAGATAGCGATCGCCGTCCCACGCCGCGGCAAGAGAACCAGCACGTTCTTCACCGAGATACTGCTTCAGGACTTCCTTCCATCCGAACTCGCCCATCAGATTGTCGTCGAGTTTTTTCCAATCCTTGCCGAGCCTGACCTGAACGTCCGGCAGTGTGACTTTCTCCGGAACATGGCCGGATTTATAGAGCGTTGGGTGCATGATCTGCTGTGTCGAGACCGGGGGATTCTTGAAAACTTTGCCCAGGGAATTCCAGCCGACCGGCTTGAGCGCGGCGGCGGTAAATTTCATACCGGCGAAATACGGAAAGACGAGGGCATCCTTGATAAAGGGCGGCGCTTTTTTCATGGAGGGCGAGTCGCCAATGTCGCCAGTGAGCAGCGAAGGATCGAATTCGGGCATGTCGTTCACGGATTTCCCCGTGCCCTGCAGGAGATAGTCGACCATGGCGGCCATAGCGGAGCCTTCGAGAAAAGCTTCGCGGGCCAGTTCGGCGTCGTCGTTGGGCCGCGCCGCCTTCAACCACGTTTCAATCTGGAAGTGCTGGTCCTCCAGAGCATGCGTCAGTTCGTGCGCCATGACCATGCGCTGATCGTCCAGGGGAATCCAGTCGGCGATATAAAATTCGTGTGCTTTCGGATCGTAAAGGCCGGCGATTTGCTCGGTCAGCAACTCGACCATGAACGAATCAAGGTCGAAATTCTTGGGCAACAAACCGAAAACTTCCGCGGATTTAGCGTCGGCGTAGCGTCGCGCAGGGTCTTTGTCCTCATCCATCTGACGGATCACGTAGGCGCGGATTTCTTCCCGCGAGCGGAGGGTCTTTTTGAGTGGAGAAACCAGGGAAAGGCCGGTGATTTCGCTCATGTTGTGAAGAACCTCATCGGCGGCCTGGGCAAAGTCGCTGGGTGAGTTGGCGGGGGGTGTGGTTTTGGCGGGGCGATCTTGCGCAAGGAGCGACGCTGGGGCCAGCAGGCAAATCAAAGGCAGCAGCACTTTCAAAACCGGGCGAAACACCTGGGAGGGTACCGGGGCAGTGATCATAATTTGAGAATAGCAGATATCACGGAACCCACCGCGTGCGACGCCGGCGAGAGGCGGATGATGAGTGCCTGAGGGTTGTTTGAGGGATGCGGACGCAACAATGAATTATCTAGGGCTATTATACAACCTTAACAAACAGATAACTGTATGGTACAACTACTCGTAGTTGTCCTCCTTCCTTGAGGTACCCTATGGTTCCGGGACTCCGTCTGCGCCAAGTCCGTGAACGACTGGGGCTGACTTACCGCGACGTGGAAGCCGCCAGCTACGAGCTTGCCTCGCGACGCGGCCGCTCTGAATTCATTTTGCACATCAGCCGTTTGGCCGATTTTGAAAATCGCAACGTGGTGCCCGGCCTGCACAAGCTGTACTCACTGGCGGTCCTTTACCATCTAAATCCGCTTCAGCTTTTCGCGTGGTATGACGTGCCGTTCGAAGAATGCTTCGAGGACGGATTGCAATTCCCCGTGCCGCAGACGCACGTGGCTGCGCCTCCAAACGGACTGCGTGTGCCTTTGCGATTCGATCCGGCCTTCGATCCCCGACGCACCGATTTTCTTTCACGAATGGTGGAACGCTGGGGCCACTTCGAGGGCGCGCTGACCAAAGCCAATCCTCGCCACTGTTACGGCTACATCGGGCTCGCGGACCAACGTATGGCGCCGTTGTTGAGGCCGGGAAGCCTGGTGCTGGTCGATACGGAAATGCGCCACATCGAAAACAGCGGCTGGAATTCTGAACACGACCGACCGATGTATCTGGTGGACATCCGTAAGGGATATCGCTGCGGATGGTTTGTGCGCGACGCCGAAAAACTGGTCATGCAACCGCATCCGATGTCGCGGTATGCACCGGAGTCCTGGGTGCTTCCGCACGAAGCCGAGATTATCGGCAGAGTGATCGGCGTGGTTACCCGCCTGAACGAGTCGTGGAGTGCTGCGACTCAAGAATTTCCAGCAGGGCACGCAGGTTCGAAAAGAAAAGCTCCCTAAGGTAATCGGGAGCGCCTTCCGGCGGCAGAATGCGATACGCCTCCAATTGGCGCCAGTGAACAATCGTCTCTGGCAGGACGCTGGGCATTCCTTCCAGAAATTCGCTGAGGTCCTGTTCCTGAACGGACAACGGCATCTCCAAAACCCGCGAAAAAATCTCCTGATGGCAGAACTCTAAGGCCTCCTGTACCGCTTCCTGCGGGTACACCGCCTCCAACCCGCAATGCTCGTAACGCCCGGAAGATAAATCACGCAGCGACGCGAGGTAAGTGAGCCGGCCAAAAACGTTGGGAATCGCCGCCAAAGTGGTGGCGGTCAAGTCCCGCACGATCGGTTGAATTCTGAGAATTTCGTCCATATCCGTCACAGCCTGTTCTGAATTCGGAAAATCTTGGCCCTAAAATCCAGCGATCGAGCGCAAGCCCGAAGGATGGCGCCTGGAGGTGTCATCCATGTTGCAAACGCGTGTTGCGCTGAGTCTAGCCCTGCTGTGCGGGTCCATCGTAGTTCCCGGAAACAAGCCAGTCAACGTCGGAGCGGTTCATAGCGACAAAAATTCTACCCAGTGGGCCGACGGATCCCCTATGCCGCTGCCCAAGCCGAAGGA
>Ga0075434_100002235_pt1 | contig 16912 bp, 14 predicted proteins | sample RhiMethybrSRZTD3_FD_75298 | JGI IMG/M metagenome (GOLD analysis project Ga0075434, IMG submission 75298) | Populus rhizosphere microbial communities from Tennessee, USA - Rhizosphere MetaG P. TD hybrid SRZTD3 | ecosystem: Host-associated > Plants > Roots > Rhizosphere > Soil | place: USA... | reverse complement strand
CTATTTGGGCGGCGTTCCCGATCAGCGCAACAGTTTTCTTTATGCGACGATCGGTAAACACACGATTCCGGTGCTCGAAGCTTTGGAAATAGAATATCGAATCCTCGAAGATGGTGAAAAACTCGAGAGCAAAATTCGCGATGCCGTGAGGGCGGCCAATGCGCAGCGCGCGCCGTATGCGCTGCTGTTCGCCGGAGAGTTCTCCGAATGATTCGGCGTGAGTGCCTCGAATTGCTGGCGGGAAAAATGACCGACCAATTAGTGGTCACCTCTCAAAGCGGCCAACGCATCGAGTGGTCGCATTTCTCACAACACGAGGGCAATTTGCTGCTTGGTATGATGGGCTGTGCTATCGGTGTCGCCACCGGCTTGGCCCTCGCGCTGCCGCACCGGAAAGTGATCGCCCTCGACTCCGATGGCAGCGTGCTACTCTCGCTTTTCAATCTCACAACTTTGGGCAATTTGCGGCCGAAGAATCTGGTCGTCTATGTTTTCGATAACGGAGTTTACAGCGGTAGTCGGATCAGTTATCCAACCGCCACTGCGGGGAATACGGATTTAGCGGCGATGGCGCGGAGTGCGGGAATTTCCAACGCATGCACAATCAGCGAGCTTGGCGATTTCAAAACCAAAGGAATCGATGCATTGACCTCCAAAGAGCTCGGTTTTTTTGTCTGCAAGGTCGAGGAGAGCCTGCTGCACCGTGAGATTCCTCGGCCGAAGACCGATCTGGCGGAGAACAAATATACGTTTGTCCGTTACCTCGAACGTACGGAGGGCAAAGCCATTCCGTTCGTCGGGCGGGGATGAAATTCAAGAGGAAGGCAACGTGAAGAAGTTGTTTCTGCTGTTGGTGGCAACAATAACTCTTGCGATCAGTCCTAAGCCTGAAGCGCATGGTCAGGATTTTTATAAAGACAAAACACTGACGATCATTGTTGGTTACTCCCCGGGCGGCTCGTTCGACCTTTACGCGCGCGTGCTGGCGCGCTATATGGGGCGCTATTTGCCGGGAAATCCAACGAGAGTGGTCGAGAACATGACCGGCGCCGGCGGCCTCATCGCGGCGAATCATCTCTACAATCGCGTCAAACCGGATGGCCTGACGATCGGCGCGTGGGCGTCGCCGCTGGTGCTGCAGCAAATCATGGGAAACGAGGCGGCGCAGTTCGACGGCCGAAAATTCGGGTATCTTGGGATCCCGAGTCCTTACGACACCGTGTGCACGTTCAATCAGCAGAGCGGGATCACCAAAATGGACGATTGGATCAATGCCAAGCGGCCGCAAAAAATTTCCACGATCGGCCCGGGAACCAGCACGTCGGATATTCCCAAGCTGCTCAAGGCTGCGCTCAATCTGCCCATGGACGTCATTGACGGCTATAAGGGTGGCGCGGACGCACGGTTGGCCGTGGAATCCGGCGAGGTCGACGGCTATTGCGGCTCGTGGGGAACGGTGGAAACGGTCTGGCGCTCGGCCTACGAAAGCAAAAAAATTGTCCCGGTGCTGCAGACCTCACTAAAATCCGATCCAAAGCATCGCGACGTTCCGTTAGCGATCAACTATGCCAAAACAGAAGAAGCGCGCGAGTTACTGCGCATCGCCGATAATGTCCACGTTGCCCAATTCCCTTTTTCAGTGCCGCCGGGCATGACGAAAGACCGATTGGCGCTGTTACAGCAAGCGTTCATGCGGACGTTCAAGGATCCTGGGCTGATCGAAGAAGCGAAGAAGTCGCAGCTCGATGTGGATCCCGTCGATGGGCCGACAATCGCAAAGACACTCGCGGGGCTTTATGACTTGAAGCCCGCAATCGTGGCGCAGCTGAAAGAGATTCTGGTGCCGAAGAAGCGTTGAGAGATCTTGGAAATCGATCTCCTGTGAAAATACAATGTGGAACACAACGTTTTGCTCTATTCCGGAAATATAAGGCGCGTCGGTTGCCCCTCGCCATGCAACCGAGACCTATGGGTCCGTCGATGAGCATTCACTCGCAGATCAAGTCCGATTTCCCGAGTAGCGCGCAGCGCGTATCGAGGGAGTCTCTGCGCCCCTCGCTACGCGACCACCGATGGTCGCTACTCGGGGAGCCGGTGGAGTGAGGTGCCAAGCGGAGGCGGGGCCTAGGGGAAAGCATTCTCATCTTCTGTGGGCGAGCGTAAGCTCATGAATCAATTCGTGCTGGTGTTGTTGTCTTAAGTTGACAGCGTCGATCTACTCTCGATAGAAGATCGACAAACAGCGCTTCGCCCATGAGGACAGAATAGCGAGGAAAATATGGCTCAAGTCGTCATCGGAATTGGCACATCGCACAGTCCGCAGTTGAGCATTCGCGCTTCGGACTGGGAGCATCTGCTCAAAAAGGATCAGACGGATCCGCGTCTCGATTATGCAAATCTCGTGAAGCGTGCGAAGCCGGGTCTCGAAACGGAGCTGACGCCGGAAAAGTTTCGCCAGCGCGACGAGGCCTGCCTCAAGGCGATCGACCAACTGGGCGCTGCGCTGAGGAACTCTCGCGCCGATGTCGTGGTCGTGTTCGGAGACGATCAGCAAGAGCAATTTCACGATGAGAATATGCCGACGTTCGCGATCTATCACGGGAAAACGTTGCCTGTCGTGAAGGATAACAAACATCGACCGTCGGGCTGGAAAGACGCAGAGCGGCGCGGTTGGGCGGAGACTGCCGAGCAGTATGAGACCGCTCATGAGCTGGCGAATCATTTGATCCGCTCCCTGGTCGATGCGGAGTTCGACATCGCGCGCTGCAATAAGCTTCGTGAAGAAATCGGCGTCGGCCATGCGTTCAGTTTTCTTTATCGCCGAATTTTGCCAGGCGGCAAACTGCCGATGGTGCCGGTGATGGTGAATACGTATTATCCGCCCAACCAACCGACGCCGAAGCGCTGCTACGCGTTTGGTCAAGCGGTGCGCAAGGCGATCGAATCTTGGGACAGCAATCAAAAGGTCGCGATCATGGCCTCCGGCGGTTTGAGCCACGTGGTGATCGACGAAGAGATCGACGCGATGACCATGGAAGGATTGAAAAATAAAAAGCCCGAGACGCTTTTCAAATTGCCGCGTGAGCGTTTACGCGGCGGCACATCGGAAATTCTCAACTGGGTGGCTCTCGCAGGGACGATGGAAGATCGCGACCTAAAATTTTTCGAATACGTGACCACATATCGATCGCCGGCCGCGACCGGCTGCGGCATGGGCTTCGCCTATTGGATGTAGGGGATTAACCAAAGAGAACACGGAGATCACGTTGTAGGGGCGGACCCAAGTGTCCGCCCCACGCAATTGACGCGTAGCAGGTAACGTGTACGGCGGCCCGCGGTCGCCCGCGAATTGAAAATGGCGCGAGCACCTATCATAGAACGTCTGGCTAAGCTCGACACCTGCGCAGTCTCGGACGCGCTGGATAGTTTGGGATTGAAAGGCGCGACCTGGGGCGTGCGCCCGCTCTGGAACTGCCCGCGCATCGTTGGACGAGCCGTGACGATGAAAATCAAGCCCGCCGGTTTGCAGCAGCCGACCCAGCATTTGGGAACGGCGCCGATCGAAGCGGCCAAGCCGGGTGACATCATCCTCATCGACAACGGCGGCCAGCTACAATTCTCATGTTGGGGCGGCCTCCTCGCACTTTCGGCAAAACTCAAAGGGCTAAGCGGTGTCGTCATAGATGGTGCTTCTCGCGACGTGGACGAGGCGCGCGATCTGAAGTTCCCGGTGTATGCGCGCGGCGCGGTGCCGATGACCGCGCGTGGCCGCGTGATCCAGGATTCGTTCAATCAGGAAATTCAATTTGCGGGAGTGCAATGCCATCCAGATGATTTGGTCATCGCCGACGGGAGCGGTGTGGTTATTGTGGCAAAAGAGAAAGAAGAAGAAGTCATCGCTGCCGCCGAAGAAATTTATCGGAAAGAGCAGGAGATGGCAGATGGTATCCGTAAGGGCTACTCGGGATTGGAGATGTTGGAAAAGCTCGGCTACGAAGAGATGTTAAAGAAAAAATGAGGCGCAGCATGCTGCGCCCGGATGATCCAGGCAACCCATGTTGACGCGTGACGAAAACGAACTGCTGACCCAAGTCGGCCGTGGCACTCCATGCGGTGAACTGCTACGCCGCTACTGGCATCCCGTCGCGGCTGCCGCGGAATTGACGGAAGATAAACCGATCCGCCCGGTGAAAATTCTTGGCGAGGAGCTGGTCGTCTATCGGAATAAGCGAGGCAATTACGGACTGGTCGGTGAGCATTGTCCGCATCGTCTGGCATCACTGGCGTACGGGCGGGTGGATGAAGAAGGGATTCGCTGTCCCTACCACGGCTGGAAATTCGATGCGTCCGGCCGATGCCTCGAGCAACCGGCGGAACCGGCGGGCAGCACATTCAAAGATCGGATCAAACATACTGCATATCCGGCCCAATATCTCGGCGGGCTGATCTATGGATATTTGGGTCCCGCCCCCGCGCCGCTGCTGCCGCGATGGGACGTGCTCGTGTGGGAGCATGGTCGGCGCTGGATCGTGAAGGAGTCGGTGATCGACTGCAACTGGCTTCAGCCGATGGAGAATTCGGTGGATCCGTCGCATTTGTTTTGGCTGCACGGCGATACCGAACGCTATGTGCCGCCAGTCAAGACATACGCCGAAAACTACGAATTCATCCGCTTTGATTACGGCATCAGAAAACGTCGAACGACGTTGCCGGAGGCAACCGGCGGCGCTCCGGCGGTAGACGATCATCCGCTGCTGTTTCCGACGATTTTGAGGCACGTCGCGCCGTTCAATGAAGGCAGCGGCCACCGTCACAATCTACAGATCCGGGTGCCGGTGGATGATTTCCACACCCAAGTGTTTCGCGTCAATTTTCTGCCGATAGATTCGGAAACCTCCCCGGAACACACGCCGGTGCCGTTTCGCTTCGTGCAGCTCAAGACCGGGCCGCGGGAGTACAGAATGAATATGATCCCGGCGCAGGACTCGATGGCGTGGGAAACTCAAGGACCGCGCACTGACCGAACTCAGGAACACCTCGGCGTTGGCGATGAAGGCGTCATCGAATTCAGAAAACTTCTACGCGAGCAGATCGAACGGGTACAGCAAGGCCTCGAACCGATCGGCGTCATTCGCGATCCGGAAAAAAATCGTTTGATCGATCTCGGCATTATTAATGAGCGCATTGGTCTGTATGCTGCGACGGCTTCTGAGCAGCGTCAGAAGCGGCTCTCTGATCTCAAACACAATCACACCCATCACCGATTCCTCGAGTAGCGACCGCCCCGATCGCATAGCGAGAAGTTCGGACTAGACAGAGAAGAAGGCTGGTCCCTCGATACGCGCTCTGCACTACTCGGGAACTCGGACACAGCGAGGTACACCCGGTAGCAACGCCCGACCGAACAGTTCCAAACCGTCTGCGGTCGAAATAACACAAAAGCGCCGAGTTGATGCAGGCATTCTGCGCCGGGCTTGACCACTATCATCTGCTACCGAAAATTGTTCCAACTAAGAATGATTGAAGCCCGTAATTTCCATACATAAGCTAACTCCTCGATTTTAAACGATAATTTTCGATCAAGCTCTTGCTTAAGGAGCTCATGCTCGTTTATTATTCATGCGACGAGAGTAGCCCGCTGCAAATGACGCGCGTGCTAGTAACAACGTCAGGATCGCAACGAGGAGTTTTCCATGCTCACCAAAGAAGAAAACGAGATGCTCACGCGTGTTGGACCGGGCACACCGGCGGGTGAACTGCTCAGGCGCTACTGGTTACCCGTCGGGGTCGCAAGCGAGCTCACCGCCGACAATCCCACACAAATCGTCCGGATTCTCGGAGAAACACTGGTGCTGTTTCGCGACAAGTCAGGCCGAGTGGGTTTGTTGGAAGATCGTTGTTCCCATCGCGCTGCATCGCTCTCTTACGGGCGCGTCGAAGAACGCGGCATCTCCTGCCCTTATCACGGTTGGCTTTATGACACTCAGGGCAACTGCTTGGAAACACCGGCGGAGCCCCGCGAGAGCAAATTTTGTTTGACGGTTAAGCAGAAAGCCTACCCAGTGCAGAAGCTTGTGGGACTCTACTGGGCATATCTGGGTCCCGCTCCCGCCCCGGCGATCGCCAATTTCGATATCTGGTACAGGAAAGACGGCCGGCGCCAAATTTTCATTCAGCCGCAACTCGACTGCAACTGGTTTCAAGCCATGGAGAATTCCATGGACCCGGCGCATCTGCAGATTCTCCATCAAGATACCGCCAATCGCGGCCGGCCGATCAACGATAGCACCCGAGGCTTGACCGATGATGTCAAAGAATTCGATTTCTACGAAGTGCCCTACGGCTTGATGAAGCGCCGCACCTACAAAAACGGTATGGTCGACGAGCATCCGGTGATTTTTCCCAATATTTTACGGCAAGGAAACGTCGGGCAGATTCGTGTGCCGATCGACGACACTCACACGAAGATTTATTTCGTGCGCTTCTTTCCGAGTGAGAACGGTCAAGTCGTTGAGGACGACGACCCAACGGTAGAATACATCAAGCCTTACAAGAATCCTCCCGATGCGCTGCATCCGTTCACGAGATTTCGGATGGATGCCGTGCAAGCACAGGATCACATGGCCTGGGAAACTCAGGGACCGATCGCCGACCGAACAACCGAGCGCCTGGCGACTTCCGACCGCGGCATTATGCTGCTCCGTCAGGTCATGTTTCGCGAGATAAAAAGGGTTCAAGAGCGCCAGGACCCGATCGGCATCGTTCGAGATCCGGCAAAGAATCCTCTCATCGATACTCACCTGATGGAGTCGATCGCGCAAATCGGCGAAGATCGGACGCCGCGGGCGGTCAACGAATAGCACGCCGTGAATGCGCCTCGTCGCAGGGGCGCACAATTCTCTTTCTCGATAGCGCAACGATGGGCGAACGCCAGCATGCGTGCGCTTGCCCTTGTTTGTTAGCAAGAATATGATCCAGTCGTTTCGCTCTCGCTGATCTACTGTCATAAGGAAGAAGATTATGGCTGATGTTTCCAAGTTGCGCGCGCTCGTCGCGCAATCTTGTCGTGTTCTCGGCAAGCTCAATCTCACCAAGGAACCGAGCGGCCACGTGAGCGCGCGCGTTCCCGGCGAGGAAAAAGTCATGATCAAGGCGCGCGGCCCGGAGGAGTCCGGGCTTCGCTTTGTTCAACCGCGCGACATCATCACCGTAGATTTCAGTGGCAAGAAGATCGCCGGCGACGATGGCTTGGAGACGCCGCAGGAAGTCTTCATTCACACCTGGCTCTACAAGACGCGTCCGGATGTGCAGTGCGTCGTGCACGTCCACCCGCTGACCGTAGTGCTCTTCACGATTTGTAACAAACCGCTCCAACCTTTGTACGGCGCATACGATCCTTCGGGTCTGCGATTACTGGTCGAAGGATTGGCGACCTACCCGCGTAGCATCACGGTATCCACTGATCGGCTCGGTGAAGAATTCGCAGCCGCAATGGGTCAGAGGGCGGCTTGCCTCATGCGCGGTCATGGGATCACCAGCGCCGCAGCGAGTGTCGAAGAGGCAACGCTGACAGCGATCAAGCTGAACGATGCGGCGGTCATCAATTATCAAGCTGCGCTTCTCGGTACACCCCAACCGATTCCGCAAGAAGACATCGAATTTCTGGTGGGCAGAGCGCGTCCGGGCAGCAACGCGATTCACGCCAACTCCAATTGGCGGTACTACTGCAAGCTGCTAGATGAAGAAGAAATCTAGTATTCTGGAACTAAAGACATTGAATAAAGTGTTGTCTCTTTGCGTCACACCGGCGGAGGCCGGTAGCCAGAAAGGGGCGTATGCCATACGCCCCTACGGAATTCCTGGATTCCGGGTCGCGCTAGCTATCGCCAGCTTGCCCGGAATGACGATTGCGTGAACTTCGGTTCCACTACACTAGTTCAGCTCGTTCAAGTTCAATCGTGAGAGCGCACTGAATCGATCCAACGCGTTAATTTCCCTTTCTTCGATATGGCGCCGCCTGTTCTCGAATTCCGGAACATCGTCAAGCGCTTTGATACCGTCACCGCCGTCGATGCCATAAGCTTTTCGGTTCATCGGGGTGAAATCTTTACATTGCTGGGCCCGTCGGGTTGTGGCAAGACGACCACCTTGAGGTTAGTTGCAGGGTTGGAAGAGCCTGACGGCGGAGAAATTATCCTCGACGGTATGACCGTGGCGGCACCGCGGCAGCGAACATTCGCACCGCCCGAGAAGCGCCGCTTGGGGATGGTTTTTCAATCGTACGCGATCTGGCCCCATCTGACGGTCTTCGAAAACGTCGCGTTTCCTTTGCGGGTGCGCCGCGAAAGTGCGGTAGTCATTCGCGAGCGGGTGCGGCAAGCCTTGGCAACGGTCGGTCTTGCCGGCTTGTCGGAGCGCGGCGCGACGCAGCTTTCCGGCGGACAGCAGCAGCGGGTCGCGCTTGCTCGCGCGCTCGTTTATGAGCCCGCAATTCTGTTGCTCGATGAGCCGCTCTCCAATCTCGACGCCAAGCTCCGCGAGCAAATGCGCTTCGAACTTCGCGCGCTGCAAAAGAAGCTTTCACTCACCATTCTCTACGTTACCCATGACCAGACTGAGGCGATGACGCTCTCGGATCGCATTGCGATGGTGAACAATGGCCGACTCGAACAAATCGGCACGCCTGAGGAGATCTACGAGAATCCCGCGACCCCTTTTGCCGGCCAATTTCTCGGCCGAACTATCGTGCTCGAAGGAACTTTTCGAAGATCCGCGGCGGAGCAGTGGGTCGAGTTATCCGGCCAACATCGAATTCCGGTCCGGGTGAACTCAACCGACTCATTCGTGGACGGCGCACTGGTGCGGCTGATCACGCGACCCGAGGATATTGCAATTCTACCGCCTGACCGACTCGAACCAACTCAGATCGATGCCACCGTGGAGCAGGTGGACTATCTCGGCGACCGCTTCGAGTATTACGTACGGGCGGCGGACACTCTGTTAATTCTCACAGCAACGAAAAGGCACCGCTACACGATCGGGGCTAAGGTTCGTCTCGGCTTCGATCCCTCTCGCCTGAGCCTCTACGCCCACTGAGAGCCCGTGAACGTCACCGCGACTGCCGACAAACATTTCATCGCAAGACTTCGCGTTCGCCCGATTCGTATTGCCGAGGTTTTATTAGTTGCTTTTTTTGCGCTTGTCGCCGGCTTGCCTCTGCTGTTTTTGATCGCTGGAAGCTTTAACTTGGCAACGCCGGGGCAATCCGCGGTTTACGGGCTGGCGAATTGGGCTCGGGCGTTCAGCGACCCGACAACGATTAGCGCGCTTTGGATGAGCTTTCTGCTTTCGGGGGCGCGCTTGATTCCGGCAATTATCATTGCGGTATTGTTTGCCTGGCTGATCGCACGCACAGATATGCCCGGCGGCAATACCATCGAATTTTTTTGCTGGCTGGCCTACTTCATCCCGGACTTCCCGCTGACGCTCGCCTGGATCCTGCTCCTCGATCCCAATTACGGCTTACTCAATACGGTCGCACTTCAACTGCCGTTTGTGCACACGGCGCCGTTCAATCCCTATAGTTTCTGGGGCATCGTCTGGGTGCACACCTCGACCGGTGGAATTTGGTTCAAAGTCATTTTGTTGACGCCGGTGTTTCGCCGGCTGGGCGCAGCGCTGGAAGAAGCGGCGCGAGTGGCCGGCGCAAAGACTACGACGGTGCTCTGGCGGGTAACCGTACCGCTACTGTCGCCGATGATTTTGGCGGTCTCCGTGCTGAGCTTTATTCGCGGTTTACAGTCCTTCAATACGGAGCTTTTGCTTGGAACACCGGCGGGTATCTACGTCTATTCGACACGAATTTACGATTACATTCGTCGCGAGCCGGCCGCTTACGGCGAAGCAACGGCTCTGGGCTCCGTTTTTATCGTCGCGCTCGGCATCCTGCTGTTTCTGTATTGGCGGTTTTTGCGCGGCAAACGCAGATTCACGGTCGTCACGGGACAAGGCTACTCAACCGCGCGGGTGAGACTCGGACGCTGGCGCTACGTTGCTCTCGCTGCTTGCGTTTTTTATATCGCGGTGATGACGCTGTTGCCGCTGATTTTTCTGATCATCGGATCATTCATGCGACGCTACGGATTTTTTAACATCAGCGCGCCGTTTACACTGGCACATTGGCGAGGCGTCCTCAGCGATCCGATTTTTTTCCTGGCCCTAAAGAACAGCCTGCTGATCGCGACGATCACCGCCAGCGCGGGGATTGTTCTCTATTCCATCACGGCCTACGTTGTCGTATCGCGGCGCGCGATCTTGGCTCCTGTCCTCGAAGGGCTCTGCTGGTTGCCGCACATTCTGCCAGGTATTCTTCTCGGCCTGGGCATCCTGTGGCTCTTTCTAGCCACGCCTTTGCGGTTCATATTTTACGGGACGATCTGGGGCCTCGCCTTAGCGCTGATGGTGAGCGATAGTCCGGTCACGACCCAAGCCTTCAGAGCAGGTTACTTGCAGCTTGGCGCCGACCTGGAAGAAGCCGCGCGGGTCGCCGGCGCGTCTTGGGGCTACAGCTATCGAAAAATTTTATTGCCGCTCCTGGCGCCCATCGCCGGTGCGGTCGGTTTGATGAATTTCGGCGGCGCCTTGACCAGCATCAGCACTCCCGTGTTACTTTACAGCCACCAATCGCGTCCATTGGCAATTTTGATGCTCGAGTACAGCGTGACCGGCGAGCTTGAGCGAGGCGCCGCTCTCGGTTTGCTGATCACCGCGATCATCTCTGTGATGATGTTGGTCGGCCGAAGACTTGGATTGCAGCTGTCGGGACAGCAATGAAAATCGATCCATTGGGAGGGGGCATGCGACACTCGGCTGTTCTGCTCATTGCACTCCTGTGGAGTGCGCCGGTGTCGGCGCAGACCCAACAGGATTGGAACACGATTGTCGAGGCGGCAAAAAAAGAAGGCAAAGTTGTGGTCGCGGGCTCGCCCGACCCGGTCATGCGCAACGAAATTATTCCAAAATTCAAGGAACGTTATGGTATTCCGATCGAGTTCATGGCTGGACGGTCGAGCGAAATTAGCGCCCGAGTAAAAACCGAACGCGGCTCGGGGATTTATAGCGTCGATGTTTTTTTGGCGGGACCGGATACAACCGCGACGACGCTTTACGGCGAAAAAATGATCGATCCGCTCAAACCCTTGCTGATCATCTCCGAAGTCGCTGATGAGACAAAGTGGAAACTCGGCAAAATCTGGTTTGCGGATCCCGAGGAACGTTTTGCCGTACGCGCGTTCAGCAGCGTCGCGACTTTTCTCTTCATCAATACGGATCAGGTAAAGCCGGAAGAAATGCGCACGGCTAAAGACCTGCTCAATCCGAAATGGCGCGGCAAAATTTCCACCGAAGATCCGACCACCACGGGCTCGGGCGCGAACTCTGCCGCGCGGTTCTACCACGATCTCGGCGAAGATTTTGTGCGTAAGCTTTACATCGAGCAAAAAACCGTGCGCACGCGAGAACGACGGCAAATGGCGGATTGGTTGGCGCGCGGGACGCAACCCATTTGCTTGAGTTGCCGAGAAGATGATGTACGGCCGCTGATCAAAGACGGATTCAAGATACTCGAGATTTTCGAGCTTGCCGATATGCCCGGCTCGATTAACGGGTCGCCATGGATGCTGACCTTGGCCAATCGAGCGCCGAACCCGAAGGCCGCCCAACTGTTCGCCAACTGGATTCTTTCCAGAGAAGGCTTGGGAATCTATGCGCGCGGCTATGGCTCCGCGAGCATGCGTACCGACATCGACGAGACAAACCTCAATGCGGGCAACATACCCAAAAAAGGCATCAAATATTTCGACGATACGGATTGGAAGTGGATTGTCACCGGGCGCCAGGAATATCGGGAAAAAGTTTGGCAGGTACTGAAAGGGAAATAGTCGTTCAAAACGTTCGAGTCGTTTAAATCAGTTCGGGTGGCACGGGTACGCAACTCCGTTTGAACGTTTTGAACTCTTCACTGAAAGGAAAATTTATGGCCAAAAAAATGCGCATCTACTACCGGGCGCCGAGTCACGTGCCGTTGTGGAAAGTGATGGAAGAGGGTGGGTTTTTGCAGAAGCACGGCTTAGAGATGGAGATGGGATCGTTGGAAGGACAGCGTAAGCGGGCCGCCGAGGGTTTGAAGGCAGGCGATCTCGATATCGTTTCCGGCAATCACCACAATTTGTATGCTCGTAAGGCACTCTATGGCGACCCGTATGTACACATCGCCCAGAGCAACAATGCCTGGCGGGAAAACTTTCTTGTCTGCGGCAAAGGTGTTGACGGCTTGCAGGATCTACAAGGCAAGCGCGTCGCGATGGACGATTACGACGGCCATACGGGATTGAATGTCTGGCTGTATCTCAAGCAACATGGACTCGAAGAAGGCCGCAATGTCGAGTTGGTGACTGACCCCGTGAAAGGCGCAGAGCGCGCCAAAGCCGTCACCGAAGGTAAATACGACGCGACCTTTATCAGAGCGGTGGATCGACTGCGGGCGCTCAAATTTGGCGCAAAAATTATCGAAGTCCCGCCGATGGCGATGATCGAAGGCGTGACGCTTACGACCACCACGACATACGTGAGCAAGCACGAAGACGAATGCCGATCGTTAATCATGGCGTTGATCGACGGCATTCACTTTTTCAAGACCAACAAGGCCGAGACGCTCGCCGTTGTGAAGAAGCATTGCTCGCAACTCCTTAAGATGCACGACGACGAAGAGTGGAATTGTTTCTACGAAACTCAATCCGAATCGCTCGAGAAAGCGCCCTATCCGTCCCTCGAAGCGATCCAGAATGTGTTCGCCCTCGGCGTGAAACGTGATCCACAAATCAGCGAATTTAATCCACTCGCCCTTTGGGATCTGCACTACGTCAAAGAGATCGACGACAGCGGCTATATACGAAGCCTTTACCGTTAAGTACCTGTCATAATTGAGTAAAATTCAAGAATTTCTATGAAGACTTGACGAGAAAGCGTAAAAAAAGGTAAAACGGCGCGCTTTTTTTGGAAGCGAGATTTTACACCGGGAGGAAACATGAAAACGCTTCTCGTCAGACCTTTGTCCGCATTGTTAATTGGCCTTCTACTCGCAGGTTGCGGCGTTCAAATGGGGGATGATTCCGCCCGCACGCCGGTCACCGGCTCGGCCGGCGGAGCGAGCAGCCAAAACGCCAATGCCAAGCTCGAGCGCTGCGACCAATCGTTGGGGACCTTGGCGGTGATCGAGGATCAAACGGCGCCGTGGTACTACCGCCTCACTCGCGAGTACAAACTGACCTCGACCGTTCCGCTGATACGTCTGCTGGTACAACAATCGAATTGCTTTGTGGTTGTCGAGCGCGGTCGCGCCTTGGGGCAAATGCAAGGTGAGCGTGCGCTGCAACAGAGCGGCGAGCTGCGCGAGGGCAGCAACTTCGGACAAGGCCAGATGGTGGCCGCCGACTATTCACTCAATCCCATGATCACGTTCAGTCAGAGAGACACCAAGGGTGCCGGAGGCGCGCTTGCCGTGATTCCGTACGCAGGAGCGCTGGGCGCGCTCGCCGGCGGCGTCAGAACGAGTGAAGCGTCAACTACTCTTACCCTGGTCGATAATCGATCCGGCGTGCAGTTGGCTTCCGCCGAAGGTGCCGCATCGAATACTGACTTCAATCTCTTCGGCGGCGGATTCGGTTCAGGGGCAGCGGGTGGCCTCGGTGGCTACACCAATACGCCAGAAGGTAAGGTGCTCGCCGGCGCATTCGCGGATGCTTACAATCGGCTGGTCGGGGCAGTCAGGAATTACAAAGCTCAAGAAGTTAAGGGCGGTCTCGGCACCGGCGGGCAATTGGGTGTGCAAGGCGGTACGACGGCGGCATCGCAGGCCTTGACGCCAGCCGCTGCGACGACGACTACTACAACTACTTCGGCGCCCAAGCCGGCGACGAAGCCCGCACCGAAGCCTGCGGCAAAGCCGGCGCCGACGAGTACCAAGCCGGCGAGCTGAGCAGCGTCGTCTCGTTTTGCTTTATCGGCGCCCGGCGGAGAATTCTCGCCGGGCGCTGTTGTTTTACCGACAGAGCATTTTCGAAACTTAACGAGATCCTCCGATCACAATCCAAAAAAATTTCTCTTCATGCAGGCACGCTCTCTGAAAACCCAACCTGTGCGCCCACACACGTATCCCTCGATACGCGCGTTCGCGCTACTCGGGAAGTCGGTTATCCGATCATCCTGAGTAGGCAGCGAGCAGCGCTGCCGTATCGAAGGACGAGCCGGAGTGTTCACATAATGCGTGGACGAAAAGTAGCGGGCTAAGCGATCTCATCAACCGTCAACTGGACGCGTTCATCGAGAACGGATATGAACTAGAGAACGCGAGAGCATCTTGCGCGCTCAGCCACGACGTCATCGGAGGAGTGAATGACGACCGATTCCACGCCTATCAACCTCTTTGAATTCGAAGACCTTGCCCGTGCTCGTTTGCCGAAAGCCGAATACGATTACATCGCTGGCGGCGCCACGGATGAGATCAGCGTCGATCGCAATCGGCGTGCGTTCAGTTCCTGGGCGCTGCGGCCGCGCGTGCTGCGAGATGTGAGCACGCTCGATTTGTCGACGACTGTGCTCGGCGCAAAAATTAACCTGCCGGTTTTGATTGCGCCGTGCGGCGGTCACAAGCGAGCACATCCTGACGGCGAGATCGCTACTTACCGGGCCGCCGCGGCCTGCGGCACGGTGCTGGCTGTGAGCGCCAACTCCAATACTTCGTTCGAAGACTTGGCCAAAGGCGCCACTGGCCACCTCTGGATACAGATGTATCCGTTTCGCGATAAGCAACTCAATCAAGAGTGGCTCGACCGCGCGAAAAGCGCCGGCTACAAAGCCGTCATTGTCACCTTGGATTCGCAATGGCCGCCGAAGCGCGAGCGCAACATCCGGAACAATTATCGGCGCACCCGCGGCGTCAACTACCCGAAGTCCGGTGCTGAAACACCACGACCTGCCGGCCGCGCCAGCGAAGGATCGGATCCGGCGGCCACCTGGAAGGACCTCGAGTGGATCAAATCAGCGAGTGATTTGCCGGTGGTCGCAAAGGGAGTGATGACGGGTGAAGATGTCGAGCTTTGCATCGACGCCGGAGCCGATGGCGTGATTGTCTCGAATCATGGCGGCCGGCATCTCGATAATACTCTGGCCACGATCGAGGTCTTGTCGGAGGCGGTTGCAGCGGCGAAGGGAAAAATCGAAATTTATCTTGACGGCGGGATCCGGCGCGGCGCCGATGTCGTTAAGGCGATTGCGCTGGGCGCCACAGCGGTTTTTATCGGTCGGCCACTTTTCTGGGGGCTTGCAGTCGATGGTGAAAAAGGCGTCATTCGCGTACTGGAGATTTTGCGCGAAGAGATCGAGATCACGATGGCGAAGTGCGGGCGGCCGACGATCGCCAGTATCGATTCATCAGTGGTCGTCAAAGCACCACCGCTATAAAGCTAACGTCCTGGAACTAAATGGATTCGATAGACTATTTGGTTTTGATGTCATACCGGCCCTTCGGCGCGCCAGACTGTGTGAAAACTCATCTTGCCGCCAATTTGTCATCTCGAACGGAGTGAGAGATCTTGCATTTTCAGCTGCATAAAAGGAAAGATTTCTCGGCTTTGCCTCGAAATGACAAGTTTTCACACAGGCTGGCGCTCAGGATGAACTCCAGCCGGTATCTACAAGAGGGCGTATGCCATACGCCCCTACGAAATTCCTGGATTCCAGGTCGCGCTAGCTTCCGCCAGCTTGCCCGGAATGACGTTCGAATTATTTTGCAAACCTTGATTGCGGGACACTAGTGCTCAATGGCATTCAACGGCCCATTTAGTTTTATGGACACTATCACACGAAACATTGCCGATTACACTGCCGGCGTGAGCTTCGCTGACATTACGGATGAAGCAATTCATGCGGCGACGCAACGGCTGCTGGATTCCCTTGGCTGTGCCCTCGGCGCTTGCAATTGCGAGCCGGCAGAGATCGGCAGGCGATTGGCTATTGGTCAGACGGCGGGAAAGTATCCCGGCCGCGTTCTTTGCTTCGGCGAGCATTTACCCGCCGAGGCCGCGACTTTCACAAATACCGCGATGATCCGCAATCTCGATTTCAACGACCGCTATCCTGGCGGCCACCCGAGCGATTGTCTGGGCGCGCTTCTGGCTATCGCAGGCGCCACCCACATTGACGGCAAACGGTTTTTGACCGCAATGATTGTCATCTACGAAATTTTTGCCCGACTGAGCGATGCGACGAGGCTTAGCCGGCGCGGTTGGGATCAAGGCTACGCCATCGCAATCGCAACCGCAGCGGGAATTTGTAACCTGCTCGGACTTCCGCTCGAAACTGCCGGCAATGCGGTCGGTATTGCCGCGACATCCAATTTGCCGCTGAGAGTCACGCGCTCGGGCGAGCTCACCAGTTGGAAAAATGTCGCCACCGCTTACGCGGCGCGTAACGGCGTGTTCGCCGTACTGCTTGCCGCCGAAGGCATGAGCGGCCCCGGGAACGCCTTCGAAGGAAGGAACGGGCTTTTTGAAAACGTCACCGGGCCTTTCGAGCTGGCGCCGTTCCCGAACAAAGGAGGAGGAACATATCTGACGCCGCGCGTGCAGATGAAATATTGGCCCATCGAGACCAACGGACAACCCGCGGTCTGGGCGGCGCTGGAACTGCGCACAAAAGCAGCGCCGACAGCCTGGCGCCAGATCGATGTATTCACTTCGAAGTTTACCTGGTTCGAGATCGGCAGCGAGCCCGAAAAGTGGGACCCGCAGACGCGCGAGACGGCGGATCACAGTTTGCCCTATATCTTTGCTCGCGCGCTCGTGGACGGGCCGAT
>Ga0075434_100002233_pt1 | contig 16915 bp, 11 predicted proteins | sample RhiMethybrSRZTD3_FD_75298 | JGI IMG/M metagenome (GOLD analysis project Ga0075434, IMG submission 75298) | Populus rhizosphere microbial communities from Tennessee, USA - Rhizosphere MetaG P. TD hybrid SRZTD3 | ecosystem: Host-associated > Plants > Roots > Rhizosphere > Soil | place: USA... | reverse complement strand
TGACGTCTCGAGCACGTTTGCCTTGTCGACCGACGTGACGCGCTTGCGGCGGACGCGCGCGGCCTCGAACGCACGCCGCGCGATGCGATCGATCTCCGCGCGCGAGTAGCGCATCGTGTTGTGTGCCGAGCTGCCGTCGGAGGCGATGCCGCGCGGTTCGCCGTAGTACAAGCCGCCGGTCAGCTCGCGGACGACGAGCATGTCGGTGCCGGCAACCACGCTCGTCTTCAGCGGACCGGACGATTCGAGGCCGGGCCACACTTTCGCCGGGCGCAGGTTCGCATAGAGCTTCAGATCGCGTCTGATCGCGAGCAGCGCGCTCTCAGGACGGCGTGTCGAGTCTCCCCGGTCGAACTCCGGATCGCCCACGGCGCCGAGCAGTATGGCTTTCGCTGCGCGCGCGGCCGACAGCGTCTCGTCCGGAAGCGGCGCCAGCCCGCACCGCAGCGCCGCACCGCCGATCAGCGCTTCGCGCAGCTCGAATTCGTGATGGAAGCGCGAGGCGATCGCGCGAAGGACGGAGGCGGCGGCGGCGACGACTTCAGGGCCGATGCCGTCGCCCGGCAGGAGCAGAATCGAAGCGCGCAATTCGCCTAGACGCCGTGCCCGTAGCCGACTTCGTGCGGCGTGCCGTTGAGATCCCCCACAGCCGACTGCGTGCCGCCGCTCGCGCGCCGGCCGCGGATCCGGGTGATGACGTCCGCAAGGTCACGATCGCTGACGACCTTTTCGCGATCCGCGATCGCCATGATGGCCCAGTAGACGGTTTCGATTTCACGGCGCTCGAGCGGCATTCCGAGCTCTTCACACCGGCGCTGGACGGCGTGACGGCCCGAGTGCTTCCCGAGCACGAGCGTCGCCTGCGGCACGCCGACCTCCTCGGGCCGCATGATCTCGTAGGTCCGGCGATCTTTGAGCATGCCGTCCTGGTGGATGCCTGCTTCGTGCGCGAACGCGTTGCGGCCGACGATCGCCTTGTTCGCCTGTACCGCTTCGCCCGTGACCGCCGTCAGCATCTGGCTGGACGGAAAGATCTCCTTCGCGTTGATGTTCGTCGTGAATGGCAGGATGTCGGCGCGCACGCGCGTCGCCATCACGATCTCCTCGAGCGAGGCGTTGCCCGCGCGCTCGCCGATCCCGTTGACCGTGCACTCCACCTGCCGGGCGCCGTTGGTGACGGCCGCCAGCGTGTTTGCCACTGCCAGACCGAGATCGTCGTGGCAATGCGCACTGAAGGTCGCGTGCCCGGCGTTCGGCACCTTGCTCAGCACGGCGCGGAAGAACGCGCCGATTTCATCGGGCGTCGAGTACCCGACGGTATCGGGCAGATTGACCGTCGTGCATCCAGCGGAGATGACCTCCTGAATCACGCGGCACAGGAAGTCGAGGTCGCTGCGCGTCGCATCTTCCGCCGAGAACTGCACGTCATCGGTGAACCGGCGCGCCCGATGGATCGCGGCGACGGCTGCGTCGAGGCACGCTTCGCGAGTCATGCGAAGTTTGCGCTCGAGATGCAGGTCGGAGGTGGCGATGAACACGTGGATGCGGCGGCGGGGTGCGGGCTTCAGCGACTCACCGGCCCGATCGATGTCCGCCGGATGACAGCGGGCGAGGCCCGCGATGACGGGGCCGTGTATCTGCGTCGCAACCGCGTGGACGGCCTCGGCGTCCGCTTCGGACGCGATCGGAAACCCGGCCTCGATGATGTCGACGCCAAGCGTCGCGAGCTGGCGCGCGAGCTTCAGCTTTTCGTCGATGCGCATCGAGAAGCCGGGCGCCTGCTCCCCGTCGCGCAGGGTCGTATCGAAGATCGTGAGCCGATTGGCAGACATCAGTCCTCCGATCACAGTAGTACCCAGCAGGCCCCTCAAAGTCCAATTTATAGTTTTTGACTTTGCATCACGATTCCTTATGATGTAAGTCGATGCAATTACAGGACTTGAACGCGTTCCTCGCGGTCGCGTCGGATCGCAGCTTCTCGAAGGCGGCGAAGCGTCTGCACCGCACGCAGCCGGCCATCAGCCAGGCCATCCGCCGCCTCGAGGACGCGCTCGGCGACAAGCTGTTCGATCGCACGTCGCGCAACGGTGCGCTCACCGAGGCGGGAATCCTCCTGCAGGAGCACGCGCAGCGCCTTCTGCGCTACGCCGCCGAGACGGAGGCAGCGGTGCGCGAGCTGCAGCAGGTCCGGCGCGGACGCGTCGTCATCGGCGCCAACGAAGCCGCCGTCCATTCGCTGCTGCCGACCATCGAGCGATTCGCACGCGAGCATCCGCAGGCGCGCGTCGAGGTGCGCCGCGTCGCATCGCGGCAGATCGCCACCGAGCTCCTCGAGCGCAGCATCGATTTCGGCGTGCTCACGTTCCAGCCCACGGACAAGGGGCTGCAATCGATCTCGCTCGGCGCCGACGAGCTCGTGATGCTCGCGAACCCGAGGCACCGCCTGGCGGCGAAGAAGCGGGTCACGATCGAGGAGGTCGGCCGCGAGACGGTCATTGCGCACAACGATCCGTCGCCAGCGCGTGAGCGCGTGCTGCGTGTGTACGAGCGGCGGCAGGCGCCGATCAACATCCAGATTGCGCTCCCGAGCCTGGACGGCATCAAGCGGGCGGTCGAAATGGGGCTCGGCGTGGCGGTCCTCCCCCGCCGCTGCGCGCTGACCGAGATTGCGCGCGGGCAGCTGGTTGCCGTCAAGGTGCCCGAGCTCAGTTCGCCTCGCACGGTGCGGCTGGTCTATCGAAAGTCCGGCGAATTGAGCCACGCGGCGAGCGCATTTCTCGATATTTTGCGGTCGGAATAGCGCGCTCAGAGCTTTTCACGCTTCTTCAGGCCGCCGTCACGACTCGCCCACCCCCCGGCCGCTACAGTCGACGCTGTGGTGCTTCCCATCCTCTCGCTGGTGGCCGTGATTTCGACAAGCCCGTCGAACGTGGAGCTGCGGCATCGCGGGTTGGATTACGGCTACAACCTCGATTACCCGGAGGCTCTCGCGGCGTTTCAGCAGGCGATCGCCGCCGATGCGAACGACGCAACCGCGCATCGCCTGACGGCGGCCGCGCTGTGGATGACGATCCTGTTCCAGCAGGGAAACGTCACCGCGGAAGACTATCTGGGACAGGCGCGCGAGAAGGTGTTTCGAACCGCGCCTCCGGCGGATCTTGTGGCGTCGTTCAACGCCCATATCGATCGCGCGATTGAAATTGCCGAAGCGAGGGTCCGCGCGAATCCCTCCGATGCCGACGCGCACTTTCAGCTCGGCGCCGCCTCCGGGCTGCGAGCGTCGTTCGTCGGAACGGTCGAGGGCCGCGTGCTCGGCGCGCTCGGGCCCGCGCGCCGCGCGTACAAGGAACACGAGCGCTGCCTCGAGCTCGATCCGCGGCGCAAGGACGCGGGCCTGATCGTCGGTCTCTACCGGTATGGCGTGTCGCAGCTCTCACTGCCGCGCAGGCTGCTCGCCAATATCGCGGGATTCAGCGGCGGCCGCACGGAGGGCATTCGCCTCGTCGAAGAAGCCGCCGCGTATCCCAGCGACATCCAGACCAATGCGCTCTTCAGCCTGATCATCATCTACAACCGCGAGGGGCGTCACGCGGATGCGCTGCGCGTCATCCGGCAGCTCCAGAGCAGATACCCGCGAAACCGCCTGCTCGCGCTCGAAGCGGGCAGCACGGCGCTGCGCGCCGGACGACCCGCAGAAGCGCTTCAGGCAATCGACGACGCTCGACAGCTGTCCACACGCGATCTCCGGCCGCGCGCGTACGGCGAGGAGGCGCGCTGGCGGTACTACCGCGGCGCGGCGCTCGAGGCCCTTGGACGGCCTCGCGACGCCGAGCAGGAGCTCCGCGCAGCACTGTCCATCGACGCGCGGCAATGGGTGCACGGCCGGGCCCACCTCGAACTCGGCCGCATCGCCGTCGGCGATCGCCAGCCGGGCGCCGCGGTGCGAGAGCTTCGCGCCGCACAGAGCGCCTGCCACGCCGATCACGATTCCGATTGTGCCGATGGCGCGACGAAGCTGCTCGGTTCTCTGGGAGCAGGCGAATGAAACGCCGGATGATACGCACGTTCGTTGCGGCGACCCTCGCGCTCGTCGCGGGCGTTATGTGGATGTCGCGCGACTGGCGCTCCTCGGCAGCGGCGCCGCTGTCACGCGACGAGCTCGCGGCGTCGTTCAACTCCGACATTCGCAACCTCGTCATCCGCTGGGACCCGGACGATCCCAGACCTGTATCGGATCAGCGCGCGGCGCTGTTCGGCTTCGTGCACGAAACGTACAGAACGTCGGCGTGGATCCCACAATCGGTTTTCGAGTGGAACCGCTTCACGCAGGCGGTGGCCGGCGATGTCGACTCGATCATTCGCGACAAGGTCGGTCTGGTCCTGTGGCCCGAGAACAAAGCCGTGCCCGCGTACGGCATGGCCCCGAGCCTGGATCCCGACAAGCCGCTCCGCTGGACCGTCAACTGCCTCGTCTGCCACACGGCGGAAATCGATGGCGTCGCGTACTTCGGCGCCGGCACGAAGACGTTCGACGACAAGTGGCTGGGCGACGCGTTGAAAGTCCTGACTGACGACAAGTGGCTGACGTTCGCGTCGGGACATTCGCCGGATCGCGACGCGGCCGCCAACGCGCACCGGATTCTCAACAGCCACCATCACGACAAGATCGATTCGCTGACCCGCGCGCGATCAACGGCGTTCGCGGCATCGCACGTCGAGCTCTACATGCGCCCTCACGGCGGTCAGATGCCGCGGGTCGGCGACGTCGGCCGCGGCGACGTCAAGACGCCGCCGCTATGGCACACCGTCGCGAAGATGTCGTCGCGCCGCTGGTACAGCGACGGCAGCTTCCACGGTCCGTTCCCGTTGATGGCATCCTCCATGGAGCTCGAGAAGGATCGGCCGTTCGACGATCTCGAGGGCTTCGTCGTGCCGACGATCAAGCAGGAGTTCGACTCGGTGATTCGGCACCTCCGGCCGCCGAGATATCCGTACGCGATCGACCAGGACCTGGCAGCGAAAGGCAAGCGGCTGTTCTACTCGACCGACGTCGGCTGCTACCGGTGCCACGGCACCTACGACGGCGAGGGGAACGTCGACTGGCCCGGCAAACACGTCGACGTCGGAACCGATCGCGCGCGCCTGGACGTCGTGTCGGACGCCTTCATCGACGCGTTCAATCACAGCCCCCTCGCAATCGAGGGATCGCTCGAGAAGAGCCGGGGATATGCGGCAACGCCGCTCACCGGCGTGTGGGCGAATTACCCGTACCTCCACAACGGCAGCGTGCCGACGCTCTACGACCTGCTCGGGCCGGTCAACGAGCGCCCGCGGCTCTTCGAGGTCATGGCCGCGCGTCATTTCGATCGCGAACGTGTCGGACAGGTGCTGTTCACCGATCCTGCCAAGCGGACCGTACGGGACGACCTGTTGTTCCGCAGGTATGGCGACGATCGCAACTGGTTCAACACTGGACGACCGGGCTGTGGCAACTACGGACACGATTTCTGGTCGCGAATCCAGACGGACGAGAATCGTCGGGCTCTGATCGAGTACCTGAAGACCCTCTGAGAATTGCTGATTGATGAGTGTGGATTGCTGATTTATTGAGGATTGTGGATTGTCTGATTGGGCAATCAGCAATCGACAATCAATCAGCAATCAGCAATCGCCAATCGGCAATTCACGACGCAAGCAGGCGCGCAGCGCGTCTTGCGTCTTCCGCAATGTTCCTCAGCCCTCCGCGCGTGTCGTAGTTGTGTCCGACGAAGTAGAGATTCGGCTGATCGTCGCTGATCACGCGATCGTGGCGCGCGCCGAATCCGCACGGATCCGTCTGGACGCGGCCACACAGGAATCCAAGCGCGGCACGATACCCGGTCGCGAGGATGACCCGATCGAACGCGTCGCCGGAATCATCGGTGAATCGCACACCGTCAGCGGTGAACTCCCGGATGCCCGGCTTCAAACGGATACGGCCCGTGCGAATGGCATCGACGAGATGAAAACCAATCAGCGGTATCGCTGAACACGGACCGGGTACCCCTCGCGGCAGCGGGGATGGCCGCGTCCAGGCGGAGGCGCCGGAGATTGCGTTGCTGATACCGCGCTGAACTCCCCGAGGCAGCGCCCCCAGCGCGACGCCGAAGTACTGAATTGGAATGCCCGCCAGCTCGCGCGGAACCACCGGTGCGCCGTTCCGTACCGCGACAGTCACTCGTGCGCCAGCGTTGGCCAGCTCCACCGAGATCTCGCCCGCCGAGTTCCCGGCTCCGACGACGAGAATACGTTCGGTCTTATGCGGCAGCGGATTCCGATAGGCGGCGCTGTGCATCACCGCTCCCGCGAAATGGGACCTCCCCGGGAATTCCGGTACGGTGGGATTTGACACGATGCCCGTCGCGACAACCACGCTGCGCGCGTCGAATTCGGAGCCGCTCTTCACGCGCACGCGCCATGCGCCCGACGCATGTTCGACAGTCGTAACCTCCGCCGAGGTCGTGACGGGCACCTGGAAATGCTGCGAATACCGCGCGAGGTAGTCGAGGAAATCACGTCGGCGCGGAAATGTCGGCGTCGATTTCGGAAAAGGCATTCCGGGAAGCGCGGAGAAATGCTTGCCGGTGTGCAGCACGAGCCCGTCATAGAGGTTCTCCCAGGTGTGGGCGATGGTCGGGCCGCGTTCGAGCACGACGTGCGCAATCCCGCGCGCGCGCAGCTCGCGGGACGTTGCGAGCCCGGCGGGGCCGGCGCCGATGATGAGAGCGTCAATCACCAATCACCAATCTTCAATCCTCAATCAATCAGCAATCAGCAATCGGCAATCAGCAATTCACGCGTGGTACCTGCCCCATGTCCAAAGAAAGGCCGCCATGATCGAATGGAAGATGATCGGAATCGTACCGCCGAACCACCGCCGCTCCTGATGGCGCGTCATCGTCACGATGTAGCGGAGCACCATACCGGCGAAGTACGCATACGCGAACCAGGTCGAGAAGACGCCGCCGCGCGGGTGGGGCTCGACGAAGAAGCCGTGCCCGCGTGCGAAGTCGACGCAGATCAACGTCATGAATGTCAGCACGAGGGCCTGGCTGGCGAGCAAAACGGGATAGGGGAGCAGGCCCGACTGCCACTCGTCCATCGGCGGCAGCCACCGCGGAGCGGCGAGATACACGATCAGCTGGCCGATGACGCGGCCGAAAAGAAGCAGCGTGAAAAGAATCAGGAAGACGCTGTAGGGCCCGGGGTCTTTCAGGACCACTGAAGGTAGGGCAGGCGCGAGGCGACCTGCTCGACTTCGTCGAAGCGATCGAGCAGCAGTCCCGTGGCGTCCCAGGAGCCATCGAGAAAGGCCTCGCGCGCCGCGGCCGGCAGCGTAATCGGGAACATCTGCGTGCCTGCGGCAACCACCATCCGATCGAGATCGACGACGAGTTGGGTCGAGGGCTCGCTCTCGACGAGCCCCATCAGCCCGTCGAGCGTCGCATGATCGGCGCTCACGCACGGCATGCCGAGCGCCACGGAGTTCCCGAAGAAGATCTCGGAGAACGATTCGCCTACGATTGCGCGAATGCCGCTGCGGCGGATTGCCTGCGGCGCGTGCTCGCGAGACGATCCACATCCGAAGTTCACGTTGACCAGCAGAATCGTCGCGCCTTCGAATCTGGGGTCGGCGGTCGGGTGTTTGCGGCCTTGCGCTTGGAGCTGCTGGCTGTCGTCCTCGAAGAGATGATCCTGCAATCCTTCGAAGGTGATCGATTTCAGAAACCGCGCGGGGATGATCCGATCGGTATCGATGTTGTCGCCGCGAAGCGGCAGCGCGGCTCCGGCAACCTGCCTGACCTTCTCAATCGCCATATTCCGGCAGCTCCCGCACGTCGACGACTTCGCCCGCCACGGCTGCCGCCGCGACCATGGCCGGGCTCATCAGCAGCGTGCGCCCGGTCGGACTGCCCTGGCGCCCTTTGAAGTTGCGGTTCGAGGAAGACGCGCAGACCTCGCGTCCTTCGAGTTTGTCCGGATTCATCGCGAGGCACATCGAGCAGCCTGCGCCGCGCCAGTCGAACCCCGCGTCGATGAAGACGCGATCGAGCCCCTCGCGCTCCGCGGCCGCGCGGACCGGCTGCGAACCGGGCACGACCATCGCGCGCACGTGTGGCGCCACGTGTCGGCCCCGCACGATCTTCGCGGCTTCGCGAAGATCGGAGAGGCGCGAGTTCGTGCAGGAGCCGACGAACGCGACGTCGATCTTCGTTCCCTGGATGCGCGAGCCAGGCTTGAACCCCATGAACTCGAGCGCTTCGCCGACGGCCGCGCGGTCCGAGCCCGCGAGAGACTCCGGGCTCGGCAGTGACTCGTCCACGTAGACCGATTGCCCCGGGTTGATGCCCCAGGTGACGGTCGGACGGATGGATGCCGCGTCAATCAATACCTCGTCGTCGTAGGTGGCGTCCGGATCGGAGGCGATGCCGCGCCACCATTCGCAGGCCGCGTCGAACGCTTCTCCCTGCGGCGCGAATCGCCGGCCGCGCAGGTAGTCGAACGTCGTCTGATCGGGATTCACGTAGCCGACGCGCGCGCCTCCTTCGATCGACATGTTGCAGATCGTCATCCGCTCGTCCATCGACATGCGCGCAATGGCATCGCCTGCGTACTCGTACGCGTAACCGACGCCGCCTTTGACGCCCAGCCGTCGAATGATCTCGAGGATCACGTCCTTCGCGTAGACGCCGCGACCCAGACGTCCGGTGACGCGGATCCGACGCACCTTCAAGGGATCCAGCGCGAGGCACTGCGACGCGAGTACATCGCGCACCTGCGACGTGCCGATCCCGAACGCCACCGCGCCGAAGGCGCCGTGCGTCGACGTGTGACTGTCGCCGCACGCGATCGTCATGCCCGGCTGGGTGAGCCCCAGTTCGGGCCCGATGACGTGGACGATTCCCTGCACGCCGCTCGACAGGTCGTACAGCCGCACGCCCGCCTCGCGGCAATTCCGTTCGAGCGCCGAGAGCATGTCCTCGGCCATGACGTCGAGGAACGGTCGGCGCTGATCGCGGGTCGGGACGATGTGATCGACGGTGGCGACGGTGCGGTTGGGAAAGCGCACGCCGAGCCCGCGCGCGCGGAGCATGTCGAACGCCTGCGGCGTGGTGACCTCGTGAATGAGATGGAGGCCGATGAAGAGTTGCGTCTGCCCGTTCGGCAGCTTGCGGACGGTATGCAGGTCCCAGACCTTCTGGAGGAGCGTGGCGCCCATGCTGAAACCCGGATGGTACTACAGTCGCCCGGTTCGCGGTTCGCGGTTCGCGGCTCGCGATCTCGGGCGCTATAATTAAGGCTCCTTCCAATGCAATTCCTCGACAAACTCAACCCGGAACAGCGCGAGGCCGTGCTGCATCGCGACGGGCCGCTGCTCATCCTCGCCGGCGCGGGATCCGGGAAGACGCGCGTCATCACCTATCGGATCGCCTACCTCATTGGCGACGGGCACGCCCAACCGGACCAGGTGCTTGCGGTGACGTTCACCAACAAGGCCTCTCAGGAAATGCGCGAGCGCGTCGAGGCGCTGATCGGGGAAACGGCATCCGGCGTCTGGTTGTCCACCTTTCACTCGCTGTGCGCGCGCCTGCTTCGTCGCGAGGCGCCCAAGATCGGGCTCTCGCGCGACTTCGTGATCTACGACTCCTCGGACCAGGTCGCGGTCGTCAAGCAGGTGCAGAAAGAGCTGGCGATCGACGACAAGCTCGTGCCGCCGCGCATGGCGCTCTCGCGCATCAGCACCGCGAAGAACCGGATGGAAGGGCCGGAATCGCTGCGCGGCGGCTGGAACATCCGCGAGGAACAGATCGCGAAGATCTACGAGCGATACCTCCAGGCGCTCGCCGACGCGAACGCGCTCGACTTCGATGACCTGCTGCTGAAAACGGTGGAGCTGTTCGAGACGTCAGAGCGCACGCGCGAATTCTACGCGCGCAAGTTCAAGTACGTCATGGTCGACGAGTATCAGGACACCAATCGTCCGCAATATCTGCTCATCCGGCGGCTCGCCGAGGTCCATCGCAACGTCGCGGTTGTCGGCGATCCCGACCAGTCGATTTACAAGTGGCGCGGCGCGGACCTCCGGAACATTCTCGATTTCGAGCACGACTTCGCCGACGCGGCCATCGTACGTCTCGAGCAGAACTACCGTTCGACGCAGACGATTCTGGACGCCGCCACCGCCGTCATCAGCCAGAACCGCAACCGCAAAGACAAGCGGCTGTGGACCGATCGAACGGGCGGGTCGAAGATCGTCTATTACCGCGGGAACGACGAAATCGAAGAGGCGGACTTCATCACGCGCACGATCAAGCAGTTCAGAAGCGCCGACGTCGACGCGACGATGGCGGTCCTGTATCGCACGAACGCACAGTCGCGTGCGATTGAAGACTCGCTGATGCGCGAGGGGATTCCCTACAAGATCATCGGCGGCGTGCGATTCTACGAGCGCAAGGAAATCAAGGACGCGCTCGCGTTTCTCAAGCTCATCATCAACCCGCACGACGACGTGAGCCTCCGGCGGGTGATCAACGTGCCGGCGCGCGGGATCGGCAAAGGCGTGATGGACTCTCTGCAGGCGATCGACGCGAACGCCGTGCTGGCCGACGCGCCGCCCCTGCTCGCCGCGGGCCTCCAGGAAGTCAGCTCCGCTCGGTCGCTCTGGGCGAAACTCGTGTATGCGGTCGACGAAGGAAGGCTCGCGCCGCGCGCCACCGCATCGCTCAGGGTCTTCCGCGATCTGATACTGGGACTCGCGGAAGTTGCGCGGCACGACACCGTCGCGACCACGATGGGCAAGATGCTCGATCAGACAGGCTACCTGAAGGATCTGCGCGACGAGAACACGGAGGAAGCCAACGAGCGCATCGAAAACCTGATGGAGCTGGTCTCCGCAGCGCGCGAGTACGAAACGCGCGAAGAGGACGCGTCGATCGGCGGCTTCGTCGATCGGCTGTCGCTGCTCTCGGAAGCGGACGAGGAATCGGGCACGCGCGACGCCAAGGTCTGGATGATGACGATGCACGCGGCGAAGGGGCTCGAGTTTCCGCTGGTGATCATTGCAGGCCTGGAGGAAGGCCTGTTTCCGCACTCCCGCTCGAGCGAGGACCAGGAGGAGCTGGAGGAAGAACGGCGCCTGTGCTACGTCGGGATGACGCGCGCGCAGTCACAGCTCGTGCTCACGAGCGCGGCGCGCCGGCGTGTGTTCGGCGAGTACCAGTCGACGCAGCCGTCACGATTCCTCGACGAGGTTCCCGCCGAGCTCGTCGACCGCGTCGCGCCGACCTTCGCGCCTGCGTACCAGAGCTCGTTCAGCCACGCGCATTACGAGTTCCGGACGAACCCGTATGGCCGCAAGGGCAAAGGCGCGCGGTTCAGGGAAGAAGAGGACACGTATCGCTACGAGGACGAGGATCAGTCGGTGCCCGCCCTGCGGCTGGGCATGCGCGTCCGACACCAGGAGTTCGGCGTCGGCACGGTGATCGCGGTCGAGGAGTACAACGACGACCTGAAGATCACCGTGCGCTTCAATATCGTGGGAGTAAAGAAGCTGCTCGCAAAGTACGCGAAGTTGCAGCCAGCGTAATGATGAATGACAAAATGATGAATGATGAAAGTTCATCATTCATCATTCATCATTCATCATTGACATCGTCTTTCTCAGCCAGCTTCGCGATCGCGACGACGGCGTCGCCCTCTTCCATCTCAATCAACCGCACGCCCTGGGTGGCACGGCCGATCGAGCGCACGTCGCCGGCGCGCATCCGGAGAATCATCCCCTGTTGCGTAATGAGCAGCACCTCGTCGTCGTCGTACACGTAGGCGATGCCGACGACCTTGCCGTTCCGGTCGGAGGTCTGAATGTTGATGATCCCGACGCCGCCGCGTGATTGCAGGCGGTATTCCTCGAGCTCGGTCCGCTTGCCGTAGCCGTTCTGCGCAACCGTCAGCAGCGTGCCTCCCTCGCGTACGAGCTCCATGGCGACCACTTCGTCGCCGTCGCGCAGGCTGATGCCGCGGACACCGTATGCGCTACGGCCCATGGGCCGGACGTCCGTCTCCTCGAATCGAATCGCCATGCCGTCGCGCGTGCCGAGGAACACCTGCTCCTTGCCATCGGAGACGTCGACCGCAATCACCGAGTCCCCGTCCTCGACGCCCATGGCGATAATCCCGCTCGGACGCGGGTTGCTGAACGCGGTCAGATCCGTTTTCTTGATCGTCCCCTTGCGCGTTCCCATCACCACGAACTGCTGCCCGTCCTCTTCGGGGAACTCCTTGACCGCGAGGAGCGCCGCAATCTTCTCCCCGTCTTCGAGGTGCACGAGGTTGACGATCGCCTTGCCCTTCCCGCCCGGCCCGACGTCGGGGACTTCATGCACCTTCAGCCAGTACGCGCGGCCGCGGTCGGTGAAGATCATGATGTAGGCGTGCGTCGACGCGATGAAGAGGTGGCTGACGTAATCCTCTTCGCGCGTGCGCATGCCGATCCGACCCTTGCCGCCGCGGCGCTGCGCGCGGTAGGTCGAAATCGCCGTCCGTTTGATGTAGCCCGTGTTCGTGACGGTGATCGCCATGTCCTCGTCGGCGATCAGGTCTTCGATGCGCAGCTCGCCGCTCTCGTCGATGATCTCGGTGCGCCGCTCGTCGCCGAACTTCTGGCGGACATCCTTCAACTCGCTGACGACGAGCTGCATCAACAGCTCGTCGCTCGAGAGAATCGCGCGGAGCCGTTCGACGGTCTTCATCAGCTCGACGAGCTCGTCGAGGATCTTCTGGCGCTCCAGGCCCGTGAGGCGCTGGAGCTGCATGTCGAGGATCGCCTGCGCCTGAACGGTCGTGAGCTTGAACTGCGTGACGAGCCCTTCGCGCGCTTCCGCGGGGTTCTTCGATCCGCGAATCAGCTTGATGACTTCGTCGAGATGATCGAGCGCGATCTTCAGGCCTTCGAGGATGTGGGCCCGGGCCTCGGCCTTGCGCAGCTCGAACTCCGTCCGGCGGCGGACGACCTCGCGCCGGAACTCGACGAAGTTCTCGATGACCTCGAGCAGGTTCAGGACTTTCGGGCGCCCGCCGGCAATCGCCAGCATGATGATCCCGAACGTCGTCTGCAGCTGCGTGTGCTTGTAGAGGTTGTTGAGCACCACCTCCGGCACTTCGCCGCGCTTCAACTCGATCACGATCCGCATGCCATCGCGGTCGGACTCGTCGCGCAGATCAGAGATGCCTTCGATCGTCTTCTCGCGGTACAGCTCCGCGATGTTTTCGATCAGCCGCTTCTTGTTGACCTGGTAGGGAATCTCGGTAACCACAAGGGAGGTCTTCTCCCCTTTCTTCGATTCCTCCGTCGTCACGCGCGCGCGCACGGTGATCGCGCCGCGGCCGGTCGTGTACGCCTGGAAGATGGCTGTCCGGCCGACGATGATCCCGCCGGTCGGGAAGTCGGGGCCCGGGACGGCACGCAGCACCGCCTTCAACCGCTCCTGACGCGCCTGTCCACGCTGGTCGATCGCCGCGAGCACGCCGTCGATCACGTCGCGCATGTTGTGCGGCGGAACGTTGGTCGCCATCCCGACGGCAATGCCTGCCGATCCGTTGACGAGCAGGTTGGGGAACGTCGTCGGCAGGACCGTCGGCTCTTCGGTGGTCTCGTCGTAGTTCGGTACGAAGTCGACGGTCTCTTTGTCGAGATCCGTCATCATCGCTTCGGCCAGCGGCTCGGGGCGCGCCTCGGTGTAACGCATCGCCGCAGGCGGATCGCCGTCGATCGATCCGAAGTTTCCCTGCCCGTCCACGAGCGGGTAGCGCATGTTGAATTCCTGCGCCAGGCGGACGAGCGTGTCGTAGATCGAGGCGTCGCCGTGGGGGTGGAAGTTCCCCATCACCTCGCCGACGATCTTCGCGCACTTGCGATACGCGCGGTTGGACGCGAGCCCCATCGTCCGCATGCCGTACAGCACGCGGCGGTGCGCCGGTTTGAGGCCGTCGCGCACGTCGGGGAGCGCTCGCCCGATGATTACGCTCATGGCGTAATCCATGTACGAGCGCTTCATCTCGTCCTCGATGTTGACGGGGACTTTCGAAGCAGCGATGTCGTTCATAAGCTGTGAGTGTGGCGAAGCGCGAACCGCGAATCGCGAACCGCGTCAGATGTCGAGGTTTTTTACGTCGAGCGCGTTGTCTTCGATGAACTTCCGCCGCGGTTCGACCTGGTCGCCCATCAGCGTGGTGAACATCAGGTCCGCTTCCGTGTGGTCCTCCGCCTTCACCTGCAGCAGCGTGCGCTTGACAGGATCCATCGTGGTCTCCCACAGCGTGTCGGGGTTCATCTCGCCGAGCCCCTTGTAGCGGTTGATCGCGATGCCCTTCTTGCCGGCGGCAATGAAGAATTCGACGAGCTCGTCGAGCGACTCGACGCGCACCTCCGATTCCTTCCCCTTGCCCGCGATCTTCGGAAGCGAGCTCGCGTCGGGGACCTTCGGCTCCGCCGCAAGCTTTGTCGCCGGATCCAGGGGCGCGCCGCCGATCGCCGTGTCATTGGCCGTCGCCTGGCCGGTCTCCTCCGACACGTCCTCCGTCTCGGTGGATGCCAGCGTCTTCACGACCATCGGGCCGCGCACGCCCTTGACGTCCTGATAGCTGTTCGCGAGCGTTCGGAATTCGGTCGTCGACACGAAGTCCAGATCGACCCGGTGGTGCCGCGGATACCCGCCGCTTCGATCCTCGAGGGCGATGCCAAACGCCTGGTGCTCCTCGTCGGGATGGATGGTCGCACTGCGCGTAGGCGTGTTCAGCGAATCCGCGAGGTTCTGCAGCTGCGACTGATCGGTGAAAAATGCCTTGTCGGCGCGGACGCCGCGATCCAGCAGCGCCAGTATCACGTCGCGCGACGGCCCGCGGCGCTCGACGACCTGCAGATACTTGCGGAACTGACTCAGCTTCTCGATTTTGATCTCGAGCTCGGCGCCTGACAGCTCCTGACCGCCCGGCAGCACTACGACGCGCGATTCGACAGCGCGGTGCGTGAGCCAGTTTTCCAGCTCGCGCTCGTCGCGGATGAAGTGCTCTGTGCGGCCGCGCTTCGCGCGGAAGAGCGGCGGCTGCGCGATATACACGTACCCCGCGTCGACCAGCGCGCGCATCTGCCGGTAGAAGAACGTCAGAAGCAGCGTACGGATGTGCGAGCCGTCGACGTCCGCGTCCGTCATGATGATGATGCGGTGATACCGCAGCTTCGACAGATCGAAGTCCTCGGTGCCGATGCCGCAGCCAAGCGCCGCGATCATGGTCTTGATCTCGTCGCTGCCGAGCATCTTGTCGAAGCGGGCCTTCTCGACGTTTAGAATCTTGCCTTTGATCGGCAGGATCGCCTGGAAGCGCCGGTCGCGCCCCTGCTTCGCTGAGCCGCCGGCGGACTCGCCTTCGACGATGTAGAGCTCGCTGAGCGAGGGATCGCGCTCCTGACAGTCGGCCAGCTTCCCCGGCAGCGCACTGCTGTCGAGCGCACCCTTGCGCCTGACGAGATCGCGGGCCTTCCGCGCCGCCTCGCGCGCTCGAGCTGCGTCGACGGCCTTGGCGACCACGCGCTTGGCGACGACCGGGTTCTGCTCCAGGTAGGCGCCGAGCTTGTCGTTCAGGATCGCTTCGACGATGCCCTTGACCTCGGTGTTGCCAAGCTTCGTCTTGGTCTGGCCTTCGAACTGCGGCCGCGGGATCTTGACGCTGACCACCGCAACAAGTCCTTCGCGGATGTCGTCGCCGCCGATGTTCGCGTCCTTGAGGTCCTTCGCGAGGTTGTTCTTGCCCGCGTAGAAATTAATCGTACGGGTGAGCGCCGCCCTGAACCCGGAGAGGTGCGTGCCTCCCTCGTGCGTGTTGATGTTGTTCGCGAAGGAGTAGACCGTTTCGGCGTAGCTGTCGTTCCACTGCAGCGAGATCTCGACGTCGATGCCGTCCTTTTCGCCGTGCATGTAGATCGGTTTGTCGTTGACGACGGTCTTGTTCTGGTTCAGGTACTCGACGAACGAGTTGATGCCCCCTTCGTACAGGAACTTGTGCGACTTCCCGTCGCGCTCGTCGTCGAGCGTGATCGTGACGCCGCCGTTCAGGAAGGCGAGCTCGCGGAGACGCTGCGCCAGCGTGTCGAAGCTGTACTCGGTCGTCTCGAAGATTTGCGTGTCCGGCTTGAACGTGATCTTCGTGCCGCGTTTCTTCGTCGTGCCCGTGAGCTCGAGCGGTGCCGTGGGCGTGCCGCGCTCGTAGCCTTGCTTGTAGACCTCGCCGTTGCGCCAGATCTCGAGGTCGAGCGTTTCGGACAGCGCGTTGACGACCGACACGCCGACGCCGTGCAGGCCTCCCGAGACCTTGTAGCTCTCGTTGTCGAATTTTCCGCCGGCGTGCAGCACCGTCAGCACGACCTCGGCGGCGGATTTGCCGCTCGCGTGCTGGTCGACCGGAATGCCGCGGCCGTTGTCGACGACCGTGACCGAGTTGTCGATGTGCAGCGTGACGTTGACCTGATCGCAGAAGCCCGCCAGCGCTTCGTCGATCGAGTTGTCGACGATCTCGTAGACGAGATGGTGCAGCCCGGGGGCACCAGTCGATCCGATGTACATCGCGGGACGTTTGCGCACCGCCTCGAGGCCTTCGAGGACCTTGATCTTGTCGGCGCTGTAGTCGTCGACCGCGCTCAGCCCGTTGCCGTTTCCGGACGAGGGATGTACAGGGGCCGGCGTGCCCGCCTCAGCGCCCGCCTGTGCCTCCGGCGTGGCGGCGGCGGACCGCTGCTCTTCGTCTTGGGGTTCCAGTTCAGACATCAATCAGATTCGATCAGACCCGCATCGGCATGATCACGTAGGTGTAGTCGTACCCTTCC
>Ga0075434_100002232_pt1 | contig 16919 bp, 13 predicted proteins | sample RhiMethybrSRZTD3_FD_75298 | JGI IMG/M metagenome (GOLD analysis project Ga0075434, IMG submission 75298) | Populus rhizosphere microbial communities from Tennessee, USA - Rhizosphere MetaG P. TD hybrid SRZTD3 | ecosystem: Host-associated > Plants > Roots > Rhizosphere > Soil | place: USA... | reverse complement strand
TTCAAGGTCTTCTAAAGTGACACAATCACGGAAGTTGCGATACAGTCGGTCGGTTTTCTCTACGATTACACAACGCTGATTGCCATTTTGTTCAAAGAAACGGACCATTTCACCAAAGCGCTTCCTGCCCGTTGTCTTTGCGGTTTCCACATCTATAAACTCGCGAACAATCTGGATTTCATTGCGCGCCGCGTATTCACGCAACAATTTCAATTGTGCAGGAATGGAATATCCTTCGCGTTCCTGATCCTTGCTGGAAACACGGGCGTAAATGATGGCTTTCTTCATCTTTGTTTCTCCGCGTCCTTTTTGGCCTTTTCTAATTCTGATCTGACTCGTCTAATCTCCGCATCCAGCGCCGCGATAACTTTGCCGCAATCGTCATCCCAGGAAAAGAAACCTTGCTTATCCTCAAGAGTCTTTTTCTGGCGTTTGAGACCCTGCAGTCGGTTGTATAAGCAAATCGCTCTTGCAGGACCATTGAATTCAGCAGCGACGGCCTCTTCCGACTGAATCATCTTGTATAACCGCTTAATTCCAACTTGCCCGCGAAAGAATATCTGAATTCCACATTCTAGGCACATGCAATACGGCTTCTGCTTACGCGAGATCTTGATTCGTAATCCCATATTGCATACGGGACAGGGAAATGGTTTGCCGCTGAAATCCGCAGTTTCCATAACGTTATGTAGCCGCCTCCTTTTGCGGCTCTGGTTGCTTCTCCCATTCATCTAGAAGAAGAAAGAATTCGCGTAGCGACGTCAGTGCGTGCTGATCAATTTCATCTCTAGTATTTGTGGGCGGAGAAAAAGCGGAATCAGATGCACTTCCCCCCAACGGCCCTGCCAGAAAAGGTAAGACGGTTTCTGTTGCCGAATTTGGGTCTCGCGAAGACATTGCCGATCTGCTTTAACGTTATCGTTTGACAATGTCTTAACAAGCCGCACAGTTTTGGCGGACTCAGTGCCAAAACCCTCGCCGTGTTTTGGCGTGGTTATCAGAGGTAAGCGTGAAGAAGGAAACCTGCGAGCAACTCGTCTCTGAATGTGAGCAAAGCTTTGAGAAGATGGGTCTGGATTTCTATGAGATCATGCAAAGAGTCCTGGAAATCGCGGAGCGTTGGAAGAAGTATTATCCCTTCGCTCAGGAGGTTTGGCGTAACGCCAGGAGTCGCGAACGGCTCACTGCTTCTCTGATTACGGGACCGGATCCCAATCCTGAGGAAGTGGAAAGATGTCTTGCGTTCATTCGGGTTCTTCCCTACTTCTTGCGCAGTTCGTTCCAGGGGATTGCGAAGAGTTTGCCACCACCGCCGGGCGGCCGCCCGCGGGACTTAGCGCCCCCCGAATGCAGGGACATTTGCCTGCAAATTGGCTATCTCTACGGCCAGGGTGTGGAACTGCCAGACGCACAGAAGCGCATGGGACAGCATTACGGTGTCAGCCTGCGAACCATACAACGCGCCTGGCAGCAAAGGGCCAAGAGGAAATGATTTGTAGGATTTCAACTTCGACATCAGCTCACTGCCGCTCCGGTTTAGGTACAAAGCAAGAATACTGAAAGCGGCGCTATTCGGATCCATTTGAACGCGCTCCAGAATCGGTTTCCAATCCTCGGAACGCACCAACAGCCAGGTCCAGTGACCCAACTTCTCCCCCTGATAACGATGCAATGTTGTTTGCAGGATCACGATCTGCTTTTCGCCATCCGAAATCGTGTACGGGGCCACACAAAGATATTGCTGCCCTGCCTCATTGGTTACTCTCGGGCGAACGACCTTTAGATGATAGTCTTCTGATTCCATAGAGAAACTAAGCAGAACCGAAGTAGTGCATAGCAAAGAGCAAAGTGTCCCCTTCACGTCGTTCAACTCCTCCGGATCGCGTTCTGCCGAACGTGGACAAAGTCTGGAAAGCACACTCCACACCATCCGCCTGTGACATGATTTCCGACGAGCGCTTCCAGCCGGAAACCAAAGCGGGAGAGCATGGGTGTCATGACCTCCACGGCAATTACTGCCCACGGCGTATCGGGGTCCGCATGCTTGGATATTTTCTCAAAGAATAGAACACACCTGGTTGCCGATGCGAAAGAGCGGGATTCGAAGCCCCGACCTGAAACAAACAAAGTGTTCAAATCCCCGGAAACTTGCTGATGCGCGCGTTAAGTCAGACATCGAACCGGCGGAGCTCGTAGTGGCCTTAATGAGGATGAAGAGAACTGGAGGCCCGCTTTTTCCGAACAGCGTACCGGTGGTGAGAGCGTTTGAGGTAAGCAGGTAATACCAGAGCTTGGGTTGGAAAACCTAACGGAAGCGCCGTATAAAAAGAGAATGCCGTTCCGACCGATACATGCCAAGAACGTAGAGGACCGGCTTGCTGCTGGCCGAGAAAATTACCTGTCGTATCCGTAACAACGCGCTACCACGTAAGACACCTAACAATTCGGCAATACGGCTGTTTGCAACAGTCGCGTCCACTTCCTCGTCTGCGTATGCGAGTTCAACCCCGTAGTCCTGCTCCAAAGTCCGAAATAACGAGCCTTTCTCTGAAAGGGCTCTGACAAGTTCGGGGAATTCTTCTGCAGAGAGATAACAGGTCTCAAGGGCAAACGGCTCCTCTGCTGTGTGGCGGACGCGTTCGATTTTTGTCAATTGACTCGACTCCGGCAGTCTCAGGCGGGCTGCGATTTCGGATTCGCCCTCAACGATTTTGGAAAAGACCACTCTGGAACTGGATGCCAAACCGCGGCTGGCCATCTGCTCCGTATAACTCATCAATTTATTAAAGTGAATCCGTGGAGGAGCAACAAAAGTGCCCGCGCCGCGACGGCGTTCCACTACCCCTTCCCGTTCAAGTTCGGCCAAAGCGTGTCGCGCGGTCATTAGGCTAACTTGGTGCACTTTGGCAAGTTCGCGCTCCGAACTGACCGAGTCTCCGACTTTGAGCTGTCCCGAATCAATTTGCTCACGAACCACAGCTTGAATCCGCTGATAAGCTGGAGTTCCGTTTCCTCGGCCCTCGGGCGTCACCATTCGCTGAAACCTCCATAGGCCAAACAAAACCGTTTCCCAAACGTCATCGATTGCTATATATCCTACGCGCTGGGCCAAAGTAAAGCCCTTCTGAACTATGTGGCTCAATACTGGCCATTCCTGACGCGCCGTACGCTAGGGTATCGGGTATTCCGAATGATGTTTCGGTTACTGTTTTACGGAGACTATCAATATTCGTGCCCGACCCTTTTTTAAGATTTCCACGATCCAGTTCATTTTTTTCTTGACTGTCGCTACCAGCCTGCTATATAGCTGCGCTACTAGATTGTAAACTGAAGACCGGAGGGTCTGTGATGAATTCGAACAGGTTGACCGTTACGGCATTTCTTCTGTTCTTCATCGTTGGAATAAGCTGCCTAAGTTCGGGCCAGGAAGTCACAGCGGCAATCGTGGGAACGGTTTCAGATGGCAGCGGCGCCCCCATTAACGGAGCCACGGTCACGGCCAGCGATACACAACGAGGTACCGTCTGGACTGTCAAAACGAATACCGATGGCGCTTACAGCATTTTGCGAATTCCCACAGGTAATTACAGCTTAAAAACCGAGGCACCAGGATTTCAAAAAACAATTCACGAGGCCTTCACTCTAGTGCTGAACCAGACGGCGCGAATTGACGTACAAATGAAGGTGGGCCAGGTCACAGAGGTAGTAGACGTGACCGGGGCGGCGCCTGTTCTGCAGACACAATCGACCGAAGTGAGTACGTTGATTGATACAAATACGGTAACCACGGTGCCTTTGGCAGGCCGCAACTATCTTCAACTCGCCCTGCTCGCGCCCGGAGCAACGACCAATAATCCACGCGGAATCTCGGAGCCGCAAACCCTGGACAACGCGAGCCGGCCTTTTATTAACGGAAACCGGGAGCAGGCGAATCAATATTTCCTCGATGGACAGTTGAACAGTGAAGACAAGAACAACGAAACCAGCTTTACACCAAATGTAGATGCTATTCAGGAATTCAACATCATTACGCAGAATGCGTCAGCGGAGTTCGGCAACTACCAGGGTGGGATTATCAGCGTTTCTACTAAGTCTGGAACCAATACCTGGCACGGCAGCGTTTTTGAATTTCTCCGGAATGACAAGTTTAACGCCAATCTGCCATCAAATGGATGGTCGAGGGGAGTTGTCTCTCAGGAAAATATCCCAGGGCAGATCGTTCCCGGTCACGCTGCAGATGGCACCATTTTGAAACCTGAGTTCCGGTACAACATGTTCGGCGGCACGATTGGCGGGCCAATCGTGAAGAACAAATTGTTCGTTTTCGCTGATTATCAGGGTCTGCGGGATTTGAACTCCGGCGCCACGGGCGCGCAGGTGCTTACAGCACGGATGCGAAACGGCGACTTTGGGCAGCTCTGCACTGATTTCGGTGGAAGTTTCGATGTTGCAGGTAATTGCACCGGCGGAACCGACACAATACAGCTGCATGATCCCACCAACCCTGCGGCACCGATTCCTTTCAATGACTTGGTTGCGGCCGGATTTACCGTCAGCCCGGTTGCCCAGAACATCTTTAACTCTAAGTATTATCCATTACCGCAAAGCGACTCTATTGCGGGCGGCAACAATTTCTTTTACAACTCGGGAAACAGCATCAATACGGATCAGGGTGATCTCAGGGTTGATTACAAGATTAATGACAAGGACAGTCTTTTCGGCCGCTGGTCGCAGATGCACCTCAAGAACCCAACCTTCAGCGGATGTCTTTTCTGTGCTGCGGGTGCTGCGCAAGGCGCGGACCAGCCGGTCAGGAATGCGGTGGTTGACTGGACCCATGCTTTCAATTCGAGGTTGCTCAATGAGGCGCGGATTGGTTTCAACGCAGTTCGGTTTGATCAGAGCATTGTTCAAACCACGTCTCTTGGAAATGTTGGTGAACAACTCGGGATTGCAGGAGCGAATTTCCAGGTACCGGGGTTGCTGAACATTCAAATTCCGGGGATTGGAATCGGCGCAGATCCTTCCTTGGGGCAGCTCAATTTAGTTCAGATTTTCCACACCACGCAGGGTCAGTTCAACGACAATCTGTCGTTTACTCACGGAAGGCAGACGATCAAAACCGGGTTCCAATATGTCCGTTTGCGGCAAGATTACCAATACAACGGAAATAATGGGGCCCTGGGAGCGATCGGAATTCCAGGAAACAGCGGAACCGGACTTTCGGATCTGTGGCTCGGAATTGCAAGCGGCGGAGTCAGGGATGCATACGTCAATCCTCAGCTGTTTGGCGACCGCGGAAACATTTATGCCGCATACGTTCAGGATGATTGGCGTATAACCAACACGCTCACGTTAAATCTTGGGCTACGGTTCGAAGATCACACGCCATTATATGAGATAAAGAACCGGCAGGTGAACTTTGGACTATTTACCGGCGCGATTCAGGTACCCACAAGCGATCATCGAGCGGTCTATAACAACTATCTCGGTATTGGAGATTGGGAGCCGCGGTTTGGGTTCTCCTGGGCTCCCGCAGCACTGGGTGGGAAAACCGTTTTTCGCGGTGGATACGCTATCTCTTCATTCTTTGAAGGAGGGGGTGCAAATGAGCAGCCTGCTCTCAATCCTCCGTTCGGCATCATTGGGCAGGGGCCCGCGTCGGACGGTTCGCTCAACAGCATCGCCATGGGCTATGCTGCCCCAACCACCTGTAGCGGAATCAACTTTGCTTGTTATGCAGGTATTCGTATCCGCGTGACGGATCAAAACATCCGTCCCGCGATGAACCAGCAGTGGAATTTCACCGTGCAGCACCAATTCAACAACACTCTGACTTGGCAAATCGGCTACGTGGGACAACACGGCACGCATCTGCTGAACTTTTTCCAAGCGGCTCAGCTAGTGGGCTTGAACGCAGCCGGCAAGATTGCGAGACCTGGTGAGCAGATCGTAACCCGGGTCGCTGGTCCATTCCTCGGCGGCGGCGCGGCTGGTTCGCTTTATTCAGCCGATAACGCCGCCCTGGGAGGAGCAGACGCCATTGCCGGAACCAATATGTCGAATGCGGACCAGCGATATGACGCGCTGCAAACCGTTCTGCAGAAGCGTATGTCGAACGGGCTGCAGGCACAGATCGCTTACACATATCAGAAGTGCCTGAGCAATTCGCCAGGCTATTTTGGTACGGGATGGGGCAGCACTGGAGCTATCAGTTCCGGAGGCCAGCCAGGCTGGCAAAACTCTTACGATGGCCGGTCCGACTGGGGGCCTTGCTTCTTTGACCAGACGCACATTGCGAGCAGTTACGTGACCTATCAACTTCCAATGGGTCGTGGAAAGCAATTCGGTCGCGATATGAATCCTGCGCTAAACGCAGTAGTTGGCAACTGGGAGATAGGCGGAATTATATCGTTGCACAGCGGAAATGCCCTGACTTTGAACGAATTCGGAGGCTGGGGCGCGTTCAATGGCGATCCGTCTCATACCAACAGTATAGGCAACTACTTCCTCAGCGCCAGGCCGAACTGCAACGGCCCGGTGCATGTAGTCAATAAACGCGTGGATGCAACCTCAACCACTCCGGGCTTTATCCAGTGGTTCGATCCCGGCAATGTGTCGCATCCGTCAAACGAGTTCGGGACGTGCTCGGTCGGCAACATCCGCGGACCGAGATATGCTGACGTGGACCTGAGCCTCCACAAAGCTTTCCTGATTACTGAAAAGGGCAGGATTGAGTTCAGAGCCGAAGCGCTTAATGCATTCAATCATCCGGTCTGGACCTTTTCCGGTGGCCCGGCTGGTGGCTCTTTTGATCCGGGTACCCCGATCACCGGGGCAACAACAAGTAATGCGAATTTTGGAAACATTACTGGCTCCCAGAGTTCAAGGCAATTCCAGTTCGCTTTGAAATTTATATTCTGATGTAACACATCCAAAGGGCGGGTGCCTCGGTGCCTGCCCTTCTTTGTTGTTGCACGACGTGATTGTGCACGAAAAACAGGATTTGCCGCTAGCCAAAACGGGATTATGATGCGAGAGCGTGTGGAGGTTTTTGTGCGCGCTGGCATTCTTTTCTTCGCCTGGATTGCGGCATGCGGATTTGTCTGTTCCGCAGCGGCCCAAACAGCACATCCAACTCCTGCCCCCAACCCTCCTCCTCCCATGACACGCCCTAATCAATCGACATTTGACCAAACGCGATTGGCTATCGAAAGCAATTCGCGAAATGCCGTTTTAAAGTCTGAAATAGAGGACAATTGTTTTCTTCCCCCTCTCAGTGCTGTGCGTATCACGACCGTCGCCGTGAGTCAAGTGCAGCCCCCGGCGAAGGCCCGCAAAGAGTATGAACAAGCTTGTGCCGCGATTAAGGATAAAAAGGCCAGCGTGGCGGAGGAACACCTTCGCAGGGCGGTGCAACAGCATGCAACCTACTCGGCAGCTTGGGTTACTCTGGGTCAGGTTTTGCTTGCTGAGCAGAAGGCGGTCGAGGCGGACCAGGCCTGCTCCGAGGCATCTAAGCAGGATTCCAAATATGCTCCAGCCTACCTGTGCCGCGCTGATGTTGCTGCCCGTTCCGGACAATGGGAGCAGGTACGAAAAATGAGCCAGAGTGCGCTGGAAATTGATTCGGTGACTAACCATGTTGCATACGCGATGAATGCGGCGGCGAGTCTAAGCCTGCACAATATAGCCGAAGCGGAGAAAAACGCGCTGCGGGCGGCGGAGATTGACAAAGCCAACAGTGACCCGCGAGTTCACTTTCTTCTGGCACAGATTTACGAGGCTAAGGGCGATGCCAGCAACGAAGCCGCCCAGCTCCGCGAATATCTGAAGTTCGCCACTGACCCCGACGACGTCGCGATGGTCAAGCAATACTTGACCGAAGTAGAAAAACGGATAGCTGGTAAGTAATCTACCCGGTGTATTGTCAGCGTCCAAGCTATCACGGAGGCCAAAGGGCACTTTGCCGTGCGTCCTTCTCCTTGTTGTTAACGGTTCTGCTCTTCCTACCAGCACAGGGACAAAACGGCGTATCAGCCAGCATATCTTTGCCTACCGATCTTCGGGTGCGGCAGCCGGGATGGTGGCCCAGCAAGGGTGATCTCGCAAGGAACGAATACATCGGCACCAAAGAATGTACGAGCTGCCACTTCGCTATAGCCAACACTTATCAGGAGACAGCAATGGCACAAGCCGCGGTTCTCGCGGCGAATTCTTCGGTGCTGCGAGCGCACGAAGTTCTATCGTTTCAGCAGGGACCTTACACTTATCACCTTAGCACGGAAAACGGAAGCTCCATCCTAAGCGCCACAGATCGGATATCTTCCGTTTCGGAAGAGTTGCTCTGGGGACTTGGCATCGGCCACATGGGCCAGACGTACATTTACAAACGTAATGGAGCCTTTTATGAAAGCCGGTTGAGTTTCTTTTCGCAAATTCAAGAGCTCGATATCACTCCTGGCCATTCCCGTAGCGTGCCAGGTACTCTTGTCGAGGCCTTAGGATTACAGCAACCTCAATCGGAAATAGAGCGTTGTCTTGGATGCCATACTACCCAATCGAAAGTAGAGAATCGATTTGATGCGGAGCATGCTGTTCCCGGAGTGACTTGCGAAGCGTGCCACGGCCCTGGGAAGAGCCACGTCACCGCCGTAAAGGCGGGGAAAGCAGACGCCAGGGAATTGATTTTTAATCCTCAGCGTCTGAATCCGGTGGACGCCGTGGATTTCTGCGGAGCCTGCCATCGCACTTGGCAAGATGTGGTCGGAAGGGGTTTGATCGGTGTGGGCGTGTTCAATGTCCGCTTCGCCCCCTATCGCCTGGAGAACAGCCGCTGCTGGAAACAGCAAGACACTAGAATCGTATGTACGTCTTGCCACGATCCTCATAAGCCTCTCGTTCAAGAGTCTGGCGATTATGACGCACGTTGCCTAAGTTGCCACATTTTGAGAGGACAGAAGAAAGAAGCCGGGAAGATCGCGACCGCGTGTCCTGTCAACAAAAAGGACTGTGTGAGTTGTCACATGCCCAAGTACAAGCCGCCGTCTTTGCATTCTTCGTTTACTGATCATTGGATCCGAATCGTTCGCCCCGGGAAACCATACCCAAATTAAAGATCACCTTAGCGTTGAGCAGATTCCGTGGCCGCCGCGCGTGGCGGTACACCTGCCTTACGTTCAAAATGCTGCAGTTCGAAATGGTCTTTGCCTTCTTCAACCTGATAGAACTTGTCAGGTTTGACATCTTTAAAGCTTTGCCGGAGACCGCTTGGCCATGTTATCTCAACCGTTTCGATGCTAGTAAGTTTTCCCAGACCGAAGTTGGCGCGCAGATCGCTTTGGGAAAGGTAACTGCCTCCCCCGGCGATCTCTCGGATTTGTGACCCACCGGCCAGCACGCGAACCCGGGCGCCCATCGCATCGCGATTGCTTTTGGCCCCGACCAATCGGAAATTTACGAAATGATTACCGTTGCCGCCACTATTATGCATCAGCGCAGGCGGATCTCCGTTGTTCGCGACCACAACGTCCATAAAACCGTCGTTATCGAAGTCGGCAAAGGCTGCTCCACGCCCAACGTAAGGCGTCGTGAACGCATCACCCGCATGGCGCGTCAGCTCAACAAATTTGCCGCCCCCTTCGTTATGAAACAAAGAGTTGATCTGCTTGTAGGAGGTTTTCTGCGAGGATTGCTCGACCTCTGGATAGACGTGGCCGTTGGCGATGAACAGGTCCAGCAAGCCATCGTTGTCGTAATCGAAGAATCCGCCACCGAAGCTGAGAACATCGCGCGTAGGGATGGTAATTCCCGCCCGATCGCTAACCTCTTCAAATTGGCCCTTGCCTTCGTTATGCCAGATGTGGTCGGAGGCCTTTTGGAAATCTGAAATGTAGAGGTCAAGCAAGCCGTCATTGTCATAATCGCCGAGCGAGATGCACATGGCGGCCATAGTTTTGCCGCGGCCAGTTAGAGCCATACCTGCCAGGAGGGCCACCTCGCTAAACGTCCCGTTACGGTCGTTGTGATAAAGATAGGCATTCAGTCCGTCGTTGGCAACGAACAGGTCAGGCCAGCCGTCGTTATCGTAATCAGCGGCCCCAACAGAAAGGTTCTTGCCATCTGGCTGATATACGCCTGTGGCTGACGTGACATCCGTGAAGGTTCCGTTCCCATTGTTGTGGTACAGAACAGCTGGGCTTCCCTTGTATACACTGGGCGGGCAGTTAGTGCGGACGTCCACGAAGTCGCAATAGCGCGGGCTGTCCGCGCTCAGGCTTACATAGCCGCCGGCGTAAAGATCGAGGCGACCGTCCCGATCGTAATCAAAAAAAGTTGCGCCTCCATGGAACACCGTGCCGGTTTCGGTAGCCGCGACACCGGCCTTGGCAGTCATGTCGGTAAAGGTCCCATTTCCATTGTTGTGATAGAGGACGTTCTTGCCGTACTGGGAGATGTAGAGGTCCGGAAAGCCATCGTTGTCGTAGTCTCCCCATACGCAGCCCAAACCGTAGTCAGTACCGGGGACGCCTGCCCATTCGGTGAGATCTGTGAACGTTCCGTCACCGTTGTTGTGGTACAACGCGTTACGGGCAGAAACGTTGCGCTTGTATAAGTCGCGGCCGTTAACGAAATAAATGTCCTGGTAGCCGTCTCCATCGAAGTCAGCCACGCAGACGCCAGGTCCGAAGACTTCGCGAATGATAGCAATACCATTGTTTCCGGGATAGTGAATGAACTTAATTCCTGACCTGGACGTGACATTCGAAAATTGAATGGGACTTGGCTGAGATTTTTGCGACCACACCCCTGACTCGGAAGGCTGAAAGAACAGTACAGCACTAAGCAACACGCCGCGTAAGCAGAGGCACCGTCTAGAAAGCCCCCATTTTGCGTGTCCGAGCGAGATGCCCATTCCGGCTCCGCTGTGATTATGCTGTTTTCGAGGGCCTAGTCAAGAGTCCAATCGCCGGTGCGCTGAAGGGACACCAAAAACCAGTTAGATTCGTCTCGAAGCGAGTTTCATCGACAAAAGGTGGTGTCGATTCGGTCTATAATTTCTGCATGTCTAAAGCGCTTCGCGGAACAGTCGGCGTCTGCCTCGCTTTAACCTTGTGGCCGAAGGCATCGGGCCAAGCGGTTAAGAAAGCTGGTTCAAACGTATCCGGGGCGGAGCAAGCCCTCAGTCTGGCTGAGAGCGGCCATTGTTCACAGGCGCTGCCACTGCTGAGAAAAACGATACGGCAGGTGGCTGATAAAGACCTGAAAAAGCGTATGGGGCTCAATGGAGTACATTGCGCGATGACCCACGATCGCCTGTATGACTCCTTGGTGTTTCTGGAGGTTCTGAGCCGGGAATACCCTAGTGACCCAGAGGTGCTTTATAACATTACACACGCTTTTTCAGATCTTTCTCTCCGCGCTTCCCAAAACTTGGCACGGGAGGCGCCTTTTTCCTACCAGGTCCATCTGTTAAATGCGGAAGCCCTCGAGGTCCAGCAAAAATGGGACGAAGCGGCCGCGGAATATCGCAAGATTCTGGAGCTGAACCCGTTCTTGCCCGGCATTCACGCTCGTCTCGGCCGTGCGCTGCTGGCAAAGCCGCAGCCTTCAAACGAGTTGGTTGCTCAGGCCAAGAGGCACTTTGAAGAAGAGCTCGAAATTGATCCCAAGAATGCAAACGCCGAGTATGTATTAGGGGAACTTGCGAGGAGCGCGAATGATTCCTCTGCTGCCATTCGCCACTATTCGCGCGCGACTAACCTTGACGCCGAGTTTGCCGAAGCTTATCTGGGACTCGGCGCTGCGCTGGTTTCGGCGAAACGCTTCAGCGAGGCCATCCCTCCTCTCGAAAAATATGAGAAGTTCGCCCCGGACAGCCCTACGGGACACTTCCAGCTAGCGCTGGCATATGCGGGAGCAGGGCGTAAGGAAGATGCTAATCGGGAAGCGGCTTTGCAGCGCGAATCGGCGCAGAGTCTGGAGCAGATCCGGCGAAGAGCTGCCGACGCGTTGCTGCAAAGGCAAGAGCCAGATCAGGGGACCCGGCCTGCACCGCCACAATAGTGTCTCTGGCATTTCGACCCCACTCTGCACCTATACCCATACAGCTACGCGCACGATCATCATGGAAGTGTCTTGTGGGGGATAGACCACCACCTGCACGGCTTGGATTTTTCGGTCGCCGGGATTGTCTGCGTATGCTAGCGGGAGGCGCGGTTTTTGGTGGGCTGGCGGCCAGGCCGTCGCGGCCCGCCGTGATGATCGAACCGTTCTCCGAACTCCCATCTTCGAAGACTGGCATTCGATGGAGTCATACCGCCGGAGCTTCGGCTGAGAAATATCTACCCGAGTCCACTGGTGCTGGTTGCGCTTTTGTCGATTATGACAACGACGGCTGGATGGACATTTATTTGGTAAACAGCGGGCGCTGCGATTTTTTCAATCCGGCGAGTCCTTTGCGAAATGCGCTGTACCGGAATAATCGCGACGGAACGTTCACTGATGTCACGGAAAAAGGTGGAGTAGCCGGTGGCGGCTATGGGATGGGCGTGGCCGTGGGCGATTACAACGCCGATGGACTCCCCGATCTATACGTCACCCAATACGGACGCAGCATTCTTTATCGAAATAATGGAGATGGTACGTTTACTGACGTTACAGAACACGCGGGTTTGGCAGCACCGGGTTGGGCATCAAGTGCAGTGTGGTTTGACTACGACAACGATGGCCGTCTGGACCTGTTTGTGTGCCGCTTCGTGGATTTCGACAAAACCAAGCACCATCGGTGTGGTGCTCCCAACATACCTGCGCTGAAAGGGCTCAATGAATACTGCTATCCGCGAGTGTACTCCCCGATGCCAAGCTGGTTGTTCCACAACAATGGTGACGGCACGTTCACCGATGTCAGCCAGAACATGGGAATCGCACAGAATCTGGGCAAATCCTGGGGAGCAATCGCCACTGACATCAATAACGATGGCTGGATGGACCTTTTCGTAGCCAATGATACCGAAGCCAATTTCCTCTTTGCCAACCGTCAAGGTCGGCATTACGAAGAAATCGGATTCACGGCCGGAGTCGCATTTGGAGAAGCAGGAAAGGCGCGCTCCGGAATGGGTGTGGATTCCGCTGACTTTGACCAAGATGGGTGGATGGATCTATTTGTCACCAATCTGAACCATGAACTGCATGGAATATATCGTAACAAGCAGGACGAAAGCTTTGAAGACATTGCAGCGTCCAGCGGCATTGCGAGTGCCACACGCCTGATGAGTGGCTGGGGCGTGAAATTTTTTGATTACGATAACGACGGCAATCTCGACCTGCTTATCGCAAATGGACATCCTGACGATTTGATCGAAAAAATCTACGCCGACGTGACTTATCGTGAAACACTCCTATTGTTTCGCAATACGGGAAAGGGCTTGGAGAATATAAGTAACCAAAGTGGCCCTATCTTCTTTAGACAACTCGCTGCCCGAGGACTAGCAACCGGCGATTTCGACAATGACGGCGCAGTAGATGTCCTGATATCGATGAACGATGCTCCTCCGCTATTACTGCATAACAACGTCGGTTCGCAAAATCACTGGTTGGGAATCAGTCTTGTGGGCAAGAAGTGCAATATTGATGCGGTCGGCGCGTGTATTACGTACAGGGCTGGCGATTTAACCAGAAGCCACATGAAGACGGGTGGTGGCAGTTATCTTTCCTATCATGATCCACGCATCGTGCTGGGGATCGGAGCACGTACTCGAATTGACTGGTTGGAAATCAAATGGCCTCTTCCGAGCGGTCTGCTGCAGCGATTTACCGACCTCCCGATTGATCGCTACATCACCATCACCGAAGGACAGGGGAACTGGAAGTAAAATCCAACTGAAGTGTGCAGTCGTTGTCCGGTATTGATCCCGCACGATTTTTGCGTTATACACACATACGTTCTTGGTCCTACGCCCCTAAACGAGCGATCTGTCAATCTGTATTTGCCGGGACGATATCAACAGACAAGGCTCGTGGCAGCATCCAATTCGAAGTCATGGCGCCAGATCACAGTTGAGTTACTGCCGAAGAATCGCGGGATTTCACGGCCGACCCTCAGAAATAGTTTTCAGGACTCCAAAGCGGGCCCTTGGACACAACAAGAGTTCTAAAATCGTCTCCTCTAGGGCGCGCCATTCTTTGGTAGTGCCTCAGTTTGAACTGAGGCACTACCCATTCTTTCAATCACTTGCAGCCTTCGCATAGGTCCTTCCCCGCGCCAGTGTCCCCGAATTGTCCCCGTTCTTTCGACTCGGCTGCGGCATTGCCACCACGTTCTCTAGCACCGTCCTCAGGTAATCCTGGGTGCGCCGTAGTGCCGTGCGCAGATCGCTTTCTGCAACGATGGCATAGCGGCGAAACATGGAGTCAGTCTTATGCCCGGACACCTTCATTGCGATGCTCTGAGGTACGCCAGCCGCCAGCATGTTCCTGCAGGCTGATCGGCGAAGGTCATGGAACAGGCGCAAAATCCCGGCTTTCTTGCAAGCGCGCGACCAGGCCTTTCGGAAATCCCCAATCTCCCTGCCGGCACGATGAAAGATCAGCGAGCAGATCATCACCGTTCCGTCGATTTCCACCTGCCGGGCTGTGCGGCGCCGTGCGACCACTTCCGCAAGTTCGCCTTCCAAGGGAATCATGCGGGCCTCGCCGTTTTTGGCATTCTCCGCGCGTAAGCGAATGACGTCGCTGTCGACGTCTTCCCAGAACAACGAGGCTATCTCCGATTTCCTCATTCCGGTGAGCCATCCGAAGAGTGTGAAGTCGGCGAGCTCGCCGGGAAGATTTGCGATAACTCGACGGATCTCTTGTTCGGAGAAAAAACCCTGCCGCTCATTCCCCTTTTCCGGCAGCCTGCGAATGCGCGGCACAGGAACGCCAGCGAGTTTGAAGGCTTGCCTCAAAAGCTGCGTGGCGCGATTAATGCTGGCCTTCGCCGAACCATTGGTGAGCCGGTCCTGAACATATCCGTCCACCATTTCGGCTGTGAGCGAAGCGGCCCGGATGTGTCCAAAATCGGCGCGGACGCGTCCGATGTTAGATAAATTTTGGCGGCTATTCTTGCCACGAATCTCGAAATCGGTTCTCAGGGCATCCATCAATTCAGCGATCGAGCGCCGTTTGTCGTGTTGGGAAACAAACTGCCTCGAAGGGTCGAGTTCGTGTGCATGAACTTCCTTCAGCCGGGAGCGCAGGTGCTTCGCTGCCTTTTCACGATCCGCGGTCTTAGCGGATTCACGATGTTGCCGACCATCAACATTGAATTGAACCCACCAGGTATTCCCGCGTAAAAAGAGTCGCCCGTCTCCTCTCATTGGCGGCCGCCTTTCTTCAGGAACTCCCGTAGAGCACGCGCGACCAGTTCCGCCGCAGCGACCCTGGTTACGTCAACTATCGCCAAAAAGGGGTGAGGGGCAGCTCAACACACATCTGTTGACAAAGGAGAATCGGAGGGGCAAAATGCTCGCCCAGTTAGCATTAGCCCCTATTCTTACCTTCCTCTTGGGGCGCTTCGATTGAGGCAGTCTGTCTGGTAGCGCCTATCGCATCTGTAATTGCAATTTGCGGTTTGCGTCGCGCAAGTCAACGAAGCTGGCGCGATGAAGAGGAGAAAATCATGAAAGACAAGCTACTCACCAGCTTCCTGTTCGCAGCAGTGTTGGCAGCCCTAACCTCAACTGCTACCGCCAGCACGACATGGTACGTCAACGGCGCGAGCGGGAGTAACAGCAACCCCTGCACATCTCCCACCACAGCCTGCAAGACCGTCGGCCATGCCATCTCTTTGGCTGCTTCTGGTGATTCAATCAGGGTTGCCGCCGCAACGTATACAGAGAATTTGACCATTAGCATCAGCCTGAAGATTCTCGGTTCCGGTGCCAAAACGACAATTCTTGACGGTGGAAGCGTCGGCGGGGTGGTCACAATTTCCAGCGCCACCGCGCATGTCACTCTTTCCGGGGTCACCATCACCCATGGCAAACCGTTCCGGCGTGGCGGCGCAGGCATCACCAATAATGGGGTGTTGATGTTACTCCGAAGTGCCGTCAGCGGGAATCTGGCCCAGTTCTCTTGCCCACCCGGCCAGCACTGCGGTCTCAGCGGTGGTGGCATCTTCAATGCCGCGGGGGCTATCTTGACGATCGGCAACAGCACTGTCTCGGGCAATCACGTGTCCATCCCCGGTTGCTCAGTATTTAATTGCGGCACGGCAGGCGGTGGCATCTACAACGGCGGCACGCTAGTGCTCTACAACAGCACCATCAGCGGCAACACAGCCGGACCGGGCGGCCAAGGTTCTGGCATCTACAGCGGTGGCACCGCGACAATCCGTAACAGTACGCTCAGCGGGAATGGTCCCGCGGTCGGGGCTGGCATCGACGGCATGGCGACTCTTGAGAACAGTATTGTGGCGAATGGAATCTCGACGAACTGCGCTGGCAGCGTTACCTCAAATGGCTACAACCTGAGCAGCGATGCTACTTGCAACTTCACAAAGGCTGGCGATCTGAACAACACCGATCCCATGCTTGGTCCTCTACAAAACAACGGCGGACCGACACAGACCATGGCACTCCCGTCTGGAAGCCCCGCGGTTGACGCTGGCAACCCGAATGGCTGCACCGATGCCCTAGGTCATCTGCTGAAGACCGATCAACGCGGTAAGCCGCGCCCGGATGCGGAGGACACCGGCGGCTGTGACATGGGGGCGTATGAACGTCAGAGCGATTAGTTGGGAATCGTTCGGTCAACTGGCGATCCCGGTAGGGATACCACTCTCGTGATACCCCCCGGACGGATCCGGACGGGCGCTCATTAGCGCATCCGGTTCTTATCTCAGATGAGTAGCGGCGAAACGAGCATCAGGATAGGGA
>Ga0075434_100002231_pt1 | contig 16922 bp, 9 predicted proteins | sample RhiMethybrSRZTD3_FD_75298 | JGI IMG/M metagenome (GOLD analysis project Ga0075434, IMG submission 75298) | Populus rhizosphere microbial communities from Tennessee, USA - Rhizosphere MetaG P. TD hybrid SRZTD3 | ecosystem: Host-associated > Plants > Roots > Rhizosphere > Soil | place: USA... | reverse complement strand
GCACCGGCGCGAGCACCGGAAGGAGACCTGCCGGGCCCGTGGATGAAGCTGACGAATCCGGCCGCACGGCGGGAGATGTGACTGAGGCGATTGCATCGCTTCCGCTAAGCGCTGTGATTGATGATCTGAAAGCGGGTTTCGAATTTCTCGAGAAGAATCCGGCCGTCGAACCCACACGCGTTTCTACAGTGGGATTCTGTTGGGGAGGTTGGCGGAGTTTCACTTTAGCCACCGCACTTCCCAAATTGAGTAAGGCCGTTGTCTTTTACGGATCCAGTCCTGATGCGGGTTTCGAGAAGATTCAGGCGCCTGTATTAGCGCACTACGCGGAAGCGGACACGCGGATTACCGGCAATGCGCTCTGGACGAAAAAGATGATGGATTCGGCAGGCAAAAAGTTTCAGTACTACATCTATCCGAAGACCGACCACGCGTTCTTCAACGACACCGGTAATCGCTACAACTCTGAAGCATCAAAACTCGCGTGGCAGCGGACACTGGAGTTCTTGAAAAGCTAGACGGACTGTAGGCGCGGTCTATGAAGCGGTGAATGAATGAACGCGGCAAAAGGGCGTGTTGCCCAAACGGAATGAAACGGTCGGAGATGCTGCTATTCCCCTCCTCCAGAGGGGTGGTTGCGCATCAAGGAAATGCTGCGAAGCAACCGTTGAAGCGCAGACGGGGTGGTCAAAAACATTTCTGACCACCCCGTCCGCCCCTATTCAGAGGATGCCTTCGGCGATATTTTTTGAGGTCGCGTCCTCCCCTCCTCTGGAGGAGGGGAATACCAGCAGTTTTACGATTTCACAATTCATTTACCTCTTCTATGACCGCTACGGAGCGGAGGTCCCATGAATCCGATCAGGCTGTTTGTGTGGACAGGTGTCGTTCTGCTGTGGCTTGGAATTAGCGACACGGGCTATTCCCAATCTTCCGGTACCATCGTCGGATCAGTGCTCGATCCGAGCGGCGCTCGAATCCCGGGAGCGTCGGTCTCACTCGACAATCGCAACGCCGGCATACATCGCGAAACCGTGAGCAATGAGACCGGGTTCTACAGTTTTACGGCGCTGTTGCCAGGCGAGTACGAGGTCAGCGCGGACCTGGCCGGTTTCGAGAAAGTCGTCCGGCGCGCTACCGTGAACGTCGGCAGGGACACCACGGTGGATCTTGCGATGAAAGTCGGCGGCCTAGCGGAGTCCGTGGATATTGTTGCGGATGCTCCTCAAGTCAATCTCGTCGACAGCAAAGTTGACGGAATCATCAATCGTGCCCAGGTCGCAAACCTTCCATTGAATGGACGAAATGCATACGAACTCGCCGCGTTGGTGCCCGGAGTCAGAGTGGAGGCCACGAGCAGTCGAAATACGCAGGTGGCGATTTCGATTGCTGGTGCACGAAACAACAGCGTCCGCGTGACTGTCGACGGCATCAGCGCTGTGGACTATACGAACGGCGGAACGGCTCAGAATTTTTCGCAGGAAGTGGTGCAAGAATTCCAGGTCAGCACGTCGAACTTCGATCCAGCCGTCGGTGTGACATCCGCAGGCGCGGTGAACATCGTGACCCGCAGCGGTGGAAATGAGCTGCACGGGACGGTATTCAGCTACTTTCGAAACAACCAGTACGCCGCTTTCCCGGCTTTGGGACGTCCTCTTCCGAAACCAAATCCCGGCAACGATCCAAAACTAGCCGCTTTTAACGAGAGCCAGGCCAGACCGGAGTTTTACCGCCGCCAGTTCGGCGGAACCTTTAGCGGACCGGTGATCAAGAATCGCCTGTTCTGGCTTGCTTCAGTTGAAGCGTCGCGACAGACATCCGTGAATACGTTCGACGCGAATTTTGACGAGTTTCAGCCGCTCAACGTTATTCAGGAGCAGCCGCTGAAGAATCTTACGCAGAATTACCGTCTCGATTGGCGAGCAACCGGAAAGCATAGCCTGTTCCTCCGTTTCTCGCGTGATGGGTTCGAATCAAGGCGCGGTGCCGGTTTGCCTTCGCGTGATGGTCAGCAACACAATCGCGCCTACACGGCTCTTTTGGGTTGGACCACCATCTTTTCGCCGACCTTCATCAGTGACGTTCGGCTTGCCTTCGATCGAACACACATTATTTTGAGTCCCAATCCTGATGCGGAAGAAGAAGCACGTCGGTTCGCACCTCTGTTGCCGTTGATGGGCGGTGTTGCAGTTTCGGGAACGAATGTAACATTCGGAGCACCGACCAATGCTCGAAACGAATCGCTTGTTCCGCGTCTCGAGTTCGTCGACAACTTCACATACAACCGCGGAAAGAACACCTGGAAATTCGGCTTCGATGTCGAGCGTCATCCCTATTGGCTGTACTGGCAGTACGACTATCCGTTTAATGCCACAGCTTTCAATCCGCGCCAGGCTCGCGACGCGGGCATTAGCGTTCCTGCCACTTTTGCGTCCGTCGGAGATTTGATGCAGTTGCCACTTTCCACATTTTCTTTCGGAGTTGGAACAACGCCGCTGCTTCCTTCCTATCAGCGGGATCGCGTGTGGGTAAGGCATCGCTATCGGACCTATGGCGGTTCAAGTTTCCGAGCCAGTCCGCGTCTGACGCTGAACTGGTCTCTGGCCTATTCCTACGAAGATGGGGTTGTGAATTGGGATCTACCGAAACCAAAGTCATTGACCGCTGTTCTGAATGGACGGCTGCATCCGACGCGGCGCGACAAAAACAATTTGAGTCCGATTGTCGGATTTGCCTGGGATCCGATAGGGGACGGCAGAACCGTCGTTCGCGGCGGCTTTGGGACCTATTTCGACACTTTCACCACGAACCCGACTTCGAAGGAGCGTGCTCTGATCGCCCCATTGGGGCAAAGCTACGTGGGCGTGGACGGGTCGTTCGTAACGAATCCCATAAGTGGAAGAGGAACACTCGCCTTTCCGACCGCTCAGAGCAATGCAGCTGCAGGTGTTTTCAGACTGGCTGATCTTGTCCGCATCCTTCCGCAAATTCGCGGACAGCTCGAGCAAACAGTTTTCACAGGAAAGAATACGGATCCGTCCGTGACGAACCTGGACTTCTTCAAGAGCACCAACAGCGGCGTCGGCGCAGGCATCACATCGATTGTCGATCCGGATCTGACGATGCCCTATTCGATGCAATCGATGCTGGGCTTCCAACACCAGGTTTCGAACAATTTTCTCGTCAGCGTCAGTGGTGTGTACAACACAACGAAGCACACCGTCTTTCTCTGGGACGTCAACCGGCAGTTCCGTCCAGCAGCTAAAGGTGGGCCAATCGATTCCAACCTGAACCGGATCATTTTGGCCGAATCCGGCGGTTATGGACTGTACAAGGGGCTTCTCATTCAGGCCAATAAAGCGATGTCCCGAGGATTTCAATTGGCGACATCTTATACGCTGTCGAGTTACAAAACACTCGGTGAAGCGAGCTCATCGGTTCAATCCATCAATTACGACAATCACCGCGATGGCTACGGTCCGAATTCAAATGACCGAAGGCATCTCCTGAATGTGAATGCCGTTTTTCAGCTACCGTTGAACTTTCAGTTCGCTGTCTTGAATACCGTGGAAACTTCGCCGCCGTTCCGCGCATTTCTTTCCGGTTTGGACCTGAACGGTGATGGCACCCGGGATGACCTGCTGCCGGGGCTGACGGAAAACAGCATTAACCGGAGTCAGTCCGTGAACGATCTCACCAGGCTGGTCGCTGCTTTCAACAGCGAATACTCTGGCAAGAGGGACTCTCTGGGAACCATGATTCGACCAGTCACATTGCCTGAGAAATTCCGCACGGGCGATACGCGGATCACACAGGACGTCCGGGTTACAAAGAAGTTCCGCTTCCGCGAAACCGGATCTGTGGATTTGATTGCCGAGGTGTTCAACCTATTCAATATCGCGAATCTGACCTACGCCGCGTCCGCAGGAAATCTCTACAGTTCCGGCTTTGGTCAACCCAACACGCGCATCGGTAACCTGTTTGGGTCGGGCGGACCAAGAGCCGGTCAGTTCGCACTGCGCTTCGGCTTTTAACAGCTGGCGCTCGAAGACTACCAGCGCATGGATTTGCATCGCAAGCTGGGTCTGCTCTATGTCAGCGGAATGATCGTCGGGTCGATTCGGATTGTCCGTTCAGACGGATTTCGGATGGGTCTTCGGAGCCGGTCTTTTCTCTCGCGATCGCGTGGATTCTGACGACCTGTCTTGCATTCATCGCCATTCGCAAAGGACAGGTTCAGCAGCATAAGGAATGGACGATTCGAAGCTATGTCGTCACGTTTGCGCGATTGGCGACAATGAAACGCAACTCGCGTTCAGTGCCTGGATCTGCTGGGCTGGCCCTCTACTAATCACCGAAGTGCTGCTGCAGGGCAAAAAAATCTTTCGACCTGTCGGCACGACCTCTTAGTTGAACGCGGGCTAAAGCCCGCGACTACGTGCTCGCGATAACGTTGTTGCAAACCTCGTAGTCGTGGGCTTCAGCCCGTGTTCAACCCGTTCACGGCCTCTATCTCCTGTTTGTTGCGCCTTTTGGGTTTTTTCCGCCCAAAGTGTGATGTAGACTCGCTCCAACTAGAAGCAAGAATCAGTTTCAAAACGATTTAGAGGGGGATGGTCCATGAAGCGAGTACTCCTTAACATTTTCGTAGGAATGTTCGTCACCGTTCTGACCTGCGGCAACATTTTCGCGCAGGCAACAGCTCAAATTTCGGGAGCAGCGAGGGATCAGAGTGGCGCTGTGCTTCCCGGTGTTGAAATTACAGCAACGCAAACCGACACGGGGATTACGCGAACGGCGGTTACCAATGAAACCGGATCCTATGTTCTAACAAACCTGCCAATCGGTCCCTATCGATTAGAAGCCTCTTTGCCGGGATTTCGTACGTATGCACAAACCGGCATTGTGCTCGAGGTCAACAGCAGTCCTGTCATCAATGTTGCGCTGGAAGTGGGTCAGGTCACCGAGCAAGTCGAGGTACAGGCGAACGCAACCCTGGTAGAAACGCGGAACGTCGGCATCGGTGGTGTTATCGAGAATGCGCGCATCCTCGATCTGCCGTTGAATGGACGGAATATGATCGAGCTGGTCGGACTATCCGCTGCGACGACCCCGGCTCCGATCGTCGATGGCACCGGCGGCAGGGATCCTTTCAGCAAGGGGAATGTTTCGCTCGCGGGTGGATGGAACTCAGGGTTGAACTACACGCTGGACGGCGCCTATCACAACAATCCATACGACAACGGCTACATATCCATGCCGTTTCCGGATGCGCTGCAGGAGTTCAAGGTCGAGACCGGGGCCACGAGCGCTCAGAACGGTGTGAAGTCCTCCGGCTCGGTTAGCCTGGTAACGAAATCGGGCACGAATGGGTTTCACGGCGACGCCTTTGAGTTTGTCCGGAATGGCAAATTCAATGCTCGAAATGTTTTCGCGACCTCACGCGACACGATCAAGCGAAATCAGTTTGGCGGAACAGTGGGCGGTCCAATTCTCAAAAGCAAACTCTTTTTCTTCGGCGCCTACCAGGCGACAACCCTTCGTCAGGCTCCGTCGGACACACTTGCGATCGTTCCTACTCCGGCAATGATCGCCGGCGACTTCACGGCTTTCGCATCAGCCACCTGCAACCGCGGCACGGCAGTTACGTTGAGAGCGCCATTCGTGAACAATCGCATCGATCCCGCGCAATTCAGTAAACCAGCCGTCAATCTGGCGGCGAAGCTGCCGAAATCATCCGATCCCTGCGGCAGGTACAACTACGGGACACCGCTGCTCGAAAACGATCACACGGCGGTTGGCAGGATCGACTACCAACTCAGCGCCAATCACTCCTTATTCGGCAGGTATTTGCTGGACAGCATTTCCAGTCCACCCGCCTACAACGTAGTGAAGAACCCGCTCAATGCTATCGAGCTCGGAAAAGAAGGCCTGGCTCAGGCGTTCACTCTGGGTGACACGCGTCTATTCGGACCGAACATCGTCAACGCCTTCCGCTTCACCGCGAATCGAATCGCGGCCGCCAAGACCGAGTCGGATCACAATGACGCGGGCCTTGGGCCCGTCGATATCGGGGTCAAAATGGTTTCGGTGTTGCCGCACCGCCCGGCGTACACGATCACGGGGGGCCTCAACAGCATCACCGGCGGGTTGCGGACAGGCGCTGCGGGCCCTGCATCGGGACCGACTCGAGTTGCTATTTTCGGACTCAATGATGACCTGAGTGTGCTTCACGCAAACCACCAGTTCTCCATGGGCGCGCAGTTGACCGGCTGGTGGACGAACTCCTATTCGAATGCTTCTGCTTACGCCACTATCACGTTCAGTGGCCAGACTACGGGACTGGGTTTCGCCGACTTTTTCATGGGAAATGCGGCTACCTTTCGAGAGGGAACGACGGGCGATCAAAACAAGAAGTCGAAGTACTTTGGACTTTATGGCGGCGATACCTGGAAGGTGACTCCAAAACTGACGGTGAATTATGGCGTGCGCTGGGAACCTTTCTTTCCTATGACGCACCGCGACAATACCGTCCTGCACTTTGATGCTGATGCTGCCAGGAAGGGCATCAAGAGTACCCGGTTCACAGGTACGCCGCCGGGTATTTTCTTTACTGGTGACCCGGGATTTCCTGCCTACAGAGGCATGAACACCCACTGGTGGAATTTCTCGCCGCGGCTGGGATTGGCGTGGGATGTGAATGGTGACGGCCGCACGTCGATCCGAGCATCTGCCGGATCGTTTTACGATCGTCCCAGCAATCTATTCCTGCAGGGGTTCAGCAACGGAGCGCCGTTCCTTCCAACGTTCCTCCGGAACAATGTGAGCTTCGCGGATCCGTGGGCCACCGAACCCGGTGGAGATCCATTCCCCATCACATACGGACGATTTCTTGGCCCCAACGATGCGCGGTGGCCGCCGTTTGCCCTCGTGACATCTCTGGATTACGACACGCCGAATATGCAGGTCTATCAGTGGAACCTCAGCCTGCAAAAACAAGTCGGGACGGATTGGCTGGTGTCGGCTAGTTACGTTGGCAATTCCAGCATTCATATGTGGATGGTGCAGGAGGCTAACCCTGCTGTTTACCTGGGTGCCGGGCCGTGCACACTCAGTGGCGTCAGCTTCGCCTCATGCGCGACGACAGCAAGTACGAATCAGCGCCGCCGGCTCAGTCTGGAGAATCCGGCGGTCGGGCAGTATTTTGGTCCGATAAATCACGTGGAGGCCGGCGGCACAGGCAATTACAACGGCCTGATCCTGACTGTTGAACGCCGCGCTGCGCGGGGTGTGACGATCAGTGGGAATTACACGTGGTCGCATTGCATCAGCGACGCCGGGGGGCAACCTGCAATTCAAGGCACCTCGGCCGTCGGCTACACGAATCCGGATAACCGGCGCTTCGACCGCGGGAATTGCAATGTCGCCGCCACAGATCGGCGCCATGTTTTTAATCTGTCCGCGCTGGCGCAAACACCATCATTTGCAAATCCAACGTTGCGAGCGGTGGCTTCCGGCTGGAAATTTTCGCCGATCTTCAAAATTCTTTCGGGCGACTATTTCTCGATCACTACGAGTAATGATCAGGCGCTTAACGGCCTTTCCGGATTGTTGACGAACTCGAGTCAGCGCGTTAATCAGATACTCCCCAATCCATACGGCGACAAATCCGCGGGGAACTTCCTCAACCCTGCGGCATTTGCATTACCGGCGCTGGGCACGCTCTCGAACATGGGTGCGAGCAGCGTCCGCGGTCCGGGCAGCTGGCAGTTCGATATGGCTCTCTCGCGAGCGTTCCGAGTCCGGGAAGCGCAACGGGTGGAATTTCGAGCGGAGGCTTTCAACCTTACCAACAGCTTCAGGATGAACGACCCAACCACGGTTCTGAATAGCACGGTTTTCGGTCAAGTCACGTTCGCAAAAGATCCGAGAATCATGCAGTTCGTTTTGAAGTATGTCTTCTAAAATGAACGCGGGCTAAAGCCGCGCGACTACGTGCTGGCCACCACGTTTCGGTATGCACGTAGTCGCGCGGCTTTAGCCCGCGTTCGTCCCGCATCCTTTTCCCCAGATTTAGTCTGTATGGGAATCTTCTTCCAGATAACGGATGCGCTTGTGAACGTCGGTGTTGATGGAGTGATACGGCTGCGCGAGATTTCCTGGATCGAACACGGTTTGGCGCATGTGTTCGGCGTCATCGCTGCCGATGGCATCGGTGAAGATCGGCACGAGATATTCGACTCCGAGTTTTGACGGCTTCATCAGTTGCGGATCGTACATCGCCGGATGCAGGAAGCGAGGGTGGATGTGGCCCCATCGATCGCGGAAGCGATTCGCATCATAGCCTTCCACGTGAAAACCCTTCTTTAAATCGTACTGAAGAATCGACACGGCATTGTTGCGTCCCTCAAGCAGCAGATCGACGGCTTTGGCTCCGAGCAGCGCCGCGTAAAAACGATCGAAAAGAATCGGCCTGCCGCCGCGCTGGGTGTGTCCGACTTTTCTGGTGAAGATCGCTTCGCGCGCGGAATTGCTTCGACGGTAACGCTGGAAGTAACTGTCGCCGATCATCTGGATCAGCTTTGTGCGCAGCGCTTCCGATGCGCCGCTCAGCATAAGATTGCCCGCAGGATCGGTCGTTTGGGATTCTGCGCCAAGCTCATTGCCTTGCTCGTCGACGATGCCTTCGCCGCACACAATCACGACGTTCTTTTGAAGGTCGTAGAGATACTTCACGCGGTCAACGAGCAATTCGATATCGAGCGAGTGTTCAGGGATCAGAATGATGTCCGGCTGTCCGTACGCCGCCCCGAGGGCAATATGACCGGACCGCCGTCCCATGACTTCGATGATGGCGATACGCCTGTGGCTTTCCGCCGTGGTGCGGACACGCTCAACGCCCTGAGCCGAAACGAGCACTGCCGTCGCATAGCCCGGCGTGCAGTAATTGACAATCTGGTCGAGGCTGAGTGAAACGTTGGATGAGGCACGCTTGTACGAATACGCCGTCTTGTTCTGCGGATCGGTGATGCGCACCCACTCGTCGGGTTCGCTCGGATAATTCAAACCGAGATCGTTATCGATCGTCTTCGGTGCGAGAACAGTTGGTAGACGTTCGGCAAGCGGCTGAAGGCCGTTCAGCGTGCCGTCGCCGCCGATGCAGATCAATCCATCGATGCCAAGACGTTTCAAGCGATCCGCAATGACATCCAGTTCGTCGGTTCTTTCCGGATCCACGTAGTCCCGCGAAGAACCGATAAGGGTGCCGCCTTTCGTCGGATCGAGTTCTGGAATTTCCTGGAACAGCGGATTGAGATACACATGCGGCACGCGTGGATTGAACAGGCAGTTGAAGCCTTTGATCAATCCATACATTTCGATACGGAGCTGGTTCGCCCGCGTCACTGCGCCGTGGATGGTGGCGTTGAGCGCGGGCGTGTCGCCTCCAGCCGTGAGAATTCCGATTCGCTTCATCTTATCTTCATTTGGGGCTCATATCACTCGATGTGGCGCCTGCTGCCGGGATGTAACACTTCAAAGTGTAATCCATGACCATGCGATCCGCGTTGAATCTCCATCCTAACGTGCCGATCGTTCGTTTCATGCGTTTGATCCAGCCGCGTGGCAGCCCATCGCGATCGCGCAGGTAATACAGCGGAATGACTTCGTCGCGTAGCACGCGATACAGGTCATCGGCATCGCGGGAATCGTGAATCTTCGTGTTCGAATGCGTTCGTCCGTGTCCAATGGCAAAACCGTTGAGTCCCTCATACGCTTCCGCCCACCAGCCGTCGAGCACGGAAAGATTGAGTCCGCCATTCAAAACCACTTTTTGTCCGCTTGTGCCCGAAGCTTCAAGCGGTCGCCTCGGATTGTTCAGCCAGACGTCCACGCCTTGCACGAAGTAGCGGCCGACATCGATGTCGTAGTCCTCAACGAAAACAACTTTATCCGCGAACCGGGGATCGCGCATCAGCTGCGCGATCCTCTGAAGGATTCGCTTTCCAGGCTCGTCCTGCGGATGGGCCTTCCCCGCGAATACGAATTGCACCGGCCGTTTCGGATCATTGACCATGGCCACCAGCTTTTCGATATCGTCCAGGATGAGATTCGCTCGCTTGTACGTTGCGAACCGGCGCGCGAAGCCCACGGTCAGTGCGTCCGGACTGAGAGCCATCGCCAGCCGTTGTAATACCTCTTTCGCTTCGCCTCTCCGCTGCGCTTGCTCGGTCGCGCGAGTCCGAACGAATTCGAGGAGACGCGACTTCAATCCGAGATGCGCTTCCCACAACTCTGCGTCGTCCACGTTTTCGATGCCTTCCCAGATCCGCGCTTCTCCACTGTGTTCGGGCCAGCCTGTTCCGAGGTGGCGATCGTAGAGGCGGGACATCTGCGGAGCAAGCCATGACGGCACGTGTACGCCGTTCGTGATGTGGCCGATTGGAACCGAGTCTTCCGAGTCCTTCTCATAAAGTTCTTTCCACATCGCGCGCGATACCTCGCCATGCAACGCGGAGACGGCATTTGCGCGACGGGAAAGTTTCAGGCCCAGAACCGTCATACAGAATTCTTTGTTGGGATTGTTGAATTCCGTTCCGAACCTCATGAGCTTCTCGCTCGAAAGACCGAGCTCATCGCGAAGAGGTCCGAGGTGTTCCTCGATGAGAGCCGCGGTAAAACGGTCGTGTCCGGCGGGAACAGGCGTGTGAGTCGTGAATACAACTTCACGTGAGACTCGCGAAGCCGCTTCGTCGAAAGCAATGCCTTCCTCCAGCATTCGATTTCGGATTGCCTCTAGGACCGCGAACCCGCTGTGTCCTTCGTTGAGATGCAAAACTCCCGGTGTGATGCCGACGGCTTTCAGTGCACGAAAGCCTCCGACACCGAGCAGCAGTTCCTGACGGATCCGTATGCGCCCATCGCCTCCGTAAAGACGCGAAGTGAGTTCGCGATCCTCAGGAGCGTTACCTTCGACATTCGAATCGAGAAGAAGGAGATCGCAGCGGCCCACTTTGAGTCGCCACACTTTTGCGCGGATAGCGCCGCTGCGAGTTTCCGTCTGGACGGCAACAGGACGCCCGTCGGTACCGATCGCCGGTTCCATCGGCAAACGATTCACATCCGTCGGAAGGTATTCTTCGCGTTGCCATCCGCCGGTATCGAGCCACTGGCGGAAGTATCCCTGCCCGTAGAACAAACCAATTCCCACCAGAGGAATGTCCAGGTCCGAAGCGCTCTTGATATGGTCGCCGGCAAGAACTCCGAGTCCTCCCGAATATATCGGAATCGATTCGTGCAGCCCGAACTCCGCGGAGAAATACGCGACGGGTCGCGGCCGCAGCGCGCCTGCGTGAACGGCGCCCCATGTGCGGTTGGCCTGCAGGTACTCACAATGGCGGCGATAGGCGTAGTTGATGCGGCCGTGCAATGCAAGTTCGCTAGCGCGGCTTTCGATTTTTGCGAGGGACATCTCTGCGAGCAGCGCAACGGGGTTGTGGTTGAGCTCTCTCCAGCGGACGGGATCGAGGTCGCGAAAAATGCTGTCGGACTCGTGATCCCAGCTCCACCAGAGATTGCGTGCGAGTGCCCAGAGCCGTTCCTGCACGGGCGCGATGAACTGATCCAGCGTGCGCGCCTGGCTCACAACCGCTGCAACCTGCGATGCCGCCTGTACCAGCATGCGGATTTCTTCATCGCGGAAATTGCGCGCCTCAATGGTCTGGACGACGAGGACGCCCTGAAGAACTCCGCGATCGATCAGCGGTACGCCAAGAAATGACTGGTAAGGGTCCTCCCCGGCTTCGCTGAAGTATTTGAAGCGGGGATGATTCTGTACACGTTCGACGGCGACAGGTCGAACTTCTTCCGCGACGAGCCCTGCCAGGCCTTCGTGGAGCGCGAGGCGAAGCACGCCCACGCATTCCTTGCGAAGCCCCACCGTTGCGGCCAATACGAGATTCGCGCGATCTGGCTCGAGGAGATACGCGGAACAAACATCGGTTTGAAAATGTTTCGCGATCAACGCGACGACGTTCGCGAGCGTTTCGGCAGGCTTGTCCGCGTTCTTTGCGAGGTCCGCGATCTCATCCAGCGTGAGAACGTAATCGACCTCGCGTCTCTTTAATGGCGACCGCGATGTGTTGAGGTGTTCCTCACTCTTTCGCCAGTCTTCTTTAACCTGCAGAATTCTTCCGCGCAGCTTTTGACCGTTGAGAGCCTGAACGGCATCGGTTTTCTGCCGTCCCTCGTGGAGTGAAATGTATCCGAATGCGGGAGAAGCACCGGTTACGGAATCCTGAATGACGCGAATCGAGTCGACTTTGAATCCATGCGATTCGACCCACTGACGAAGTTCGACTTCATGACAATCGCACGGGATGTTGGACATGAATAATCTCGACATGACATGCCTCTTTCACACAAAAGAAAAACGCCTCGGAACTTGCGCCAGACAGGAGCGCGTTTCGAGACGTCGTTGTCGTGCCTATGACGGCGTTGTCAATCGGACTGTGCGTAGATACGGCGATGTACCTGACTGAAGTTTTTAAACTGCTGTTGGGGTCGAGTCAATGAGAAATTTGGCCGGCGTGTTGAAGTTTTGGATAGCGGTAGTCCCTGGGACAGGAGGGGTGGCCGCGCCATCAAAAACGTTGGAGCTTTCAACGGTAGCTTCGCAATATTTTCTTGATGCCCAGCCACCCCTCCTATCCTAGCAGGCTGGGGAAAAACGCGTGAGGAATGCCGGATTTAACTGAAGGGGCGGTCTATGACCGCCCGGGATGTTGAACTTTCGACATTGCGGGCGGTCATAGACCGCCCCTACAGCGGATGAATTGAGTTTTTCAGCAGCCGATCAAGTCACCCAGCTTCAAAAATTAAACCGAACTCCGAGCTCGATGCAATCCATCGCGGACAATCACCCAATCAAATGAACGATCGGCGAATGTCAACGATTCCGCATCCATGCAAACGCGCTGAAGAGCTGGGTTCCGCAATCGTGCAGCTTCGAGAGCAACCGTGGAGAGGTCAACGACCGTAACCCTAGCTCCCAATTGCTGGAAGAAGTCGGCTTCCTGGCCATCTCCGCCGCAGACAGAGAGCACGGTCTTGCCCGACAACGATACGCGCATCATCTCGACGACTTTGGCGAGCCGATAGTTATTCAGCCACGCAACGTAGGGGTGGCTGTTGTCGATGGCTCGCGGACGGACCGCACGGTAATGTTGCTTTTCGTGATACTCGACTTGGCGTCGTTTTTGATTCTCCATAGAGTGGCTGTGTAAGTCTGTATGCATATCAAGATCAAAACCGTTCTGTTTGCCGCTGGATGTGTTGCCGGGGTCCTTTCATTCTGGGGTTCTGGTGGGATTACGACTACAATCTGAAGCTGCGCAAAATCGAGTTCGACAGGGATGCGCCGGTTCACGGCAAGATTCAGACCCGCGCGGAAGAGATTGTAACAATCAAAGAAACCAACGCAAAAGGGAACTAATAAATGCCTCTCCCTCTGGGAGAGGCCGACGCTGCATGAGTGCAGCGAATGGAGCGTCGGGTGAGGGTCGAAGTTACGACGCCAATTCGACCCTCACCCATCCCTCTCCCAGAGGGAGAGGGATTTCTTGATACTAGCTTGACGAAGGCGGGCCATTTGATTTCTAATCAGTCCCGTTACGTGACCGTAACACGGACGATGGCGTCTTGAAGCGGATTGGCTTCGAGGCGCTTTTTTTATGCCCTTCGATATTTACGAAACGGACGGCTTCTACGACGAGATGTTCCAGCCCGACGGAACGCCGCGTCCTTCTGCACGTGTGTTGTTTCAGCGGATCGCTGCGCTGAACGATGGCGAGCTTCGCCGGTACCAGCAGGCCGCGGAGCAGGCGCTGTTCCGCATGGGAATCACGTTTAACGTTTACGGTGATGAAGCGGGGACTGAAAAGATTTTTCCGTTCGATATTATTCCGCGGATTGTTACCGCAGAAGAATGGAATCGGATCGATCGCGGATTGCGTCAGCGTGTTCACGCCCTGAATCTGTTTATCGGCGATATCTACAATGGGCAGAAGATCCTCAAGGATGGAGTAATTCCCTCCGAGCTGATTCTCTCGGCGAAGTCGTTTCGCAAGCAATGTGTCGGTCTAAAGCCGCCGGCCGGCGTCTGGTGTCACATCACGGGAACCGATCTGGTTCGTGACAAGGACGGGCAGTACTACGTGCTCGAAGACAACCTGCGGTGCCCGTCGGGCGTTTCCTACGTTCTGCAGAATCGCGAGATCATGAAGCGAACGTTCCCGCAGATCTTCGATCAGGCGAACGTCCGTCCCGTGATTGACTATCCCAGCCATCTGCTCCGCATCCTTCACAACATAGCGCCCGAAGGGATCACTTCGCCGACAGTTGCGCTACTGACTCCCGGCGTTTACAACTCCGCCTACTTCGAACATTCGTTTCTCGCAAAATTCATGGGAGTCGAGCTGGTTGAAGGTTGCGACCTGGTCGTGCGAGATGGCGTGGTAATGATGCGCACCACGAAGGGCCTGGAACGCGTCGATGTCATCTATCGCCGTATCGACGATGATTTCCTGGACCGGCAAACGTTCCGGCCCGATTCATTGCTGGGCGTTCCGGGAATCATGGATGTCTACAGATCCGGCCGCGTCGCGCTGGCGAACGCCCCCGGCACCGGAATCGCGGACGACAAGGTCATCTACGCTTACGTTCCGAAAATAATCAAGTATTATCTGAACGAAGAGCCGATCCTTCCGAACGTCCCAACGTACGTTTGCTTCGAGGAGGATCAGCGCCGTCACGTTCTCGATAATCTCGACAAGTTTGTCGTCAAAGCAGCGAATGAATCCGGCGGCTACGGCATGCTCGTGGGGCCGCACTCAACCAGGGATCAGCGGGAGAAGTTCAAGCATGCCATCGATGCCGATCCGCGTAACTATATCGCACAGCCCACGCTGTCGCTCTCGCGAGTGCCAATTATTGTGGAAGATCACTTCGAAGGCCGGCACGTGGATCTGCGCCCATATGTTCTGTACGGCAAGGACATCTTTGTTCTGCCTGGTGGGCTGACTCGAGTCGCTCTGAAGAAAGGTTCGCTCGTGGTGAATTCATCGCAAGGCGGCGGCAGCAAAGATACCTGGGTGCTCGCGAGTCAGGAGCAGCCATGTTGAGTCGTGTGGCCGAGTCACTTTACTGGATGAGCCGCTACGTTGAACGCGCGGAGAATGTCGCGCGATTCATCGATGTGAATACCTGGCTTCAGCTCGACCTGCCCGGCAATTATGAGGAGCAGTGGCTTCCCCTCGTGAGTACGACCGGTGATGAATCACTGTTTGCGAAGCATTACAAAGAAGCGTTGAAAAGCAATGTCATCCGGTTTCTGATATTCGACACGCGGAATCCCAACTCGGTGAACGCCTCCATAATGGCGGCCCGCGAGAATGCCCGCATTGCGCGGCAGTACATCACGCTCGAGATGTGGGAGCAGATCAACCGGTTCTATCTCATGATGCAGGGCGCGGCACGATCGTTTGAGGCAGGCTACGAACCGTCGCAGGACTTCTTCGGCGATGTAACAAGCGCGAGCCATCTGTTCCTCGGCATCACGGATGCCACGATGTCTCACAACGAGGGCTGGCACTTCTGCCGCCTGGGCCGGATGATTGAACGCGCCGATAAAACTTCGAGAATCCTCGACGCAAAGTATTTCCTTCTTTTGCCTTCCGTTGAATCCGTCGGCACACCATATGACGACATCATGTGGGCCGCAGTCTTGCGCTCGACGAGCGCGCTCGAAATGTACCGAAAGCGCTTCCAGGAAATATCGCCGATGCGGATCGTCGAGTTTCTTGTCCTCGACCGCGAGTTCCCGCGCGCCGTTCACTATTGCGTCAACGCCGCCGAGGAATCACTGCGCGCGATTTCAGGAACGAAGCCGGGAACGTTTCGTAATCCCGCGGAGCAGCAATTGGGCCGGATATCTGCCGACCTGAATTACACCCAGGTGCGCGACATCATCGCGTGCGGCCTTCATGAATTTATGGATGATCTCCAGGTTGGACTCAATCGCGCCGGCGGCGCCATCTACAACACTTTTTTTGCCCTACAACCAATACCGCCCGTACCCCACTATGCGGCAGGGAGAAATGAATGACCTTTTGTCTGGGAATGGCGCCTCCGCAATTCCGTACGGGAACTTCCGGCGAATGGATCGACCGCGTCTTCATGAACATTCTTCCAATCGCAGATCCGACCACAAAATAAACGGTCTTTAGCCGCGGATTGCGCAGATTGCGCGGATTAATTTTTAATCAGCGTAATCCGCGGCTAAGCCGGGTTAGTCGGAGTGCGAATTCTCTTCCAGGTAGCGGATTCGCTTGTGCACGTCGGTGTTGATGGAGTGATACGGTTGCGCGAGATTTCCGGGATCGAAGACGGTTTGACGCATGTGTTCAGCGTCGTCGCTGCCGATGGCATCCGTAAAGATCGGCAAAAGATATTATCGATCACTGGGCTTTGAACTTGAAGGTTAGAGCCTGATCCACCCGCGGTTTTCAAGGCAATAAATCTTTATCTTTGACAAATGAACGACAGCGCGTTGGTAAAATAGTAGACCCGGTCGCGATGTCAATAGTACAGACTCGACCTATTATTGGTCTCAATTGAACGGAGAGAAAAGCCGTGACCTACTGTGTAGGCGTCATGCTCGACACCGGACTGATTTTTGCGTCGGACTCCCGTACCCATGCCGAGGTCGACAACTTTGCCCGATTCTGCAAAATGACCGTGTTGGAACGTGCTGGTGACCGAGTCATCGTACTACTAAGTTCGGGCAACTTAGCCGGGACACAAGCCATCATCAGCTTGCTGAAGCAGCGGGGTACCAAGGACGGGCTGCCCAACCTATGGAGCGC
>Ga0075434_100002229_pt1 | contig 16927 bp, 12 predicted proteins | sample RhiMethybrSRZTD3_FD_75298 | JGI IMG/M metagenome (GOLD analysis project Ga0075434, IMG submission 75298) | Populus rhizosphere microbial communities from Tennessee, USA - Rhizosphere MetaG P. TD hybrid SRZTD3 | ecosystem: Host-associated > Plants > Roots > Rhizosphere > Soil | place: USA... | reverse complement strand
CACCGAGCAGGTGAACGTCGAGGCCAAGGCGCAGGTGCTGACGACCGACAGCGCCGTCGTCTCGGAAACGATCGGCAAGCGGGCGATCGTGGAACTGCCGCTCAACGGGCGAAACGTGTGGAGCCTCGCGAGCACGACCCCCGGCGTGTTGGCCGGAATCAACAGCGATATCGGCTTGAGCTTCAGAGGCGCCGGTCAGCGGGAGATTCAGAACAGCCTGTCGCTCGACGGCATCAACTCTTCGGCGAATCTTCTGGCCTCCACGAGCATGCGGCCGATTGCCGATGCGGTCGAGGAAGTGCAGGTCCAGACGGGGAGCACATCGGCCGAGTACGGGTCATATCTCGGCGTTGCGATCAACGTCGTCACCAAGAGTGGCACCAACGCGCCCCACGGGTCCGCCTTCAACTTCTTCAAGGACGACGCGCTCAATTCGCGCGGATGGTTCGAGAACCCGGCGAATCCCAAGAACCCGCTGCGCAGCAATCAGTTTGGCTTCGAGGCCGATGGACCGGTGGTCATCCCGGGGCTCTACGACGGCCGCAACAAGACATTTTTCATGGGGGCCTACGAAGGCGTGCGCGCGGAATCGCTCAGTCCCGCGACCGCTTCAGTTCCGACGGCACTGATGCGAGAGGGGAATTTTTCTGAAATCAGCACTGCCATCAGAAATCCATTCACCGGACAGACCTTCCTGGGCAACATCATTCCTCAGTCGCTGCTGTCGCCGGTTTCGTTGAAGCTGCTCCAGTACATACCTCCGGCCAATACACCCGGGACTGCCAGTAACCTGGCGACCACTTCCTCGAACAAGGACAACATCGATCAGTTCCTTGGGCGGGTCGATCAGAACATCGGCAACAAGGTCCGGCTGTATGTGCGCTACAACTGGCACGACAGTCTCAACACCAATATCGGTGCGACTCCAGCTCTTGGCGTGACGCAGCCGCGGGTGAACAAGAACACGCTCGTTACTTACACGCATACACTGAACCCCAAGCTCTTCAACGATTTTCGTATCGGCTACCACCGGCTCGATTTCGACACGCTGAATCCGTTCTCCGTCAACAACGAGCAGGGTGCTGGCACGGCGCTGGGCATTCCCGGGTTCGACGGCGACACGAGGTACAACAATCCGGGGATTCCGAGCTTCACAATCAGCAACTTCTCCGGCCTGTCCACGAGTGGAACGAACTGGTATCAGTTCGACACGACATTCCAGGCATCGGACGTCCTCGCCTGGAACCGCAGCTCGCACAACGTTCGCACGGGCTTCGATGTGCGTCGGCTGACGACCGGCCGGCGAGCCGCCAACGATGCGCGCGGACTGTTCAATTTCACCGGTCAAATGTCGGGATACGCGATGGCGGATTTCATGATGGGGATTCCGAGGACCGTGATTCCGCCGACCGACCAGATTCAGGGGCACGTCGGTGGCTGGCGCAACGGATTCTTCATCAACGACAACTGGCAGGCGAGGAGGAACCTGACGCTGAGCCTCGGGTTCCGCTACGAGCGGAGTACGCCGGTGCAGACGTATGCGGGTGTCGCGGACATGCTGGCTGAGGACTTCCTGACGATCATTCCGTCCGCCAATCTGGCGGACTATCCGGTCAAAGGGTTCAAGTTCACGGAGCCGAACAACAAGGATTTCGCTCCCCGCCTGGGCGCGACCTATCGGCTCAGCGAGAAGATGGTCGTCCGAGCCGGCTTCGGGATCTACTACAACCCGAACCAGATGAATTCGTTCACGTTCCTGACCAACAATCCGCCGATGGCCGTGGTCTCGACCTACACCAACGATCCGAACAATCCGACGCTGTCGTTCGAACACCCGACCGGCACCCCGGGGGCGCCGGTCACGCCGGACATGATTTCACCGACCCGGCATCTGCCGAACGCGCGCAAGGATCAGTGGAGTTTCGACTTCCAGCGTGAGCTCTGGGCAAGTGGCGGGATCAACATCGAGTATGTGGGCTCCAACACGAGCCACCTCGATCGCAGCTTCTTCAACAATACGCCGACGCCCGGCGCTGGCACGGTCGACTCTCGTCGTCCGACGTCGAAGTTCCGGAGCCGCCGCATCATCCAGAACGATCTGATCGCTGACTACGATGCCGTGACCTTCGGCCTCCGGCAGCGGATGTACAAGGGGCTGCAGGCCGATGCGCATTACACGTGGTCTCGAACCCGCGACATGGCGACGCATTCCAACGGCGGCGGCGCGACGATGGACAACTACGACATCTGGCGGGATTACGGCCCGGCGAACTGGGACACCCCGCACCGGTTCGTCGCCAGCTATCTCTATGACATTCCGTTCCTGAAGTCATCGCCGCATGCGGTGGTCCGGTATCTGGTGGCCGGGTGGCAGGCGTCTGGCGTGACGACCATTCAGAGCGGGTCGCCGCTCAACGTGACGCTCAGCATCGACCGCGCGAACATCGGAACTGGCCTGCAGCGGCCGGACCTCGTCGGTCCAGTGCCCGAAATGAATTGCGTCGCCGACCCGGATCCGGCGCGACGGCGTCAGCTGATTAACTGCTTCGATCAGTCAGCCTTCGCGCTGCCGGCGGAATTCACCTTTGGCAACGCGCCGCGAAACGTGCTGCGGGGGCCTGGATTCGTCAGCACCGATCTGTCGTTCATGAAGACCGTGCCGATTGGTGGTGGCGCACGCTTCCAGTTCCGCGCGGAGTTCTACAACATCTTCAACAATGTGAACTATGGCAATCCAAATACGACGTTTGCCGCTGCGAACTTCGGCCGCATCACGTCGGCCGGCAGCATGCGGCAGATGCAGCTCGGTGGGAAGGTGTTCTTTTGAAGCGGATACTCGGCTTCGCCTCCGCGCCCGGCGGGGCACCCGGGATTCGACGATTGGGGATTAGCGATTGATGATTGGGGATTGGGGGATTGGGGATTGGTCTCTCGTCAGATTCGATTGACAACCCCCGCGTCCGTGGCGCGCGTGTTCCGCACGAGTGTGATCACCGCGAGTGTCGCCGCCAGCGGGATCAGGCTGGCGGCGATCAGGATCGGCTCGAATGAATAGCGATCCGACACGACGCCCGTCGCGTACGTGGCCGCGATGGTGCCGATGCCTGCACCCGTTCCGCTCATGCCGCTGACCGACGCAACCGATCCCGTCGGATAGATATCGGCCGGCAGGTTCAGCACCATCGTCGAAAAGGCCGCATACGCGAGCGTCGACATCGCGAAGCAGGCGACGAGCCAGAAATACGAATTGGTGAAGACGGTAGGAATCAGCAGCGTCATGCCGAGTCCCGACGCGACGATCACCAGCTTGCGCGCCGCGCCGACGGACCATCCGCGGTTGATCAGCCAGCTCGAGAGTCCGCCCCCGGCGAAGTTGCCAACGTCTGCTGCGAGAAACGGAATCCAGAAGGCCAGCAGGCTTTCTTCCAGCTTGTGTCCCTTCGAGTCGAGATAGATCGCAAACCAGTCCGTGATGAAAAACCAGACGGGATCGGTCAGTGTTTTGCCGATGATGATGCCCCAGGTCTGGGGAAGCCCCAGGAGCGTCCTGTAGCTCAATCGGACGGGCCGTTGGCTGCCGCCGGCGCCGCGCGCATCGGCGCGGCCCGCGAGAATGTACTCACGCTCCTCCTGCGAGAGGCGCGGGTGGTCTTCCGGCGCGTGATACAGCGAGCGGAACAGTAGGAGCCAGCCGAAGCCGAGCACGCCCGTGATGATGAACGCGGGGCGCCAGCTTCCGAACGCGTGGTAGACCGAGAGCGCGATCAGCGGCGCGATGGCGCCGCCGATCGACGAGCCGCTGTCGAAGAGCGCGACCGCCCAGCCGCTTTCGCGCTTCGGGAACCACTCGGAGACCGCCTTCGTCGCTCCCGGCCAGTTGGCGGATTCGCCCAGGCCCAGGAGAAAGCGACACGCGGCGAAACTGCGCAACCCCGCGGCCAGCGACGTCAGCATCGCCGCGGTGGAATAGAAGGCGATAGCGAAGCTCAGGCCGCGACGCGTGCCCACGCGATCGAGCCCCCGCCCCGATGCGGTCTGTCCGACCGAGTAGGCGACGCGAAACGCGATGATCAGCAGCGCGAAATCCGCGTTCGTCCAGTGATATTCCGTTTTGATGTACGGCGCCAGGACGCTGAGCGTCTGGCGGTCGATGTAGTTGATGACGGTGGACAGAAAGAGCAGTCCGCCGATGTACCAGCGGAAGCGGCCGGCAGGCGGCGCTTCACCGTCGACGGCAATTCGGCGTAGCATGCATACGTCCGGGTGAAGACTATCATCATGAATCGACGAACCTTCCTGAACTCTGTCGCGGGCGCGCCGGCATTCGGGTTGTTGCCGCGCGAAGGCGCGCCGACAACCGCCCTGCGCGCCGTGCCACCGCTGCCTCCGGCGAAGGTCACGCGCGTGAGGATCTACCGGCCTCCGAACTTCAACCCGCTCTTCAACCAGAGCAACATGGTCGTGACGGTCGAGACCGACGCAGGGATTACCGGCATCGGCGAAGGGGGCTCGAAGGACACGTTGGAGCAGTGCGCGGGGACGCTCATCGGGCAGAACCCGTTCAAGATCGAAGCGCTCTGGCAGGAGACGTACATCGCGTGGTTCTATCCCCCTGGCCGCGAGAAAGCGCACGCGCTCGGTGCGCTCGATCTGGCGCTGTGGGACATCAAGGGGAAGGCGCTCGGCGTGCCGATTCATCAGCTGCTCGGCGGCACCGCGCGCAACTACTGCGAGTGCTACGTGACGGGGGGCGTCACGCCGGCAGCGGCGGCCCCTGGGGCTCGCGTCAGCCTGAAAGAGCGGGCGCGCGCGACGATGGAGGCCGGGTATCGCGCGTTCCGAACGGCGCCAGCGGACGTCCCGACGGGGCAGACATACGACACGCGGTCGGTCATCAAGCGGGTCGAACAGGACTGCCGTGACATCCGCGAGGGTGTCGGGCCCGACGGCAACTGGTGCATCGACTTCCACCAGCGCTTCGATTTGAACGACGCCCTGCGCCTGTGCAAGGCGCTCGAGCCGCTCGATCCGTTCTTCGTAGAGGATCCGGTGCGCGACGAGAACGCGCTGCAGGATCTGCCGAAGCTGCGGCAGATGACCAGCGTCCCGCTGACGCACGGCGAGGAGTGGGGGTTGAAGTGGGACTTCAACCGGCTCGTCGAGAACCACGACGTCGATTTCGTCCGCTCCACGCTGCCCAATGCCGGCGGGATTACCGAGATGATGAAGATCGCGGCCATCTGCGAGACGCACGCCGTAGGCATCGTTCCGCACTTCACCGGCCCGATTGCGACCGCCGCGCTCGTCAACTGCCTGTCGACGTTCTCGGGGCCGGTACTGATGGAATACAACTACGGCGGACGTCCGATCGACTACCTGCCGGAATGCCTCGACTTCAAGAATGGAAAAGCGTACGCAAACGATCGGCCGGGGCTGGGCGTGACGCTCGATCTCTCACGGTTGACCATGGTTGGAGAAGTCACCGAGCCGGGTCGTAAGAACTTCTACCGGCGCCCCGACGGCTCGTTGACGCATTGGTAAGAGATCAATCCCCAATCCCCAATCGGAAATCCAGAATTGCGAATCCCCAATCGGAAATCCCCAATCGGGAAGCCCGAATCGGGAATCCGGAATCGGGAGTCGAGTCGAGGTAGACACGGAATGCGCGCATATTGGCTTGCAATCATTGGTCTGTTTCTGTTCGGCGCTGGCACGGCCAGCGCGCAGCACGGCCGATTCGGGGCGAAGGCTGGCGTCACGGCGGCCGATGCGGTCTTCGAGTCGGCAGCAGACGATCCCGGGTACGGCAAACGGATATTCATCAGCGGGGGAGGGTTCGCCGTGCAGCCGATTGCAGGGCCGCTCGCGCTGCAGGTCGAGGCGCTGTTCGTGTCCAAGGGAGGCGAATACACGGACGATTCGCAGACGACATACACGCTGATGCTGGACTATCTGGAGCTTCCCGCGCTCGGGCGGGTTGCCGTAGCCCGTTCTGCGTCTCACTCCGTCTACCTGTTTGCGGGGCCGGCCGCCGGATTTCGTCTGAATGCCAGGTTCCGCAGCGCAGCGGGGCGCCCGATACGGAACGGCGTAAACCAGGACATCAGCTCGGACGTGAAGTTGTTCGAGCTCAGCGCGACAGCCGGCGGAGGCGTCGACATCGGCCGACACCTGGTCTTCGACGCGAGATACTCGTGGGGCCTTTCGGACCTGAACAAGGACTCGAGAGCCGGACACGGCGTCCGCAACCGTGCGCTTACCGTAATGGCGGGATTTCGGTACTGAGGGAGGAGCGGCAGGCATCACGTGCCGCCGCTCCGTACATCGCAACGCGCGCCGGAAGAGACTCGCCGCCTGCTGGCCGAAGACGTTTTCACGTCTTCCGTTTCGAAGAGGCTCCAGCTCTCGGTTCAGCAAACCGCTCGACGCAACCGACCGCGACACACGCTTGCGCGCCTTCGCGAACTGCCACGCCCTACAACTTACCGTTCGAGAACTGTCGCTTTCCTCTGTCGCGATTGCGCGCATATCGCGCCCGCGAAGCGCGCCGCCTCTCCTTGCGAAGAAGCACCGCGAGCCGCGAACGAATCTGCTTCGCCTTCGCTGCCAACGAGGCTGGCTCGTCACCTCTCGACGCGCGCAGCGTCGGAGAATGTATTCCTCGACTGCCTCTCTGTCAAGCACGATCGCGCATGCGCGCAAAAAAATTTCGTCCCTCTCGGAGAGGATGCTATGTCGTTTCCCCTAACGGTTGTCGAGAGGGCAGCCTCGGCCTCACGCGCGATTCTGTTTCAATTCGCTCTTCGACGTCGCGACCTTGCCGCGCATGGAGCCGCCATCCTGAATCGCCAAGCGCGGGGACGCGATATCTCCCGTCACCGAGCCCGACGCTCTGATCTCGACTTTTTCGCCCGCGACGACGTTGCCGGTGACGCCTCCCATGATCACGACGGTCCTGGCGGAGATCTCCGCTCGTATGTCGGCGTCGGGACCGATCGTGAGCGTGTACTCCGGAAGCTTGACGCTGCCTTCCATGCGGCCGAACAACGTGAGATCCTCAGAACCGCTGAGCTCTCCTTTGATCATCACGGACTTGCCGAGATTCATGACGAGCTTATCGGCGGCGTCGCGCGCGATCGGCGCCGCCGGCGGATTCTCTTTCGAAGTCGCGGCGCCACCCGACTCTTCTCGTTTCCACATGGTCGTCTCCCAACCGCAGGGCGCTTCGGATGTGACAGACACGATACCTCGAAAATCGATCACCTGCCGATTTGCGCGTACTCGGCGAGCAGCGACAGATAGGCGCGGTCCTGGACCCGCGCGCTCGCGCCCATCGCGATCGCCCGCAGCACGCGTCGCGACTGGCGTCGCTCGGCTGAGTCATCCGCAGCGCCGGCCCTCTTTGCCAATCGCGACACGCGATCCCGCAAAGCCATGAGCGCGGCCGCGTGGCGCTCGTCGTTGGCGAGGTCACGTTCGAGCGTGTAGACCTCCTGTACGATCCCCGCCTCGGCATCCTCGTCCGCACGCTCGCGCGCAAGGGCCTTCTTCACGTCGCGCTGGTTGGAGAGATCTCGTTCGCGCCGCGCTTCGGCCGAGACGTCGCGAAGCCCGTTGAAGTCCGATATCAATGCTTCGAGCAAATGCACGGTCTCGGCCGTGCTGGTCGAGACCGCGACCGCGCGCCGGCGCTTCTCCAGCAGCAGATCGACCAGTCGATCGTCTGGCGCGCGGTGCCCCGATTTGATCGCCTGCAATTCCATCCACTCGATCGCGTCGACCGCCACTTCGTCTGGGGGCAGCGTGTGTCCGCCGGCGAAGATCGACAGATGGTGCGGCGACGTCAGCTTGCGATCCAGCTGACGCATCTCGGTGTAGTTGAAATCCTCGGTCCCGGCGGTTGCGAAGAGCGCAAACGGCACGGTCGCGCGGGGCTGGCTGTCCGGATAGCCGGCGCTCGATGCGATCACCCCGGCGATGTTGTTGCCGCCCAGGGCGATCCCGAGCGCGACGCGGGCGCCGCCCGACATGCCGGTCAAGTAGACGCGCTGTGGATCGATCGCGAAGCGCCTGCCGATGTCGCGCCACATGGCATCAGCGGCAGCGGTCGACACCGACCAGGGGCCGTTTCGCGACACGTTCGATCCGGCCACCACGTAGCCGTATCGCTCGGCCGCCGCGGCGTACTTCTCCACGATGAGCCGTCCGCGCGCGGCCGGGTGAAAGGCGATCAGCAGGCTCCATTTCCGATCGGCCGAATAGGCAGATGGCAGATAGAGCGCGTAGCTCTGCGCCGGATCCGCCTCGCATTTGACGGCGTCCACGACGATCCCGCGTGGCAGCGTCTGTGCGGCGCCGAGACCGGGGATGGTGAGCAGGGCCGCGACAACCAGCAGCCGCGATGCATGATTCACGATTCCAGTTTACGATCCGCCGCATGAGCAGAACCAGAGTCGTCCTGATCGGCGCCGGGTTCATTGCCGACATTCACGCCGAGTCATATCACCGCTTCGTCCCGGACGCCGAGGTTGTCGGCGTCTATTCGAGGCGCGAGGATCACGCGCGCGCGTTCGCTCAGAAACACGGGATCGGGCGCTGGTTTACGGACATCGACGAGGCGCTCACGAAAATCGACTCCGATGTGGCGGACGTCTGCCTGCCGAATCACCTGCACGCGCGCACGGTCACGGACGCGGCGACGGCCGGCAAACACGTCATCATCGAAAAGCCGCTGTGCCTCACGCTCGAGGAAGCGGACGCCATGATTGCCGTCTGCAAAGCACACGATCGCAAACTGATGTACGCCGAAGAACTGTGCTTCGCGCCGAAGTACGAACGGGTCCGGCAGCTCGTCGCCGAGGGGGCGGTCGGCTCGCTCTACTACCTCCGGCAGTGCGAGAAACACTCCGGTCCCCACAGCGACTGGTTCTACGACCTCGAACAATCAGGCGGCGGCGCGCTGATGGACATGGGCTGCCATGGATTCGCCTGGTTCCGGTGGATGCTCGGCACCGACACGAAGGTGCGCAGCGTGTACGCCCAGATGCAGACCGGCCTCGTTCACGGCAGACGGACGCGCTGTGAAGAGACGTCGCTCAGCATCGTCGAATTCGACGGCGGCGCGGTCGGCATCGTCGAAAACAGCTGGGCGAAGCTCGGGGGAATGGAAGATCGCATCGAGGTGTGCGGCACGGGCGGCGTGGTGTATGCCGACCTGTTCATGGGGAACTCCGCGTTGACCTACAGCGAGCGCGGCTACGGCTATGCGATGGAGAAGGCCGGGCCGACGCGGGGCTGGACGTTCACGAACTTCGAGGAAGCCTTCAATCAGGGATACCCGCAAGAGTTGAAGCACTTCATCGACTGCGTACGGCACGACACGGCGCCCGTCACGACCGGCGAAGACGGCCGCGCCGTCCTCGAGATGGTGAACGCCGCGTACGCCTCCGCCCGTTCAGGCCAGAAGGTGTCTCTCCCTTTTCGACCGACGGTGTCGCGGCCAATCGATTTATGGCTTCGATGAGCGAATGAATCTTCTTCGATTCGATTCGGAATCGGCGTGGCTGCACGCGGTCTGCTCGTTGTGGCGCGACCGTCTTCGCGCGAAACCCGACTTGAAGATGTGCCTCCCGGCGGGCTCGACGCCGATCGGCATCTACGCGGAAATGTCACGAAGCGTCGGCGCCGGACTCGTCTCGTTCGCCCGGGCGGCCGTGTTCGTGCTGGACGAATTCGGCGGAATCGCTCCGGACGATCCCGGACGAACCGGCCACACGTTGCAGCGGCAGTTGATTGACTCGATCGATCTGCCCTCCACCGCCTTTCACGTCCTCGATCCCGAGGCGTCAGACGTCGCGCGACACTGCGAGAACTACGACGCCGCCATCGGTGATGGGTTCGATCTTACGCTTCTTGGGCTCGGTCTCAATGGACATCTGGGGATGAACGAGCCCGGTTCGCCCGACGATAGCCCGACCCGGCGCGTGGAGCTGCACGAGACGACGGTTCAGTCGTCCGCGAAGTACTTCTCGCACGGACGCCTTCCTCGATGGGGACTGACGGTCGGACTGAAGGGCATCCTTGGCTCGAAGGAGGTCTGGCTGCTCGCGAATCGTCGACGCAAAGCTGACATCGTCGCGCAGACCGTTGAGGGAGAGATCGGCCCGCGCATTCCCGCATCGCTGCTGCGCCGCCACCTGAACTGCTCGTTGTTCGTGGATGCTGACGCCGCCGCATTGCTGAGCGGCTCGGCTGGCCGATCTCTTGCGCCTAGGCGTTTACAGGCACCTGAGCCGGGGCTGTAATGGCGATGAACGCGTCGAGCACCGAGTCGGGAGAAACCTCGGAGCTCCTGCGACGCGACTGCACGGCGATATCGTGAATCGACACAATACCCACGAGGCGGCCCTGTTCAACGACGGGTAGCCGCCGAATCTTCCGCGACTTCATCGTTTCGAGCGCCGCGCGCACATCGTCGCCAGGCTCGCACGTGTATAGCGCTTTCGAAAGGACCTCCTTCACAGGAATCTCTCCTTCGGTGCGCGGTCGAGTTGCGGCGGCGATGCAAATGTCGCGATCCGTGATGACCCCGACCACCTGGTCGCGCTCGCCGGTCACCGGGACAGCTCCGCAGTCTCCTTCCCACATGATTCTGGCAGCCGCGGCGAGGTTCGTCTCCGGGCTGCAGCGTTTTACGTCAGTCGTCATTACTTCTTTCACTTTCATGAGAATGCTCCTTTTGTTCGTTGCTGGACAACTCCTGCGCGTCGGCGGCGTGACGACACTCGAAAGACGCCCGCGATAGACGCGTGCATCGCAAGCGGTTCGAGGGGATGTCAGTCAACACTCGCAACCAACATGCCGGTTTTGCGGTATTTTATGGATGGATCGACTGACCGAGGGGTTACGAGCCCAACGGCAACAACTCTGCCGAGGAACTCGTCTAATCCGCAATGCTCCTCCAGGACATCAGCTACGCTCTGCGCACCCTCTCGCGCAGCAAGGGGTTCGCGGCCGTCGCCATCCTCTGCCTCGGGTTCGGCGTCGGGCTGAACGCCACCATCTTCAGCCTCATCGACGGCGTGCTGCTCAAGCCGTATCCCTATACCGATCCCGATCGCATCCTGGTCGTCGGCGAGCAGAAACCGAAAACGAGCGACGCCGCCGGCCTCTCGTACCTCGACATGCGCGACTGGAAGGAGGCCAACTCGGTCTTCTCGACGATCGCGGCGGTGAGCGGGAGGAGCCTGACGATTTCGGATGGCCATAGCGAGCCCGAGCGGTATCTCGGAGCAGGAATCTCGTGGGACCTGTTTCCGATGCTCGGCACACATCCCATTCGCGGCCGCGACTTCACCGCGCAGGACGATCGTGAAGGCGCTGCCGACGTCGTGCTGCTTGGCTACGACGTGTGGATGCATCGGTATGCCGGAAACGAGAACATCGTCGGTCAGTCGATCCTCGTCAACAGCAAGCCTCACCTCGTTGTCGGCGTCATGCCCCAGGGGTTTGCGTTTCCGAACAATCAGCGGCTGTGGGTCCCGCTCGTGCCGCTCGTCGCGAAGGACCAGCGCGACTTCCGTAGTCTCTTCGCATTCGCGCGATTGAAGCCCGGCGTCACGATGGCGCGCGCGCGCCAGGAAATCGACGCGATCGCCGGGCGTCTTGCGGCGCAGTATCCCAGCACGAATGAAGGCTGGGTATCGCGGCTGCGCACGCTGCGCGACGCGTTCCTTCCGTCGGATGTGCCGCTCGTCCTTCTTCTGATGATGGCGGGCGTCACGCTCGTGCTGTTCATCGCCTGCTCGAACGTGGCGAACCTTCTGCTGGCCCGCGCGGCGAGCCGCCGCCGCGAGATCTCCGTGCGTGCCGCGCTTGGTGCGGGGCGCGCCCGAATCGTCCGTCAGTTGGTGACCGAAAGCCTGGTGCTCGGTCTCCTCAGCGTCCCGCTGGGCATACTCCTGGCTGTCGCCGGCACCCGCCTCATTGCCGGCGCCGTGCCGCCAGACCAGATTCCGTATTACGTTCACTGGGAGATCGACTGGCGATCGGTGCTGTACACCGTGATCATCGCGGCCGGCACCGCGATCGTGTTCGGTCTGTTTCCCGCACTGCAGGTCTCGCGCGGAAATCTGCACGACACGCTGAAGGAGGGGACGCGCGGAAACAGCGTCGCGAAGTCGTTCCTTCGCAGCTCGCTGGTTGTCGCGCAAATCGCATTTGCGCTCGTCGCGCTCGTCGGCGCGCTTCTCTTCGTTCGCACGTTCTGGAATCTTGGCGCCTTCGACGTCCACTTCGATCCGAAGCCGCTCATGACGATGCGCTTCTACATGCCAGGGGCGATTTACGACGAGCCCGACGCGAAGCTCAGACGCGTGGAGGACATCGTCAGGCGCGTCGAAGCCTTGCCGGCGGTGCGAGCGACGTTTGCCTCGAACTTCGTGCCGCTCAGCGGCGGAGGAGGCGGGGGCATCGTCATCGTCGAGGGACGCGCGGCGCAGAAGGGGGAGCAGAAAGGCATTTCAGTCATCGGCGTCACGCCGCATTTCAACCAGACCCTCGCGCTGCCGATCGTCGAGGGGCGCGACTTCACCGACGCCGAAGGGTGGTCTCACTCGCCAGTGGCGGTCATCAACCGGCAGATGAAGAGCCAATTCTGGCCTTCGGGTGACGTGATCGGCCGCCGCTTCAAACTCGACGGGCCGAAAGAGGACTGGTTCACCATCATCGGCGTGACGCCGGACTTCAATCTGTACGGCGTCGATCCCGGGAACGATCAGGCGCCCGCGGCCGCCTACGTGCCGTTCGCGTACCAACAATTCCTGAACACGGGGCTGACGATTCGCGTGGACGGCGATCCCGCCTCCGTCACGTCGGCAGTCCGTGAAGCGATTCGAGCGTCGGATCCCAATTTGCCGATGGCGCAGGTTCGGACGATGTCGGAATTGCGTCGGCTGCAATTCTGGCAATACGGACTCTATGGCTGGATCTTCGGGACGACCGGAGTCATCGGCCTGCTCCTGGCGGCCCTCGGGGTGTATGGAGTGCTTTCGTACTCGGTGTCTCAGCGGTCGCAGGAGATCGGTGTGCGTCTCGCGCTCGGCGCGGGCCGTTGGCAGATCCTGCGGCTCATCGTCGGGCAGGGTGTCGTACTCGCCGTCATCGGCATCGTCATCGGCTGTCTGCTTGCCGCCGGTGCGATGCCGGCCGCGCGCTCGCTTCTTTACAAAGTCAGCCCGTTCGATCCCGTCACGTTCTCGGGCGTCATCCTCTTTCTTGCCGGCGTGGCATTTCTCGCGAGTTTCCTGCCTGCGCGCCGTGCGACGCGAGTGGACCCCGTCATCGCGTTGAGAGGGGAATAGCCTCCGCGCCAACTAGGCGCGCAGCGACGCCATGAACGGGAGAATCCACGCCAGGAAACCGAGCGTCACCGCGACATAGAACCAGTGTCGTCGGGTGCGCGGTGTGACGCCGAAGACGTATGGCGCGGCGATCGCAGCGGCGGAGATGACGATGAACCATCGCGTTGCAGGAGTCATATCCGTTCAGGGCCTCCAGCAATCCTTCCGCACTATGCCGGTCCGCAGAACCTAGTATAGGCTTCACGGCAGCACATGGAGGAGATCTGGGACAGGCGGGAGTTTCTCGCGTACGCGCTCACCCTGACCGCGATGCCGTCGACGGCAGGCAAGGTGAGCGCCGCAAGCCAAATCCAACCCGGGTCGTTGAAGGTCGTGTGCGTCGGCGGCCATCCGGACGATCCGGAATCCGGCTGCGGCGGCACGCTGTCGTTGTATGGGGCCGCGGGGCACAAAGTCACCGTCATCTATCTCACGCGAGGCGAGCGCGGCATCCCGGGCACGTCGCTCGACGAGGCGGCGAAGATCCGCACCGCAGAAGCCGAGGCGGCCTGTCGGCTGATGGGCGCGAAAGCCGTCTTCGCCGGGCAGATCGACGGCACGACGGAACTGACGCGGGCCCGCGTCGAGGAGATGGCGAAGCTCGTCGACGCCGAGGCGCCCGACGTCGTCTTTACGCACTGGCCGCTCGACACGCACCTGGATCACCAGATTGCGAGCCTGTTGACCGTTCGCGCGTGGCTCGCGCGCTCGCGCCGATTTCCGCTCTATTTCTTCGAAGTGGATCTCGGCGCCCAGACGATGGGCTTTGCGCCGACGCAGTACGTCGACATCGCGAAGTCGCGTGAGACGAAGAAGCGCGCGCTGTTCGCGCACAAGAGCCAGGACGGCGAGCGCATCTATCGCGACTACCACCAGGCCATGGAAGACTTTCGTGGTCGAGAGGCGCGCGTCACCGCCGCGGAAGCGTTCGTGCTCCTGCCGGGTGCGCAGGGCGCACAGAAGCTGCCCGGCACATCATTCTGATCGTCTCAGCGTCGATTCGTGATCTCCTTCCAACCGTAGTACTTCCTGCTTGCGATCCGCAGCATCGGCCGATCGTCGGGCGTGTCGCCGTAGGCATGGATGACGTCGTATTGGGCGAGCTGATATCGGGCGCGGATGCGGCGCACTTTCTCGTCGCCGGAGCAGTCGCCATCGACGCATCGACCGGTCAGCCTGCCGTCGCGCTCCTCGAGCGTCGTGCAGATATACGAAAGCCCACGCTCGCTGCACCACGGACCCAGATAGACGTCGAGCGATGCCGACACGACGACGATCTCGTCGCCGCGCGCGGCGTGCCATTCGAGACGCTCGGCGGCCTCTGGACGAATCAGCCCGGACAGAGTCTGCGAGGCGTACTGGCGGCCCACCTCCCGGACCTCTGATGCGTCTTCGCCGGTGAATCCGATTCGCGCCGCCAGCGCTCGCACTCGCCCGACGCCGACGATGCCGCATTTGTACGCGAGGTAGGGGGGCGCGAGAAGGATTCTGCCCGCGAGCTGGCGTGACGGTCTCACAGCGATACGCATGAAGGGTGTCCACGTATCGCCGAACGTAATCGTGCCGTCGAAGTCGAACAGGGCGAGGTCCACGTATCGAAGGGAATTGTAGAAGAAGGTGTCAGCCGGCCCATAGACACGACCTGAAAATCGCGACACCGCCAGAATCCACGTACATTCGCGGCGCGAGCCCATGCCCTATGCTCTCCGTTCGTGGAACGAACGCGGCGCCGGCTGTGACCGCACGATTAGTCACGCGGGGTATCCCAAGTACACGAGTGACGCGCTGCCCTTGAACGCGTTGGGTATCAACTAACGTGGAGCGAGATTCAGCTGATTCGAGCGACCGCGTGAGCATGCGGGGCCAAGTGCTCGTCGAAGGGTCCTCACCTCAGATCGATGACGGCGTAGGTCGTAAGCCGGGAAAGCGAAAACTCGGTCGCTCCGTCGGCACTCACCTGATCGTCGAGCGTGACCCGGCCGACACCGGCGACGAGCGCCTCTCCGGCGCGAAACGTGCCCTTCAACCGCACGCGCAATCCCTCGATATCGCGCCCGCCGTAATTCATGAGATGGACGCGAGCGCGCTGGCCGTCGCCGGTCAGCCGCACGATCACGACCTCGCTTCCGAAGATCCGAAGACTCCGTCGATCGTCGGTCAGGTCGTGCCGAACCTTCAGCGCGAACGCGCTCGGATCCGCGGCTTGTTCGCGTGGGTAGGCGGAGCTGCCGATGACGATGTTCACAGGAAGTTGAGAGGCGGGCGATGGGACAATCCTGTACAGGAGGTTTCGGCGCGAGAGCAGATTCATGATCTCGCCCGTGATGTCGGATCCATCGTCGACGATGCCGACATCGGCGATGGCGGGTAAATCGAGCGGCGGCACACTCTGGAGAAACGTCAGCATGTCCCCTGCGCGCTTCAGGTCCGCTGGATCGATTTTGAGGATGGCGTCGGCGCCGTAGGCGTACGCCTCGGCGGCCGCGAGCGCGGCGGCGCCGGCGGCCGGGCTGTACGCGTACTTCTTCGACGGATTGCGCGCGATCCGCCATCCGTTGGCGACGATCCATGGCGCTCGCGTGGGCGACGCGACGCCCGCGCGCGCCGTGACGCCTGGCGTCGGCAGCGCCTCGCGCGAGGCGAGCTCTGCTTCGCTGACCGGCATCACACGTACGCCCGCCGCCCTCCAGAGATCGGCCTGATCCGCTGGCACGCAGAGCGTAGTCAGGCCCGCCGCCTCGAGGGCCGGCCGGCTCGCCAGTCCCTGCGTCCAGTACACGCAGGGCACCGACAGAATCAGCGCGGCGAGGAGCGGCACGATCGAGGTCACACCGCTTCCTCCTCGACCGTGATGTGGGCCAGGTCGGCGACGCCGAGGCCGAGCGTCGACGCGTACTCGACGTGGCCCGGCTCCCTGATGATGATGTTCACGTTGGGATCCGCGTCGCGCGCGCGCGTATCGTCCATGCGCAGCGAGTCGGGCGAGCGATCCCATATCGAGCGTGCGCCACGCGCGAGGCGCTCCTTCTCGATGACGTCAAGCAGCAGTCGATCGATGGCGACGGGATCGGTCCCGAACAGGATCCGCCGCGGATAGAACACGTAGCGCGTCGTCCGCGCGAACGGGCCGCCGTGCCACACGCCGCGCAGGCCGTCCATGATCTGCAGCACGGTCCTCGATCGCAGCGGCTCCATCGCGGCGAGCGAGCCGACGACCGAATACGTGTACGACTTTCCACGCTGATGGGTGCGCGCCACGTTCGAGAAGCTGCCGTAGGCGACGTTCTTCAGGCACCCGGTGGCGCCCGTCGCGCCGTGGTCCTTCATGTTCGGGATGTTGATGATCTTCGTGAGCCGCTGCGAGACCAGCCGCATCATGTTCGACCGCGTGTCGTCCTCGCCGAAGAAATCGGCCTCGAGATACGTCGCGGGGTCGTAGCCGCTGTTGTCGACATTCCGGTTGGCGCGTTCCGCCGCGACGATCCGCACGCCCTCGGGCAGATGCGGCGTGTAGTTGCACTCGTCGA
>Ga0075434_100002227_pt1 | contig 16930 bp, 13 predicted proteins | sample RhiMethybrSRZTD3_FD_75298 | JGI IMG/M metagenome (GOLD analysis project Ga0075434, IMG submission 75298) | Populus rhizosphere microbial communities from Tennessee, USA - Rhizosphere MetaG P. TD hybrid SRZTD3 | ecosystem: Host-associated > Plants > Roots > Rhizosphere > Soil | place: USA... | reverse complement strand
CGGCCATCGCTACGTCGTTGGTCGAGCCGACGTCCTCGAACCAGGAGAGGCGTCCCCCAAACACACCAAGACGTGCGCCCGCGCGCGCGAGCGCGTCGGCAATGTCTTCCGGCAGCGCCTGTCCTCGAAAAATGACCTCCGACCCCATTTAGAGGGGTTCGATCTCGAAGCTCAAATCGACGGCGGGCGCGGAGTGCGTGAGTGCGCCAACCGATACGCAGTCGGCGCCCGTTGCCGCCAGCTCGCGCATCCTCTGCAGCGTCACGCCTCCGGAGATTTCCGTCTTGGCGCGGCCGCGGCACCGCTTCACGGCCTCGATGATTTCGTCGGTTGACATGTTGTCGAGCAGGACAATCTCGGCCCCTGCTTCGAGCGCCTCGTCCACCTGAGCGAGGCTTTGCGCCTCGACTTCGGTCGGCATCTCGCGATTGGCTTTTTTCATCGACGTAACCGCGCGGCCAACGCCTCCGGCGAGGCGGATGTGATTGTCCTTGATCAGGATTCCGTCATCGAGGCCGCTGCGATGGTTGACGCCGCCTCCCGCCCGCACGGCGTACTTTTCGAGCGCACGCAGAATCGGGGTGGTCTTCCGCGTGTCGAGCACGGAGATCCGCCCGTCGGCGAGATCGACGAACTGACGCGTCAGCGTCGCGATGCCGCACAGACGCTGCAGGAAATTCAGCGCCGTTCGTTCCGCCGTCAGCAGCGCCATTGCGTGGGCGCGAATCTCCGCGACCTCCGTTCCCCGCTCGCAGACGTGGCCGTCGGCACAGTGGATCGTGATCTGCGCGGCCGGGTCGAGCTGCCGGAAGGCTTCGGCGGCGATGTCGATGCCGGCCATCACGCACGTGCTTTTCGCGACGATGAGCCCGCGGGCCTTCTGCTCGCGGTCGACGATGGCCTCGGTCGTGACGTCGCCCCACCCGAAGTCCTCGGCAAGCGCGCGGCGCACCAGCTCGCGGTACATCCCGGGATCGAGCGGCTCGAGCGACACTGCCTTCAAGCGGCCGGTTCCTCGGCGAACTCGAGCTGCGGCTCGGCGACATCGCCGAAGTGCAATTCGCGGATGTGCGTGGCAGCCTGGAAGTCTCGAGCGGCCGGCGCAAGTCCCGCGAACGCCGCAGGAAGAACCGCCCGTGTAATGACGGCCTTGGTCGGCTTCTTGAGCAGCGATTTGATGCGGCGAACTTCCGCGAGAGCGCCCTGGGTGGCCTCGCGCACCGCAAGTGCCCGCTCGTCAGCGCCTCCAATCGGCGCAACCACTTCTGCGCCGGTCGGCCAACTCGCCGTGTGCACTGAACCCGGCCGCCACCACGACCACACTTCTTCGGTGACGAACGGGAGATAGGGTGCAAACAGTCTGAGCAGAGTCGACAGCGCGACGAGCATCGCACTGTTGGCCGACGCGGCAGCTTCGCCGCCGAAATCGCCGTAGCGCCGGCTCTTCACAAGCTCGAGATAATCGTCGCAGAACGCCCAGAAGAACGTTTCGGTGTTCTGAAGTACCCGCGCGTAGTCGTAGTCCTCGAGATCCTGCGTCGACTCGGCGACAAGCGATGCCAGCGCGGTCAGCATTCCGCGATCGAGCGGCTCGGTGATCGGGCCGCGCGGCTCCGCCTGCAACAGGGCGAACCGGGCAGCGTTGAGAATCTTGATTGCAAGCCGGCGGCCGACTTTCATCTGCGCCGGATCGAACGCCGTGTCGGTGCCCGGCCGCGCGCTCGTGGACCAGTACCGCACGCCATCGGACCCGTGCTCCTGCAGCAGTCCCATGGGCGTGACGACGTTGCCCTTCGACTTCGACATCTTCTTGCGATCGGGGTCGAGGATCCACCCCGACAGCGCGGCATGCCGCCAGGGCAGCGCGTTGTGCTCGAGGTGCGAGCGGAGCACCGTGGTGAACAGCCACGTGCGGATGATGTCGTGGGCCTGGGGGCGCAGGTCCATCGGAAAGACCCGCGCGAACAAATCCGGATCGGCCAGCCACCCGCCCGCCACCTGCGGAGTCAGCGACGAAGTCGCCCACGTATCCATGACGTTCGGATCGCCGGCAAACCCGTTTGGCTGGTCGCGCTGATCCGCGCGGTAGCCGTCCGGCACGTCTTCGAGCGGGTCGATGGGCAACCGCGACTCGTCGGGCACGATCGGATGGTCGTAGTCGAAACTGCCGTCGCCCCGAACCGGGTACCAGACGGGAAACGGCACGCCGGCGAACCGCTGGCGGCTGATGCACCAGTCGCCGGCGAGACCGTTCACCCAGTTCTCGTATCGATGCCGCATGTACTCGGGATGCCACTGGAGCTCGCGGCCGCGCGCCAGCAGCCCGTCGCGGAATTCAACGGTCCTGATGAACCACTGCCGGCTCGTGATGATCTCCAGCGGCCGATCGCCCTTCTCGTAGAACTTGACCGGATGCGTGATTGGCCGCGGCTCGCCAATGAGGTCGCCCGAGTGGCGCAGCTGCTCGACGATCACGGCGCGCGCCTTTGCAGCCGAGAGATTCACGAGCTGGTCGTACATCTGCTGCGCGCGGGCAGGATCGTTTGCTTCCCAACCGCGCGCGCCCCACGTGATCGGACGAAATGCTCCGTTCGCCTGGATGACGGCACGCACCGGCAGCGAGAGTTCCCGCCACCAGATCACGTCCGTCAGATCGCCGAAGGTGCAAATCATCGCGATGCCGCTTCCCTTCTCCGGATCGGCGAGCGCGTGCGATCTGACCGGCACTTCGACGCCGAAGAGCGGCGTGACTACGTTCCTGCCGAAGAGCGGCTTGTACCGCTCGTCATCCGGATGGGCCACGAGCGCCACGCACGCCGGAATCAGCTCCGGACGAGTGGTCTCGATTTCAACAACCCCACCGTCCGTTCGCCGGAACGCAATGCGATGGTACGCGCCAGGCTGCTCGCGATCCTCGAGCTCCGCCTGGGCGACCGCGGTCCGGAAGTCGATGTCCCAGAGCGTCGGCGCTTCGAGCTGGTATGCGATCGCGCGGTGCAGCAGTCGCAGAAAACTCGTCTGTGAAACACGCTGCGAGCGCTTGTCGATCGTCGCGTAGGTCAGCGACCAGTCCACCGAGAGACCAAGATGACGCCACAGATGCTCGAACGCCTTCTCATCCTCTCCCGCCAGTCGATTGCACAGCTCGATGAAGTTCGGACGCGATACCGCGATCGGCTGCTTGGGCGGCTTCTCAGGCGGCGCGAACGACGGATCGTATGGCAGCGACGGATCGCACCGCACCCCGTAGAAATTCTGCACGCGCCGCTCCGTCGGCAAGCCGTTGTCATCCCACCCCATCGGATAGAACACCGCCTTGCCACGCATCCGTTGAAAGCGCGCGATGACATCGGTGTGCGTAAAGGAGAAGACGTGCCCGACGTGGAGCGAGCCGCTGACGGTCGGCGGCGGCGTGTCGATCGCGAAGACCTCGGCGCGCGAACGGGTGCGGTCGAAGCGGTAGGTGCCCGCGTCCCGCCATCGCGCGTTCCACTTTTCCTCGAGTCCCTCGAGCGCGGGCTTTTCGGGGAGTGTTATCGGATAGGAATCGTCAGCTCCGTGGGACATCCCTACGGATTCTATCGATTTCTTCGCGGACGAGCCGTTCGGCGACGCTCGAGACGACTTCCCGCACCATCGCCTGCATCTGATCGGAGGAGCCCAGCGCGAGCCGCTGGATGACGCGCCTGGCGACTTCGTCAATCATCGAATCGGTGACAACGGGTGCCGACCCGTTGCCGGGCAGCCGCGGGAACGCGGCGCCAGGTTCGCCCTGTTCGGCGGCAAGCAGCGCGCTGAACGCATCGGCGATGATGCTGCGCCCTGAATCAGATTCGTGCGATGGAGGCGAGGGCGCGAGCGTCGGCGTCACGTCAGGCGGCTCGATTGGCGGCCCTTCGACCCTGCTCGGAGCGAGGGGCGCAACCGGGATCGATGGCGGCACTGGAGCCGGCGGTGGCGGGAAATCGATGACCGGCGCGGGTTCGAAAGCCGCGGGCATATCGGCGAGCAGATCGTCGAGCGTGGGAACGCGCGCCGCGTCATCGACTTGAATCGCATCAAACCCCGCAAACGGATCGGCATGCTCCGGGTGCGCGGATGACGCGGCAAGCGCCGGTGGCGCGTCGAATGACTCGAGATCGCGATCGAGCACCGGCCCATCCGGTCGCGGCGCGCGCGATTCAGGGTGTGTCGCAGAAGGCGTTGCGGCCGAATTGATCGTCGCAAATGCTTCGTCAAGCTTGTCGAAGTAGTCGTCGAGGGAATTGTCGAGGATCATCGGCTGCGATGCGGCCTCGGACGCGTCTTCAAACTGCGGCAAAAGATCTTCGCGCGGCAGCAGGTCCGAATCACCGAGGTGCATCAGGTCTTCTGGTGTCGCCGGAAGGTCCTCGTGCACAGGGAGCTCCACCGGGCTTGGCGGTGGCGATGCAATCACGTTCGCGGGCTGAGGGATATCGGCAACGGCCTGAGTCGCTGCCCCCTTCGCACCAGCCAGCAGCTCGCGCACGCGAGCAATGACATGCTGCGGGTCGAGCGGCTTGACGAGCACGCCGTCGCAGTTCGCCTCTTTCGCTTTCGCCTCATCGACCGGTTCGAATGCACCCGCCAGCAGCAGTACAGGAATCGTCCTCAGCTCGGGGTTGTTTTTGACGAAGGCCGACACCTCATAACCGCTTCGTTTGGGCATCCCGATGTCGGCAAAGATGATGTCGGGCCTTTCGGCCGCTATGCGCGCGATGGCCTCCTCACCGTCGCTGACGGCAACGACCTGCACGTCCTCACCCGAGAACGTGAGCTCGATGACGCGTTGGACCGTGACACTGTCGTCGGCGAGAAGAAGCTTTTTCGGCATCGACTTCAGGCTTCGACGCGCGACCGCGTGTTGCGGGCGATGAAATCGACGATGTCCTGCATCGGCGTGCCGGGAAGGAACACGCCCTTGATGCCGATCTCGTTCAGCTTCGGGATGTCGACGTCGGGAATGATGCCGCCCACGACGACCAGCACGTCCTGCAGCCCCTTTTCACGCAGCAGCTCCATCACCCGCGGGCAGATGTGCATATGCGCGCCCGACAGAATCGACAGGCCGATCGCATCCGCGTCCTCCTGAAGCGCCGCGGCCACGATCTGCTCCGGGGTCTGCCTGAGGCCTGTATAGATCACTTCCATGCCGGCATCCCGAAGCGCGCGGGCGATCACCTTCGCGCCGCGGTCATGGCCGTCGAGTCCGGGTTTGGCGATGACTACGCGGATTTTCTGCACCTGAAGCCTGTCAAATTATCGGCGTTTCCTCGTATTCGCCCCAGACCTGACGCAGCGCATCGCACATTTCGCCGACCGTCGCATAGGCCCGGACCGCCTCGATGAGCAGCGGCATCGTGTTCGCCGAGCCCCGCGCCCCGTCTTTCAAGGCGTCGAGCGCCTTCCGGACGCGATCGTTGTCGCGCGTTCTCCGAAGCTCGTTGAGGCGCGCCAGCTGCCGTTCGGCGGCCGATTCGTCGATGTAGAGGGTACCGATCGGCCCCTCCTCTTCGGACACGAACTCGTTGACGCCCACGACGATCTTGTCCCGCTGCTCCACGGCCTGCTGGAATTTGTACGCGCTCTCGGCGATCTCGCGCTGCGGATATCCCTTCTCGATGGCCGCCACCATGCCCCCCATTCGGTCGATCGTGTCGAAATAGGCGAGCGCTTCTTCCTCGAGGTCGGAGGTGAGCTTCTCGACGAAGTACGATCCGCCAAGCGGATCGACGATGTTGGCGACGCCGGTTTCGTGGGCAATGATCTGCTGCGTGCGAAGGGCCAGCGTCGCGGCCGCCTCCGTAGGAAGGGCAAGCGCCTCGTCCAGCGAATTGGTGTGAAGCGACTGCGTGCCGCCAAGCACGGCGGCCATCGCCTGCAGTGCCGTCCGCACGACGTTGTTATAGGGCTGTTGCGCGGTGAGCGACACTCCTGCGGTTTGCGTGTGGAACCGCAGCTGCCACGAGCGAGGGTTCTTCGCCTTGAAACGGTCGCGCATCACATGCGCCCAGATTCGGCGGGCGGCGCGATACTTCGCGATCTCCTCGAAGAAGTCGCTGTGCGAGTTGAAGAAGAACGACAGCCGCGGCGCGAACACGTCGACGTCGAGGCCGGCGTCCACGCCGTACTGCACGTACTCGACGCCGTCCCTCAGCGTGAAGGCGAGTTCCTGCGCGGCCGTCGCCCCGGCTTCGCGGATGTGATAACCGCTGATCGAAATCGTGTTCCAGCGCGGCACGCGCTGGGCGCAAAAGGCAAACACGTCCGTGATGAGCCGCATCGATGGTCGCGGCGGGTAGATGTATTCCTTCTGCGCGATGAACTCTTTCAGGATGTCGTTCTGGATCGTCCCCGACAGAACATCCCAGCTGGCGCCCTGCTTCTGGGCCACGACGAGATACATCGCGAAGATCATCGGCGCCGGCGAGTTGATCGTCATCGACGTCGTGATGGCCGCCAGGTCGATGCCGTCGAACAGCGTCTCCATGTCGGCCAGCGACGCCACGTTCACGCCGCACTTTCCGACCTCGCCGAGCGACAGTTCGTGGTCGGGGTCGCGCCCCATCAATGTCGGCAGGTCAAAGGCGACGCTCAAACCCGTACCGCCGGCCTTCAGCAACTGTTTGTACCGCTGGTTCGTTTCCTCGGGCGTCCCAAACCCCGCGAACTGGCGCATCGTCCAGAGCTTCCCGCGGTAGCCGGTCGGGTGAATGCCTCGCGTATACGGAAACGTGGCGGGGTCCGCAAGATCGCGCTCGTAGTCGAGCGAGGCGACGTCTTCCGGGGTGTACAGCTGATTGATGGGCCGGCCCGAAATGGTGGTGAAGCTCCCACGCCTCTCCTTCGAGGCAGTCGCACCGGGCGCAGCCGTTTTCATGATCAGTTCATTGTAAGGCCGGCGTGACAGAATAACGGGCCATGGCAGAGCACGGAGCGATCTTCGGGGCGATGCTTCAGGAATTCAACGTCGCCGCGCGCATCATCAACCTCGAACCCGGCATCTGGAACATCCTCACCCATCCCAAGCGTCAGATCATCGTGTCGTGTCCGGTGCAGATGGACGACGGCGAGATCGAGGTTTTCACCGGCTACCGGGTCCAATACAACATCACGCTCGGTCCGGCGAAAGGCGGCATCCGCTATCACCCAGACGTGTCGCTCGACGAAGTCACCGCGCTGGCCGCCTGGATGACGTGGAAATGCGCGGTGGCGCATATCCCGTTCGGCGGCGCCAAAGGCGGCATCGTCTGCGACCCGACGAAGATGTCACGCCGGGAGCTCGAGGCGCTCACACGTCGCTACGTCGCGGAAATCATCGACCTGATCGGTCCCGAGAAGGATGTACCGGCGCCCGACGTCAATACGAACGACCAGGTCATGGCATGGGTGATGGACACCTACAGCATGCATGTCGGTCATACCGCGACCGCGGTTGTCACCGGCAAGCCGATCGAGATGGGCGGATCGCTGGGGCGGCGGGAAGCGACAGGCCGCGGGGTGATGATCGCGACGCGCGAGGCCGCCAAGCATCTGGGGCTCGACGTCACCAACCTGACCGTTGCGGTTCAGGGGTTCGGCAACGTCGGTTCGGTGTCGGCGGATCTGCTCGCGAACGCGGGAGCGAAGATCGTCGCGGTCACCGACTGGAAAGGCGGCGTCTACAACGCGCGGGGGCTCGACATTGCGAAACTGCTCGAGTACGCCGCCACGCATGAGAAGACCGTACACGGCTTTCCCGGCGGCGAGCCGCTGCCGCACGACAGGTTCTGGGGCCTTGATGTCGATGTGCTGATCCCTGCCGCGCTCGAGAACCAGATCACCATCGAGAACGCGCCGCTGATCAAGGCGAAGATCATCACGGAAGGTGCGAACGGGCCGACCACGCCCGACGCACACAAGTTCCTGCACGACAAAGGCGTCTTCATCATCCCTGACATCCTCGCGAATTCCGGCGGCGTGACGACGTCGTACTTCGAGTGGGTGCAGGACCGCTACGGCTACTTCTGGGAAGAGAAGGACGTCAACGAGCGGCTCGAGAAGAAGATGTGCGAGGCCTTCGACGCGGTGGTCAAAACGTCGATCCGGTACAAGGTGGACATGCGCACCGCGGCCTATATCGTTGCGATACAGCGTGTCGGCACCGTGACGAAGATGCGCGGAATGTACGCCTGACTATCGTGTTCCGCTGAGCGGCTTCAGTTCCGGCTGCGTGCCGTCGAGAACGGGATACCGATCGACGTTCAGCATCATCGACACGATGTTGTACCAGCCGGTAACCGCGATGATGTCCACGACCCCGCGTTCGCCGAATGCGGCCTTGGCCGCGGCAAACGTCGCGTCGCTCACCTGCCTGGTGTTGAGCAGCTCGGACACGAAGTTGTAGACCGCCTCCTCGTCCTTCTGCATCGAGGCGGGACGCCGCCCCTGGGCGATGGCGTCGGCAATCGCGGGACTGAGACCGGCCTGCAGCGCGGAACGGTGGTGCGCCTGCCATTCGTACTGAGCGGTCCAGTACCGCGCTGTGACCAGAATCGCGAGCTCGTACAGCTTCTGCGGAAGCGACGACTTGAAGCGCGTTGATGCGCCGAACTCCTGACCGAGATCGCCGATCTCGGGGCTGCGCAGCAGCACGTTGAACGGCCCGTTCACGCCGCCGCGCGGCCCGGCGATCAGATGCTCGACCATCGCCTTCTGCGCCGGCGTCATTTCGTCGTACTTCAGAGGCTTGAACCGGTTGCCGCGGAGCTGGATGTTGCGCGGGTCAGGCCGTTGCGCGGGCGGCGCCTGAGCTACGACGCTTCCTGCGAACGCAACCGCGACAGCACAGACGGCGAGCAGTCGAATCATGGTGCCTCTCCTTGGCGCGCATGATACCGCTCCTGCTAATCGAGGGCTTTCACTTTCTCGTCCAGGAAGCGCGCCCAGTTGGTCCGCGAATCCGGAGGCAGCTCGAGGAGGAGCTTCTTCAGGTCGCCGTCGCGTGGCTTCACGTAAAACTGATACGCGTAACGTTCGCGCAGCGACGCATCCGGCGGCAGCGTAGCGCCATGCGCCGCCTTTGAATTCACGAACGCGAACAGCGTGTTGGGGCGAAACGGCACGGTGCGCGCGAGCTCCACCGGCAGGCCTTCATCCTCCGGGTAGAACTTCCCCATCGTGCTGGAGGTGAACGGTTTGCCGACGCGAAACAGCTGTGTGCCGTACGCTTCGCTGTCGCCTGGACGCGCGAAGTACACCAGGCCCGTGATGACGACGCGCTTCGGATCCAGATGCGGCTTCAGATGGTACCCGGGCCGGCGCAGGTGCAACCGGCCGGCGAAGCCACGGTGCGGAATGGCCGCCGCCCGGAGGCCGAAATCGCCGCCGGCGGTCTCCGCGTAGTGGTCCACCACGGCTGCATGAAACCGCTGATGCAGCGCCGGCGCAAGAATGCCGGCGACGATGTCCTCGTCGAAGAAGCGCCAGACGCGCTGCGTCAGCGAGGGCGCCGTTGCAAGGTGCTCGTCGAGATGAAAGTCCTGCTTGACCGGATCGCGGGACGGGAACAGTTCCGCAGGCGGAATCGCCGCGTTGACGAGATCGTAGAACTCCGCCGGAAGGATGTTCTCGACGACAGTGTACGTCGTCGGATCGGTCGAGACCGCCGCGCGATCCACAGCATTCAGAATGTGTGCGCGAATCGGCTCAATCCGAAGCCGCTCATCAATGGTCGCCAGCAGCGGCTCGCGGCTCTGAAGCCATTCCTTGACGGCGAGCGCGTCGTGAGCCTGTCTCAAGGAGGAGAGCTCCGCCTGCATCTGCGACAGCTCGCGCTGCAGGGTCTTGACCGACGCGTCTACGTCTTTCGACCAGGCGCGGCGGAAATCCGGAAGGAGCGCACTTCTGAGACGTGAATAGACAAAACCAAACACGTCGGCAGCTTAACGCGGAAATCCCAAATCCCAAACGAAGGCGGACCTGAAGGTCCGCCTCTACAGCTCGTTACTACAGCTAGTTGCTCGTTGCGTATCTAGCTGATGACGCGGAATGCGACGAGTTCCTTGGCCGTTTCGCCGGACGCGCCCTTCGTCGTGATCTCGATGACGTACTCGCCGGCCGGAATCGTCGCGAGGCTCATGTCGATCTGATGCGTGCCGCCGGCCGTCGCGGCGCTCACGGGCACGTCGGTGAACTTCTGTCCGTTGCTGTTGAGGAGCGCAGCCGTCGGCACCGGCACTTCATTGCCAGGACCGTAGCTGTCGAACCGGATCAGCAGCCGCATCGTCCGCGAGAACTCGCGGTTGGCAGGCGGCACGGCGGCGGCGTTGCCCGCAATCGCCTGGAACTCGCGTGGCGTGCGCGCCGCGTAGACGCGTGGCGTGCTCAGCGCCGGACGTGCGGCCGTGAGATCCGGGATCGTGACGTTGCGAATCTCCTGATCGAGCACGCCTCCCCCGGCGCCCTCAACCGTCATCCGCAGCTCGATCTTCCCCGGCGGCGCTTCAAATGTGAGCGACTGCGGGGTGGCGGTCGTCGCCGTGCTCGCCGCCGACGCGGGGAGCGATGCGCTGGCACCCGTCGCCTGCGGATTGGCGCTCGCAAGCTGCGCGGTGTCCGGGGCGCGGCCGCGATACACGAGATCGCCTTTCTCGGTCGCCGCAATCACCGACACACGCCCCGGGGCCGGATCGTTGCGCAGGTTTCCGACCGGCGTCTTCGGCAGCGGCTCCCAGACGAGCGTCACCTTCGTCTTGCCGTTCTCGCCGCGTTCGGTGCCGAGCCACGTACGCACGTACTTGCCCGATTGCACGGGCACGGAGATTGAGGCAAGCGCCTGCATCACCGGCTTCGCGGAGTCGGGCACAGTCAGCCCCGTCGACTTCTCCGCCTTCTTCACGTCCTCCGTTGTCGCCGCCCAGTAGCCTCGACGCGCACGGACCTGCAGCCCTCGTTTCCGTGCCGCCGCGCTCAGCTGCACTTTGATCTGATGGAACTTGCCATCGACTGGCGCCTGCGCCGACGTGTAGCCGATCAGGTAGTACGCCGTCGAATCCTGCAGCGCCTGCCCCAGCCCCTTCGCCAGATCGTTGCGGCCAACGATGGCGCGGCCGTCGGTTTCATCGGCGATGGAACGCAGCGTGTCGGTTGACGCCTGCAGCATGTTGCGATCCGTCTGCGGGCCGACGTTCTCGTCGATGTCGAACTCGTTGGTCGCCAGGCCGCGCGGATCGACCGTGTAGATTGCCGTGTTGTTGCGGGTCGCCGCGATGAACACGTCCTTCAGCTGCGAGTAGAGATCGGCGGTCGAAAACGCCTGCGCCGTCTGCTCGCGTGGATCGTTCTCGCCTGCCAGCGGGTTGAACGCCTGCGGGTTGCCGACCTTCGGCATCGACGCGTCGGCGCTGCGGAGTTGAGGCGGCAGCATCGACTGTAGCCCCTCGCTCACGTAGAGGATCGACTTGCGTCCCTCGCGGATCGATCCCAGACGCACCGACAGCCCGCGCAGCGCGGTCATCACGACCTGGTTGCGAATCTGCTCGACGACCTCGGTCGGCGCGCGCTGATACTGCTCTTCAAACAGGTTGCGCGGCTCGTACCGGTACTTGCGCCCCTCGAAATGCTGGATGGCGTTGATGATCTTCTCGTGGTTCCGCGTGAAGTCGATGTCGGTGACAGGCGTCAGCGGGTACATGATGGCCACCATGTCGAGCGGCCGGAGCTGGTTCTGGATGAACTCGCTGAGCGGCTGCCGGACGGCGAGCGAGCTGCCGAGCCGTGTGTGGTAGTCATCGAGGAAGATGACGAAGACGCGCGTGTCGTCGCGCCGTGCTTCGCGCTCCTCGTCATCGCGGTTCTTGATCTCCTGCGGCGGCGGCTCGCCGGGCTTCGGGTTGCCGTCAACCTTGATGAAGCGGAACTGCTCGATCTTCTGCGGCTTGTTGTCCTCGAAAATCTCGAAGTCCGTCTGCTTCAGGTCGGTGGCGGGCTGCCCCTTTGAGTCCGCGACATACGCATCCACGGTGACGAAGTTGATGCCAGCCCGGAAGGTGAGCTCGGTCTGGTCCGCGGGCTGCTGACCGCCGGCCGCCGGCTGACTGCCGCCCTGCTGGGCCCGAACGGCCAGGCCGCACGTCAACGCCAGGACGAGGGCCACAAAAAACGCGGCGAAACGGCGCATTGCAGTCATGATAAACCTGTAACGTTTTGGACGCATGCAACAAACTGACAGTCTTCCCATCCCGCTGACACGGCTCAGCCAGGATGAAACGCTGTTTCGCGACAGCGTTTACGAATTCGCCGACCGCGAAATCCGGCCGCACGTCCGCGAAATGGACGAGCACGCAAAAATCCCGCCGCAGTTGCTCGCCAGTCTCTTCGACCTCGGCGTGATGGGCATTGAAGTCCCGGAGGCGCACGGCGGCGCCGGGGCGACCTTTTTCCACTCCGTGTTGGCCGTTGAAGCACTTTCGCGCATCGACCCGTCGATTGGCGTGCTCGTGGACGTCCAGAACACGCTCGTGATCAATGCGCTGATGCGCTGGGCGTCCGACGCCCAGAAGGCGGCGTACCTGCCGAAGCTCGCATCCGGCACCATCGGCGCCTACGCGCTGTCGGAATCGGGGTCTGGCAGCGATGCGTTCGCAATGGGCACCCGGGCCCGCCTTCGCGACGATGTCGCTTCGGCGAGGCAGGCTTCGGGCGGATGGACTCTTGACGGCCGCAAGCTCTGGATCACCAACGGCGCCGAGGCGGACCTCTTCATCATCTTTGCGAACGTGAATCCCGATGCCGGCTACCGAGGCATCACGGCGTTCCTCGTCGAGCGTGGCTTCCCCGGTTTCACTGTCGGCAGGAAGGAAGACAAGCTCGGCATCCGCGCGAGCAGCACGTGCGAACTGCTGCTCGAGGACTGCCACGTGCCGCGCGCCAACGTGCTCGGCGACGTCGGCAAGGGCTACAAGGTCGCGATCGAAACGCTGAACGAAGGGCGCATCGGCATCGGCGCGCAGATGGTCGGCCTCGCGCAGGGCGCGCTCGACGCAACAATCCAGTACACGAAAGAGCGGAAGCAGTTCGGCAAGGCCATCGCCGATTTCCAGGGCGTGCAGTTCCAGATAGCGCGCGCGGCAACGGACGTCGAGGCAGCGCGCCTGATGGTCTACAACGCGGCGCGGCTGCGCGACGCCGGGATGCCGTTTCTCAAGGAAGCGGCGATGTGCAAGATCTTCTCGTCCGAGGTAGCCGAGCGCGTCAGCTCGCTCGCGGTGAACCTGTTCGGCGGCTACGGGTTCGTGAAGGATTATCCGGTGGAGAAATTTTTCCGCGACGCGAAGATCGGCCAGATCTACGAGGGCACGTCGAATCTACAGCTGCAAACGATAGCCAAGCAGATTCTTGGGTAGCTCACTCTAACCACGAAGACATTCGTAGTCACGAAGCACTCGAAGCCAAAGACTGTTTTCGTGAGCGTCGTGTCTGCCGCGAGGCCTTCGTGGTTACGCCGTCGGCAATTCCTCATCCGCAACTGCTTCCCGTAACGCTTCCGTTCGACCCGCGAACAACTCGATCGCCCGCACGTCCTGCGTGAGGCGCTCGATGACATGCCCGCGGCGAAAGCTGTCGACGCCGACGACCTGCGTCGCGCGCACGACCGCCGCCTGCGCCGCGCTCGTGGCGGCGAGCTTGGCCATTGACGCGTCGGCCAGCGAGACCTCAGCGCGCCTGGCGGCCGCCTGCCACGTCAGCATTCGCGCGGCATCGAGTTCGGTCGCCGTGTCGGCGAGCAACCCCTGAACCGTCTGCTCCCCACCCGCGCCATGCTCGCGATGCACGACCGCCAGCGACTCGCGCAGCGCGCGGTTGCCGATGCCGAGCGCCACCGACGAAATGAGCGTCCTCGCTCTCGCCATGATGCGGGTCGTCTCGGCGGAGGCGATGCAGGGCGTTCCGGCAAACGTCACGTAGGCCCAGATGAAACCGCGGAGCGCTGACGTCGTCGCCTCGGTGACGCGGACGCCCTCGCCGTCGAGCTCGACCGCGCAGGCGGTCACCCGCGCGTCCGAGCGTGCACCCACAACCGCTATGGCATGTTCGGTGATCGGGCCAATCCAGGCGGCGCGGCCGTGGAGGCGACCGTTGTCAATCGTCGGCACGTCTTCGGATGACAGGGCGAGCGCGCCGACGGCCTCGCCGCGCGCGAGTGCCGTAAGTTTTTCGTTGCCGGGAAACGCGAGCAGCACCGTCGTGTGAAGCGCCAGCGTCATCCCCGCGGCGGCCGATTCACATGACAGCGCTTCGACGGCGAGCGCCGCGGCGACAAGATCTGCTTCCGGATCGATCAGCCCAACGCGCGCGGCGCCCATGACGACGTCCGAGGCGGCCGCACCGTCTGCGAGATCGCGCCCGAGCGCCTGCGCCTTGTCACGCCATGACCGCTGGACATCCGTGAATTCGAAATCCATTCATCGCTGAAACTATCACGAGCCACGGAGACGGAGAGATGGAGAAAAGTTCCTCCGTGTTCTCCGTGCCTCCGTGGTTCGTGATCAGCGTGTGTCGCCGAGTTTCGCGAAGATGGGCTTCAGCCGCGCGGCGCTCTGGTGCAGGTCCTCCGGCAGCACACGCGTCGTGCCGACGACCGTCATGAAGTTCGTGTCGCCGTTCCATCGCGGCACCAGATGCACGTGCACGTGCTCGAGGACGCCCGCGCCCGCCGGCTTTCCGAGGTTGACGCCCACGTTGATACCGTGCGGTTGATACGCCTCGACGAGCGCCTTTTCGCACAGCGCCTGCAGATCCGCCATCTCGTGCAGCTCCTCTGTCGTCAGTGACGCAAGCGACGGCGTGTGCCGGTTCGGCACGACCATCACATGTCCGTTGTTATACGGATAGAGATTGAGGATGACGTAGCAGGTCTTGCGCTCGTAGACGATGAGGGAGTCGGGATCGGGAGGACGCCGCTCCAAGGAACGGCGTGCGTCGCAGAAGACGCACCCCGTATCTGGTTTGCTGCCGGTCACGTACTCAAGGCGCCAGGGGGACCAGAGATGATCCATCCCATCAAGTGGAAAAGTTGAAGAAGTGGAAACCACTTTTCAACTTTTCAACTTGCCTCAAACAGACTGCACGGCGCCTGCGACGTTGCCGGTGATTGATGCCGCTTCCTCGGCTTCGGCCTCGCGGTTGATCAGCTCCTTCAGCTCCTTGCCGGGCTTGAAGTAGGGCACCTTCTTCGGCGGCACGTCCACCTTGTCGCCCGTCTTCGGATTGCGCCCCTTGCGCGGCTCGCGCTTGCGCAGCCGGAAGCTGCCGAAGCCGCGCAGCTCGATCTTCTCGCCCCGATGCAAGGCCTCGATGATGCTCCTGAACACCGTGTCGACGATGACTTCAGAGTGCTTCTTGGTGAGATCCGACACGCGCGACACTTCCTCGACGAGCTCCGCCTTGGTCATGCTGCCGCCAGGAGTATTCATGTGGCTCCTCTGAGGTTCAGGTCCTACCGATTTCGAAAATGATCGCCGAGAGTCGCGGTCCCCGTACCTTCACTCTCCGAATACGATTCCCAGTCCGCGCGATAGTCGTCCGACTTCAGCGCGCGGATGCTCAAGCCGATCTTCCGCTCCAGCGGGCTCAGCTTGATGATCTTCATCTGATAGCTGTTGCCCACCTGCAGGTCGATCTTCTCGCCGCCGTGCGTATCGTCGAACTCCGACACGTGAATCAGCCCTTCGATCCCCTCGTCAAGCTCCACGAACGCGCCGAAGTTGGTCATGCGCGTGACCTTCCCTTCGATCGTGTCGCCGACGTGATGGCGGGAGAAGAAGTCGTCCCAGATGTCGGTCGCAAGCTGCTTCAAGCCGAGCGACAGCCGCTGGTTCTCGGCGTCGATGCTGAGCACCATCGCCTCGACCACATCGCCCTTCTTCAGCACTTCCGAGGGATGCTTGATGCGCTTGCTCCACGACATGTCGGAGATGTGGATCAGGCCGTCGATGTCTTCCTCGACCTCGACGAACGCGCCGAACTCGGTCAGGTTGCGAACCTTCCCTTTGATGCGCGTCCCGACGGGATATTTCTCGGTCAGCTCGTGCCACGGGTTGGTTTCAACCTGCTTGAGACCGAGGGAGATGCGCCGCGCCGCGGGATCCACGCCGAGCACCATCGCATCGACGCTGTCGCCGACGTTCAGAATCTTGGAGGGATGCTTGACACGCTTGCTCCACGACATCTCCGAGACGTGAATCAGCCCTTCGACGCCCGCCTCGAGCTCCACGAAGGCGCCGTAGTCGGTAAGGCTCACGACCTTGCCGCTCATGCGCGCGCCGACCGGATAGCGCTCCTGCACCGTGGCCCACGGATCCTGGACGAGCTGCTTGTGGCCAAGCGAGACGCGCTCGGTCGCCGGGTCGTACTTCAGAACGATGACATCGACCTCGTCGTTCACCTTGAACAGCTCGGACGGATGGCCGACGCGTCCCCACGACATGTCCGTGATGTGGAGCAGGCCGTCGATGCCGCCCAGATCGATGAACGCGCCGTAGTCGGTGATGTTCTTGACGGTGCCGCGAAGGACCTTTCCCTCGGCCAGCGTTTCGAGCGTGGTCTTCTTCTTCTCGGCGTTCTCCTCCTCGAGGAGGGCCTTGCGCGACAGGACGATGTTGCCGCGCTTCTTGTTGACCTTGATGACGCGCATCCGGAGCTCCTGCCCCTTCAGCGCATCGAGGTTGCGAACAGGGCGAACGTCGATCTGCGAGCCGGGAAGAAACGCGCGGACGCCGATGTCCACCGCGAGGCCGCCCTTGATCCGCTCGATCACGCGGCCGATGACGACCTTGCGATCGGCGTAGGCCTTCTCGACCTCGTCCCAGATCTTCATCTTCTCGGCCTTCTCGCGCGACAGCACGATGTGGCCTTCGCGATCTTCCGT
>Ga0075434_100002225_pt1 | contig 16935 bp, 16 predicted proteins | sample RhiMethybrSRZTD3_FD_75298 | JGI IMG/M metagenome (GOLD analysis project Ga0075434, IMG submission 75298) | Populus rhizosphere microbial communities from Tennessee, USA - Rhizosphere MetaG P. TD hybrid SRZTD3 | ecosystem: Host-associated > Plants > Roots > Rhizosphere > Soil | place: USA... | reverse complement strand
TACGTCCCCACGCAGTCGCGTGGGATCACCATGAAATAACTACGATTGAAACCTTCACGCACGGTGGCTTCGACACCGCCGTCGGTAGTGCAACCGATCATGACAATCGTAGTTAAACCGAGATTGCTCATGATGGTTTCGAACTCGTTGCCTATAAACATCGTCGGCCGGCGTTTGTCGATCACCGTATCTTCGGGACCGGGTTTGAACGGCTCCATAATGTTCCAGCCGAGGCTGCCGTGGAGTCGGCGCGGCTTGAGCTTGCTAGGGTGATCGACCTTTTGATCTTTCATGCTGCGGCGGATCCAGACCGGCGCTTCGTCCTGCCATAGGAATGGCGTCTGGCGGGTATAGACGGTCTTGATCTTTGCTTTAGCGGCAGCCTCAATGAGCGGCGGAGCATTCCGAATCAAAGCGTCTTTGTTAAACGAACCTCCGGCTTGATCGTTTTGCATATCCCACACGAGCAGAACAGTCCGTGCGGGATCGACGATTTCTCTGAGTTCGTTTGGAATTTGCCTGCCTTCGAAGTCGAGCATGTTTTTTCTCCTGTCTTATTTTCCGCCACGCAACTCTTTTCTGGCCCGCTCCAGGAACGTGAAATCGACGACCTGAGCGGCGCTGATCGGTTGCGCGACATTAGAGCTCTCGCGCGTCAGATCGACGAAGTACTGGACCGCTTCCTGAGTGACAGCGGCGTCTTTGACAAAGCCGCGATTTAGATATCCGAGCATTTCCCCGGCGAGCTTTGCGTCACTGACACGCCATTGCTTCATCATGATTTCGCGCGCCGCGTCGCGATTGCCATCGTCCATAACGAAAAGCAGACCGCGTAACGTCGCGCGTACCATCCGGTAAACCTCTTCCGGCTGCTGCTGGATTCGCGCGACCGAACTGCCAAAGCCGTTTTGCGGAAAACTAACGACGTCGCCCAAAAAAATCAGCTCGTTGTAACCTTTGTGAAGCGCAAAAATGTTTTCCGGAACCGAAAGGAGCGCCGCGTCGACGACTCCCTGTTCGAGCACCGCCAGCCGCCCGGCCCCGGAGCCGCCCATTGGCAGCACTTGCACATCCTTGCCCGGTTCGAGGCCGAAGTGCTTGAGTGCCTGATAGGCAAGAATCGTTGCAGAGCCTCCCGGCGAGCTCCCCGCCACTTTCTTTCCTTTCAGATCGCGCGGCTCTTTGATGTCTTTGCGGCTCATAAACGATTGAAGCGGCTTTGCGACGGTGAAGATCAAAATTTTTGCTGGATAGTTGCGGGCTGCTGCGAGCGCGAGTCCGGTGAGTCCTGCGCTGTAGTCGATCTCGCCTTTGAAGAATGCGTTGTTGGCGGCGGCAAGCGACATCAGAATAATTTCGAGATCGATGTTTTCATCTTTATAAAACCCGCGGTGGTAAGCCGCGTAAATGGGTAAAAACCCCACGCTCGTTGCGGCGATACCTAAGCGAATCTTTTTTAGATTGGATTGGGTTCGCGCAGTCGACGGCGTCATCCAGATCATGCCGACGACTGTCAAGAAGCAAACCAATGTACGTGCATGACGCGTCGAGGCTGACATATGCCGCCAGGTTCCTGCTTGGTTAAAGCCTGTTTGATCCTTCTCTGCGGCGGGGTGACTCTGTTACGGAAAAAAAGGAAAGATGCTTCGCTGTGCTCAGCATCACACACCGATTCGGCATGCTCACAATAAGACTCGAAATCCGTGTGGCAATTCGGTCATTCTAAGAATCCTTGTGCCGAAACGTTTCATCGTGCGTGGTGGCCAAATTGGTAATGTTGTCGCAACAGATCCTTGCCGTAGTCGTTGCCATTGGGCGTACGGATAATAACGTGGATGTGATCTTTGTAGGGCTTGGTATGCTCCCGAAAGGCGATGCCGCGCTGGTGGTCGAATTCGATGATGATCACGGGACTTTGCACACGGTAATAAAAAGTGCTGTCGTCCGCCATTCCGCCCATCCAACAAAAATAGGTATCGCTTAAATGATCTTTCACTTCCTTTATTTTGGCATCGGCATGGCCGCTCCGCATGCGCCCGACGTGATAACCGATGAGGTCCAGCAAGAGATCGTGCTGCCGGCCGGATAATTCATCGTAACGAATCCCCGCGTAATCAAGCACCAGGTTGTCGCGAAACGCGGTGGTAAAGTCCTCTCCCGAAGTTTCCGCCGCGATCACCGCCTTGCCGCGCTGTCCTGCTGAGAGGTCGCGTGCCAACGCCAGTCCATACTGTTCGTCATCTTGGAAAATTCTCAAGCCATTATATTTGCCGGTTTTTGCCTGCACGGGCTCTGCACCGAGAAAGCTCGGAGTAACCACGACCTGATCGCCGAGGACGAAATAGTTGATGATGAGATGGTGGCCGTCCCATTGCCAGCCCCAGGGCTCAGTCGACGACGGTTTCCCCATGATGCTCAGCCAGTAGAGATCTTCGCCGTACTCACTCAGCCGGCCGGTCATCTCGAGCACCGTCTCGTTGAGGTGCATGACGTTCAGCGCTTCTTCGAAGCCGCTTTGGCTCAAACTCTCACGCAGCAGCGCAAACGCACAATCGCGCTGATGATCGTTCATCTCGAAAAGCGGCGTGCCATGACGCATCAGCGTCGGATGAATATTACTCCACCTCCGCCACTGATCGGTGTCGACAGGAAAAAGTGTTTTGTCGCGTTGCTCCGTCGTAAGTGACCCCAGAAACGCATCCACCCCTTCACGTATCGTCTGCGTTGAAACGCCGGTCTTCTGAATCCCAAACAACCCTGGAATAACTTGCCCGTTCGTGGTGATCCCCTTGAAAGGCTCCGCCGCCGCGGCGAGGGATTTCTCCAAATAGTTCGGTGATCCGCCCCTGGTATGGAGCGGACGTTGAGGACCGCGTTGGGCGCAAGTCTCAGAGAGGCTGTAAGTCCGTGGATCGCTCATCATTCTCGGTCTCCTGTCGGTTGCGCTGGCGGTTTTAAATGTTATTGGGGGAAATCGTTCTGCTCGTACTGCGTGAGTGCGCCTCGTTCCGGACAATAGGGAAGACAATCGCCGCACCCGGTACATTCATGCTCGATGACTTCGAACATATGGTGAATGTCCTGCATTTTCGGATGGACGGCGCGCTCCGGACAAACTTCGCGGCAGAGACCGCAAGCGATACAGAGATTCTCGACGATACGCACTTTCATGCTTCAGAGCTATTGCGATCCGCCTAGCGCGCGGCTCGGCTCCGGCGCCCAGGGTCGCAATAGGAAATCAAAAACCTCCTCGATCGGCTTTTGATCTTCAGGCGTGAGCGCATAGGCGTCGATCTGATATTTCCCTTCCATGAAATGCATGAGCTCTTCGGCTTTTTGGCTGTGCAGCTGATGTCGGACCAAATCGTCGTCAATAACGCTCAAGGTCGCGGCGATGCCGAGACATGCCATCGACTCGTTGTAGTAATGTTGCCCGGCACGCGCCAGCGGATGGATGTGCGGAAACATCGCGGTCATGCCGAAGTACGAAAGTTTGGGCTGGGTGTTGGCGCGCGCGTCGTCCATCAGCTCCTCCTCGCGTTTGATGAAGCCGCCGCGCAATAGCACGTCGGCGTGAAGCTGGCCGTGTTTGACTTCATCCCAGATTTGCCGCGCACGCATCCGCTGCAAGTCGATGTATTTCGGCTGCTCGTCGATCTCCACGGAAAGAATCTGCGTGGACATCTGCTTCAAAGACATGAACGGTCCTTCCGCAGCGTAGCCAGCGCGAGCCCGAACGGCTTTGTATTCGTCGCTGCCGGACTTTAAGTCTTTTTCGGCGAATTCGATCGCCTGCGTTACGAGCTTATCCCAGAGCGGTAGGCAACGCTCGGTTTGGCGCAAGCGAAACTTCACGCCCGGGCCGGTGAACCCTGTGGGATAAACCCACTTGTCTAGAAAATCACGAAGAATAGGTTGCATAGAAAAGCCGTCAGTTTAACCGTTCAAATGGTTCAAGGCGTTCCAATCGTAAGAAAGATTTCTCGCTTTGCTCGAAATGACAAGCCCGATGTTTTCGAACCGAGCCGACTGTCATCGCGGCCATCTTTGGGCTTCGGTCCAGACCTCCGGCGGCGGTGGGACCAGCGACCGGCCTGTGTCAGCTTCGACAATCGATCCTTCGGCCGGACAGTACATCAAACACACCGTACATTTCGGGTAAGTACAGCGGTCGTCAATTTCCAGCAAATGCTGGGACCTCGGCGAGACGACGACGGCATTGATGTTGATCTCGCGACAGACGACATAGCACATCCGGCATTCGGTGCATTTATCGTGGTCGATTTTCAGCCCGGGCATAAGCTAAGTTCGTTTAAATAGTTTGAGCCGTTCAAATGGTTCAAGCCCTTCGAATCTAGTCGATATCACCGGATACGGAGACTTCTCCGGCTTTTTCCTGGTCCAGTCCGAGGGTGAGGCGGGCGGTTTCTTCGATAAAGAAAAGATAATCCTTGCGCGTTTCGGCGCACAGTCGTTTGGCGAGCTCAGCATCGATTCGCTTTTGGATAAATTTCTCGACGTGAAATTTTCCCATGAGTACATGGCTCCGCGTCTCGGCGAGCTGGCTTTGAAAGATGGCGTGCACGGCTTCGTCGGGAAAAAACTTCGCGAATTTTTCTGCCCAGGTGAGCTCGATGACCTTGGGGCCTAAATTCAGTGCCGCGATGCGCACGTTTTGCGGATAGTTGGCGAGCGCGCGGAGGCAGAAAATGTAAGCACCGGCGCGTGTGGCCGTGCCGAATTGGCAATACGGATGCGCGAACAACTGCTTCTGCGTGCGAGCCCAACGGCGCCGTAGCATCTCGTCGCAAAACTGCATCTCATGCGTCGACTCGTCGTAGATCTGTTTGCCGAAGAGGTACGCGACTGAAGGCGGATATTCGTTTAAATTAATCCCCTGCGCCCAGCCGCCATAGACGTAGTACATCATGCGCTTGAGCGTCCACAGTCGTGCGAATAATTTGAAACATTGATCTTCAGTAAATCTGCCGGTGCGCGCGGCCTCGAGCACCGCGTCCATCGGTGTAACGGCGCCGTCTTGCTCACTCTGTTGGATGAGGTTTTCGGCGAGAGATTGGCTTGAGCTTGCGGCTGTTATCATGAATAGCGCGGCTAGGACGTTCGTTCGAATGTCATCCTGAGCCAGTTAGGCGAAGGATCTGATCTTCTGCCGGAAGGAGTGAGATCCTTCGCTAACGCCAGATTGTGTGAAACCTCATCTTCCGGCCAATTGTCATCTCGAACATAAGTGAGAGATCTTGCATTTTCAGCTACATAAAAAAAAGATTTCTCGGCGGAGTCTATCCTGAGCTTGGCCGAAGGGCCTGTAAATGACAAGTTTTCATACAGTCTGACGCTCAGGATGACACCTACAAAGTGAGGCTGCGGCAAAGCCGGTCATCGAAGTCATCCGCAACGCTGTTTCAACTTGCGGCCAGGAGTCGCTCGTGACCTTTCTTCGAGATCGGCGCCAGATTGGAAGTTATTAGCGTCCAAGTATCTCCATTGTCATCGCTGCAAAACAGCTCGCCGCCGGTGGTCCCGCCAAAGACCGAGCATTTGTCATTTGACTCTTCCAAGCAAAGCGCGCCGAACTCGTGCTTCAAGCTCGCGGGTAATCCGCCGCCAAGGCGCTGCCAATTCTTGCCAGCGTCTCTGCTGCGGTAAATTTTTCCATCGGCTCGCGCCGCCGGTCCGGCCTTGCGCCAGGTCTGCGGATTGTGTTCCGCGGCGGCAACGAACATCTCGTCAGGATTCTTGGGATTCCAGGTGAAGCCGTCGGGATAAACATCCGCAGCCCATTCCGGACACATCCAGCGCTCCCAAGCGCCACCACCGGTATAGGTTACGTACAGGCCGGCCCCCCCGGTGACATAAATCCTTTTGGGATCGCGCGGATCGATTAAACAGCGGTGCACATCGTAAAAGTGCTCGACAGGCCGATTCTTATCCTGCAGCAGACCGACAGTATTCAACTCGGTCCAGCTTTTTCCCTCATCGGTGCTTTTCAGGAACGCACCCTGTTCGATACATGCATAGATGGTTTTCTCGTCCTTAGGATCGAACGTGATGAACTTCGTGTGCGCGACGTGCGGTGGCGCAGGGAATGTCCATTGGGCGACGGTCGGCACAGAGCGGAGAGAGGGAAGCTCGCTCCAATGGTTCCCCAAGTCTTCGCTAACGAACAAGTGCGCCGGCTGCGTGCCCGCATACACGCGGACTTTGCTCGCGACGGTTTTCGACGCGAGACTATAAACATCATGGACCGGCATGCCGTTGTCGCGCCGCTCCCAAGTCTTGCCTCCATCACTGCTGGCGTGGATGGTGCCAAAGAACGCTCCGGCGAACATTGTGCCGCTCGTGCGCTCAAAGATAATCGAGCTGATATGCTGGCCACGGAGGGCGCGGTGCGCCTCGCGCCATTTGCCGTTTTCACGCTCGAACAGAACTACGCCGTCCTGCGTCGCCACCCAGAGCTCGCGCGAGCGTTCCGGCGCTGAATAAACGTTACTGCCGCCGTGTGAAAGTCCGACCGCCATAATTCACCTCCGGTTAAGGTCTTTGTGCCTAGTGCACGTTCCTTGCTCCACCATCACGAAATCGCGCAGTCTTAAGCGCGAACTCGCGGGTCGGCGGAATTAAATTCACCAAGCCGAACTTTATCAATCGAGGCTGCTGCCGGTCAACGGCTAAGCCCGGCCCTCGGCCGGCGCTAACGCGGACTTATTATAGCCGACCTTCTTTTCTAAGCTCCTGTTGCGCTTGCTTCAGGATCTTATCGTTAATTACGCGGTCCAAAGTAAAGTTTTTCTCCACTACACCGGCGCGAATATCTTCGTCCAGCATGATCTGAATGCCGTCATGTGCTACCGACAAATCAGCAGCGTAGCCCGGGCTGAAAAGATCATAGGCGCGATTGACGACATCGGGTTCGCCTTTCAATCCCGCCCCATAGCCAATTTTGATTGCTTCCTGTTTGTTGTGTTTGGCGAACTGCATGCCGAGAATCACCGCCTTGAGAAATCTCTTCGTGGTTTCGGGATATTTTTGCAGAACCTCGGCCCGAGTAACGAAGATACTTTGAGGAATTCGAAGCGCTTCGTTTAAATTCACAATCATCGGAAAACCCTTATCGAGCAATCTGATGGTATCCTCCGCCGAGAACGGCGCCGCGGCGATGACGCCCTTTTCCAGGGCAAGGGCACGCAATGCGGTGCCGCCGATCGCACGCAACGTCGCGTCTTTGTCAGGATCGAGGTTATTTCTTTTCAAGTAAATGCGGATAGCGAAGTCGGAGAAAGCGCCCGCCCCGGTGACGCCGATGATCTTGCCTCGCAGCTCTTCGACGGTGCGCGCGTCTTTACTGCCCAGCAAAGTGTAGTTCGTGTAGTTTGACATCGAGGAAATGATCTGTAGGTCAAGGCCGCGGGCATTGCTCCGGATCGCTGCCTGCGCACCACCGATGCTGGCGTAATCGACATTCCCCGAGACTAAAGCAGTAATCGCGATGGGCCCGCCGCGGACGAAGATCGGCTCGAGTGTCAGGCCTTGGTCTTTGAAAAAGCCTTTGCTCATGGCGACGCGGATCGGGAGCTGGTTATTCCATGAGAGGCTGACGAAAACGACGCGCAAATTTTTCTTTTCCTGCGCGCGAGCGTGAGGCGGAAAAACCAGCGATGTCAGCGCGATTATGAACAATAGCAGCGGCTTCAATTTAACGCGGATCATAGGGCTTAGTGCTCGATTTATATTCGACGGAAAAGCGAAATCGATCGGGACGAAAACGCTGCTCGACCGTATAGAGTCGAGCACAGGAGTGCAACAAAGTTGAAGTGATCGGTAAGCGGCGCATCGATGGTTCGTAGAAGTTTCCTAGCGTTTACTCTCCAGCTCTTCTTTGACTTCGCGCATCAATTTGAGATTCATCACTTTATCCGGGCTTACGTCTTCTTTGATCTTGAGCGGGAGCTTGACATCGAATTCCATCACGTTCTTGACTCCCTGCGCCGAAGGCAGCCCGGGAACTCCCTCCGGTAGCGCTTTGGCGAAACGGCGAATACCTTCAACGACGAGCGGCCGGCTGAAGTTGCCCATGGGGATTTTTTTCATAGCGACATCGGCCGCTTCTTCGGGTTTCTCTCGTATAAACATGAGCGCGCGCGCCATGGCTCTCAGCCACCGTTTGATCTCGTTCGGCCGTTCGGCAATGGTTTTGTCCGTTGCGACAAATCCTTGAAATGGATACGGAAACAAATCTCCGACAAATGCGAGTGTGCGCAACCCTTCTTTTTCGCCGAGAAGCGATTCGTCCGCGTTGACGACCGCAGCGCTGAACGCGCCCGATTTCAACGACAAAATTGTATTCGTGGTATTCCGCGAGGGCATTGCGATCCGAGTAATATCACGACCGGAAATGCCTTCGCGCTCAACCAGCATGGTGATTAAAGTGTCTTGCGTGTCGCCGATTGTGCCCACGGCAATTTTCTTGCCCTTAAGATCGGAAATTTTCTGGATGTCGGAGGCGGCAAGTAAATACCACGTCACTTTCTCAGTCTGGAACATCACCGCTTTGATGGGCGCGCCCCGGAGCGCTGCGCGCATGCCGCTGCCCCCCGCTCCGCTGTAATCCACATTACCACTCACCAGAGCAGCGATCGCGGTGCTACCCGGAATGACAATCGTTTGATTTTCGAGACCTTGATCCCGAAAGAATCCCTTAGCTTCGGCCACGGGGATGCTCAGGTAATTGAGCGTTGCGCGCGGAACAACCGTTCTTACTTGTTCGGCGCCGCCCGCTGCTGCTAGATAGTGCGAGGCGAGCACGAAACATATGAAAAACGATTTCGCCGGTATGAGTTTTAATATCGGGCCATGTGCCGGCATTCGGGCTGTCCTATCCCGCGATAAGGATATAAAGGCAAGAGAACACTCCGTCAAGGACAGCGACTCCTCGAGCCTGTATAATATCACCTGAAGGATTTATCGGTTTTCAAAATTGGCAACAGCAGGAGGGAAGATGTCGCTTGGTCGAGTCTTGGTGGAGGAATTTCAAGCCGAAGTGCTCAAATGGCTGCGCGAGCGGGTTGATTTGGTCGTGGTCAATCCCTGGGTCGAGCCGCAGCGCTGGGAATTGGAAGTGGTCCGCGTTGACGCCGTGATCAGCCGCAAGGGGAGAATCACGCGGGAGCAAATGCAGAGAGGCGGCGGCCGACTAAAAATTATCGCCCGCACTGGCGTCGGCGTAGATCCATCGAGAGTGGATCTGGAAGCCGCCAAGGAATTTAAGATTTGGGTCACCAATCAGCCCGGCAGCAACGCCGTTTCGGTGGCGGAACTGGTGTTTGGCCAGATGATTGCGCTCGTGCGCCATACGCATGCGGCCGATCGGGCCGTCAAAGAAAATCGTTGGAGCGATTACCTAAAATTCATCGGCACCGAATTGGCGGGTAAAACCCTCGGTATCGTCGGCATGGGCAACATTGGCATGCGGGTCGCCCTGCGCGCTCGCGCCTTCGAAATGGATTTGCTCGTGAATGATCCCTACATTCCCGAATCGCATGTGACCGCGATTGGCGGCCGCTGGATCGACCTGGAAGAATTGCTCGCCGAATCCAATTTCGTCACGATTCACTGTCCGCTCAATCGCGAAACCCGCGGCATGATTGGCGCCAAAGAACTGGCTCTCATGAAAGATTCGGCCTATCTCATCAATGCGGCCCGGGGCGGGATCGTTGACGAGAGCGCGCTCTGTGTAACGTTACAAGAGAAGAAAATCGCGGGGGCGGCCCTCGATGTCATCGCGGAGGAGCCGCCGATCAAAAATCATCTGCTTATGAAGCTCGACAACGTTTTGTGGACACCGCATTTGGGCGCCGTAACTTTTGAAGCAGCGGAGCGGGGCGAGTGGGGCGCGGCTCAGGAAGTGATACGGGTGCTCGAGAGCAAGCGGCCGAAAAATCCAGTAGTGGATGCGGACGAGGCTCGGTTGCTGTTGCCGGCCTAGGCCTCGTTTAAGGTTCAAAGTTCAAGGTTCTGGGTTCGAAGAACGCGCTGAGAATAGATTGAGTATTTATTTCAGTGTCGCTTTGCCGACATCAACCGTTCCGTTGCCGCGCAAGCGAACCACATTGACGGTGCCGGTGTATTCCGGAGATCCCGAATAATGGGCGGCAATCTGTCCGTCACCGACAGAGGTCGACTGGTTCCAATGTCCAAGCGCCACGTAATCCGACCCGGTTGCAACCAGTTCTTCACGATGAATCAGCCAGGAGCCGATCAGCCGATTGGGATCTCGCGCTTCGTCAACATAATGGCCGTGAGCGGCGGCAAGCTGCCAGCGCGTAGTACGGGGCCGCGGGTTGGCTAAGGGCGACATGTCCGAATAATCGAGATGAGCATGTCCCCAGATCTCTAACTCCAGCTCGTCGAATAGTGCGGCTTTTTCGACATTCAATCCGAGAATCGTCACATTAGGAATCACACCCAAACCGCCGCGACGGTAAACCGAATCGGGGGTTAACGGGTCATGATTTCCCGGAAGAATGACCACCGGCCGGCCATAATCTCGGAGAATACCTGCGGCCCGTTCGAGAAGTTCCAGAGGCTGGCGGTGATTGTCGAAGGAATCGCCCGCAAGCACTACGACATCGGCTTTCACTTCGCTGGCCGCCGATAAGACTCTCGGGAGTGCTGCAAGACGATCTTTGTCGCTAAAGCTATCGTCCGTGCCGAGATGGAGATCGGAGCTATGAACGATGGTAACTTCGGGATGCAAAGGCATGAAGAATTTCCCAACGATAACCTATGAACCCTAGCAAAAGCGCTCAGAAAAGAAAAGGCGAGCAAAAAAAGACCCGAATCGCTGCGCGACCGGGTCTTTGATCACGTGGAGGAGGTTTTGAATAGATGCGAAATTACTTGGTCTTGCTCTTGCTGTCGCTGGTTGCCTTACTGTCGGACTTGGTTTTTGCGGATTCCTTGCCTTCTATACTTGTTGCGATCATCTTGTATTTGATCATTACCCGGTCGCCCTTTTTCACTTCACCGCTGGTTTTTGTGTCCTTATCGCGGGCGATCTCCCAGTTTTCATTACCTTTCTTCACGACAATAGCGTCGTCTTTGACGTCTACCACGGGCCCGGTAACTTGGTAATCTTTCGCTAGAGCGAAAGACGCGCTCAAAAAGAGCGCGGTTAAAATAATCCCTAGTTGACGCTTCATCATAACCCCCTCGGTTAATGGAAGTTTCTTTCGGAGAAGATAAGCCTCCACGTGAAGTCTTCATTTAGACGGAGCTTGCAACGGAGAAATTCATGATGGACGTGGGATTTGAGCGGGCGGAGAGTGAAACCGAGCCTCTGGCGCAGTATAGATAGAAAAACTGGCGCAAGTAAAACGGGGAGGGCCGTTTCACTCGCGCCAGTCTGGACGAGGACTTACATCTTGCTTTCGGAATTCTCTTTGGCTTTTTCGCTCTTGGTGGATTCGCCCTTTTCGCTCTTTGACTTTGCGCCTTTGGTCTTCTCAGCTTTTTCACCTGTCGACTTCTCGGCCTTAGTCCCCTTTGTCTTTTCGCCTTTTTCCGCGGTCTCTGACTTTGCTTTCTCGTCCTTCATGGCGTCTGCAGCGAAAGCTGCCGACGAGAGAAACATAGAAGCAATCAACACGCCTAGAAAACGTTTCATCAGTAATCCCCCTTGTGGATTGTTGTTCAGTTGCTGATTCAAACGAAAACTATGATGTCGCCCTCCACTCGACAAACTACCGTTTTCGTTCTGGTCACTTGGACGAGTAATACCGAGTTTTCATTCAGGCCGGCCCTGCGTTATAAAAAGGCGATTGATTTTTTCGCCGGAAATCGCTAGCCAAATCAGGTAAGTAGCCGAAACTAAAAGGGAGTAGCACCATGTCAGAAGGTCTATCCATCGCCAAAGGAAATGCTTTGCAGGTATTGCTTCCCGGCATGGCGAACCGTCATGGGCTTATTGCGGGAGCCACGGGAACCGGGAAAACCGTCACATTGAGAGTTCTTGCCGAACATTTCAGCCACATCGGCGTCCCCGTATTCATGGCCGACGTCAAGGGAGACCTTTCGGGGATTGCCAAGCCTGGCCAGGATAATATGAAGATCAAAGAACGCTTGAAACAATTGGAAATCGAGAAGTTTCAATTCTCCGGTTTCCCGACCGTCTTTTGGGACGTTTACGGCCAGCAGGGCCATCCGGTGCGGACGACCGTTTCTGAAATGGGACCGCTGCTGTTGTCGCGCTTGCTCAATTTGAACGAGATCCAGAGCGGAGTGTTACAGCTGGTGTTCAAAATTGCCGACGACAATGGCTTTCTGTTGCTCGATGTAAAAGATTTCCGCGCCATGCTGCAGCACGTCGGCGATAATGCGGCGACATTCAAAACGCAGTACGGAAATATATCCGCTGCCAGTATCGGCGCGATTCAGCGCGGTCTGTTGGCTCTTGATGAGCAAGGCGGCGAACAGTTTTTCGGCGAGCCGGCGCTCGATCTCGATGATCTGTTGCAAACCGATTCCAAAGGCCAGGGCACGATCAATATCCTGGTCGCGGATAAACTGATCAATGCACCGAAAATCTATGCCACTTTTTTGCTGTGGCTGCTTTCGGAGTTATTCGAGCGCCTGCCGGAAGTGGGTGATCCGGAAAAACCAAAACTGGTGTTTTTCTTCGATGAGGCGCATCTGCTTTTCGATGACGCGCCCCGCGTCTTGTTGGAAAAAATCCAGCAGGTGATTCGGCTCGTCCGTTCCAAAGGCGTCGGCGTTTATTTCGTTACTCAGAACCCATTGGACGTGCCGGACGTAGTGCTCGGTCAGCTCGGCAATCGAGTGCAGCACGCACTCCGCGCTTTTACACCGCGCGATCAAAAGGCGGTCAAGGCGGCCGCCCAAACCTTTCGCTCAAACAAAAAAATCGACGTCGAGAAAGATATCACGGAGCTCGGCACGGGTGAGGCCTTGGTTTCCTTTCTGGATGAGAAGGGTCAACCGAATCCTGTGGACCGGGCATTGATATTTCCGCCCCAGAGCCAACTGCCGCCACTTACGAGCGCGGAGCGGGAGCAGGTGATCAAACAGTCTCTTCTTTACGGTCATTACGAGAAAGTCGTCGACCGCGATTCGGCCTATGAAATGCTCAAAGGCCGCGCCGCGCAAACAGGAGCGGAACAGACTGGTTCACAGAGCGGCGCTGGTTGGCAGAAAGAAGCCGGAGATCTACTGGAAGCTGCAGGCAAAAGCGCGGTCCGCGCCATGGGCACCCAAGTCGGTCGAGAAATTATTCGCGGCGTGCTTGGCACCATCTTCGGCAGCACCAGCACGAGGAAGAGGCGATAAACGTCTATGGTCGTTCTGCCGGGATCGCCTCGTAGATCATCTCGCCGCGGATGGCATACACCGGCGTGATCGCGTGATGCGCGGGGATTGTGCCCTTTTGCGAATCGACGGCTTTCCAGTCACGCTCCTCGAGCTTCAAAACTGAAAGCTCCGCCGGATGGCCAGGCTTGAAGGTGCCGAGCTCGCCTGTGCGGCCCAGAAGCTTCGCCGCGTTCGTTGTCGCCATTTCGATCACCTGATTCAAAGAAAACCCTAGGGCCATCAATTTGGCCATGGTAGTGGGCAGGTCGTACACCGGGCCGGCGCGGTTGCCGCGATGGCCGTCGGTGGAGACTCCATCAGGATGCAGACCTTGATCGAGCACTTTGCGCGCCACATCGAAGTTCAGGTTGTGAAGCCCATGGCCGACATCCATGAGCACGCCGGATTCTTTGGCATCACGCACCTGCGGCCAGAGCTTGCCGTTGCCGTCGAGCAACCCGCCCGGATGAACCGTGAACATGTGCGTGACAATATCACCGGCGCGCAAATATTTTAGAACGTCGCCGACGTGCACCGGCGCGGCGCCTTTACTCCAGCTCTCGCCGATATGGACCAACAAGGGCAATTTGAGCGCATCGCCGAGCTTGCGCGCGCGCTCCAACGGTTTTAATCCCTGCGTGCCCAGCGCTCCTCCCGTGGCCATGATTTTGATACCGACTATGATGTCACGATTCGCTTCGACGGCTTGCTCGATTTTCGCTTCATCGATCAAGCGCGGATCGGCCAGAATGCTATAGCCGGGACCGCTAACGCCGCCCAGGGTCGAAAGATTGATGTAGTTGAGCACACGGGTCTTGGCGTTATTGGTGACGTAATTGCGAAATACGTTGAGCAGCGTGTGACCGGCGCTGCCGGCATCGACGACCGTAGTCACACCCGAGCCCACTCCGAAGATGTCCGGATCGACGCCGAACGCGCCAAGGCCTTTCATGAGATGGAGATGAACATCGATCAATCCGGGCGTCACGATATGGTCTTTCACGTCGATCATCGTCGCGCCGTCGGTAGCGAGATCAAGGCCGATGGCCTCGAGCTTCCCATCACGGACGCGGATGTCGAGTATGCCATTCCGGCCAGCAGCGGGGTCGATAACTCGGCCACCTTTAAGAACGAAGTTAGAGAGTTGCCGACTCATCGGCTGTATCCCCGGCTTAGTTTTCCCGCCATTTTTTTAAGAAGTGATTCGGTTCCGAAGACCGTCATTCCCGCATGTATTTGGCGGGAATCCAGGGGCGCGGGTCCGCGGGTTTCGACTCATGTCGTGTAGTAGGCATTTTCCTTGATGTAACCTTCGGTCAGATCGCAGCCCCAGACGCGCGCCGCAGCTCTTCCCACTCCCAATTCCACTATGATCGTCACTTCGGATTGACGGAGGTATTTTCTTAATCCTTCTAGGTCGCATGGGACGGGTGAGCCTTTTTTAAACACGTCGGTTGCGCCGAAACGAATCGTGACTTTCCCGGGTTCGATGCTCGAATCGAACGATTTGCCTACCGCTGCAATGACCCGGCCCCAGTTGGGATCGCAACCATAAACCGCGGTTTTTACCAAGGGAGAATTGACCACACACTTGGCGACACGTTTCGCCTGTGCTTCACTTTTTGCGCGGCTAACATCGACTGTAATCAGTTTCGTCGCGCCTTCGCCGCCGCGCGCGATCTGTTTTGTCAGATGTTCACAGACGTCGAGCAGAGCTTTTTCGAATGGCCCGAGTTTTACAGCTCCAGCGAGACCGTTGGCCATGAGCACGACGGTATCGCTCGTGCTCGTGTCGGTATCGATGCTGACGCAGTTGAACGTGTGATCGACAACGCGCTGCAGCATCGGTCGAAGCGCGGCTTTGGGCAGCTCGGCATCGGTCATCAAATAAACGAGCATCGTCGCCATATTCGGCTCGATCATTCCTGCGCCTTTGGCGATTCCCGCAATGACCGCTTGGCCGACCCGACGTGAATAGTACTTCGGCGCTGTATCCGTGGTCATGATCGCTTCGGCGGCGAGTTTCAGGTTGTCAGGCTTGAGCTCGGCGCGAATGCCTTTTAGGCCGGCGCGAATTTTTTCCATGGGTAATGGCCGGCCGATCACGCCCGTAGAAAAGGGCAGCACTTCATAGGGATCAATGCCCAATTCCTCTCCGACTATCCGGCAGGTCTCGATGGCATTCTCGATGCCTTGTTTGCCCATGGCGACATTGGCGTTTTTGCTATTGACGACTAGTGCCTGGACGATGCCTTTGGCGATGTGCTTTCGGCCGACGATCACCGGCGCGCCGGGAAAGCGACTACGCGTGAACACCGCTGCCGCGCGAGCGCGCACGGTGGAATAGACAACGGCAAAATCGAGGGTCGAATCCTTGATCCCGATATTTTTTGCCAGCGAGAGAAAACCTTGGGGATGGGTAAATTCGTCGTCGACTGCCTGCATTGTGTGCTCGCGACTCCTGAAAAGTTTTTAGCTTGCAGCCGAGGTTAGCACGACAAAAGCATAAAACGGAATAGAACCGTATTGGATGTAGCGCGCGCTTAGCAACGGCGGCCTTTGCTGACGAAATACAGGCGCTCTGACTGATCCGAGGGCTTGAACCCGAACGGATCGAGCGCTTTGACCTGGTTGAAAGAACGTCGCAGCGATTCCAGAATCTGCCGCTTCGGAAGCGCAATTTCTCGGATTCTCTCATGGAGCAATTTGTACCGCTGGCGGGTGTTATGCTCGAAGACTTTAACGTCCCATTCGAACACTCCACTTCGCTGCGCGCTGACTTTGATGATTGCCAGATCCCGACCAAACCATTTCTCCCAGGCCGGCGCTTCGGCCAAACGCTGCAGCTTGCCGGAGGTGTTGACGTCAAAAATAAATACTCCGGTATCGGTCAGATGTTCGGCAACACGATGAAAGACTCTCCGCCAAGCGGCGGGACGCAGCAGATGGTTGATCGAATCGAACACACAAACGATCGCGTCAAAACGCTGGGCGATACGAAAGCGAGTCATGTCCTGGCGGATAAAGCGCACATGCGGAAGCTTTTTCCGAGCGATCGCCAGCATCGCGCCGGATCGGTCGAGTCCGGTAACCGCGTAAGATTCCGAGAGCCGACCTAAGATGCTCCCTGTCCCGCAGGCGATCTCTAGAACCGTCTTGGCTTTCGGATGATGGCGCACGATGAGGTCGGTCACGAATCTCGCCGCGTCCGAGCGATCACCCATGATCAAGTCGTAAAAACGACTGAACTTATCGTAGGTCATCCGGTCACGGATGGTCGCGCGCGGGTTCCGGAAACCAGGCCATTGCCAGATCGTCAATGAAATTTCCGTCCGGTAAACATATGCGCTTTTGAAATCGGCCTTCTTCGATAAATCCTAATTTGGAGTATAAATGAACGGCGCGTTCGTTGGTCGCCCGCACCAGAAGTTCTATCTTGCGTACCTTGCGTGAGCACTTCGCCCATTCTATTAACTCGGCCATAAGCGCGGTGCCCACGCCGTGTCCGGTAAATTCCGGATGAACCACAATGGTGAGCCTGAAAACGTGAGA
>Ga0075434_100002223_pt1 | contig 16938 bp, 15 predicted proteins | sample RhiMethybrSRZTD3_FD_75298 | JGI IMG/M metagenome (GOLD analysis project Ga0075434, IMG submission 75298) | Populus rhizosphere microbial communities from Tennessee, USA - Rhizosphere MetaG P. TD hybrid SRZTD3 | ecosystem: Host-associated > Plants > Roots > Rhizosphere > Soil | place: USA... | reverse complement strand
CGCCCGGGCTTCGCGGTGGACGAGACGATCGCCGACGCGGCCTTGGGCGAGATGACGCGAATTCTCGCCCCGGAGGGCACGCTGCTGCTCACGGTCCCCTACGGACGCCACGAGAATCACGGCTGGTTTCGGAATTTCGACGAGCGTTCGCTCGGCCGGGTCGTCGAGCGCCTTCGCCCCGTGGCGTCGGTGCGCGTGCTCACCTTCGCGCACGACGCGGCCGAGGGTTGGCGCGCCGCCGAGCCGGAACGGCTCCGGGACGTCGGGTATCACGACCAGAAAAACGCGGGCGCTTCCGCGCTCGCGGCGCTCGTGGCCCGGAAGAACCGATGAGCGGCCTCATCCCTCGCGGCGCGGTCGCGATCGCCGCGCTCCTTCTCGCGGCGGTGTTCTGCGGGCGACCCGTGGCCGCCGCGTCGCCGAGCGCCCCGCCGGCTAAGGTCGCCTCGGAGAGCGGGTACCGAAGGCCGTCCCGCGCGATCCAGGAAGTCCTCGACGCTCCGCTCTTTCCGTCGGCGTGGATCAGCCCGGCGCGAAACGCGATGCTGCTCGGGGATCGCCCGGGTTATCCGCCGCTCTCCGACCTCGCCGCGCCCATGCTGCGGCTGGCGGGGCTCCGCATCGACCCGGCCACGAACGGCCCGCATCGCGCGCCGTATTGGACCGGCCTCAAGCTGATGCGGCTTCCGGGAGGCGAGGAAACGACGGTCGCCTTGCCGGCCGGCACGCGCGTGGGCGCGCCGCAGTGGAGCGCGGACGGACGCCGCTTCGCATTCACGGTCGGCGCCGCCGGAGGCGCCGAGCTCTGGATCGGCGACGCGGCGACGGCGCGCGTTCGGCGGCTGGAGGGAGTGCGATTGAACACGATCCTCCCGCCGGGATTCTCCTGGCTTCCGGACCAGCGTTCGCTCCTGATCAAGCGGATCCCGCCCCGCCGCGGCGAGGCGCCGCCGGCGCCGCGAGTCCCCGAAGCGCCCAACGTCGAGGAGGCGTCGGGGAAGAGCGGCATCGGGAGCACGTACGAAAATCGCGACGTCCTGAAGACCGCGTCGGACGAGCGGCTGTTCGACTATTACTTGCGAGCGCAAATCGCCGTCGTCGACGCCGAGACCGGCTCGGTCAACCCGGTCGGCGTTTCGGACGTCTACGCTTCGATCGTCCCGTCGCCGAACGGCGAGTACTACTTGGTCGAGAGGATCCGCCACCCCTACTCGCACTTCCACCCCTACTGGAGATTTCCGAGGAAAGTCGAGATATGGCAACCAGCTACGGGGGTGATTCTTCCATTCACGGACCTGACTCTCGCGGATCAGGTTCCCATCGAAGGGGTCCCGACCGGGCCCCGGTTTTACCACTGGCGACCCACGGCGCCGGCCACGCTCGTGTGGGCCGAAGCCCTCGACGGCGGCGATCCGATGGCCAAGGTCCCGCATCGCGATCGGCTCCTGATGCAGAGCGCGCCGTTCGCCACGACGCCACGCGAGGTGGCGCGCTTCCAGGAACGCTTCGAGGGGATCGCGTGGAGCGACTCGAGCGGCATCGTCTTCGCCGACGAATACGAGCGGGAACGGCGTTGGACGCGCACGTTCGAGATCGACGTGGACGCACCGGCAACGCCGCCGCGCATCCTCTGGGACCTGAGCGACAAGGATCGGTATCACGATCCGGGTTCGCCGCTCTACCAGGTCCTCCCGAACGGGTTCAACGTGATGCACCGATCCGGGTCGTGGTTCTACCTCTCCGGCGCGGGCGCCTCGCCCGACGGAGACCGCCCGTTCCTAGACCGGTACGACCTGGCCACGGGCCGGACCGAGCGGCTGTTCCGATCCGGGCGGACGGACTACGAGTCGTTCCAGTCGTGGATCGACCCGACCCGGGGAACGTTTCTGACGAAGTGGGAGACGCCTCGGGATCCGGCGAACTTCGAGGTCCGCACGCTCGGTTCGAGAGCGAGCGGTCGCGTCGCCGCGGGCGAGCCCGAGTTCACGTCGGCGCGGCGCGCGGTGACCCGGTTCACCGATCCGTCGCCGCGGCTTCGCGGCGTCACGAAGCGGCTCGTAAAGTACGAGCGCGCCGACGGGGTGCCGCTCAGCTTCACGCTCTACCTGCCCCCGGGCTACCGCCAGGGGACCCGGCTCCCGACGGTCGTCTGGGCGTATCCGCTCGAGTACTCCGACGCGGAGACGGCGGGACAGGTGGCGGGCTCGGACCGCCGGTTCCTCACGATCGGGGGCGCGTCGCAGCTCTTCTTCCTGCTCGACGGCTACGCGGTCCTCGACAACGTGGCCATGCCGGTGGTCGGCCACCCGGACAGCGTCTACAACACGTTCGTCGGGCAGATCACGGCGAACGCGAAGGCCGCGATCGACAAGGCGGTGTCCCTCGGCGTCACCGATCGGGACCGAGTCGGCGTCCTGGGCCATAGCCACGGAGCGCTGATGACCGCGAATCTCCTGGCGCACACCGACCTCTTCCGCGCCGGCATCGCGCGGAGCGGCGCGTACAACCACACGCTGCGCCCGTTCGGATTCCAGACCGAGCGCCGCACGCTGTGGGAGGCGCCGCAGGTGTACGTGGGACTGTCGCCGCTCATGTTCGCGGACAAGATCCGGGAGCCGCTTCTCCTGATCCACGGCGAGCTCGACGCGAACCCGGGGACGGTGCCGCTCCAGTCGGACCTGCTCTATCGGGCGATCGTGGGCACGGGAGGCACGGCGCGGCTGGTGATGCTCCCTCTCGAATCGCACGGCTACGAGGCGCGCGAGTCGGTGGAGCACACCCTCTGGGAAATGACGGAGTGGTTCGACCGCTACGTGAAGCCGCCGCCGCAACGCGCGAAGACGCCGGGGCGCCCCGTCCCCTAGGTCGCGGAGTCGCTCTTGACGCGCACGAAAGTTGCCTTGCTCCAGGCGGCGCGCTCGCCGGTCTCGACGTCCACCGCCTCCGCCTCGGTCTCCACGGTGCGGGATCGCTCCCGCCCGACCCATGCCGTAAAGCGGTAGTCGCGTCCCCATCGCACCGGGAGCAGGAGCTTCGTCTCCATGGAGGCCGTCACGCCCGGCATCCCCCGTTCGAAGATCACGCGCGCCATCACCTCGTCGAGCACGGTCGCGACTAGGCCGCCGTGGATCAGGTCCTTGAACCCGACGTGCTCGCGGCGGGGCCGCCACACGGTGCTCAAGCGGCCCTCGGGGCCCATCGTGAACGTGAGTTTCAAACCGATCGGGTTTCGCTCCCCGCAACAGAAGCACATCCGATCGTCTTCGAGAGGCTCATCCGCCATCGCTGGGCACGCTCCTACTTCCGGGTCCGCCGCGGCGGCGCGTGGCCGGTTCCGTGCCCGGTCCCCGGGCCGCTCCCGTGTCCGTTCGCGCCGCCCGCGCCGCCGTTGCCCGACGCCCTGGCGGCCTTCCGCGATCGGGGCGCGGGATACCCCTCGCGGTCCCAGCGAACGACGAGGTCCTCGAGCAATTCTCCGACGTGCTCCACGACGCGCTCCCAGAACTCGCGCGCCTTCTTCGGACTCAAGACCGGATCGCTCCGCTTGCCCGCGTAGTAGATCAAGGAGCCGGGCGTGGGGTACGCGGTCAAGGACGGCCGGTGCTCGAACGCCAGGGACGGATCCCAGAGGTCCGCGAAGACCTGCTCCGGCGCGATCGCGAGCATGGCCGCCGTCTCGTCCGCGCCGGCGTGGCCGCCCGGCACGCCGAGCGTCGCCTCGGCGATCGCCTGGCACTCGCGCCACCAGTCGAAGACCGCGACGTACGCGCCGGTCTGCTCGTGCACCCGCCGTGCGGCGTCGGAGAGCGCCGCCGTGTTCCCGCCGTGGCCGTTCAGCGCGATCACGTTCCGGAACCCCTGGTGCGTGAGCGTCGTGAAGACGGCTGCCGCGTACTCGGTGAACGGGGCGGTCGGGATGTGCGTCCCTCCCGCGAGCGCGCCCAGGGACGCCGTCACGCCGTAGGGAATCGCGGGAGCGACCAACGCGTTCACGCGCGCGGCCACGGCCTCGCCCAGCCGCGACGGAATTTCGTTGTCGGTGCCGAGGCTCAGGATGCCGTGCGCCTCGAGGGTGCCGACGGGGACCAGCACGGTGTCGATCTCGCCGGGCACCCACTCGCCCATCTCCATCCAATTCAGGCGCGCCAGGCGCCGTTCCGTCGGCTTCGATCGGGTCTTTCGGGGACTCATGCGTTGCTCCTCTCGCGTTCCAGGGCGTCTCTCCTCGTATCGGGGCCGCCATTGTACACCGGCCCCGGTTCCGATAGGATTCCGACACGTTTCGGACGCAGTCTCCCTGGATTGGAGCTCCCAACCTGACCCGACGCCCCCCCATCGAAGAATTGCGCCGTCGCCGCGAAGCCGTCCGCAAGGGCGGAGGCGAGGAGCGCGTTCAAAAGCTCCACGCCGAGGGGCGCCTGACGGCGCGCGAGCGCGTGGAGTTGCTCCTCGATCCCGGCTCGTTCCAGGAGACCGGCGTCTTCGTCGAGCATCGGACCACCGACTTCGGCATGGCGGACCGCCGGATTCCGGGCGACGGCGTCGTCTCGGGCTACGGCACCGTGTCGGGCCGTCTCGTCTTCGTGTTCGCGCAGGACTTCACCGTCTTCGGCGGGACCCTCTCCGAGGAGAACGCCAAGAAGATCTGCAACGTCATGGACCAGGCGCTGGAGAACGGCGCGCCCATCATCGGCTTGAACGACTCCGGCGGGGCGCGGATCCAGGAAGGCGTGCAGTCCCTGGGCGGCTACGCCGAGATCTTCCTGCGCAACACGATCGCGTCGGGCGTGGTGCCGCAAATCAGCGCGGTCCTCGGGCCCTGCGCGGGCGGCGCGGTCTACTCCCCCGCCATCACCGACTTCGTCTTCATGGTCAAGGGAACGAGCCACATGTTCGTGACCGGACCGAACGTGATCAAGACGGTCACGAACGAGGACGTATCGTTCGAGGACCTGGGCGGCGCGATGAGCCACAATTCGAAGAGCGGCGTGGCGCATTTCGCCGTGGAGGACGACGAGGCGTGCCTCGCGGCGATCCGCCGGCTCCTCTCCTACCTCCCCCAGAACAACGTCGACGACCCGCCGCGGCGGGATACGAACGACCCGCCCGACCGGATGGACGCTCGGCTCGAGTCGATCGTGCCCCGGGAACCGAACAAGCCGTACGACATGAAGGAAGTGATCCGACTGGTGGTGGACGACGGCGACCTCTTCGAGGTGCACGAGCACTTCGCGCCGAACATCGTCGTCGGGTTCGCGCACTTGGACGGGCGGCCGGTCGGCGTCGTGGGCAACCAGCCCGCGATGCTCGCGGGGGTCCTCGACATCAAGTCCTCGACCAAGGCCGCGCGCTTCGTCCGCTTCTGCGACGCCTTCAACATCCCGCTCGTGACGTTCGAGGACGTGCCGGGCTTCCTGCCGGGCACCGAGCAGGAGTGGGGCGGGATCATCCGTCACGGCGCCAAGCTCCTCTACGCCTACTGCGAGGCCACCGTGCCCAAGCTGACCGTGGTCGTGCGCAAGGCCTACGGCGGCGCCTACGACGTCATGTCGTCGAAGCACATCCGCGGGGACTACAACGTGGCGTGGCCCCAGGCCGAGCTGGCGGTCATGGGCGCCGAGGGCGCGGTGAACATCGTCTATCGGAAGGAAATCGAGTCGGCCAAGGATCCCGCGGCCGAGCGGGCGCGCCTGATCGAGGAGTACAACGAGAAGTTCGCGAACCCCTACGTGGCCGCGGCGCTCGGCTACCTGGACGACGTGATCGAGCCCAAAGAGACCCGGCCGCGCCTGATCCGGGCGCTCCGCATGCTCTCGAACAAGCGCCAGTCGCTCCCGCCCAAGAAGCACGGCAACATCCCGCTCTGACGCCGCACGAGGGCTCGGCACCGATGTCGTCCGCTCGCGAAATCCGGAAGGTGCTGGTCGCGAACCGAGGAGAGATCGCCGTCCGGATCTGCCGCACGCTCCGCGAAATGGGCATCGCGTCGGTCGCGGTCTTCTCGGAGGCGGATCGGGACGCTCCCCACGTGTTCGCCGCGGACGAGGCGGTCGCGATCGGCCCGGCGGCGGCATCCCAGTCCTACCTCCGCGCCGATCGCGTGATCGAGACCGCCCGGCAGACGCGCGCCGACGCGATCCACCCGGGATACGGGTTCCTCGCCGAGTCGGCCGACTTCGCGGCCGCCGTCACGAAGGCGGGCCTGATCTGGATCGGACCGACTCCCGAAGCGACGCGGGCCATGGGCGACAAGGTGCGGGCCCGCGCGCTCGCGATCCAGGCAGGCGTGCCCGTGCTCCAGGGCACCGAGGGTCCCGTGAGCGATCTGGACGAGCTCCGGCGCGCCTCCGACGCGATCGGCTATCCCGTGGTGCTGAAGGCCGCGGCCGGCGGCGGCGGCAAGGGGATGCGCCGCGTCAACAAGCCGGAGGAATTCGCGCAGGCGGTGCGGCTGACGCAGGGCGAGGCGAAGAGCGCCTTCGGGGACGATCGCCTCTACCTCGAGCGCTGGCTCGAGAAGCCGCGGCACATCGAGGTGCAGATCCTGGCCGACCAGCACGGAACGATCCTGGCCCTGGGCGAGCGCGACTGCTCGATCCAGCGCCGCCATCAGAAGCTGGTCGAGGAGTCCCCCTCCCCCGCGCTCGACGACGCGCGGCGCGCGGAACTCTGGGCGCTCGCGGTTCGGATCTCGCGCGCGGGAGGCTACTCGAACGCCGGGACCGCCGAGTTCTTGATGGATCGCGAGGGACGCTTCTATTTCCTGGAGATGAACGCGCGGCTCCAGGTGGAGCACCCGGTCACCGAAATGGTGCTCGGGATGGACCTGGTGCGGGAGCAGATCCGGGTCGCGCGCGGGGAGAAGCTGTCGCTGGCTCAGGATCACGTGCGTCCCACGGGATCCGCGATCGAGTTCCGGATCTACGCGGAGGATCCGGACGGCGGCTTTCTGCCGCAAGCGGGCGTCATCCGGCGCCTGGAGCTCCCGGCGGGTCCCGGCGTTCGCGCCGACTTCGGCGTCCGATCCGGCGACGCCGTGCCGGTGCACTACGACCCCATGGTCGGGAAGATCATCGTGTGGGCGCCGACCCGGGCCGAGGCCGTGTCGCGTGCGCGGCGCGCCCTCGACGAGTGCACGGTGGACGGCATCCACACCACGCTTCCCTTCCACCGATGGCTCCTGACGCAGACGCCGTTCGTCTCGGGCGCCTACGACACCGCGTACCTCGCGCACCAATTCCGCGACGTCGCGACGGAATCCACCGCGCGCGACGCGGAGGACGCCGCCGCGTTGGCCGCGCTCTTCGCCTTCGCGGAGTCGGAAGCGCCGCGCGTCGCGCCGGGCGCGGCCGGCGCGAACGGGGCGGGCGCCGGAAGCCGGTGGCGACAGGGCGGCGCGAACATGCGCCGGGCTCCTGACCGGAATCGGCGATGAAGCTCCTCCTGGTCCAGGGCGAGCGCGAGATCGCGGTCGAGATCGAGCCCCAGGCGAGCGGCTACGCGCTGACGCTCGACGGGCGGCCGGTGACCGCGGAGGGGTCGGTGGGTCCCTCGATGCGGCTTCTCCTCGACGGCCGGCCCGTGGAGGCGACCGCGCGTCGCGACGGCCTGGACGTCGTGGTGGAATTGCGCGGGCGCGCCTACCGCTTCCGCGCGCGGGACGCGCGGGCGCCGAAGCTGGCTCGGCGTGGAGGCGGCGCGGACCTCGCGCGCGGCGAGCTCCACGCGCCGATGCCGGGCCTCGTGGTCGAAGTTCTGGCCGAAGTCGGAGACTCGGTCGAAGCAGGAGCGCCGCTCGTGGTCGTCGAGGCGATGAAGATGCAGAACGCGCTCGTCGCTCCTGTGAGCGGACGCGTCAGCGCCGTCGCGGTGAAGGCGGGCGTCGCCGTCGAGACCGGCCAGCTCCTGGCCACGGTCACCGCGGTGGAGGCCTAGCCGTGGCGCGCGCCGATCTCGTCCGGGCGCACGCGCCGGGCCCGGGCCTTCCCGGCGAGGCGCCGTTCCTGCGCGGGATCCATCCCGGGATGTACCGCTCCCGCCTCTGGACCATGCGCCAGTACGCCGGCTTCGGCGACGCCGATACCTCGAACGCCCGCTATCGCACCCTCCTCTCGCTCGGACAAACGGGCCTCTCGGTGGCGTTCGACCTCCCGACCCAGATGGGGTACGACTCGGACCACGCGCGCGCGGCGGGCGAGGTGGGACGGGTGGGCGTCGCGATCTCCACCATCGACGACATGGAGCGGCTCCTGACGGGAATCCCCCTCGACCGGGTGAGCCTCTCCATGACGATCAATTCCACCGCGATGATCCTCCTGTCGCTGGTCGTGGCGGTGGCTGACCGGCGCGGCGTCCCGCGCGACCGGTTGACCGGAACGGTCCAGAACGACGTGCTCAAGGAGTACATCGCGCGCGGGACGTACATCTACCCACCCGCCGCTTCGCTCAAGATCGCCACCGACATCTTCGAGTTCTGCGCCGGCGAGGTTCCCCAGTGGAACACGATCTCGATCAGCGGCTACCACATCCGGGAGGCCGGCTCGACCGCCGTCCAGGAAGTGGCGTACACGCTCGCGAACGGGCTCGCGTACGTGAACGCGGCCGTCGATCGCGGCCTCTCGATCGACCGGTTCGCGCCGCGGCTCTCCTTCTTCTTCAACGCGCACAATGATTTTCTCGAGGAGATCGGCAAGTTCCGCGCGGCCCGCCGCCTGTGGGCGCGACTGATGGAGGAGCGGTTCCATCCGGCGGACCCGAACTCCCTGAAGCTCCGCTTCCACGCGCAGACCGCGGGCTCCACGCTGACGGCGCAGCAGCCGCACAACAACATCGCGCGCGTCGCGCTCCAGGCGCTCGCCGCCGTCCTGGGCGGGTGCCAGTCGCTCCACACGAACTCCTTCGACGAGGCGATCTCGCTTCCCAGCGAGGAGGCCGCCCGGACCGCGCTTCGCACGCAGCAGCTCCTGGCCTACGAGTCGGGGGTGCCGTCCACGGTCGATCCCGTCGGCGGAGCGACGGCGATCGAGGACCTGACCGACCGGATCGAGCGCGAGGCGCGCGCGGAGATCGAGGCGATCGACGCGATGGGGGGAGCGGTCCGGGCGATCGAGCAGGGCTACCAGGCGCGGCGCATCGAGGCGAGCGCCTACGAGTACCAGTTGGAAATCGAACGGAAGGAGCGGATCATCGTGGGCGTGAATCGGTTCGGAGATCCGGACGAGATGGGCCGCCCCACGTTCCTGCTCGACCCCGCGCTCGAGGCCGCGCAGTCGGCGCGGGTTCGCGCCTTCCGGGAGGCGCGCGACCCGGCGCTCGCCCGGTCGGCGGTCGAGCGGGTCGAGGAGACGGCGCGGCGTGACGGCAACCTGGTGCCGGCGGTCGTGGACGCCGTCAAGGCGAACGCGACGCTCGGCGAGATATCGGACGCCCTCCGTCGCGTCTATCGCACCTACGATCCCGTCGCATGAACCTCCTCCAAGCGGGAATCCTGGGCGCGGTGGAGGGGCTCACCGAGTTTCTGCCGGTCTCTTCGACGGGGCATCTCATCCTCGCCGGCCACGCGATGGGGCTCGCGGGGGACGCGATGAACTCCTTCGAGATCGTGATCCAGGCCGGCGCACTCCTCGCGGTGATCTGGCTCTATCGCGCGCGGGTCGGTGACGTGTTCGCCGGGGCGCTTCGCCAGGACCCCCGCGGACGCGCCCTCCTCGTGAACCTCGTGGTGGCGTTCCTCCCGGCGGCGTTCCTGGGCCTCGCGACCCACAAGTGGATCAAGGCGCATCTGTTCGGGCCAGAGCCCGTCGCGGTGGCGCTCGTCCTGGGCGGCATCTCGATCCTCCTCTACGCGCGCTCGGGGCGGGCGCACGAACCCGCGCGCATCACGTCCCTCGACGACCTGCCCGTGAAGGCCGCGCTCCTGATCGGGCTCGCGCAGTGCCTCTCGCTCTGGCCCGGAACCTCCCGTGCGATGGCGACCATGCTGGCGGCCCTCCTCCTCGGGTCGAGCCCGGTCGTCGCGGCGGAGTTCTCGTTCCTGCTCGCGCTTCCGACCCTCGGCATGGCCACGCTCTTCGACCTGGCGCAGCACCATTCCGAGCTCACGTCCCCGGCGCTCGGCGGCCCGTGGCCGCTCGTCGTGGGGCTCGCGGTCGCCGCGATCGTCGCCGTGCTCGCGATCAAGACCTTCCTGGCGTACGTCACACGACGAGGGCTGGCGCCGTTTGGGTGGTATCGGATCGCCCTCGGGATCGCCGTCATGGCTCTCCTCTGGGGCCGTCACGGAGCGCTGCCGTGAGCGATCCACGGCCCGCCGCGGCGCGCCGCCCCGGAGGGGGCCCGGGCATCGCGGGACTCGCCCACGTCGGGATCGCCGTCCGCGCCCTCCCACCGGCGATCGAGCGTTGGACGACCGCGCTCGGCTTCACCCTGGCCGGGGAGGAGACGATCGAATCGATGGGCCTTTCGCTCGCGTTCCTTCGCGCCGGCGACCTCACCATCGAATTGCTGGCGCCGACGCGCGGCGACTCCGCCGTCGCGCGCTTTCTCGAAAAGCGGGGAGAGGGCATCCACCACCTCTCCGTCCTCGTCCCGGACATCGAGGCGGCGCTCGCCCAAGCGGCCGCGGCGGGCCTAGAATTGATCGACCGAACCCCTCGCGACGGTAGCCACGGCACCAAGATCGCCTTCCTCCATCCTCGGGCGATGTTCGGAGTCCTGTTGGAATTTTGCGAACGGAGGGAACCATGAACCACCGCACGCTCCGCGTCCCGCTCGTCTTGCTCGGCCTCCTCGTTGTCGCTGTCGCGGCCGGCACGATCCCTGCCCGGACGGGCAACCCGAAGCTCTCGACCCCGTATCCCTACCTGGCGGGGGACGACATCGCCCGCCGGATGGGCGGCGTGTTCCGGACGACCGCCGGGCTCTCTCCGACCACCCTGATCGACTACGACCGAAAGACGAAGACCATCGTGGTCGAGATCATCGGGAGCGGGGCCGAAGCCGACGGCGCCAAGCGGGAGATCGAGGCCTTCGTCGCGGTCATCCACGACCGAATCGCCCCGTACGCGAAGGAGCGACACGGCTTCGTGCTGGGCGATCGGGACGTCACCCTGATCTATTACAACGACGGCGATGAGGACACGCCCTACGAGGTGGCCCGGCGGCAGGACGGAAAGTACGTCATCGCGCCCGCCCACCAGAGCAGTGGCGATTAGAGGTCGCCTTCTCGCGGCGCTCTCGGCCGCGGCGCTCCTGACCGGGGCCGGCCCGCGGCCGCCGCTCCAAGTCGGACCCGGATCCGGCTTTCGGACACCGTCTGCCGCGATGGTCCGTCCGCTCCAACACGGGATCTCCGTCCAGCCGATCCTGTCCGTGGGCGACACGCTCGCGCCGAGCGACCCCGACGACTATCCCTATCCCTACATCTTCTATCCCCTGCCCGACGGCCTCGGCGTGCGCGAGGTCGGATCGGGGCTGGTCGAGGTGTACGTGGCGCACGAGATCGGCTGGGAGGACGGCGTCGGAGGCGCGCGCGTCTCGAGGTTGATCGTCGACAAGCGCACGGGCGGCGTCCTCGCCGGCGACTACCTCGTGGACGGAACCGAGGGATACTCGCGATTCTGCGCGGCGTCCCTCGTCGGGCCGCGCGACGGGTTCCTCATTCCCACCTTCCTCGTCAACGAGGAGTCCCTCGTGGGAATCAACCACGGGATCGTCGTCGCGGTGGACGCCCGCGACGGGAGCCTGACCGACCTGCCGTGGCTGGGGCGATGCTCGCACGAGGCGACCATCATCGTACCCACGACCTCCGGCCGAATCGTCGCGATCGCAACGGAGGACTCGCCGGACGTGGGCGAGTCCCAACTCTACATGTACCAGGCGGAAACGGACTCGGACTTCCTGTCGGGCCGCGGGCAGCTGTACGTGTTTCGAGCGGAGATCCCGCCCGGCGCGCCGCGCACGCGAACGGCGGCGCTCGTCTCGAAGGCTCGATCCGTCGCCGGGCGCTTCGTTCCGATCTATCCCGCGCCGGGAATCCCGGACGCGCAGCGCCCGGACGAGCTGGAGCAGCTCTCCCAGCGGGCCGGCTGTCTCAACTTCGCCCGGATCGAGGACGCGGCTCCGGATCGCGAGCGTTCGGACTCCTTTTATTTCGTCGATACGGGTTCCGACAACTGGTCCGATCCGGTCACGGGCCGCCCGGTCACCGGCGACGGGCGCCTCTACCGCATGACGCTGGATCCGGCGGACCCCACGACCGTGCTTCGATTGGACGTCGTCCTGGACGGGGACGAGGAGGACGATCTCTATCGCCCCGACAACATCGACACCAACGCGCGCTGCGTGATGATCCAGGAGGATCCAGGAGTCCGGGGCATCCACCCGGCCCGGATCCTGCGCTACGATCTCGGCGGTCGTCGACTCGACGCGATCGCCGAGTGCGCCGAACGCGACACGCGGGACCGACTTCTTCCGAGCGGGACCGGCGGGGAGTGGGAGTCGTCGGGGATCGTGGACGTGAGCGAGATGTTCGGAGACGACACGTGGCTCATCGACGTGCAGGCGCACACGCTCCACTCGTCGCCCTTCCTGGGGCGCGGGGGCGGCGGACAACTCTTGTTGCTGAGGGGCCCGGACTCGGAAAGCGCCCGGAAGGAACGTAAGGCGCAGGCGGCGCGCGCCAAGAAGGAGTCCGCGCCCGACTAGCCGGAACGCGCCGGACCGTACCCTCGCGCGCTACTTCGACTCGTCGTCGGGCGGCGGGGGCGGCGGGGGCGGGACCTCTTCCTCGGTGTTGCCGCGCGGGACGATGTCCCCCTCTTGCGGCACGGCCGCCGGCGGAGGTGTCGTGTCCTCCGCCGAATCCATCCGGGCGCCGGTCCCCTCCTGGAAGTGGAGCTGGATCTGCACGCGGACGCGCTTCGGGGTCCGGATCGAGTACCCGTTGTCGAGGAGCAGCACGACCGGCACGCCGGCGGGGATGTCCTGGTCCACGCGCGTCGTCCGCGCACGCCCCGAAGACCACAGTTCCTTGGCGTAGTTCCCGCCGCGCCGCTTCAGCCAATTCTGGTACTCGGCCGCCCGGAAGAGCCGCACGATGATGTCCCGTTTTCCACTGCCCACGACGGAGACCTCGCCGAACACGTGCACCGCGTTGGCGCCGCGGAGGGTCGACGGCAGGTCCAGGGCGAAGAATTCCGCCGGCCCGACGAAGTAGGTCGAGTCGATGATCTCGGAAACGAAGAAGCCGGCGCCCTGCCGGGCGGGAGCCCCGTTGGTCGAGTCCCCCTGCGCCAGGGCCGGCGCGGGAATCGCCGCCAGCGCGGCGCACAGAGCCAGGAGGGCGACCGCCGCGGCGGGTACGAGCCGATTCGCGCGTCCCTTCATTCCGTCTCGTCCGACCATCGCGGCATCCTCCGTGACTATTCCTGACCCTTCGGTTCGTAGGAGCGGAAGAGGTCGCCCCACTCCGACTTCATGATCTCGCGCTTCCGCTTCGTTCCCACGAACGGATACCAGTAGCCGTCGTGGTAGAGGCGCGACGCCGCGTAGGACCACGGCACCAAGGGACTCCGGAGCAGCACCTTCTCGAGCGGCTTCAGCGGCCCGTGGTAGATCAGCTTCTGTCCCTTGGACGCGAGCGTGTTCTCGTTTCGAGAATAGCCGAGATTCACGTTCGACACGTCGTCGCCCACCAGCTCGATGTTCCGAGGGTCGGCATTCCCCAGGCCCGCGTCGTTCGCGAGTCGCAGGAACTTGATCGTGAGCGGATCGAACCCCATGAGCTTCGCTGCGGTCGCGTCGATCGCCACCTGATCCCGGGACGCCAGGATCAAATTCGTCACCCGAAGCCGCATGGCGCGCGGGCCGGGGCCGTCCCCCGAAATCGCGCCGTCCATGACGGCGAAGATCCCCGGATGGATCTCCTTCTGAATCGTGAGCAGGTCGACCAGCGTTTCGTGGATCACGCTGTGCGTCCAGTGCCGCTTCAAGTGCAGGAGGCCGCCGAACGCGTTCTTCATCGCGCCCGTCATCTCCGTGAACACGTGCGTTTTGAGCGTCGGCAGGTGAAGGATGTTCGCGCCGATCAGGCTCTTCGGGATCATGAGCCCGTCCGGATAGACCTGGTTCAGGACGAGCATCTTGCCTTTGGGGTCGTAACGAATCCAATCGGCCTCGCTCTCCGGATCATTTAGCCAAATCGAGCGGATTCCGTACTTCTCCAACACCGGTGCCAGCTTGTTGTTCCGGACGCCCACGTGCGGATCGACCACGACCGTCGAGTTCTGCGCCGCCAGGAGCCGCTTGGCGTCGAACCCGGCGTCCAGGAGACCGCGGATCACGCCCTCGAGCTGCCACGGGCTCGTCGAACAGCCGGGATAGTAGACGTGCCAGGAGATGTTCACCTTGAGCAGCGTCGTCTTCTCGGGCGAGAACTCGTCCCGAAGGCCGGCCAGCTCCATGAGCCGTCCGAAATCCCGGACAGCCGTCCCGGCCGAGGTCTTCAGCACCGCCACCTTGGATTTCACGAAGCGCCCTTTCCGTCTTTTCGGTGGAGAATGGAATTCGCGATCACGATCCTCTGAATCTCGGAAGTCCCCTCGTAGAGCTCGGTCACCTTCGCGTCGCGATAGTAGCGCTCCACCGGAAATTCCTTCGTGTAGCCGTAGCCGCCATGGATCTGCACCGCCCGGTCGGCCGCGGTGCGCGCCACGCGCGAGGCCAGGAGCTTCGCCATCGAGGCCTGCGGGCCGCACGGGAGGCCCTGGTCCTTGAGCCACGCGGCGCGAAGGGTCAGGAGCCGGGCCGCGTCGATTTCGGCCGCCATGTCGGCCACCATCCACTGGATCGCCTGAAATTCGGAGATCGGCTTGTCGAACTGGACGCGCTCGCGCGCGTAGCGCGCGGCCGCCTCGAGCGACGCCTGCGCGATCCCCAGGGCCTGGGCGGCCACTCCGATCCGCCCGCCGTCCAGCGCCTGCATCGCGACTCGAAACCCGTGCCCCTCGTCCAGGATGCGATTCGCCACCGGGATCCGGCAGTCCTCGAGGAACAATTCGACGGTGTCGGAGCCTCGGATCCCCATCTTGTCGATCGTCTTCCCGACGCGAAGCCCCGGAGCCGTCCGTTCCACGAGGAAGGCCGTGATGCCGCGGTGCTTGTGCTCTAGGTGCGTGCGCGCCATGAGCAGGAACACGTCGGCGTACTTCCCGTTGGTCACGAACGTCTTCGTACCGTTCAGCACGTATTCGTCGCCCCGCCGCTCGGCGCGCGTGATCAGGGCCGCCGAATCGGAGCCGGAGCCGGGTTCGGTCAGCGCGAACGCGCCCAAATAACGGGTGGCCAGGAGGGGCAGCCACTTCCGCTTCTGCTCCTCGGTCCCGAACATCTGGATCGGCGTCGCGCCCACCGAGTTGTGCACCGAGATCGTGATGGCGACGGCCGCGGACGCGCGGGCGAGCTCCTCCATGACCAGGGCGTAGGACACGGTATCGATGCCGGCGCCGCCGTGCTCGGCCGGGATCAGGAGGGCGAAGAAGTTGTTCTCGCGGAGTTTCCTTCGAAGGGTATCGGGAATGACGTCGGTGGCGTCGATCTGGTTCGCGATCGGGGCGATTTCGCCGTCGGCGAATTCGCGGGCCGCCGCGCGGAGCATCTCCTGCTCCTCGCTGAGTTGAAAATTCATCCCAAGCGTGGGTGAGCTAAGCGCCGTAGTCGTAAAACCCCCTCCCTGATTTCCGACCGAGGCGCCCCGCCGCGACCATAGAGCGGAGAAGCGGGCAGGGGCGGTACTTGCTGTCGCCGAATCCGTGATGGAGCACTTCCATGATGTCGAGACAGACGTCCAGGCCGATGAGGTCCGCCAGGGCCAGCGGCCCCATGGGATGGTTCATGCCGAGCTTCATCACGGTGTCGATCGCCTCCCGGTCGGCCACCCCCTCCATCAGCGTGAAGGCGGCCTCGTTGATCATCGGCATGAGGACGCGGTTCGACACGAACCCCGGGCGGTCCGCCACGACCACGGGCGTCTTCCCCAGCGCCTTCGACAGGGCCACCGTCTCGCGGACCGTCTCCTCGTCGGTCTCGACGCCCCGGACGACCTCGACCAGCGGCATGAGGGGCACCGGGTTCATGAAGTGCATGCCCACGAAGCGCGCCGGGCGCGTCGTCCCCGCCGCCAGCTCCGTGATCGAGATGGAGGAGGTGTTCGTGGCGAGGATGGCGCCCTTCGGGAGAAGCTGGTCGAGCATCCGAAAGACCTCGCGCTTGATCTCGATTTTTTCGGGAACCGCCTCGACCGCGATGGCGCATTCGGCGACCGGGAATCCGCCCCGCTCGGTCGCGATCCGCCCCAGCGTCTCCGAGCGGGCGGCCGCGTCCAGCTTGCCCTTCTCGACCAGCTTTCCGAGGCTCTTCTCGATCGCGCCGAGGCCGCGCTTCAGCGCCGCCTCGTTCGCGTCCAAGAGGAGGACCCGGCGCCCCGAGGCGGCGAAGGTCTGGGCGATGCCGTTGCCCATGGTCCCCGCGCCGGCCACGATGACCGGCGCGAGCGCCACCGCGACGTCGGCCATCAGACGGCCTCCACGCTCAGGGCGACCGCGTTGCCGCCGCCCAGGCAGAGCGTGGCGAGGCCGCTCTTCGCCTTCCGGTCCCGCATGGCGTAGAGGAGCGTCGTGAGGATGCGGGCCCCGCTCGCGCCGATCGGGTGCCCCAGCGCCACCGCGCCGCCCCGGACGTTCACGCGCGAGAAATCCCAGTGGAGTTCCCGGCCGTCCACGATCGCCTGCGCCGCGAAGGCCTCGTTGGCCTCGATCAGGTCCCATTCGTTCGTCTTTCGGCCCAGCTTCTCGGCCAGCTTCTTCACGGCGACGACGGGCGCGTAGAAGACCATCTCCGGCGCCACGCCGCCCGCGGCGTAGCCGTTCACGCGGGCCAGTG
>Ga0075434_100002222_pt1 | contig 16938 bp, 18 predicted proteins | sample RhiMethybrSRZTD3_FD_75298 | JGI IMG/M metagenome (GOLD analysis project Ga0075434, IMG submission 75298) | Populus rhizosphere microbial communities from Tennessee, USA - Rhizosphere MetaG P. TD hybrid SRZTD3 | ecosystem: Host-associated > Plants > Roots > Rhizosphere > Soil | place: USA... | reverse complement strand
CGGCGTATATACCAGTAAAGTCTGGTTTGCCGTCGCGCGTGCGCGGCATCCGCCAGTTCGCGGGCGGTGGGGTGAGGACGCTCGGCGTGCGAAGCGTACGGCAGCCGCCGCCCCCGACGAACGGCCGGCACACCTCATATTCAACGGACGGGCGGAGGGCTTGCGTCTGGCCGGACGTCTGTCCGAACCCCGGCACGGCGCCGACGAAAAACAGGATCGCCGACACGACGCCAGTTGCCAGTACGAACCAGACGAGTCCCCTTCGCATGTCTTTACTCCTGCTGGAACACCGAATAATACGCGCCGCTCCGCGGGCCGCCAGCGATATTTTTAGTCAGGTTGAACGCGGTCGTAGAAAGCGATACGTTTCACTTGTCTCCAAAGGCTCTCCTTATCACTTGGGAGGGTGTACCGTGAGGGCGAGCAGGTTAGCGGTGAAGACGATGCTGGCTGGTTCCGGCATCGCAGTACTGGCGTTTGTCGTCGCCATCGGCGCGCCAGGAGCATCAGCACAAGTGCGCCCCTATACGCCGCCGACGTCCGTCTCGGGTGGCGGCCGCGGGGCGATCGGAGCACTTCTTCCTTCCGACGTGGAAATCCGCGCCGAAGCAACCGAGCGGCTTGCGAAGTACAAACCTGACCCGGTGAAGTACCCGGTGCCTCGGACGAAGTGGGATGGGAAGCCGGATTTTTCTGGCGTCTATTGGTCCGACGCGACCATAACCCGGCCGGCGTTACCGCTCGAGTCTCTGTACCGGCCGGACGTCCGCGAGTACCGTGAGGCCGGCGGCACGGTGAAAGGCCTGATCGATTGGCGCAACGGCGTCGAGACAACCGGCCTCCACTGCTGGCCACCGTCGCCCATGAGCGGGTCAATGTCGATCATTACCATTCAACTGGTATCGTCCCCGGGATTTCTCGTGATGCTCAACGAGGGCGGTGGTCAGTTTCGGATCATTCCCATCGTCGGCGGGAACGAACGCCCGCAGGGCGCACCGCACAAGCCGTCTTTTCTCGGTTCGTCGGTCGGTCATTGGGAGGGCGAGACGCTGGTCGTCGAGGTGACGAATTTCAACGGCAAGCCCTGGCTCGGCGGCGGCCGTGGGAGCCAGTTGCCACAAACCTCGTCTGACGCGCTCCGCATTGTCGAGCGCTGGAGCCGGCCGGACGGGCAAACCTTCGACTACGAGGCAACCGTTGAGGACACCAAGATGCTCACCGCTCCGTGGACCGGACCGGTGCGCCGCCGTGCCCTGCTCCCGTACGACATGATCCAGGAATCACCCTGCGCCCTGGATTCCGAGTTGTACGCGCGACACCTGGAGTATGCCGCTGCGGAAGCGGCGAGAAAGAAGGGAGCGTCGGTCCGATGAGCGGACGCGCGATCGCGGGCCTTGGCGCAGTTGTTGTCGCCGCCGGTCTGCTCGTTGGATTCCGCCAGGCAACGAGGGGCAACGAAACAGCGGAGGGCATTGCGGCGAGCGGCGGTTCGTCCGCGCAGACCCCGTGGGGAGAATCAAACCTGATGGGTGTCTGGAAGGCTGAAGCCCTTGGCGCACGTTCCGGAAGGGATACATTCAATCTGACCACGCTCGAGGGACTGTACAAGCCCGAGGCGCGCGCACGGATGAGGAAGCTATCGGCGAACGACGATCCAACCTTGCGTTGCACTGCCCCGGCGTTTCCTCGTGCGGCGATGTCGGGTCATCGGCTGCAGATTATTCAAAGCCCCGGATTCGCGTTCGTCTTCACCGAGGCGTATCCGGTGGCCCGGATCATTCCAACCACCGGAAGGCCGCACACCTCGGGGAAATATCTGTTTCCCACTTATCTCGGTGACTCTACCGGGCGGTGGGAAGGCAACACGCTCGTCGTCGACGTGACCTCCTTCAACGGAGAAGGATGGCTGGCCGGCGGCGTGGACAAGCCGACAAGGGCCAGCACCGGCGTCTGGTTGACGTCCGATGCGCTGCACGTGGTCGAGCGGTGGCGGCGCGGCGGCGTCGACACGCTCGAATACCAGGCCAGAGTCGAAGACCCGCAAATGCTGACGGCGCGCTGGGAGACACCGACGGTCACGTTCAAGCGTCAGGCGGTCGATAGAATCGAAGAGGCGCTGTGCCTGCCGGAGGACGATCCGGCGACATATCTCACGCGTCTCGGATCGTGAACCCCATTACGCAGGGGGAACGCAGTCACCTGGCAGGGAGGCATGTATGGCGCGGAAGGCAATTCTGACGACGCTCCTCGGAATCGTGTCGATGATGATGGTGCTGTCGGCGCATCATTCGCAGGCGATGTATGAGCCCGAGAAGCTGGTGTCGATCGAGGGGGTCGTCACGAGCGTCCAGTGGAAGAGTCCGCACATGTGGATCACGCTCGACGTGCCGTCCGCAAGCGGTAAGACCGAGACCTGGGATTTCGAAGGCGCGGCGGCCCCCCCGATGGTGGCGTCCGGGATTTCGCCGCAACTCCTAAAGGTTGGCACTCGCGTCAAGATCATCGCCCATCCCGCGAGAGACAGCTCCAAGCGCACCGCAGAGTTCATGGGGATGGAACTGAACGGGAAGTACTACGCCCGCGGAACGGAAACCAACATTCGCGGGAAGGGAGAGAACTAGAGCGCTACCGTTTTACGAATCGTCTGAGCGTCTGGGAGGTGACTTCGGAGCCGAGCACGTTCCCGTTGACGTCAGCCCCGACATTTTCGAACCCGGCGTTGTTGCTCTTCTCGGGGTCAGTCTCGACCCACGGCACCATCGCCGTCACGGTGCCGTCCCTGGCGCTGCCGATCCGGATGCCTCTCGCGAACCCGGGGTTCAACTTGGAGTTCGACTGCGAATCGGCGACGTAGATGGTGTCGTTCTTGTCGATGAACACGCCGCTCGGGCGGCCAAACTGCTTCCACTGGTCGATGAAGCGCCCGTCCGGATCAAATATCTGAATACGGTTGTTGCCGCGATCGGCCACGAAGATTCGTCCCCGCGAATCCATCGCGATGCTGTGCGGAAGATTGAACTCGCCGGGCCCCGATCCGCGCGTGCCCCACGCCTTGATGAACGTGCCATCCTTCGAGAACTTCATGATCCGGTTGATCGGAACATTGTCGTCGTGGCCGTCGGCCACGAAGATGTCGCCGTTGGCCGCCACGACAACGTCGCATGCGCCGCTGAAAACGTCGGTGCCGCCGCCGGCGACGCCGGCCTTGCCAAGCGTCATCAGCATCTTGCCGTCAGGGCTGAACTCGAACACCTGGTTGCCCTTGCCGTCCTTGAACTGGGCGTCGGTGACCCAGACGTTGCCGTCCCGGTCCACCGTCAGGCCGTGCGCCTGCACGAACAGCCCGTCACCAAAGCTCTTCACGACTTTTCCGGATCGGTCCAGTCTGAGAATCGGCGGATCGGAGCGACGCAACACCCACACGTCGCCGTTCGCGGCGGGATCGGCCCCGACGATGCTTCCCGCCCCGACGATAGTTGCCGGTTTCACGCCGTCGGGAATCGTCGCCCAGTGCGGATCCTCGCGATACGGGTTAGGCAGCCTGCGATTCTGGGCGCTAACATTCGTGACGGCCGCGCTGACGCCGACCAAGATCAGTGCCGCGAGGGCTGATTGCAGTACAGATGAATGTGCCATAGGGCCTCCACAGCAAAACATCACGACCAAATCCTACCGCTTCCGTAAGCACCTGGGACCGCGTTGATTCACGACCGGGCCTGGCTCGCTGCTTTTGTCAAGCAGCTCCCTGTTTTCGCGCGCCGGACGGCTGCTCATCGGTCGCCGGTCGGTTGCTTTTGTCGGCGGCTTGCTGTTGTTGCTCGCGCGCCCGATCGTTTGGTTCGGGGGCTCAGTGTTTCTTGCTCGACGGCAGGCTGTATTAGCGTCGCGAGCTGCTGTCTTTGAGCGCTGGCGCCCCCGTTCTCGTTACCCGCATCCCCATTTCACCAATCGTCTCCGCCTTTTCGCTGCGCCGCACTTGCGTTTTGCCCACGACACCCGCGTCGATCACGTCTTTTCAGGTTGTTTCACGCCGTTCTTCACGACTTCGCCCTGCCACTCGATCGACCATCCCGATCGCCGTCGCAATTCCGCGGCGGCACTTTGAAAACGAAAGCAGGCTAGCAACGTGAATACGATCGAAAGTCGGAAATACGAAATGCTCGTCAGGGTCCGCGACTTTGGCGAGGCGTACGCGGCACGGTTCCCCGAATCCACGCTCGCGAAGCCGCTCTTCGCAAAGGTGGCATCGGCGGTGACGGATCTGCAGGCCAACGACATGCGCGCTGCATTGCAGAAACTCGACGTGCTCGACCAGATCAGCGGAAAGACCAAAATAGTCGGCACCGCTGGCGCCGCGACGCGCGACGAGGAGAACATCGTGCGACGCGCGATCGCCCCCGCCTCGCCCCGAGGGAAATCGAGGGGCGCAGGAGCCGCGCCTGCCGTTCGAGGTCAGTTCGATGTGATTCCGGGGTCAGAACCGCACCGCTTCGCTGCTGCTCGTCCCACCAGCCGCGGGGATATATGAGCGCAACACGTAATCCATCACCATCCGGTCGGCGCTGAAGCGCCAGCCGAGCGTGCGGATCGCGCGCTTGATCCGGCGGATCCACTCGCGCGGCAGGCCGTCCGCGTCACGCTCGTAATAGAGCGGGACGACTTCCTCGCGCAGCACCCGCAGCAGCGCCGCACCGTCGCGCGCATCGTGCACGGCCGCCGACGAATGCACGTCACCCATCCCGATCGCGAATCCGTTTGCGCCGTCGAACGCCTCCGCCCACCACCCGTCGAGAACCGACAGGTTCAGGCCGCCGTTGAGCACGACCTTCTGTCCGCTTGTGCCGCACGCCTCGAGCGGCCGCCTCGGGTTGTTCAACCAGACGTCGACGCCCTGGACCAGGTAGCGTCCCACGTTGATGTCGTAGTCTTCGATGAACAGAATTTTGCCCGAGAAGGCCGGATCGCGCACCAGGGCGGCGACCTCCTGGAGCACGCGCTTGCCGGGCGTGTCATGTGGATGCGCCTTGCCGGCGAAGATGAATTGCACCGGCATCTGCGGATCGTTGATGAGCGCCGCGACGGCCTCGAGATCCTGGAGCACCAGGTTGGCACGCTTGTAGGTCGCAAACCGGCGCGCAAAGCCAATCGTCAGTGCGTCGGGGCTCAGCACGCGCCGGAGTGCGTCGATGACGGCGGTTGGTTCGTCGCGGCGCTCAGCGTGGCGGACCGCGCGCCGCCGCGCGATCGCGATCAGTTGCGCCTTCAGCGTCTGGTGCGTCTCCCACAACTCGCCGTCGTCGATCGCCTCGACACCTTCCCACAAGCCCTCTTCGTTGCCCCGCGCGGTCCAGTCGGCGCCGAGGTGACGGTCGTAGAGCTGCTTCATCTGTGGTGCGAGCCACGACCGCACGTGGACGCCGTTCGTGATGTGTCCGATCGGGACGTGCTCCTCGCGACGACCCGGGAAGAGCGGGGCCCACATAGCGCGTGAGACTTGGCCGTGCAGCGACGAGACCGCGTTCGCGCGATGGGACAATTGCAACGCGAGCACGGTCATGCAGAAGGCCTCGCTATCGTCCGCGCGGTTGACGCGGCCGAGACCCACGAATGCGCGCACGTCCATGCCGAGCGCGTCCCGAAGCGGTCCGAGGTGTTCTTCAATGAGGTCGGGCGCAAAGCGATCGTGACCCGCGGGAACCGGAGTGTGCGTCGTGAACACGATGTGCGGCGACACCCGTCGCATGGCCTCTTGCGCGTCGATCCCCTCGCTGTCCATCCGGCGGCGCACCAGCTCCAGCGCCGCGAACGCGCTGTGTCCCTCGTTCAAGTGGACGACGCCGGGCACGATGCCGAGGGCGGCCAGCGCCCTGACGCCGCCGATGCCGAGCAGCAGTTCCTGGCGGATCCGGACGCGCTCATCACCACCGTACAGCCGGGCGGTGAGCTCGCGATCTTCGGGACGGTTCCCGTCGATGTCCGAGTCGAGCAGGAACAGCACATTGCGTCCGACGTTGAGCATCCAGACGCGAGCCGCAATGGTGCCGGTTCGCGTCTGGATCTCGACCACGAGCGGCTGGCCGCCTGCGAGCGCCGGCCGCAGCGGCAGCCGGCCGCTGTCGACGTCGATGTAGTCCTCGTGCTGCCATCCGCCGCGATCGAGCCGTTGACGGAAGTAGCCCTGGTCGTAATAGAGCCCGACGCCGACGAGCGGGATGCCGAGATCGGATGCGCTCTTGAGGTGATCACCCGCGAGGATTCCGAGGCCGCCGGAATAAATCGGGATCGACTCGTGAAGGCCGAACTCAGCGGAGAAGTACGCGACCGGGCGCGCGCCCAGCACGCTGGCGTGCCGCGCGCCCCACGTCCGCTTCGACGCCACGTACTCGCGCATCCGCCGGTATGCGTGGTTGATGCGTCCGTGCAGGGCGAGCTGCGAGGCGCGCTCGTCAAGCGTCCGCATCTCGATCAGCTGCAGCATCGCGACCGGGTTGTGATCGAGCTCGAGCCAGAGCAACGGATCGATCTCGCGAAAAAGCGCCGTGCTCTCGTCGTCCCAGCTCCACCACAGGTTGCCCGCCAGCTCGACGAGCCGCTGGTGGGCCGGTACGACGAAGTGTTCGGTCGTTCGGGCCTCGCCCACGATCGGCGCGAGCTGCGCGCCGGCCATCGTCAGCATCCGGATGTCGTCGTCGCTGAAGCTGCGCGGCTCGGCGGTCTGGACGACGAGCACGCCCTGGAGCACTCCGCCATCGACGATCGGCACGCCGAGAAACGTCCGGTAGGGATCCTCGCCCGCATCGCGGAAATACTTGAACCGTGGGTGCATGGTCGCGTCGGAGACGCTCACGGGGCGCATGCGCTCGGCGACGAGGCCGGCGAGCCCTTCGGTCGTTCGCATGCGCACGCGGCCGACGCTGTCGGGGCGAAGACCGACGGTGGCGGCGAGCACAAGCGTCGCGCGATCGGTTTCGAGCAGATAGACCGAGCACACGTCGGTTCCGAAGCGGCGCTGAATCAAGTTGACGATGTTGGCGAGCGTTTCGGACGGATTCCCGCTGCGCGACACGAGACGCCCGATCTCCTCCAGCGTCCAGAGCAGCGAATTCTCTTCGACGGGCGCGGGGCGATGGTCATCGGTCACGGAGGCCTCCTGCGGCGTGACGATCCCCGTCAGCAAGACGGCTGCCCCGCATCAGCATCGGTTTGGGCGGTAAATTCGCTGGAGCGATCGTTTCACTGAGACGTTTTCGTCCCGCACGGTCCTACCACCAACATTGCTGCGCCAGTTTCGATCAGCGGAACCGCCCGCGGCGGCTCGGCGCGCGAAATCCTGCAGCAAAATCGAACCGATCGACCGCTCTGGCGTCTGGCCCTGCCGTTGCACTCAGGCAACGCAAGGAGGAAGGCCAATGAGTTTCGCGCTGGTCGTCGATCGTGTTCGAAGCGACTTCGAAGAAATGCCTGGCCTTGAATTGACCGTCGGACAAGCCGTGCGTTTGTGGAATCTTGGCGCGGATGACTGCCGGTACGTCCTGGACGCGCTGGTGGACTCCGGCTTCCTGCGCTGGAGCCCGAGACGGACGATCCTGCGGTCGGATGTCGGGCGCGAAACGGAGCATTCCCACATATCCGTCAGACGTTCGCGACAGTCCGACAGACACGTCTGAGTTATTGCCCCGTGTCGTTGTCCCAGCCCGCGGCGCCGGGCCGCCGCATGGCTTTGCCTTCGTCTCCGCCCGGCGACCTGTTTTCGCGATACTCCCTCGATCACGTCTACGACGAGATGTTTGACAGCAGCGGAGAGGCGCGGCCGCACTGCGTTCCGCTCGTCGAGGATCTCCTGGCCGCGTCGCTGCCGCAGTTGCGCCAGCATCAGACCGAAGCCGACAGGGCGTTCCTGACCCAGGGCATCACCTTCACGGTCTACGGCGACGAAGCGGGAACCGAACGCATCTTTCCGTACGACCTGCTGCCGCGAATCATCACGGCCGCAGAGTGGGCCACGATCGAAGCCGGCCTGACGCAGCGGTTGACCGCGATCAATCTGTTCCTGCGCGACATCTATCACGAGGAGCGCGTTCTCGCCGAAGGCATCGTGCCACGCGAGCTGGTGTACAGCTGCCGGCACTATCGCCGCGAGATGCGCGGCGTGCACGTGCATCGCGGCATTTACGTGTCGGTCGCCGGAACCGATCTCGTGCGGCTCCAGGACGGCCGTTTCGTCGTGCTCGAAGACAACCTGCGCGTCCCGAGCGGCGTGTCGTACATGCTGGCGAACCGCGAGGTGATGAAGCGCGTCTTCCCGGGGCTGTTCTCCCGGTACAGCGTCCGTCCCGTCGCGGACTACGGACAGACGCTGCTGGCCGCGCTGCGCACGCTGGCGCCGCCGAACCGCCCAGAGCCGACGCTGGTCGTGCTGACGCCCGGCGTCGGCAACTCGGCGTATTTCGAGCACGCGTTCCTCGCACGCGAGATGGGCGTGCCGCTCGTTGAAGGACGCGATCTCCTGACGCATGACAACGCGGTGTACATGCGGACGACGTCGGGCCTTCGACGCGTCGATGTCATCTACCGGCGAGTGGACGACGACTTTCTCGATCCGCTCGCCTTCCGAACCGACTCGCGCCTCGGCGTGCCCGGGCTGCTGAACGCCTATCGCGCGGGTAACGTGTCGATCGCCAACGCGATCGGCACAGGGATCGCCGACGACAAGGCGCTCTACGCCTACATGCCGGACATCATCCGCTTCTACCTGTCGGAGGAACCGATTCTCCCGAACGTCGAGACGTACTTGATGAGCAAGCCCGACGATCGGCGCTACGCGCTGGAGCATCTCGACGAACTGGTCGTCAAAGCCGTCGGCGAGTCGGGCGGGTATGGAATGCTGATCGGCCCGCACAGCACGGCGGCCGAGCGTGACGCCTTCCGCCAGAAGATCGTCTCCGAGCCGCGGAACTTCATCGCGCAGCCGACGCTGCCGTTGTCGCGCGGCGCCTGTTTCACAGGCGACGGGATCGAACCGCGCCACATCGACCTTCGGCCCTACGTCCTCTACGGCGACCGCGTGCGGATTGTCCCGGGCGGGCTGACTCGCGTCGCCCTTCGGAAGGGCTCGCTCGTCGTGAACTCGTCGCAGGGCGGGGGCAGCAAGGACACCTGGGTGCTGCAGGACTGACGATGCTGCTCTCACGCGCCGCTGATGGCCTGTACTGGATCGCGCGGTACCTGGAACGCGCCGAGCACACCGCACGATTGGTGGACGTCGGGCTCGATCTGGGCCTGGGACGTCCCGATGCGACGACGCGCCGCGCCGCCGATCGTCTGTACGCGACGCTCGGCTTCGCAGGTGTGCTGGACGGGCCGATCGAACGCGCACCGCTTGTCGGCGCGGCGCTGTTCGACCTCGCGCACCGCAGCTCGATGGCCTCCTGCGTGACCGCGGCGCGCGAGAACGGCCGCCAGGTGCGTGAGGAGATCAGCTCCGACATGTGGGAGCAGCTGAACGCCCTCTTCCTGGCGGTGCGTCAGATCCAGACGCACGGCGATCGCCGCGGACGGGCGCCGTCGATCTGCCGCACCGTCATCGCCGGGATCCACCTGTTCCAGGGCCTGACGGATGCAACGATGGGGCACGGCGAGGGCTGGCAGTACCTGCAGGCCGGACGTTTCATCGAGCGCGCCGCCTCGACGGCGGCGCTGATCGACGCGTTTGTCGCCGATCAGGCGATCGCCGAGGGGGGACGTCTCGAGCAGATCGACTGGATCGCGCTGCTGCGATCGTGCGCCGCTCTCGAGGCCTACTGCCGCCATTACACCGCGGATGTGCGGCCGGAACGCGTCACCGAGTTCCTCCTCCTGAGCGCCGACTTCCCGCGATCGGTGCGCTTCGCCACGGCGCGTCTCGAATCGGCGCTGCTTGCCATCGCGCGCGCCGGCGGCCGCGACACCGGCGGCCGTGCGGATCGGCTCGCGGGACGGCTGCACTCCTCGCTGGACTACGGGCAGGTCGATGAGATCCTCAACGACGACCCGCGTGCGTATCTCGCCGGCATCGGCGCGCAGTGCGGACAGATTCACTCGGCGCTGTACCAGAGCTACATCGCCTATCCCATCGAATCAGCGATTCCCGCGTGAGAGACAGGCCCTGATGCGGTTCAACATTCGCCACGTCACACGCTTCGACTACGAGGCCCCCATCAGCGAAAGCGTGATGGAGGCACGCATGCAGCCCCGCAGCGACGGTCTGCAGCGATGTCTCCACTTCTCGTTGAGCACCTCGCCCGCGTCGCGGGTGATGCTCTATCAGGATCACGACGGCAACACGGTGCACCACTTCAATGTGCCCGGCCGGCATTCACACCTGACGTTGACGGCGCAGGCGCTCGTGGAGTGCTCCCCGGCCGCGTCGAGCCAGGACACGATTTCGCCCGACGCGTGGGACGAGCTCGACGCGCGGAGCGAGGCCGGCGAGTGGTGGGATCTGCTGGCGCCGAGCAGATTCGCCGAGACGACCGACGCGCTGTCAAAGTTTGCGCGCGCGATCGGTCTTGGCCGCGCGAACGATCCGCTGACGACGCTGCGGGACCTGATGGGGACGATGTACCGGCACTTCGAGTACAGCCCGCAGAGCACGCGTGTCGACTCGCGGATCGATGAAGCACTCCACGCCCGCCGCGGCGTCTGCCAGGACTTCTCCCACATTTTCATCGCGCTTGCGCGGCAGCTCGGCGTGCCGACGCGGTACGTCAGCGGGTATCTGTTCCGGGATGTCACGGCCGCGGACCGCTCGAGCGAGGACGCCACGCACGCGTGGGCCGAGGCGTTGATCCCGGGCGCGGGGTGGATCGGCTTCGACCCAACCAACAACTTGATCGCCGGCGCGCGCCACATCCGCGTCGCCATTGGGCGCGACTATGCCGACGTCCCGCCGACGCGCGGCATCTACAAAGGGATCAGCGCCGTCCGCAGCGAGCTCGCCGTGGCCGTGCGCGTCGGCCCGGTGCAGCAACCGGAGGTCGTTGACGTGGTGCCGTTCACGCCGTGGATGTCCCGCGACGCCAGCCTGCCGATGCGCGACGCCGAGGCCGAGCAGCAGCAACAGCAGCAGCAATAGCTCGGATCAATTTGACCCGACGTCACGGACCGCGGCACAGACGCGCTCGATTTGGGATATTTCGATGATGAGACGTGTCGGCTAGAGCCGATTGAGAACCCGTTCGGACCGAAAGTGTTACCCCTCCGCTCGGAATAGACTGCTACCTATCCGACCAGAACGGACCCCTTGTCGGTGGCGCGCCCTGCAGGACTCGAACCTGCGACCTCCTGGTTCGTAGCCAGACGCTCTATCCAGCTGAGCTAAGGGCGCACGCGAGGAATTGATTGTGCGCGCTCTCTTCGACCGTTGCTGGAGCGCACAAACGAAAACTATAACATAGGGATACGGGTGGTTCGCGCTTCTGCGTTCGCTGTTCTCCGTTCGTGTTCACGTTCACGTTCGGTTCCGCGCGAACGCCGAACCCGAACAGAGAACACCGAACCGTGAACCGAACCTGAACTCGAACAGAGCACCGAGAACCGCGAAGTGTGAACGACTCATGCCATCAATCGCTTCGAGAATCGAGCGCGAAGTCGGTTCATGGGAAGGCGTCACGGTAGCGTCGCACCGATTTGGCGGAATCGAATTCCGCGTCGGGCGCCGCGAGCTCGGGCACCTGCATGGCGACCGTCTCGCGGATCTCCCGTTCCCCGTGCCCATCCGTCGCGAGCTTGTGGAGGCGGGACGCGCGGAGCCGCATCACATCCTGCCGCGGTCAGGGTGGGTCAGCGTGCGCATTCGCCGCGACGCGGACGCCGACACGGTCATCGAGCTGTTCCGCCTCAACTACGAGAGGCCGTGGCTCGCACGAACCTGAACACGAACAGAGAAGCGAGAACCTCGAAGCGCGAACCGCCGGCGCTAGTACTGCACCCGCGGCGGCGGCGGATACGCATTCGAGTAGACGGTGCGGTAGCGGACGCGTACGCCGTTGCTGTCCACGAAGCCAACCGACTGCTGGAACAGCGCGGGTGACGGCGCACCCTTCGGCACCGTCGCCTCGAACACATAGAGGCGGTTCTCGAGCATGTGGATTTCCGCGAAGGTGCGCGAGCCGTCTGCATTCGTCATCTGCAGCCGGCGCCCTTCGACGAGCTCGGCGTTGCCATACGCGTAATAGGTGACCTTGCCGTCGCGCTTCAGGAACTGCCACACCGCATATTCCATCGCGCCGCGCAGCTCGGCGACGTACGGGTTGTTGCACTGATCCGGATAGAGGGTGCAGCCCCGGACGCGATCCGCGTGGAGCTTTTCGACGTTGGAATAATCGACCACGGTCACCAGGTAATGGCTGTCGCCCGTGTCGTAGCGGTGGACGTGGCCCGGAATGATGAGGCCGAATTCCGTCTTCCACTGGATGTCCTCGACCTTCGGCTGCCCGGGGAAGTTGATCGTGAACATGTCTTCGCGGCTGACATATTCGATCCACTCCGCCTTCGCAGAGGCTACGGCGGACAAGTCCTGGCCGTAGCCGACGACGGGCAGGCACAGCAGCAGCGCCGGAACGAGACTGCACAGGCGCGCGACGCGGAGGGTTCTCATATGGCCGCCTCCTAACGTGTGGGCGGCCCGTACTGCACGCGCGTCGGCGGCGGGTACGCGTTCGAGTAGATGCTGTTGTACCGGATGCGCCCTCCGTCCTTGTCGATGAAGCCGACCGACTGCTGATACAGCGCGGGAGGCGGCGCACTCTTCGGCACCGTGGCCTCGAAGATGTAGAGGCGATTGTCGTGCATGAGGATCTGCGCGAACGTGCGCGATCCGTCCGCATTCGTCAGTTGCAGCCGTCGTCCTTCAATGCGATCGGTGTTGCCATAGGCGTAGTAAGTGACCTTCCCATCGCGCTTCAGGAACTGCCATGCCGCATATTCCATCGCGCCGCGCAGCTCCGCGACGTACGGGTTGCCGCACTGATCCGGGTACAGGGTGCAGCCCTTCACGCGATCCGCGTGAATCTGCTGTACGTTCGAATAGTCTACGACTGTCACCAGGTAATGGCTGTCTGCCGTGTCGTACCGGTGGACGTGCCCCGGAATCGTGAGGTTGTATTCCGTCTTCCACTGGATGTCCTCGACCTTCGGTTGAGCGGGGAAGTTGATCGTGAACATGTCGGCGCGGCTGACATATTCGATCCACTCCTGGCCGAGGCCCACCCCGGGGAGGAACAGCAGCAACGCCGGAACGAGCAGCGACAGGCGCGCGACGCGGAGGTTTTTCATACGGCAGCCTCCTGAAGGTGAGGGAAGGGTAATATAACCCCGCCGAAAGGCGGAGGACGGTTTATGGATCGAGGCGTCTGGCTGATCCCCGTTGGAGTTCTCGCGTTGACGGCGCTGTCGCTGGCGCAGGCCCCGGCCGCGCCCCCGCAGAACCCATCGCCCGGTGGCTGGCTCGTGCCCGACTGGAACAAACCGCCCATCACGGCCGCGAACCGCAAACCGGCGCCGCGCCGGAGCCTGACGGGCATGTGGGCGCCCGCCGATGGAGCCGGTGGCGGCACGCAGGCGCAGGGCATCCCGTTGAAGCCGAACAACGGCAAGCCTGAGAACGCGCTCCCGTACACGCCGTACGGCCTTGAACAGTACAAATCGCATCACGCGCTCGAAGGCTTCGATGCGGTGCTGCCCACCGAAGACAACGATCCGCGCAACCGCTGCGAGCCGCTCGGCGTGCCGCGCTACAACCACTACAACGTCCGCCTGACGCAGATTTTTCAGGACGATTACAAGGTCCTCATGGCCTATCAGTACGACAATCGCTGGCGCGTGATCTGGACCGATGGCCGGCAGCTGCCGAAGGTGGTGGACGGCGGCGTCGACGTCGGCGGCGAGATTCGCGAACCGCGATTCTTCGGCTACTCGGTCGGTCGGTGGCTGGACGACTACACGTTCCAGGCGGAGACGGTGGGCACGATGCCGGACGATCGCGTCTGGCTCGATTCGACGGGTCGGCCGATCAGCGAGAAAGTGCATGTCACGGAAACCTTCCGTCGCCTCGACGCCGATACGCTGGTGTGGTCGGAGACGATCGACGACCCGAAGATCTACATGCGGCCGATAGAAACGATGCGGATGTCGATGCGGCTCCACGATCCGCGCACCGACGTCCAGGAGTACTACTGTTCGCCTGTCGAGCAGGAAAATTACAATAAGCTATTCGGCAGTGGGGCCAGCATCAAGGGGGCGCCATGAGAACTGCGCGAGACATCATTTCGGTTATCGCCGTTGGATTGTGGCTGTCCGTGTCGCTCGCCGCCCATCACGGCGCCGCGGCGTTCGACGTCGGCAAGAAAGTCGTGCTGAAAGGCACCGTCGCGGGCTGGATCTATTCGAATCCGCATTGCCTCCTCAGTCTTGACGTGATGGGCGAGGACGGCAAAGTCGTGCGATGGATCGCCGAAGGGCAGGCGCCGAACGTCGTCTACCCGGTGGGCTACCGCAAGGACTCGTTCAACTTCGGTGATCAGGTCACGGTCACCGTGGAGCCGGTGAAGAACGGGCGGCCGATGGGGCGCATTCTGAGCGCGGTACTCGCCGATGGGACGGCCCTCGGCGTGGCCAACTCGTCGGGCACGCCGCCGCAGCCGCCGGCGAATCCGGCGGCCGCGACACCGCGGTAACTCGGTGCGACGTTATTTCTGGCCGGTCGCCGCCGGCAGGAACACGTCGCGGTTGAACGCGTTGTAGTCCGACGGGACGCAGTAGTCTTCCCACAGCTCCGCGCCCGGCATCAGCGGGATCGTCGCCTTCGGCGTGACCCACGGCTCCGTGTACGTCTGTGGATCGATGACCGTGATCTGCACTTCGAGCGTGCCGTAGTTCACCCGGCGCCACCGCTCGACCACGCGCATCTCCTCGCTGTGCGGCCACCCGCCGTCCGGCCTCGCGTCCTCCAGCCACGATCGATCGTCGAATCCGGTCGATTCGACGATGAACGTGTCGCCGTCCCAGCGGCCGACGTTCCATCCCAGCCACCGGGGTTCAGGGGGATGCGCCGGCAGCTTTCGTCCGTCGGTCCAGATCGTCCGCCAGGTATGCGTCAACTCGAAGAACTGCAGCACGCGGTCGGGCAGCATCACGAACTCGAACCCGTAGTTGTACGTGTGAAGCCGCGGCCACCCTTTCGGATCGCAGTTGATCGGCGAGGCCGTGCCTTCGCCGGACGTGTCCTTCGAGTGCAGCACCTCGCCCGCGGCGTTCTTCTCGCCGATGGTCTCGTCGAACCGCTTCTTGCCCAACGCGGTGAACGGCGGCGGCGACGTACGGAATGCCGCGATGCCTTGATTGCCCCAGACGCCGGAGAGATCCCGCGGGTTGAAGCGATGCCCTTCGACCTTGTCGTCAGCGTTGGCCTTCTTGCGATCCGCCTCGTTCTGGCATCGCGGACACGCCTTCCACCCTTCAGGAGGCGGCACCGAGGCGACGGCCTGCGCGGATGCCACCATCGCCGACGACATCGTCGCGGCGAATGTGGCGATGAGGACGAGAGTTCGTGTGCGCATGGCTATTGCTCCAGGAGCCCGCGGCGCTCCGACAGATCGAGCACGATCTTGCCATCGGGCCGCACGACTTTGATGACCAGACCCTGCGGCGTGCCGGCTCGCGTCGGCATGAACGTGATCGTCAGCGGGTCGCCCGGTTTGAACGTGTCCTTGCTGAGTCCTTCGCTGAGCATCGTTGGCGGCGACGATAGTTCACCGGTCCACCGGACGACCGCTCCCTTGTCATCCTTCGAATCCCACGTCACATAGACGTGCGGATTTCTCCAGATCACTTCCGCGACGACGCCATTGAGTGTGGTGAGCTTGTCCTTGGCCGTGTCGTATCCCGCCCGGCTGTGATGAGCCGAGGCCGGCGCGGCGGCCAGAAAGGCGACTGTCACGACCGCGACCGCGATTGCGACGGGGCGCAGAACCCCCATACAGCACCTCCTGAGGTGACGAGATTCTAATGCGGATGGACTCCGTCGAGCTTCGCCCACGTCTTGGGGCCGACGATCCCGTCGGCCACCATTTTTCGTTCGCGCTGGAACTGGCGGACAGCCGCTTCCGTCTTCGGACCGAATTTGCCGTCGTCGCCGAGCTTCAGCAGGTTTTGCAGCTCTTTGACGTGATCGCCGCTGTCGCCGCGGCGGAGCGTCGGCCGCGCGGGCTTGCCATCAGGGCGCGGCGGTTCGACTGCGGGAATCGGCGGCCGCGGTGGCACGCCGGCGCCGAGGAAATCCGCCACCGTCGATCGGAACGCGATCATGTCGAGGGTCGGATCGGCTTTTCGTCCGGCGGGCAGCGCGTACTCGCGGTGTCCCACGCAACACCCGGCCTCGAGATTCAGATGCTTGAAGATGGCGGCGACGCCGCGCTGGTAGGCGTCGAGCTGCACCGGCGGCCACGGGAAATCGTCATGTCCGCCGGTGTTCTCGGCCTCGATGCCAATGAAATGCGTGTTGCCGCTGGTCTGCCCGTTCCACGCACCCTTGCCCGCATGATTGCACCGGCCCGCGGCGATCACATAGAAGGTGCCGTCGCGTCCGAGCCCGAGCTGCGCCAGCGGTCCAGGCAGATCGGGACGGCCGTTGATGATCGTCTTCAGGCTCGGCATGTTCGCGCCGCCCTTCGGTCCGGCGGTGTGATGACAGATGATGCCGCGCACCTCACCCATGTCGCCGCTGCCGCGAATCTCCCACCCATCGACGGTCGCAACCTTCAGTCCAGCATTGCGCAGCACCTCCGGAAGCCAGATCAGTGAGTAAGGCATCGGTTACGCAACGCCTCCTTCCGCGGCCGGCAACTCTTCATCCGGCGTGAAGTCGAGAAAGTCGACATCGCATCCGTCGACAGCATCGGG
>Ga0075434_100002221_pt1 | contig 16944 bp, 13 predicted proteins | sample RhiMethybrSRZTD3_FD_75298 | JGI IMG/M metagenome (GOLD analysis project Ga0075434, IMG submission 75298) | Populus rhizosphere microbial communities from Tennessee, USA - Rhizosphere MetaG P. TD hybrid SRZTD3 | ecosystem: Host-associated > Plants > Roots > Rhizosphere > Soil | place: USA... | reverse complement strand
GCCATGGGGATCGGGGCGTCCACCACGATCTTCAGCGTCGCGAACGCCGTGCTGCTCCGGCCGTTCGCCTACTACCAGCCGGATCGGATCGTCCGCCTCTGGGAGACGACCCCGGTCACCCAGACATTCTCCGTCTCCGAGCCGAACTACCTCGACTGGCGGCAGCGCGTGCGCGGCCTGAGCCAGCTCGCCGCGTTCGCCGGGCGGGTCGCCAGCTTGCTTGGCGACGGCGACCCGCAACAGCTCAACGCTGTGACGGCGACGCCGTCGCTGTTCCCACTGCTCGGCGTGCGGCCGATCCTGGGGCGCGTGTTCGGCGAGGAGGACGTCAAGCCGGGCGCGCCGGCGCGCGTCGTCGTGCTTTCGTATGCCCTGTGGCAGACGCGGTTCGGCGGTGACCCGGGGGTCATCGGACGTACGGTCAACCTGAGCGGGACGTCGTACGAGGTGATCGGCGTCATGCCGGCGGCGTTCGTCTTTCCCGGGAACCCGGAGATTTGGGAGCCGCTCGCGCCGTCCTTGAGCGCGCAGCGTGGCGATCGTCGCCTCGGCGTGGTCGGCCGTCTGGCGCCTAACGTCACACTCACCCAGGGCCTCGATGAGATGCGGTCGGTCGCCCGTGAGCTGGCCCGCCAACACCCCGAGTCGAACGGCGACTGGGGGGCGAACGTGACCTCGCTCGAGGAGTGGCTCGTTGGCCGTGAGCTGACCACGCGCGTGCAGGTGCTGCTCGTCGCAGTCGGGCTTCTGCTGCTCATGGGATGCGTGAACGTCGCCAACCTCCTGCTCGCGCGCGCCACGGCCAGGCAGCGCGAGATGAGCGTCCGCGCGGCGTTAGGTGCCGGCCGTGGCCGGATTGTCCGGCAGCTCCTCACCGAAACCCTCGTGCTGGCTGTGATCGGCGCGGCGATCGGCGTCCTCCTGACGACGCTGGCTGTGCCCGTCCTGCGCGACGTGGGTGGGACGGCGATTCCGCGGCTCGACGAGCTCTCCATCGACTGGCGAGTGGTGTCCTTCGGCATCGGCGCCTCACTGGCTACCGGGATCCTGTTCGGAATCGCACCCGCACTTCAGGCATCGCGTGCAGACCTCAACGATGTACTGCGCAGTGGTGGTCGCGTCGCCGCCGCGGGGCGGCTCCGCAGTGTTCTCATCGTCATCTCGGTGGCGATGGCGCTGGTACTCCTGGTCGGCGCCGGCCTTGTCGGAAGGAGCTTCGAGCGGCTGATGCGCGTGGACTACGGATTCCGCGCCGAGGGTGTCTTCGCCGCATCGCTGGCCCTACCTAACGAGCGATACGGCAGCCGCAATCAGCGCGCGGTGTTCTATGCCGAGGCGGCGCGCCGGCTCGGCGCCACGCCGGGTGTGCGCACGGTCGGCTTCACCAACATCGCGCCGTTCAGCGGCGGGAGCACCGCCATGCCGATCGCCGTGGTCGGTCGCCAGCCGGTCAGCTCCGACGAGTTCCTGTCGGCCGCCTGGCGCTCGGTGTCGCCAGGGTACTTCGCCACCATCGGGGTCCCGCTCAGGAAGGGACGGCTGATTGCCGAGACCGATGGCGAGAAGGCGCCGCTGGTGGTCGTGGTCACGGAGACGACGGCTCGGCGAATCTGGCCAGGCGAAGATCCGCTGGGTCAGCAAGTAAGGCTCGGCGGGAATCCCACACCCTGGACGGTGGTCGGCGTCGTCGGCGACATCCGCGATCAGCTCCTGCAGCAAGAGCCGGACCCTATGGTGTACCTCTCGTTCCAGCAGGTACCGTGGTCGAGCATGTGGCTGCTCGTGCGCGCGACGGGCGACCCGATGTCGCTCGCTCCGGTGGTTCGGCGCGAGATCCACGCGATCGATCCGCTCCTGCCGGTCGCGAATGAGCAGCCGATGTCGCGCTTCGTGTCGCAAATCGCGGCAGCGCCGCGGTTCACGGCGTTGATCTTCGGGCTGTTCGCGTCGGCAGCGCTTGTCCTTGCGGTGGTGGGTGTCTATGGTCTGGTAACGTACGGCGTGACGCAGCGCACGCGCGAGATCGGCGTCCGACTGGCGTTAGGCGCGACCCCGTCGCGCATCGTTGGGGGCGTCGTACGGCACGGGATCGAACTGGCGGGTTTCGGCATCGCGATCGGGCTCTGGGCGGCGTATGCGCTCTCGCGGTTCATGCAGGGGATCCTGTACGACGTCGCGGCGACCGACGCGGTGACGTACCTCGCCGTGGCCGCGCTGCTCGTCGGGTGCGCGGCGGCGGCGAGCATCCTGCCGGCGAGGTGGGCGGCGCGGCTGGACCCGGTGCGCGCGTTGCGCGACGACTAGCGCTGGAGCGTCACGCGCAGCTCCCGCAACGATCTGAACTGGATGCTCGGCTGATACTCCGGCTCCCGCGTCTCGAGCCGGAACGACCCCACTCGCTCGGCCAGCGCCCGAAATAGTTCCTGCCCCTCGACCCGCGCGAGCGCCGCGCCAAGACAAAAGTGAATTCCGGCACCTAACGACACGTGCGGGTTCGGGTGCCGGCCGACGCGGAACTGGTCCGGCTCGGGGAAGACCTCGGGATCCCGGTTCGCCGCGGCGATGATCCAGCGAAGCCGCTCGCCTTTGCGAATTGTCCGATCTCCAACCGCGACGTCCGCCGCTGCGATGCGCTGCGTGGACTTGACCGGCGGATCGAAGCGAAGGCATTCCTCCGTCGCGCGACGAGTGAGCTCCGGGTTCGCACGCAGCTTCTCCCACTCCTCGGGATTTCGGATGAACGCCAGGATCCCGTTTCCGATGAGGTTCACCGTCGTCTCGTGTCCCGCGAAGAGGAGGAGCGCACAGTTCACGAGCAGCTCGTACCGATCCATGATTCCGAGGTGCTCGCCTTCCGCCAGCACTGAGATGAAGTCGGTCCCCGGCTCGCGGACGCGCGCGTCGGCCAGCGGTGCCGCGTAGTCGAGGATGCCACGGATCCCCTCCACGAGCGTCGCGAACCGGTTCGGCTCCCCGCGGTTGATGTAGAGCAGCTTGTCGGCGAAGTCGCGAAGCTTCGCGCGATCCGCCGCGGGCACATCCATCAGATGCGCGATGACGCGAACGGGAAGCGGAGCGGCGAGCGCCGTCATGACATCGACCGTCATGCCGGGGCGGAGCTCGTCGAGCAGCTCGGCGACGGCCGACTGGATGAACGGACGCCAGGCCTCGATCGCCTGCGCCGTGAAGTACTGGTGCACCAGGCGCCGCATGCTCGTGTGACGCGGCGGGTCCTGCTCCACGAGCTGCGCGCCGCGAAACCGGCGCACCTCGTCGAGAAGCGTTAGGCCGTTTTCATCGAGCGGCGGATACGGCCCTCTGCGGTCGGACTGGATGACGGCGGACGAAAACGCCGCGTGGTCGCGGACGATGGAGATGACGTCGGCGTGTCTGGTGATGATCCAGAGCTGGTGGCGCGCATTCCAGTGAACGGGATCCGTCTCGCGCAGCCGCCCGAAGAACGCGTACGGGTCCCTGATCGCGTCGTCGGCGAACAGGTCGTCGAGATCGGCGTGCTGAAGACTCTCTGTCATTCCGATATGGGGACTAGGGACTGGGGACTCGGGACTCGGCCGGGAGACTATTACTGAGAGGAGGTCTCCTCCGCCGCTAATGGCATCCCGGCCGAGTCCCCAGTCCCTAGTCCCCAGTCCCTGCATTTCAGTCCCCAGTCCCCAGTCCCTGTAGCTAGAATACTTCCGCCCTCACACGGAAGCCATGTCACTTCAGCTCACGAAGCTCGACTCCCCCAGCGTCGCCGGGTATGAGGAAGTCTGGGTCGCCCGCGACCCTGACGCTTCGTACCACGCGATCCTCGCCATTCACAGCACGCAGCTCGGCCCCGCGCTCGGCGGCACGCGTCTCATGCGTTACGCGGACGATGATGCCGCACTCACGGACGTCCTCCGCCTGGCGCGCGGCATGACGTACAAATGCGCCGCCGCCCACATTCCACTCGGTGGCGGGAAGAGCGTGATCCTCGAGCCGCCGAGCAGGTACGATCGCGCCGCACTCCTGCGAGCCCACGGCCGCGCTGTAGAGTCGTTGAATGGTCGTTATGTCACGTCGGTGGACATCGGCACCGGCCCGGTAGACATGGTCATCATACGTGAGACGACGACGCATGTGACGGGACTACCTAACGAGCTCGATGACCCGTCGCCAGTCACGGCGCGGGGTGTCGTGTGCGCGATCGAAGCCGCGCACTACGTGCGGAGCGGGATTCGCGATCTGCACGGCGTGCGGGTGGCAGTACAGGGCTGTGGCCATGTCGGCAAAGCGCTCGCGCTTCAGCTGCACGCCCTCGGCGCGCGACTGATCGTGTCCGACGTTTCCAGAGAGCGCGCTGACGCCGCAGCCGGAGAGTGTCGGGCGGAGGTCTGTCGTCCGGACGAGGTCTACGCCGCCGAGGCTGACGTGTACGCCCCGTGCGCGACGGGCGCGAGCTTGAACGCTCGAACGATCCCGCGCCTCAAAGTGAGCATGGTCGCCGGCGCGGCGAACAACCAGCTCGAGACGAGTGCCGATGGGGACGCCGTTCGCGCGCGTGGGATCACGTACGTGCCGGACTTCATCGCGAATTCGGGCGGCGCGCTCTACCTGTGCCGAGTGCTCGCGGGGTGGACCGATGCGGAGACGGATGCCGCTGTCGAATCGATCTTCGATTCGTCGGTCGAGGTCCTGAGGCGTGCGGAGCAGGAAGGGATCTCCGCGCAGACTGCGGCCGAGCGCGTTGTGGATGCGCGGCTCCGCGGAAGCACCTGACCGGTTGTGCCCCACCTTTCCCGGCGCCACCTTCACGCATTCCCTAACGCGGCCACGAAATCTCGGTGCTTGGGACACGATTGCTCCTCGCCGGTGTGCTGCTTCTGGCAGCCGGGACATCGCGCGCGCAAACAGGGCGTGGCGATCCGGCCAGCAGTCCCCCATCCAAACGCAACGGCTCATGGAGCGCGGCGACCGCCAGCGGTGCGACGCTGATCGGAACATGGACCGCCGTGCTCGACACGAACGGCACGGTCACCGGAACCTGGGAGCTGACCGACTCGCAAAATAGAACGCTCGCTCAGGGAGGCTGGTCAGCAGCAAAGGCCCCCGACACGTGGATCGGCGGGTGGCGAGCCGTAGTTACCGGCAAGGACGGCGAGTACTCCGGAACATGGACTGCCGTCGTCGGCGACAGTACGTCCACGCAACTAGCCGATCTGTTCGCGAAGGCGCTCCAGACCATCGCCAACGGAACGTGGCGCATGAATCAACTATCGGGGGCGTGGTCGATCCGAACGTTCAAGTGACAACCGTCGCCAGCCGCAGCGAGACGGAGGAGCGGCGTGAGCGCGAAGGGATTCGAGTCGAACGTCGTGCGAGCCAGGACGAAAACCTACGTCCCCGTTCCTTTCGACCCTAACGAGGCCTGAGGCTGGAAGGTGCGGCATTACGTGAAGGGCACCGGAGACGCGCGCGGCGCGCACTGCCGAGACGCTGACGATCCTCGAGGCGGGGAAGCTCAGGGGTTAGCGATCATCGCGTGTCGATTTCGCGACCGGTCGTTCGACGTGTTGGCAGGACGAGGTACGAGAAACGCCACCACTCGATGCGCCAGGGACTCCCGGAGGCCCCATGAAAGCCACCTTTTCCGCACTCATGCTTGCGGCCGTTCTGACCGCCGCGGCCAGCGCAAACACTGCTAACGCGCAAGGGACCACCATGCCAAATCTTACGAAGAGCGGACACGTCCAGACGAACGGAGTCGACTACTACTATGAGATCCACGGCTCGGGCGAGCCCCTGCTCCTCTTGCACGGCGGGCTCGGCTCGATCGACATGTTCCGCTCTTCCCTGCTGCCCGCACTCGCGAAGACCCGCCAGGTAATCGCCGTCGATCTCCAGGGACACGGCCGCACCACGCTCGGCGACCGCCCAATCGACCTGGTAGACATCGGGAACGACCTGGCCGTCGTGCTCGACAAGCTCGGGTTCAAGCAGGTTGATGTCGCCGGCTACTCCTTCGGCGGCGGTGCCGGGCTGCGGCTCGCGATCCAGCATCCCACCGTCGTACGCCGTCTCGCCGTCATCTCAGCGCCCTTCGCACAGAACGGCTTCTTCCCTGAAATGCTCCCGCAGCAGGCAGCGGTGGGCGCGGCCATGGCCGAGCAGATGAAGGATACGCCGATGTACAAATCGTACGTCGCAGTGGCGCCTAACCCGAAGGATTTCCCGAGGCTACTCGATCGAATGGGCGAGCTCATGCGGCGTCCGTCCGACTGGTCCGAGGATGTGAAGAAGCTCTCGATCCCCGTGATGCTGGTGTACGGTGACGCCGACATGATTCGTCCCGAGCACATCGTGCAGTTCTATCAGCTGCTCGGCGGTGGGCTGAAGGATGCGGGCTGGCAGCGCGAGCACATGTCACGCGCGCGGCTCGCGATCCTCCCCGACGTCACCCACTACGACATGTTCCTCTCACCAGCCCTCGCTCCCACGATCCTCCCGTTCCTCGACGGGAAGGGCGGATCGAAGACCTGGGCCGAGCAAGTGAAGGAGTGAGAGTTGTGGCGCCGCGAAAGCATGGTACCCGTGCAAAGTGACGAGACCACCGCCAACGCGGCGCTTCGCGAAACTCTCCGCCACGTCTGCTGGCTCGGTGGAGGAAGTGGTGCCGGCAAATCGACAATTGCCCGTCGGATAGCCGCGCAGCACCGTCTCGACGTGTACGGAACGGACGACGTGATGACGGATCACGCCCGCCGGACCTCGCGAGAAGACAGCCCGTTTCTGCACCGGTTCATGGCGATGGACATGGACGAGCGGTGGGTGAACCGGGACCCAGGCACGATGGTGGAGACGTTTCCGTGGTTTCGCGGCGAGGCGTTCTCCCTGATTGTCGAGGATCTCCTGCGACTGCCCCGTGAGACCGGTGTGATCGTCGAGGGGTTTCGGCTACTACCGCACCTCGTCGAGCCGCTGCTTTCCAGCGCTACTCGCGCAGTCTGGCTCCTCCCGACTCCTGATTTTCGCCAAACGGTATTCGAAAGGCGCGGTGTATCGTCGTCGGGGTTTCTTGCGAGGACCACGGACCCGGACCGAGCGCTTCGCAACCTTCTCGAACGGGATCGGCTCTTCACGGATATCCTCAGCGAGGAAGCGGCGCGCCTGCAATTGCCCGCTGTCACGGTCACCGCGACGATGACCGAGGATGATCTCACGCGACGCGTGGCCGAGGTGTTCGGGCTTCATTCCGAAACGGGTTGAGACCATCATCCCTGCCGACCCAACCCCAGCAGACCACTCATGCGTGCAACGCTAGTCACGATCACGACCCTCGCGCTCGTCGCGGCGGCGTCTTCGCCCACCGTCCGTGCGATCCACCTCCCGCCCGGCACGTCCGCGGCGGCGCCATGCACGAAGGCGACTGTGGAATGCGAGCGATGGATCACCATCCATGGCGGACCATCGCGGACGAAAGTCTATGCCAGTTATCCGCTCGACGTTCCCAATCGTAGCATCGTTCGCGCACTCGTCATGGTGCATGGTGCTGGTCGCAACGCGGATCACTATTTCGAGACGAGCACAGGCGCCGCGTTCCTCGCCGGAGCGCTCGAGAACACGATCGTGCTCGCGCCGCGCTTCGCCGCGGGCAACGACAGCGTCGCGCAGAACGAGGTGCTGTGGCCCGAACGCGGTGAGAACTGGCGTTCCGGTGGCGTGCTCGGCACGGACACCACGTTTGGATCGTTCGACCTCATGGACGAGCTGCTGCGCAGGCTCGCGAACAAGCGAACGTTTCCGAACCTCACGAAGATCGTCGTCGCCGGACACTCGGCGGGCGGGCAGTTCGCGACCCGGTACGCGATGGCGAACAAGGTGCACAGTCAGCTCAATGGCGTGGAGCTGAGCTACGTCGTCGCGAATCCATCGAGCTACGCCTGGCCGGTCGCCGACCGACCGCTCCCGACTGGAACCGGCGATCCCGCCACCGCCGACAAGGAGGCGCTTGGCCCGAACGGCGAGAAGGTGAACGCCGATTTCACGTACGGGCCGTTCGACACGACCAAGGCGCCCAACTACAATCGCTGGCCGGCAGGCCTCGCGAATCGCAAGGGCTACACGTCGGGCATGACCGACGATCAGCTACGCAAACAGCTTGTCGATCGGCCGACGACCTACCTGCTCGGCCAGGTGGATGTGCTTCCGCTGGGCGGCTTCGACTCATCGCCTAACGCCATGGCGCAGGGGCCAACCCGACGCGCCCGTGGCGAGGCGTTCTTCAAGTACGTGACCGAAACCCTCGGCGCTAAACACAAGGCGATCATCGTGTCCGAGTGCGGTCACAACGATCGGTGCGTGTTCACCACCAATGCTGTCCTTCCAGTGATCTTCCCGAAGTAGCGGCGTTACGGGTTCACCTTGTCGTACACCACGACGTGGTTCACCTTCTGCCCCGCCGCGTTGGTTCCGGTGATCGTCACCGTCCGTGACTTGCCGTCGGGCGCCACCACGATGTGGTTGGTCGTCAGCAACTTGCCCTTCAGCTTGTTCTCGACGTGATAGGTACGCGCGTCGAGTTTCTTGAAGCTCAGGGCGTCCTGGGTCGTGCTCGGCTTGCCGTCGACCGTTCCCTTCCATGCGTGGTCGGCACCGTCGAGCGTGGCGGTGTATTCGATGTGCACCTTCTGATCCTGGGCGTTCACCTGGTCGATTTTCGCGGTGACGCTGTTGCCGCTGAACGTGTACGTCGTAGTGCCGCTCTTGTTGGCAAGCGACGCCGGATCGTATTTCGACTTCGCGGCGTTCAGCTTCCAGGTACCGGCCAGCGACTCGGTGCCCTGTGCAGCAAGTGCACCCGGCAGGGTGGCGATGAGCACGAGGCTCAAGAGCGCGACGCGTCGATGCGTGGACATGTTCCCTCGCGATCGAGTTGGACTTCGGCGCCGAGGTGTGATGCATGGCGACGGCGCTCACGCAGCGTGGAAGTCGGCCAGACCGTGGTCCGCTCCCGAACGGGGTCGCACTTCGCGCCGTCTAGAGCATGACGACAGGATTCGTCTTCCGCCAGGGCGACCTCACGTGGCACGAAAGCGCCACGGTTGCCGCCTCTTATGACGTGCCCCACCAGGTGAACACTGCACAGCGGGCAGGCTCGGACGGACGATCGGAGGATTGTCGACGTGAGAATTGCTGACGCGCAGCGAGAGATGCGAGCCCGATACGTCGGTGGATTCTACGGGCAGCTCGTTTCCGGCTTGCTCTGGTTGCTGTCCGCCGCGCTGGCGACCTGGTCCGGGCCCCGCCTGGCGATCATCACCTTGGTGGTTGGCGGTATGTTCATATTCCCCGCCACCGAGGTGCTCCTGCGAGCCGCCGGCGCGAGGGCCGCTCTGAGCGCGGACAACTCCCTTCGAAGTCTCGGCATGCAGGTGGCCTTCGTGCTCCCGCTCTCGATGCTGTTGCTCCTGCCGGTCAGCAGGTATCGCCTGACGTGGTTCTACCCCGCGCTCATGATCCTCCTGGGCGCCCACTACCTGCCGTTCGTGTTCCTCTACGGAATGCGGATGTTCTGGGTGCTCGGTGCGATCCTGGTTGGGTTCGGAGTACTCATCGCGATGTACCGGTCGGGCTCATTCAGCGTCGGCGCGTGGTGCACGGGCGCCATTCTTGTCGTGTTCGCCGGCATCGGCCGCGTGATCGCGCAACGTGAGTACCACGCCTGGCGGACCGACGGATCCTGAACGCTAAACGGCAACACCTAACGCGGATTTCGAACTAAGATTGCGCGAATGTTCGCGAATTTGCTTCGGCTCGTTGCGAGCGGTGGCCTCCGGGCTGAGGAGCGATCAGGAGGATCCGAGTGATCCGGTGCATTCGTTCCCTCCTTCGTCTGTGGGGCCGGCCCTCTCGGGTCCGGCGTGTACGACTACGGTTTGAAGCCAGCCCCCGTCCACAGTGCAGCGCTCTCGAACATCTTGCCGTCCTTCATCACGAACCGGACGGTGCGAACGTTCGAAATGTTTTCGAGCGGATTCGCGTCGAGCACGAGCATGTCGGCGCGCTTCCCCACCTCGAGCGTGCCGACGTCCTTGTCCACCCGCATCGCCTGCGCCGCGACTGCTGTCGCGGAGCGCAGCGCGTCCATTGGCGTGAAGCCTGCCTTCACATACAGCTCGAGCTCGCGGTAGACACTATACGCAGGGATGCCCTCGTCGGTGCCCGCGATGATCGGCACGCCGGCGTCGTGCGCGGCCTTGATGTTCGCGAGCGTTCGCGCGAGACGCGCGTGCGACGTCGCCGTGTCCGATGGTGACTGGCCGAGCGAGGCGATGCGGTTCTGGAGCATCGCGGGAGGGAGATGCTCGAGCACCGGCTGGATGTTCTCCATTGGCTCCTGCGCGGACTTCCCGCCGATCTCGCCCCACGACGCTGTCGGATCGAAGATGGTTTTCTTCGCGACGAAATGCGCGAGTTGTTGCTTTCCTTCCTCGGTCGTGAGGTCACCGCGCACGGGAAAGTGCGCGAGCTGATCCATCCCCAAGTCGATCGCAGTATGGAGGTCCGTCGACGTCGGCACGTGGCCAGTGCACATCATGCCTTGCTTGTGCGCCTCGTCGCAGATTGCCGCCAACACTTCGGGCGCGAGCGCGAGATAGATCTTGATCATCTCGAACCCGAGCTGGTGGTACCGGCGCACGATGGCGCGGCCTTCCTCCGGAGTCGTCGCACTGAATTCCCCGAACCCCTGTAGGCCGGGTCCGTCGATCAGCCCTGCGAAGAACAGATTCGGTCCGGTCACCTTGCCGGAGCGAATCGCACTTCGCATAGCCACGAGCAGCGGCCACTCAGAACCCATGTCGCGCACCGACGTGACGCCGGCGGCGATGTAGGTCGGGATCCATTCGATCTGGTGCAGGTGCGCGTGGTTGTCCCAGAGACCCGGGATGATCGTCTTGCCCGCAACATCGATGCGGCGCGCGCCCGGCGGGACCGGCGTGCTCGCGCTCGGGCCAGCGGCGACGATCCGTCCCTTGCCGACGATGACGGTCGCGTTAGGCACGGCCGGCGCGCCGGTCGCATCCACCAACGTCGCGCCGACGAGTGCGATGCTGCCCTCGGCCACCGGCTTCGTTCGTGCCGTGATCTCCAGCAGCTCGGCCATCTGCGCCCGAGTGGCGACGTCCATCAGCTCGTCCCGCAATGGCATCAACGCGGAACGCACGGTCTTGTACGACAAGCCGCCACCGCCGCCGGTCGCGAACATCGCGAGACGTCCGTCACGATCGAGCCATAGGTAGTTGATGCCCCAGATCACACCGTCGATCGTGTAGCGCGTGAGCTCGACTCGACTCGCCCCGGAGCCGACCGTGTCGACGCCGCGCTTTCTGATCGTCACCGGATTCGGCTCTCCGGGCACGATCGCGATGGTGCGTGGGCTCCCGTGTGACTGCCAGTAACGGATGAGCGCGAGGTGCTGCGCCGTCGGGAAGTACGACGACACCGCATACGCGACGGCGGGGATGGCAACGTCCGCGGCCTTGCCGTCTCGCGCGACCTTCGCCCGCGCGCCGTTGAACTCGACCGACGTCGTGACGGTGCGGCTCGTATCGGTGATGCGCACGGTCTCGAACGTCTTCAGCGCGTAGTCGTTCGCCGTGGTGAGGGTCAGCTGCGTGTGATTGCGTCGGCCGCGGTCGACGTAGTCGTAGTCCGACGTCAGCGTCATGCCGTCGTCGGCTGGCCTGAGCTCGTAATGCTCCCAACCTGCGGGGCGCCCGATGTAGAGGATTCTCAAGGAGTCGACGATCGCGGCGGCCGGCGCCACCGGAGTCGGTTCGTGGCGAGCGCTGCGCGGCGCGAATGACGCTGCGACGAGGGTGAAGGTCGCGAGCGGTGCAATGCGGTGAGTCGGCATGAGGTCTCCACTTGGACCAACGCGGATCTGGCACGGCGGACGCGGCGTATCCAGGAAGATAGGATGCGAAGGCGCCCGACGTTGACGTGGTAGCGCTCTAGTTGACATTCTACCAGAAGGGTGCAATACTCTGGTAGAATGCCTACTAGAGATGATCCCACGACCCGCGATTCCCTCCTACAGGGAACGCTCGACCTGCTGGTCCTCCGCATCCTCGCGCTTGGACCCCACCACGGCCACGGCATCGCCATGGCCATCCAGACACGGTCAGGCGACACCCTGCTCGTTGACCACGGGTCGCTCTATCCCGCCCTCCAGCGCCTCGAGCAGCGCGGTCTCATCCGCGGCTCGTGGGGCACGTCGGAGAACAAGCGCCGCGCGCGCTTCTACAGCCTAACGACCATCGGCCAGAAGCAGCTCGTCGTCGAAGCGGGGCGCTGGAACCGCCTGGTCGATTCGATCGCCCGTGTCATGGACCCGGGCCCTACGCCGGAGAAAGCCTGATGCTTGGCCGCCGATCCCAGCGAGACTTCGAGGACGAGATCCGCGCCCACCTCGACATGGAAGCCGAACGCCTCCGCGCTCAGGGACTCGCCCCCGAAGAGGCCGAGCGCGCCGCGCGCCGCCGCTTCGGCAACGTGGGCGTCGCCGAGGACCGCTTCTATCACGCGCAGCGCTTCGTGTCCGTCCAGGACTCCGGGCGCGACCTGCGCCACGCGTGGCGCGCGCTCCTGCGCACGCCCGGATTCCTCGTCACCTCGGTCGTCACGCTCGGACTCGCGATCGGCGCCGTCACGGGGATGTTCAACGTCGTCAACACGGTCATCCTGAAGTCCCTTCCCTTCCCCGACTCGCGCCGGCTCGTGGTCATCGAGGGCACGGCGCCCGGGTCCGACCTGCCCGAGCGTTTCTCCGTCGGCCCGGAGTTCTACCTGCACTATAAGGAACGCTCGAAGCTGATCGACGGCATCTTCATCTTCGATTCCGGCACATCGACCTTCCGAACGGCGAACCGCGTCGAGCGCATCAGAATGGCCTGGCCGACGAACGACGTGTACGCCACGCTAGGCGCCCGTCCTCAGCTCGGGCGGCTCCCGGTCCCTGAGGACGGAGACGACGTTGTCGTCATCAGCGACCTGCTATGGAGCAGCTGGTTCGGACGGGATCCGTCGGTCATCGGGAAGTCGTTCTTCGTTTCCGACACCGTCAGGCAGATCATCGGGGTGATGCCGCGCGAGTTCCAGTTCCCGAGCGACAGCACGATGCTGTGGATCGCGAACCCGATTCGACTCGCGGACGTGCGAGCCGGCCAGGGCGGCGTCGCGATGGTCGCGCGGATCAAGCAGGGCGTGACGCGCGACCAGCTCGCATCTGAGCTGACGCGGCTGTCGAAGGAATTGCCCGCGCGCTTCGGCAGCCCGCCGGGATATGCGCGGACCATCGAGCAGCACCGTGCGATCGTGGCTCCGCTCATGGAGCGCGTGGTAGGCCCGACAGCCAGGCGATCGCTCTGGGTCCTGCTCGGTGCCGTGGCTATCGTGCTCCTGATCGCGTGCGCCAACGTCGCGAACCTGTTCATGGTGCGCGCCGAAGGCCGCACGCGCGACCTCGCGATCCGGCGTGCGATCGGCGCGAGCCGTGCACAGCTCGTCCGTCTGCAGATGGCCGAAGCACTCCTGGTCGCGCTCGTTGCTGGTCTGCTCGCGGTTTTCCTGAGCAGGGTAACGCTGCCGCTGTTCATCAGCGCCGCCCCTAACCTGCCGCGGCTTGCAAGCGTTAGGCTGGACCTGCCGACCCTGGCGGCCGCGTTCGGGCTCGTGGTGCTCGCCGCATTCGCGTGCGGAACGGTGCCCGCGCTGCGCGCGTCGGCGCCGGACTTCGCGCGCCTTCGCGAGGGCGGCCGAGGGAACACGGGTCGGAGACGACGGGGACGCGACATGCTCGTCGTGTGCCAGACTGCGCTCGCGCTCGTGCTGCTCATCGGCTCGGCGTTGTTGGTACAGAGCTTCAACAAGCTGCGCCGCGTCGATCCCGGCTACCGGACCGATGGACTCTACACCTTCCAATTCGCCCCCGACCGGCAGTTCCGCGACGGGCCGAGCTGGGGTCGGCTCCACCTCGCGTTCATGGATCGGCTACGTGCGGTCCCGGGCGTGACCGGAGTGGGGATCGTGAACAACATTCCGCTCGACGAGGGGACGGGCACGGTTCGCGTCCGCACCGATGATGCGCCATCGTCGGACGGTGGTGGCGCGCGCCTCCAGATGAACTTCACCGGCGGTGACTACTTCAACGTGATGGGGATCAAGCTGCTGCAGGGACGCACCTTCACCACCGGCGAAGCGGTGACGCCTAACAACAGCGTGATCATCAGTCGGTCGACGGCCGAGAAGCTCTGGTCGGGCCAGAACCCGCTCGGGCGCACGCTGAGACCTCGATTCGGCAGCCAGGACACGCTCGCGTTCACGGTGGTCGGCATGGTCGCGGATGTGAAGCAGAACGATTGGCGGCAAGCCGGCGAGGCGATCGTGTACTTCCCGCTCACCGGTCCGTCACCGACCGCGTGGGCCATGGGGTCTCCGGCGTACGTGGTGAAATCGACGCGCGCGGACAAGCTGCAGCCCGAGGTACGCGAGCTGGTGCGCCAGATCGCTCCCGAAGCGCCGGTGTACCGCGAGTACACCATGGAGTTTCTGGCGCAGCGCTCGATGCTGCAGCTGTCGTTCACGATGCTCACGTTAGGCGTCGTCGCCAGCCTCGCGCTCCTGCTCGGCGCGATCGGTCTCTACGGCGTCCTGTCGTACGTCGTGGCCGAGCGCACGCGGGAGATCGGCGTGCGGATGGCGCTCGGCGCCACGGCGAGCGCGGTCCGGCGCATGGTCGTGTCGCAGGGCGCGCGCGTAGTGCTGGTCGGCGTGGTCATCGGCGTGCTCGTGGCGTTCGCATCCACGCGGCTCCTGGGAAGCCTGCTCTACGGGGTGAAGCCGGTGGACCCAATTGTCTTCGCGGCGATGTCGGTCATGATGGTCGCGATTGGTGCTCTCGCGAGCTACATGCCCGCGCGGCGCGCGAGCAGCGTGAACCCGATCGAGTCCTTGCGGAGCGATTAGCGGTGCAGGCGTGAGTATCCCGGCGCCGCGTACGAGTTCGCTGCAGGGCAAGCTTTTTAAGGGGAACAACGATTGGACTGAAGAATCTGAAAACGGCCGGAACATCGAAGCCAGGCATGCACGATCATGGCTTTCTTCCTCCGAGCCACAACAGGGCGTCGATGATCAGCCGATCCTGCATCGCGTTGCCGAGCGTGTTGGACAGCGTTCTGTTGGTGGAGTCGTACCTGTGCTCGTAGTCGATGTCGTTGTGGCCCATGTTGAAGTAGATCATGCGGTACTTGCGGTTGGTCCAGACGACGGGGTAGTAACCGCGGTGCCAGATCTCGTTCGGCTTGGGGCCCGTGCCCAACGGAAAGCTGGTGGAGTCGATGGAGAGTAGAATGTCGATGTCGGGATTCTCTCTCAGGTCTTTCTCCCAGCGGTACCACTCGCTAGGTGAGGAGCGGAACGTCTCGGGCAGGCGACGCGTCGCCGGATGCGCGCGGTCTTCGACCCGCAGAACGGCCGACGTCGGGCGCCAGGTGTTACTCACGTACTGCCCGGAGCCGAGAAACGTGTCGTGGTACCAGCTCCAGTTCGCCGGATATGCCGACGGCGTCAGCGCGAAGCCGGCGAAGTGAAAGCCCATCCAGGCACCGCCTTGCTCCATGTACTTCCGGAAGGCGGCTCGTTGAGCGGGGTCTTCCGGACGCGTATCCAGAAAGACCACGACCTGATACCTGGCGAGGAAGGCTGAATCGAGGTTGTTCCAGCTCGACGTGGTGTCATAGCCGAAGTGGTAACGCGCCGCGATCTCTGGAAACCATCGCATGGATTCGCGCACGAAGCTGATGTGCGCGTCATCCTTCCTGGCGGTAAAGAATGCAATGACTCGAAACGAACGCGTGCTGTCCTGGGCACCGAGAGTTCTCGGAGCGCCGAAGAGCACTGCAAGGGTCGACGCACCGAGCGCGATGCGGGCGGCGATGTTCGTCATGTCCGACCAAGCTGCAGTGCGATGGCCGGCGCGTCCAGCGGCCCCCTGGTCGGCCGCTCAGTGCGAGCGCATGCGAGGCGCCTTGCGCTTCCGACTCGGAACCGGGGAAGCATGTCGCAACGTTGTCGAGACGACGTAGCGCGGCACACCCGGCGGCAGTTTTTCGAGTTCCGCGGCTGGGTCGCCCAATAGCTGCCCGACACGCTTCCACTCGAGTTGGTCGATGAACGCGATCGACTCGAACTCCAGCGGAGCGCCGTTAGGCGCGTGGATCTCGACTTCGCTGAGCATGCGGCCGATATCGATGATTTTTTGACCCGCCGGGACCGTGTCGAGCAGTTGGTCGATCTCGGCCCTTTCCATGTTGTCCAACGACAGCCCGTTCGCCTTGAGGTGTTCTTCGAACGCGTGGCCCGCGGAGAGAATTCCGGTCAGGCGCGGAAAGATGTCCAGGCCATAGGCCGTGGCCCGGAAGACGCCGGCGCGCTGGCGACGGTTGTCGGCGACGTCTTCGAGGTCGGATTCGCCGATGAGAATGCCCGAGTGGTAGAAGGTGTATGTCATGGAGGCACATTAGGGCGTTCCGTTCCACGTGCGTCATCGGAACGCAGCGCCCTGTATCCATTCATTGCCGGTCGGCTGATCCGTTAGACCCGAAGCATTCCGACCACCCTTCGTCATAGATGCGGGACCTGAGAAGGGCCGTTCCCACAGACGAAGGCAGGGGTGCGCTCACACTCGGGTGAGCCGATTCCCCGAAAAAAGTCGATTTACAAGGTAGGAAGGCACAATGCGCAACGAGCCGGCTCCGCAACACGCGGCTGGCGCGCCCTTCGATCCTCACTTGGAGTCTTCCATGGCCACCGCTTCCCACCCAGCCATACTGTTCACGCAAGAGTTGCCGGTGGTTTCGGCCGAGCAGCCCGCCGAATCCCTGTGGAAGCGTGGACTGA
>Ga0075434_100002220_pt1 | contig 16946 bp, 13 predicted proteins | sample RhiMethybrSRZTD3_FD_75298 | JGI IMG/M metagenome (GOLD analysis project Ga0075434, IMG submission 75298) | Populus rhizosphere microbial communities from Tennessee, USA - Rhizosphere MetaG P. TD hybrid SRZTD3 | ecosystem: Host-associated > Plants > Roots > Rhizosphere > Soil | place: USA... | reverse complement strand
ATGAGCTCATGAGACCGCTGGCATAGTCGGGATTGGCAACGAAGCTCACCGCCAGGCCGGCGAGCGCCGCGCGCACCTCGGGCGCCTGATGGCCGGTGACCACCAGCACGGGGCGCGCGCGCGAGGCCAAGGCACAAGCCACCACGTGGCGCACCATCGGCGCGCCGGCGATCTCGCACAAGAGCTTGTTGGCGGGCCCCATGCGCGTTGACCGCCCGGCGGCGAGCACGATCGCAGCCACGGGGGCGCGCGCGGGCAACCGTTCCTTGTCCTCAGCCATTCGAGCACCACCCGCTCGGCGCGGCCCAGGCCGTTCCGGCCTTGGGCGTTCCGGCACGCCCACCTCGCGCAACGTCACTTGCCCAAATGCTGCGCCCAGAACGCCAGCATGCGTTCCCAGGCCTGTTCGGCGGCGGCGCGATCGTGCACATCGCGCTGCTCGTTCATAAAGGCATGTTCGGCCTCGTAGCGAAAAACGTCCGCCGTCTTGCCGGCCGCCTTCAGCTCGGCCTCGAACTTATCGACCGCGGCCGGCGTGCACCAGTCGTCGCGGTTGGCGAAGTGGGCCTGCAGCGGCACCTTCACGTCCTTGGCCGAGGCCACCGTTTCCGGCGGCAGCCCGTAGAAGCACACGGCCGCGCCAATTTCGCTGATGCGGCAGGCGCCGAGCACGGTGACCGCACCGCCGAGGCAGAACCCGGTCAGCCCGACCTTCGCCCCCGCGGCCTTGAGAAACTGGGCGGCGCCGCGCACGACCTGATCGGTCGCCTCGAGGAAGTTCAGCGAATTCATCTCCCGACCGGCGGCCTCGGTGTCGTGGTAGGGCACGACCGTGCCGGCATAAAGATCGGGCGCCAGGGCGTCGTAGCCCGCGAGCGCGAGGCGATCACAAATGCCCTTGATCTGCTCCTGCAGCCCCCACCATTCCTGAATCACGACGACGCCCGGGGCGCGGGCGCGCCCCGCCTGGGCAAGATAGCCCTCGGCCCCACGACCGTCCGGCCGGCTAAATCCGATCCTGGTACCCATCGCGCGCTCCTCGTGTGTTGCGTTGCAGGCTTGCGAGGCTAGAGACTAAACATCACCTTCCGACTTGAGCCAGCGGACCGCGGTGCGAAAGGCCTCCAGCGTGCGGGCGACATCGTCCGGCCCATGCACGGCGGACACGAGCCCGCCCGGTGCGCCCATGATGTCGACCCCATTGGCGAGCATGGCCAGACGCAGGCGGTAGCACAGCTCGGGATTGCGCGCACCCTTGAGACCCTCGAAGCCGAGCGCGAGCGGATCGAAACGGGCCGGATCGATCGCCAGGCGCTTGGGATTGGGAAAAATCAGGAAGGCGGAGGCTTCGCCATAAATCCCCCAGGGGACGGCCTCCTCGATCAGGACTTGGGTCAGGCCGTGGCGCAGCTCGGCGGCGGTGCGCTCGGCCACCGCACAGAGGTCCTCGTGCTGCAGACGGCTCAACATCGCCACCCCGGCGGCGGCGCTGAGGGGATTGGCGTTGAAGGTACCCTGATGCCCGATCTTCTCGCGCTTGGCTGCCGCCGCGGCCCCCGCGTCGAGCTGGTCGAGAATGTCGGCGCGGCCGGCGACCGCGCCACCCGGCAAGCCGCCGGCCAGGATCTTCGCCAAGATGCACAGATCCGGCGCGACGCCAAAGCGGCCTTGCGCGCCGCCCCGCGACCAGCGAAAGCCGGTGATGACCTCATCGAAAATCAATAGGACGCCGTGTTGGCGCGAGAGCGCGCGCACAGAGGCGAGAAAGCCCGGCGGCAATGGCACCTGGCCCCACGACGCCCCCGAGGGCTCGAGCACCATGGCGGCAACGTCGTTTGCGGCCTCCAGCGTCCGCGCCACGCGTTCCAGATCGTCGACCGGCAGCAGCAGGGTTTCCTCGACCAGACCGGGAAGAATGCCGGCGGGCACTCCGCCGTGGAAGTGCGACATGCCGCCGGCCGCGACCCCATCGTGCCAGCCGTGAAAATGCCCAACGAAGCGAATGACCTTGCGCTTGCCGGTGAAGGCGCGCGCCAGGCGCAGGGCCAGGTGGGAGGCCTCCGTGCCCGAGGCGGTGAAGCGCACGCGTTCGGCACAGCCGATCAGGCGCGCGACCAGCTCGGCCCAGGCGACCTCCAATTCATGGGCTGCGCCCCAGTGCGTGCCGAGCTCGAGTTGGCGCGCCACCGCCGCAATCACGCTGGCGTGGCCGTGCCCCAGCAACAGCGCGCCATGCCCGCCGAAGTAGTCGACGTACTCGTTGCCATCGACATCCCATTTGCGGCTGCCGGCGGCCTTGCTGGCGTAGATCGGGTAAGGCAGCAGCGTGCGGCTGTCGTGCGTGAGACCCGCGGGAATCGATTGGCGCGCCCGGCCATAAAGGGCGGCAGAGCGCGGGGTTCGGGCCCTGTAGGCCCGCTCGATATGAGAATTCGTCGTCGGCTCAGTCATGGCTCCTCGGCCCTTACCCTAAAGCTCTATTCTGATGTTGCCGCCGGCATCAAGCCTGGCGCTGGCGCCAGGCGGCACGAGACAGGTCGCATCGTACTCCTCCACGATCAGGGGTCCCGTGTGCGCCTTTGCCAGGGCGGAGCGGGGCAGGATTGGCGTCTCCAGCCAGCCGTGCTGCGCCCCGAAATAGGCCCGCCGCGGCGGGCCGGGCGGCGCTTCGCGCCGGCCCACGACCACACTGGCCGGCATGGCTGGCCCCGAGCGCACGCCCTGCCCCACCACCTGGATCGAAACCAGCTCGACGGGCTCGGCCGCGCCGGCGCGGTGTCCATAGGTGCGCTCGTGCTCGCGCCCGAAGGCCTCCTCCAGATGCTCGACCATGGCGGCATCGAACGGCCGCTCCGGCACGGGCACCGTCAGATCGAAGCTCTGTCCGTGGTAGTGCAGGGCCGCGGACCGGCGCAGGCGCGCCCGCTCGCCCGTGAAGCCCTCGCTTTCGAGCTGCGCCAGCGCTTGGCTTGCGAGCGCGTCCCAGGCCGCCTCGATGGCGGCGAGATCGGCGCCGCGCAGCCGCCGCCGGAAGGTGCGCGAATAGTGGTGCTCTACGTCCGCCCAGAGCAGGCCAAAGGAGGAAAACAGCCCGGGTGCGGGCGGCACGATCACCTGGGAGATAGCGAGCGAGCGCGCCATGCCGCAGGCGAACAGCGGTCCGTTGCCACCGAAGGCGAACAGCGCACATTGCCGCGGGTCCCGCCCGCGCTCGGTCGAAACCGCCTTGATGGCACGGATCATGTTGGAGGCGGCGATGTCGTGGGCGCCCAATGCCGCCGTCGCCAGATCGAGGCCTAAGGGCTTGGCGATTTTTGCCGCGAACACCTCTGCCGCCTTGGCGGCATCGAGCGGCAGGGCCCCGCCGATGAGATGCTTGGGGTTGATGAAGCCCAGGATCACATTGGCGTCGGTCACCGTCGGCACCTCGCCGCCGAGGCCGTAGCAGACGGGCCCCGGCGACGCACCGGCGCTTTCGGGTCCCACCTTGAGGCTACCGCCGGCATCGAGCCAGACGTGCGATCCACCGCCGGCGCCGACCTCGGCCAGATCGATCGCCGGCACCTTGAGGGTGTAACCCGCACCCGTCAGCAGGCGTGAGCCGGTCATAATACCCGCGCCGACCGCATATTCGTGCGCGCGCATCAGCTCGCCGTCCTCGACGATGGAGGCTTTGGCCGTGGTGCCCCCCATGTCGAAGGTAATGATCTTGTCCACGTCGATAGCGCGCGCGAGCGCCTGCGCGCCGACCACGCCGCCGGCGGGGCCCGACTCGATGATATGCATGGGCCGCTCGCTTGCCGTCGCACTCGTCATCAAGCCACCGTTCGACTGCATGATGAGCAGGCGCGCAGCAATGGAGGCCGCATCGAGCCGCCGGCGCAGCGCGCCGAGGTAAGTGGCAACGATCGGCATTACATAGGCGTTGATCACCGTGGTCGAGGTGCGCTCGTATTCCTTGATCTCCGGCAAGACCTGATAAGAAATCGACAAGGGCATCTGCGGCGCCATGCGCCTGACGATCTCGCCCAGCATCAGCTCGTGCGCCGGGTTGGCGAAGGAGTTGAGGAGGCAGACGGCGATCGCCTCTACCTTCTCGGCCAGCAGGCGCGCAACCGCGCGTTCGGCGTCGGCGGTCTGCAACGCCCGCTCGACGCGACCGGTGTGGTCGATGCGCTCGCCGACGGTCTGGCGCAGGTAGCGCGGCACCAAGGGTTCCGGCTTCGACCAGGCAAGGTCGTAAAGGCGCGGCATGCGTAGCGTGCGAATTTCCAGCACGTCGCGGAAACCCTCGGTGGTGATGAGCCCGACGCGCGCACCCTTGCGTTCCAGGATGGCATTGGAGGCCACCGTGGTGCCATGGCGGATTTCTTCGATCGCCGCCGCCGAGGCGTCGCCTTGCTCGAACACCTGGCCGAGCCCCTCGACGATGGCGCGGGCGTAATCATCGGCGCTCGATGACACCTTGAGCGTGTGAATTTTGCCATCCGAGCCCAACAGCACGATATCGGTGAAGGTGCCGCCGATGTCCACGCCGACGCGATAGCGAACCATGGCTTACTCCTGCGCGCCCGCTTGCGGCTGCGGCTCCTCGCGCTGCACGACCGGGGCGACGCGCCAGCCGCGCTGCTGCCTGAGGTGCGCGCGGCGCTCGGCAGTTGCCGCAAGATCGACGGTGCAGGCCGCGGCAGCGAGCACCACGCCGTAGTCGGCGGCGGCCTTTGCCGGGCTCAAGAGTTCGTTGCGTACGTCCCACAACACCGCATTCGGATCGCGTTCGAGCGGGTCGCCCCAACCGCCGGCGCCGGCCAGCACGTGCCGGAACACGTCGCCCTGCTTGATGGTCATGGTGAACTTGCCGGGCAGGCTGCGATTTTCCTGGGCCGGATTGAGATAGTTCTCGGAGGGGGCACCGGGGCTGCCGCCATAAAGACCGAAGGGCCGGTGGTCGCGCCGGTCGGCGCGGACCTGCAGTACCCCTTCCGTCTCGTTGAAGCGATAGTCGCGCCGAAACGGCACGCCGCCGCGGTATTTTCCGGCGCCGGCCTTGTCGGATACGAACTCGTAGGCCAGAAGCGAGATCGGTTGCTCGGCCTCGGTCACCTCCACCGAATGCGACGCCATGTTGGCGAACATGTGGGAGTTGCCGTCGAGCCCGTCCGCCCACGGCCGCGCCCCCCAAGCACCGCAGGTGAAATCCACGTAGACGAAGGGCTGGCGCTGCTGATCGTAGCCACCGATGGAGATGCCGGTATTGCCGCCGTCGCCGGCCGCCTTGACCTTGTCGGGCAGCATCATGGCCAAGGCGCCAAACATGCAATCGGTCATGCGGAAGCCCGTCAGGCCACGCGCCGCGCAGGCGGCCGGCAGCACGGCGTTGCCAACCGTGCCCGGCGGACAGATCACCTCGATGGCGCGAAACACCCCCTCGTTGTTGGGAATGTCGGGGGGCAGCACCGAGCGCACGGCCGTGTAGGAGGCGGCCTTGGTGAACGACAGCGTATTGTTGATGGCGCCCTTGACTTGAGGGTTGCTGCCCGTCCAATCGACAACCATGTGGCCACCCCGCTTGCGGATAGTGACAAAGAGCCGGATCGGCTTGCCATAATCGATGCCATCGTCATCGATCCAGTCCTCGAAACTCCATTCGCCGTCGGGCAGCTCGCCGAGCGCGGCCCTGGTCAGCCGTTCGGCATGATCGATGGTTGCTTGCAGCAGGACTTTGGTGGGCTCGGCACCGTAGCGCGCCACCAGCTCGGCGAATTGTTTTTCCGCGATATGGCAGGCCGCGAGCTGCGCCCGCAGGTCACCAAACAGCTGCACGGGCAGGCGCACGTTCTTCTCGATGAACGTCAGGATCGTTTCATTTGGCTTACCCGCGGCATAGAGCTTCATCGGCGCGATGCGCAGCCCCTCGGCGTAGATTTCCGTGGAGTCGGAGGCATTAGAGCCGGCGACGCGGCCACCGACATCGCAGTGGTGGCAGACCGTGCAGGCAAATGCCAACCGCTCGCCGGCGTGAAACAAGGGCTTCATCACGAAAATGTCGGGCAGATGCATGCCGCCGTCGAAGGGATCGTTCATGATAAAGACGTCGCCCTCCGCGATCGCATTGCCGAAGTGGCGCATGATGGCCGCCATCGCGGTCGGGACGGATCCGAGGTGACCGGGCAGGGTCAGGCCTTGCGCGGCGAGCCGTCCCTCGGCATCGGCAAAGCCGGTGGAGTAGTCCATGTTGTCTTTCAGCACGCCCGAATAGGTGGTGCGGAACACCGTCAAGGCCATTTCGTCGGCGATGGAAAAAATTGCGTTCTTGAAGAGCTCGAGCGTGATCGGATCAACGGTTTCGGCCATCCCAGCATCTCCCAAGATCGTTTGAGCCCCATGGTGGGCACCTGCCAGGCAACGGCCGGCGGCGGCAATCCCCTCAGGTGCGCTCCAGGACGGTGAGACCACGCCGGCGATCGATCAGATAGATGAGGCCGCGCTCATCGACGGTCAGATCGTTGCTCGATACGCCATCGGTGCCCGGGGGTACGTCGGGCAAGAAGTGGGCAACCTCGCGCAAGGCGTGCGGATTGCCGACGTCGATGATGCGCAGGCCGTGGGCGAACCAGGCGAAGGGGATTTCGCTGCCGGTCACCTTCTCGCACGGCTGATGGCAGGCCGTCATGGGGGCCGAAGGACGGCCTTCGATGCCCTCGACCTGAAAGCTGCCGACCGGCACCGGGCAGCACTCATCGGTGATGTCGACCATCCAGGCGAAGGCCGCCACGTCGTGCTCGCCGCGCTGCACGTCTTCGTCCGCGACAACGAGGTAGCGACGGCCGTTGATGGCGAACGGCAGGGGCAGCGCGGTGTGTGTGGGACAGGTATAGGGCGGCCGCCAATTGAAGCCCGCCAGCAGGCGTGGGTGGGCGAGATCGTCGATGTCGAGGATGACGAAGCCGCCCTTCCAGTAGCTGGTGTAGAGCCGGTTGCCCAGGCGCAAGGGGTGATGGCAGCGATAGGCGTCCTTGTCCCAGCTCGGCTGTTCGCCCCCCGCCGTCCATTGTCCCGGCATCCACCAGCGCCCGACCTCCTGCGGCTGCTGCGGGCGTTCGAGATCCATGCTCAGCATGACGGTGCCGACGAAACCTTCCAGCGTCGCCGACAGGTAGGCGTAGCGGCCGTCGAAATCAAAGCGGTGCACGCCCTTGCCGACGGTGGTCCAGCGCGTGATCTCGCGCGGCTTGGCCGGGTTGGCCACGTCATAGATGCCAAGGCCGCTCTTGAAGTCGTCCGGCAGCGGGCGCCGGTCGGCCCCGTTGATCTCGTGATTGACGAGCATGATGCCGTTGGCGACGCGCACCTTGTGGGAGTGCGTACCCGGCGGCATGCCCAGCGTGGCGAGCACCCGCATAGCGCTTGGATCACGCACGTCCACGATCGAGGTCCCGTGCGGGCTCGCCATGTGGCCGATGTAGGCGATGCCATCGACGACAACGACCTGGCCGCCACCGGCACAGTCCAGGTAGCCCACCTGCCGCAAACCCACGCCCGTGCCCAAGGCTCGCCTCCTGCCCTCTTCTCACCCAAGCTCAGTATCGGGGAGGCTGCAAGTCTCCCGCAAGCTCCCTTTGGCCGCGGCAAAAACTCAACGCCAGCGCCCCGCTCGCCAAGCGACAAGCATTGCTTAGCGCGACGGCGCTTGGCTCCAGGCCAGCACGGAGGGCAGCAGCACGGCGCCGCCCACGATGGCCAGGGCGACCAGATCGAGGGTGCTGAGCTTGGTGCCCAAGAGCAGCGCGGCCATGGCGGTCCCGACGGGGCCCACCAGGCAGCTGAAGAGGCCCACGCGCCCCACCGGCAGATGCCGCAACGCATAATTCGACAGGATATAGACCCCGCCAGAGACGACGAGGCCCAGGTAGATGAGGGAGATGAGCGCCGGCCGGCTGGCGTCGAAGACGTGTGCGCCCGTCGCCGGAAAGAACGCCATCAGTAGCGCTGTCAACATGGCACCGGACGTCAATTGCCAGCAGGAGGTGACAAGCGGATTGGCGCCGGCCTGCGCGGTACGGCGGGCAAGCAGCGCGTTGACCGCCGAGGCAATGACGCCGCCCGCCACGCACAGGTCGCCGAGCCAACTGCCGCCGCCGTGCTCATTTTGCCCCCACACCAACAGCATGGTGGCGGCAAAGGCCATCGCCGCGGCGGCCAGGACGGTCATTTCCAGACGCTCGCCAAGCACCAGGTAACCCAGCAGGGGCATCAGCAGCGGGGTGAGGCTCCAGAACACCGAGCCATTGACGGGGGAGGTCATGGTGAGCCCGAAGGAGACGACCAGCGTCACCAAGCCGGGCTCCAACAGCCCCATCACCAGGGGCCGCCAACCGACGCCGCGCAGGTGCGCCTTGGCGCCCGTCACCGCCACGATCAGCCACAAGGCCACGGCGGCGAGCGCGAGGCGCAGCGTCACGAATTCGCCGACGGCGATCTCTGCGACCGCTAACTTGGTCACCGGCGTCGCCGAGGACCACAGGCAAACGGCGCCGAGCATGGCGAGGCTGGCCAGCGCAGAGAGGGATTGGGTCACGCGGCGTCTTCGGGCGATTGGGAGAAGCGGGAACGGCAGGCCGGGCGGCAGGGATGTTGCGCCCAAAGGCTTCTCACACCGGCCCGCGGTCTCGCAAGGGCGCGAGGCTTGCCGCGGACGCCGGGCACCCCCGCGGTCAGTGCGCGCCAGGGGCGCACCCGCCAACCTGCGGGCAGGCAGCCAGGGCAGCCAGGCGCCGATTAGGGCTTGCGCGGCGCCAGCCCATTGAGGATCAGGGCGTGGGCTGCCTCGGCGATGCGCCGCAGCGGGGTTTCGCCGTCCCAGAGCGCAAAGCGGCGCCCGATCATGTCGGAAATCCCCATCAGCGCCCAGGCGCGGACCTCGGCATCGCCCGGGAGGATTTCGCCGCGTGCCTCCGCGGCGAGGAGCCCGGCGCGGTAGCTTGCCGCGAAGTCCTGGTAATAGCGCTGGAACACGGCAGCATCGACAAACTGCGCCTCGGCAACGACCCGGTAGAGATCGGGGTTGGCGCGCACGAACTCCAAAAACGCCCGCAAGCCGCGGCGCTCGGCCTCGAGCCGGTTGGGGGCCGCGGCGATCGCCAAGGTCAGGTGACGGCGCAGCCGGCGCCCCATGCGCAACACCAGTTCGCGCAGGACGTCCTCCTTGCTGCGGAAATAGAGATAGAAGGTGCCCTGGCCGACCGCGGCCTGCGCCGTGATTGTGCTAATGGAGGCCTCGGCAAAGCCCTTGCTGCCGATTTCGCGCTGGGCGGCATTGAGGATCTTTTGCCGCGTGCGCTCCCCGCGGCGGGTCTTGGGCGCCGGTAGGGGCGGCGTAGGATTTGGATCAGACATGAACTTAATGTCATGTTGCATGCGGCACAATGCCGGCAGAGCCTCGAAACTCTTTGGCCTTGACGGCCAATTTTGGCAACGTTAGCGTAAACTGAAACATGACTCAATACTCAGGTTTTTCTGGAGAGGTTGCGATATCGTCGCTGAGGAGGTCGTTATGCCAAGGGTTCATGCCGCGGCGCTGGGGGCGGTGGCCGTGCTCGGCTCGATGGGGCTCGCCGCAGCCCCGGCGCTCGCCAAGGACGTCAAAATCTGCCTGATCGCCGGCAAGACCGGCGCGCTGGAAGCCTACGCCAAGCAAACCGAGAACGGCTTTCTGATGGGTCTGGAATACCTGACCCAAGGCAGCAACAAGGTCGGCAACGACAAGCTCGAGGTCATCGTCAAGGACGATCAGCTGAAGCCCGACCGCGGCAAGTCGCTATTGGAAGAGTGCTACGGCGACGACAAGGCCGATCTCGCCGTCGGCACCACCGGCTCGCCCGTCGCGCTGGCCATGCTGCCGGTGGCCGAAGAGCACAAAAAGGTGCTGATCGTCGAACCAGCGGTGGCGGACAGCATCACCGGGGACAAGTGGAACCGCTATATCTTCCGCACCGGCCGCAGCTCCTATCAGGACGCGCTGGCCGGCGCCGCCGCCTTCCCGAAAAGCGGCGAGGTCGCCGTCGGCATGCTCGGCCTCGACACGGCGTTTGGACGCGACGGCGTCGCCGCTTTCAAACAGGCCATTGCCAGCATCCGGCCGAACGTGAAGGTGGTGGCGGAGGAATATGCGGCTGGGAACACGGCAGACTTTGCGCCTTTCGCCGAGCGGCTCTTCAACGCCTTGAAGGACAAGCCTGGCAAGAAAGTGATCGGCTTCATTTGGGCCGGCCCGCATCCCATGGCGAAGTTCGTCGACATGAAGCCCGAGCGCTTCGGCATCGAGCTGGCGCCGGGGGGCAACATTCTCCCTGTCATGAATGCGTGGAAACAGTTCGCCGGGACCGAAGGCGGCATCTACTATTATTACGACTTCCCCAAGAACGCCGAGAACGATTGGCTGAAGGCCGAGTACCAGAAGCGCTACGGCGCACCGCCCGATTTCTTCGTCGCCGGCGGATTTGCGGCGGCCGCGGCCGTGGTTGCGGCGCTCAAGCAGGCCGGCTCCAGCGACAGTGAGAACTTGATTGCCGCTATGGAGGGCCTCACCTTCAATACGCCCAAGGGGCCGATGACCTTCCGCAAGGAAGACCATCAGGCGCTGCAGGACATGTATCACTTTCGCATCAAGAAGGACGCCAAGGACAACGACGTCCTGGAGCTCGTGGGCACCATCGCGGCCAACGAAATGCCGCTGCCGGTGCGCACGAAGCGCTGACCGCAAGCGCCACGCGGCGCGCGCGGGGCTCCGGGCAACCGGCCGCCTGCGCCGCAGCATCCCCGGCAAGCGCGGTATCCGTAACGGACACCGCCTTGCGTCCACTCCCCGGCAAGGCGGCTCGTCGCTGATGAGCATACCTGTGTTGGAGACACGCGAGCTCTCCATTCGCTTCGGCGGCCACCTCGCCGTCGCCGGCGTGAGCGCGGCCTTTCGGGCCGGCACGCTCACGGCCATCGTCGGGCCCAACGGGGCCGGCAAGACCACCTATTTCAACCTGATCTCGGGGCAGTTGCCGGCGAGTGCCGGCAGCGTGCTGCTCGCCGGTCGCAACATCACCGCGCTCAAAGCCCCCGCGCGCGCCCGGCTGGGTCTTGGCCGGGCCTTCCAGCTGACCAACCTCTTTCCACAACTCAGCGTCCACGAAAACGTCCGCCTCGCCGTGCAGGCCAAGGACGGAGGCGGCGGCAACATCGCCTCGCGCTGGACGCGCCGCACGGACTGGATCGATCGCGCCGATCGCTTTCTTGCCGCGGCCGACCTGGCCGACAAGCGCAATCTGCGCGCCGCAACCTTGCCGCACAGCGACAAGCGCAAGCTCGAAGTGGCGATCATGATGGCGCTCGAGCCGCACGTGTTCATGTTCGATGAACCGACCGCGGGCATGTCGGTCGGCGACGTGCCGGTGATCCTGGACCTGATCCGGCAGCTCAAGGCCGAGGGCAGCAAGACGATTTTGTTGGTCGAGCACAAAATGGACGTGGTGCGCAGCCTCGCCGATCGCATCATCGTGCTGCACAACGGTCGCCTGGTCGCGGATGGAGCACCCGCCGAGGTGATCGGCTCGGCGATCGTGCAGGAGGCCTACCTCGGGATTGCCGCCGGGAGTGCTAAGCATGGCTGAGCCGCTGTTGACCCTTGCCGGCGTGCACACGCACATTGGGCAGTACCACATCCTGCAGGGCGTCGACTTCGTCGTACCGGAAGGCGAGCTGACCGTGCTGCTCGGGCGCAACGGGGCTGGCAAGACCACGACGCTGCGCACCATCATGGGCTTATGGAAGCCGAGCCGGGGTCAGGTGAGGTTTGCCGGCCAGGCCATCGGCGGTTTGCCCGCCTACGCCATCGCCCGTGCCGGCATCGCCTACGTGCCGGAAAGCATGGCCGTGTTCTCCGACTTGAGCGTGGAGGAGAATATGCTGCTGGCGGCACGCGATGCCCCGTTGCAACGCGCCCGGCTCGACTGGGTGTTTTCCTTCTTCCCGGCGCTGCAACGCTTCTGGACGCATCCGGCCGGCACGCTCTCGGGCGGGCAAAAGCAAATGCTGTCCATCGCCCGCGCAGTCGTTGAGCCGCGACGCCTGCTGCTGATCGATGAGCCCACCAAGGGTATCGCGCCGGCGATCATCGACAACATGATCCGGGCTTTTCGCGAGTTGAAGCGCGAACGCACGACCATCCTGCTGGTGGAGCAAAATTTTCGCTTTGCCGAGGCCCTGGGCGACTGGGCAGTCGTCATGGACGACGGCCGCATCGTGCATCGCGCCAGCATGGCCGATCTTGCCCGCGACGGGGCCACCCAGCGTCGCCTGCTGGGGTTGTCGCTGGAGGCCCAGGCATGATCAAGGCTGCCACGCCGCTCCCCTGCAACCCCAAGAAGCCCTGGCTCGGATCACCTGCGCCACGGCGCCGTGGGCAAGAAAAAAGCGCAAGTCCACCACGGGGCGCGCAATGCTGAGCCCCGAGGACCGCGCCGCGAGCGCCCCCGCCCCTGACAGCTCAGCCGACGGGGTCGAGCCGATGCCCAAAGGCAAGGCCGACTATCTGCCCCTCCTGCTGTTGCCAGCGCTCGCCGCCGGCGCGCTCGCCATCATGCTGTGGCAGGGCGTACCTCTGAGCACCTGGATAACGCTGACCATCGCCGCCCTCGCCATGGGCGCCATGATCTTTGTGATCGCCAGCGGCCTGACCTTGGTGTTCGGTTTGATGGATGTCCTCAATTTTGGCCATGGCGCCTTTATCGCGGTGGGCGCCTATCTCGCCATGACGACGCTGTTGCCGCTGGCCGGCTGGGTCGAGGCCAACTCGCTGCTGCTCAATCTCTCCGCGCTCGGCCTCGCCATGCTGGTGGCGATGCTCGGCACCGGCGTTCTCGGGCTCGCCTTTGAGCGCATTATTATCATGCCCGTTTACGGCCAACACCTGAAGCAGATCCTGATCACCACCGGTGGGCTGATCGTGGCCGAACAGCTGATCCACGTGGTTTGGGGCGGCGACCAGAAACCGATGCCGCTGCCGAGCGCGCTGCGCGGCGCCATCGTCGTCGGCAATGTCGCCTTGGAGAAGTTTCGTCTGCTCGCCGTGGCCATTGGCCTCCTCGTCTTCCTTGGCATGCTGCTGCTGCTCAATCGCAGCAAGCTCGGCCTGTTGATTCGCGCCGGCGTCGAGAACGGCGAAATGGTCGAAGCGCTCGGCTACCGCATCCGCCGGCTATTCGCCGTGGTGTTCGTGGCAGGGTGCGCGCTTGCCGGTCTGGGCGGAACCCTGTGGGCGCTCTACCGGGAGACCCTGACGGCCAGCATTGGCAGCGAGGTGATCGTGCTGGTGTTCATCGTTATCATCATCGGTGGCTTGGGCTCGGTTGGCGGCTGCTTTCTCGGCGCCCTATTGGTCGCGCAAATGGCCAACTACACCGGCTATCTCGCGCCCAAGTTGGCGCTCGCCTCCAACATCGGGCTGATGGTGGCGATCCTGATGTGGCGCCCGCAGGGCCTCTATCCCGTAGCCAAACGTTGAGCCGACCATGCTGCGTGCGCTCCTCTCCGATGATTTGCCAGACAGCCGGCTGCTGTCGGCGCTGTTGCTGGCGATCCTCCTCTTGCTGGCCCTCGCCCCGCTGCTGTTTAGCGGCGCCCAGGCCATCAACACGGCGGCCAAGATTTGCGTGTTCATCGTGCTGGTGGCGAGCTACGACCTCTTGCTCGGCTATACGGGTATCGTCTCCTTCGCCCACACCATGTTCTATGGGATCGGCGGCTATGGCGTTGGCCTGGCGCTTTACGGCTGGGGGGCGAGCTGGGCTGCCGCCGGCGCCGGACTCGGCCTCGCCTTGGTCAGCGGCATCGCCTTGGCCCTGGTGATCGGTCTCTTCTCCTTGCGTGTGCGGGCGATCTTCTTTGCCATGATCACGCTGGCGGTGGCTTCCGCCTTCGCCATTCTCGCCGCCCAGCTTTCCGAATACACCGGGGGCGAGGATGGCCGTTCGTTTCGGGTGCCCGAGCTGCTGCGCCCGTCCTATGTCTTGACCGAGCTGCCGCTCCTCGGCCCGGTCACGGGCCGCACGTTGGCCTACTATCTGGTCTTCGTCAGCGCGCTCGTGCTTTTCCTGGCGGCGCTGCGCATCGTCAATTCGCCGTTCGGGCGCGTCCTGCAGGCCATTCGTGAGAACGACTTCCGCGCCGAGGCGCTCGGCTACCGCACGGTCAGCTACCGCACCGCCGCCAATTGCCTCGCCGCGGCAATGGCCGTCGTGGCCGGCGGTCTCAACGCCCTGTGGCTGCGCTACACGGGGCCGGATACCACCCTCTCCTTCAGCATTATGGTCGACATCCTCTTGATGGTGGTGATCGGTGGCATGGGCACCATGTACGGCGCCGCGATCGGCGCGAGCCTCTTTGTATTGGCGCAGAACTACTTGCAAAAGCTGATGGCGACGGCAGCCCAGGCGACCGAGGCGGTCCCACTGCTGGCCAAGCTGTTGCATCCGGACCGGTGGCTGCTCTGGCTCGGCATCCTGTTCGTGCTGAGCGTCTATTTTTTTCCCACCGGCATCGTTGGCAAGCTGCGCGAGGCGAAAACCTCGCCGCGCCTCAGAGCCCCAGCCCAGCCCTAGAGCCAGCTGGCGCGTTGACCTGGCAGCCAGCCGGCGGCGATTGGCGGGGCGGCTCCGACCTCGATGGCGACGGGATTGTGTTTCGCGCGCATTTGGCCATGATGGGTGCCATGAAGATCATCAGTGGCGGCCAGAGCGGAGCCGACCGTGCCGCGCTGGATGTGGCCATCGAGCGCGGTCTCGACTGGGGCGGGTGGTGCCCGAAGGGTGGCTGGGCCGAAGATTTCCCAGAGCCGCCGGGCCTGCTTGCGAAATATCCCCACCTCAAGGAGACCGAACACTCCCACCCCCTGCAGCGCACGGAATGGAACGTGCGCGACAGCAACGCCAGCTTGATCCTGACGGACAAGGAGGGTCTTGCTCCCTCGATCGGCACGGCGCGGGCGCTGCAGTGGGCGCGCCAGCACGGCAAGCCTTTCCTCGTGCTCGATGCAACCGATCCCACCGCCCCGGCGCGAGCCGCGGCCTGGCTCAAGCAGCTCACGCATCGATTTGGCCCCGAGCTGACGCTGGGCGTCGGTGGTCCCCGCGAAAGTGAGGCCCCCGGCATCTACCAGCTCGCCAAAAACCTCCTCACCGCCACCCTCAATTTGCAGCATTGAAGGGATTATTGCCGCGAGCAACGAGGCCATCCCGCGCTGCGCTCCCCCTGGCAGCGGCGCCGCGTGGGGTCGGGCTTGCCGGCCCGCGCCAAGGCTCGCAGCGCCCGCGCTGGCCTGGCTTGCCCTGCGCGGCGCAAACGCCTGGCGGGCGGCCAGCGCGTCCTCGCCGTTGACAGCGAGCAAACCCTTCAAGAATGTCAGCCTGGCACACACGCGCGCGCACGCCCTGAGCCCGTGGCGCGCCGACGAACTCGGGGGCGCCCCCGGGGGCCCTATCGATATCGCTCGGTCTGGAGAGGAAGGCATGCGGCACGGCGGCAAGATCCTGATCGATCAGCTCGAGGCACAGGGAGCCAGCAGCGCTTTCACCGTGCCCGGGGAGAGCTTTCTCGCCGCGCTGGATGGCCTGCACGACAGCAATCGCATCAAGACCATCATCTGCCGGCAGGAGGGCGGCGCCTCCATGATGGCCGAAGCCTGGGGCAAGATCACGGGCGAGCCCGGCGTCTGTTTTGTCACGCGCGGGCCGGGGCTCGCTAATGCGATGAGCGGGCTGCACGTGGCGCAGCAAGACTCCACGCCCATGCTTCTGTTTGTCGGCCTGCCCGCTTCCGGCGTGGAGGACCGCGAGGCCTTTCAGGAAATCGACACCAAAAGCCTGCTCGGCTCGTTCGTGAAGTGGGCCGCCGTCATTCGCCAGACCGAGCGCATCCCCGAATACGTGAGCCATGCCTACCATATGGCGCGCGCGGGCCGGCCGGGGCCGGTCGTGCTGGGCCTGCCCGAGGACATGCTGGCGGCCGAATGCGAGGCCAGCGATGCGGCGCCCGCCCGCATCGCCGACAGCCGGCCGGCGGCGGAGGATTTGGCCGAGCTCGAGCGCCTATTGGGGAAGGCAACGCGGCCCGTGCTGATCCTCGGCGGGCCCGGGTGGAGCCCGGCCGCCAAGGCCGCGCTCGAGGCGTTCGCGGCGCGTTTTCAGCTGCCGGTGGCCTGCGCTTTCCGCTACCAGGATTACTTCGACAACCGCCATCCCTGCTACGTCGGCTGCGCCGGCATAGGCATCGAGCCGACCCTCGGCAAGGCCATCAAGGAGGCGGACCTGTTGCTTGTGATCGGGGCCCGCCTCGGTGAAATGACAACCGGCGGCTACGCCTTGCTCAAGATCCCCAACCCCAGCCAACGCCTGGTGCACGTGCACCCATCCGCCGATGAGCTGGGCTCGGTCTATCGCGCCGATCTGCCGATCGTGGCCTCCACGTCTCGCTTCGCGGAGGTGCTCGGCGGTCTCCAGCCCGCCTTCGAGATTGGCTGGGGCGCGCACACCCAGACCTTGCGGGCCGCCTATCAGACCTTTCTCAAGCCGATCAGCATGCCGGGCTCGGTCAAGCTGGCCGAGGTTGTACGCACAGCCTCCGAGCTCCTGCCCGAGGACGCCTTCATCAGCAACGGGGCCGGCAACTATGCCGCCTTCCTGCACCGCTACTTCGAATACAAGGCCTATCGCACCCAGCTGGCACCCACCTCGGGGTCGATGGGCTACGGCCTGCCGGCGGCGATCGCAGCCAAGATCGCGCACCCGGATCGCGTCGTCGTCAATTTTCAGGGCGACGGCTGCTTCCTGATGACGGGCCAGGAGCTGGCCACGGCGGTGCAGTATGGTTTGGGAATCATAACCATCGTCGCCAACAACGGC
>Ga0075434_100002216_pt1 | contig 16952 bp, 15 predicted proteins | sample RhiMethybrSRZTD3_FD_75298 | JGI IMG/M metagenome (GOLD analysis project Ga0075434, IMG submission 75298) | Populus rhizosphere microbial communities from Tennessee, USA - Rhizosphere MetaG P. TD hybrid SRZTD3 | ecosystem: Host-associated > Plants > Roots > Rhizosphere > Soil | place: USA... | reverse complement strand
CCCGTCTCGCGGCGGATCGCAACCAGCGTGATGTCGTCCTCCTGCTCGGCGCCAGGCGCGGAGAAGGCGGCGAGCTCGCCGATCAGCGTGCCGAGCAGCGCGTCGCCGCTTCCGGCACCTGCCGCCGCCATGACGGCCGACAGGCGGTTGCCGCCGAACATCTCGCGCGTGGCGTCGTGCGCCTCGGTCACGCCGTCGGAGTAGAGCAGGAGGTGGGCGCCCGGCTCGAGCACGGCCTCGGCCTCCTCGTAGGTCATGCCCGGCATGAGGCCGAGCGGCATCCCGCGGGCCATGTGCTCGGTGACGGCGCCTCCGGAGGCGACCATCGGCAGGTTGTGGCCGGCGTTTGCGAACACGAGCCGGCCCGTGTCGAGCTCGAGCACGCCGTAGAGGCAGGTCACGAACATGTTCTCGGGGATGTCCGGGACGAGGTGCTCGTTCACGCGCTCGAGCACCGCGCCCGGCTCCACCAGCCGCTGGGCCGAGGCGCGAAGGACGCTCCGCGTGGCGGCCATGACGAGCGCGGCGGGGACGCCCTTGTCGGTGACGTCGCCGACCACGATCCCGAGCCGGTCGTCGGGCAGGTCGATGAAGTCGTAGAAGTCGCCGCCGACCTCGCGCGCCGGCCGGTAGTCGGCCGCGACGCTCCACCCCGCTGCCTCGGGCAGCGAGCGCGGCAGGAAATTCTGCTGAATGAGCCGAGCCACGGCGAGCTCCTGCTCGAGCCGCTCCCTGCTTCGCACCTCCGCCTCCTGCTCGCGCACGAGCTGGCCGACGCGGACGGCCGGCGCGGCCTGGGCCGCCAGGCTCTCGAGCAGGCGGCGGTCGTCGCCGGAGTACTCCTGGTCGGACAGCCTCGGGCCGAGGTTCAGAAGCCCGATCAGCTCGCCCTGCGTCACCAGCGGCACCACCAGCTTCACGCCCGCGGCGCGCATGGCGACGAGCGCGGGCGACTCGAGCTCGAGGGCCTCGATGTCGACGGCCCCGGCCGCGCTCTGGAAGTACGGGATGATCGGGTCGTTCGGCGCGATGTCGACCGGTACAGAGCTGGGCGCCAGCGCGCGCGGCGCCGGCTCCTCGCCGACCGACGCGGCGACGGCCGGACCGGTGCGCCCGCGCGAGACGATGCGGCGAAGGCTGTGGGCAACCGAGCTCATGACACCTCCGTTGTACCGGGTGGGCGTTCCGGGTTCGTTACGGGATCGGGAATGCGAAGCCACAGCGTCGCGTGGGCCGGTCGCAGCGTCTCGTTCACCGCCGCCAGCACCTCGCCTCTCGTGCTCTCCAGGTCGATCTGCCGACGCAGGCGCGATGCGAGCGCCTCGAGCGTCCGGCCGGCGTCGTACCGCGACCGGTAGAAGCGCCGGTCGACCGCCCGCTGAATCCGTCGCCGCAGCGGCTGGAAGGCCGCCGCGACCAGCAGCGTGGACGCGGTCACCGCGAGCGTGCTCGACTGGCCGCTCACCGAGCGGAGGGCAGCCTGGGCGATATAGACCCCACCGAAGTACAACGCCGCGAGCGAGGCGACCAGCACCGTGTAGACGACGGTGCGGTTGACGACGAGCTCGATGTCGTAGAGCCGGTATCGGAAGATGGCCACACCGGTCGCGGCAGGAAAGGCGGCGAAGCTGACGCCGATCAAGGCGATCCGGAGCTGGAGGCCTCCATTGGGCCAGATGAGCCACGTCGACATGTCGGCGGCGATCACCACCGCCACGAGTGCGCCGATGCCGAGCACGAGCTCGAGCTGGCGGCGCACGACACCACGTGCCTGGCGCCGCCGGACGATCAACGAGGCGGCGGCGAGACCGAGGCCGATCGGTACGAGCGCCCATCCGGCATCGTTCATCACGATCGCCGCGCCACGCACGCCGGGGATGCCAAGAGGGTTCGAAGCCGCGCGAAACGGATCATCCAGCGCACCCGGCCGGACGATGTCGCTGACGAAAAGGAGCCCCATCGAGAGCCCGAGCAGCCCGGCCACGGGCCGCCAGCGCCGAGACGGGAGGCGGCCGTCCGGGAACATGAGCAACGCGAAGCCGAGAAACGGCGCCAGCGGCTCGCCAGGGAATGCCGCCGCGGCGGCGACGCCGGGAATCATGTCGGACGTCGCGTTCAGGCCGTAGTCGGCATACAGCCACGCGAGCACCGACATGCCGCACAGGACGCCGATGGCGCAAAAGACCCACCCGATCCGGTTGTCCGGAACGCGCGCCGCGACCATCGCCCCCACGCTCGCGAACGTCAGCGAAAGCACGAGGAACGACGCGCCGCCGACGCCCGCGAAGATGTCGGCCTCCGCGGGCTGCTCCGGCCCGACGGCGAGGAGCACCACGCTCGCAGCGGCGATCACAACGCAGAGCGGCAGGGCCCATGGCGCGATGCGGCTCGCGCTCACGGCTGCTCCATGGTTGATTGCTCTACGATCGGAGCGGGGCGCAGCCAGAGGCTGGTGTGCGCCGGCTGCACCGTCGACGTCACCACGTGGAGCAGCTCGAGCCGGAGCGCCTCCAGGTCGATCTCGTCGCGCAGGCGGCCGGAGAATGCCTCCGCAGCCGACCGCGAATCGTAGGCAGAGCGATAGAAGCGGCGATCCACGCCCACCTGGATCCGGCGCCGCAGCGGCTGGAAGGCGCCCGCGACGGCGAGCGTCGAGACCGTGACGGCAACGGTTCCCGACGATCCGCTGACGGTGCGCAGGAGCGCGCCGACCAGCGTCACCCCGCCCAGGTAGAGGCCCGCCAGCACGGCGACCAGAACGGCGTAGACGACCGTCCGCCTGATGATCACATCGACGTCGTAGAGCCGGTAGCGGAGCATGGCGAGACCGACCGAGAGTGGCAGGAGTGCGTAGTCGAGCGCGTACAGCGCCTCGTGCGGGGCGAGGACGGAGATGGCGAAGAAGCCGACGAACGCGGTGCAGGCCACGAAGACGCACTCGCGGATCTGGACACGCTGGGTTGCGCCCGCCCGGCGGTAGCGGACGACTGCCGACGCGAGCCCGGCCGCGATGAGGATGGCGACGGAGACGCCGGTCGCCACGACGAGCGGCGCCGGCGGCGAGTCCGCGAGAGCGGCGAGCCCTGCCACCCAGGCGATCGCGGCGAGATCGGCGCGCAGCACCAACGTCCATCGCGGGGTCGGGACGTGGCCATCCGGGAAGAGCAGCGGCACGAGCAGCGCGTAGGACACGAGGCCCGCGACCCAAGGCCAGGTCGACATCCAGTCTGCCGCCGCCGCGCCGGGGGCACCCGGATGGTGGTCGTGGGCCCACTCGGCGTATGTCCCGGTCGCCACGGAGATCGCGACCAGGAGCGGAGCGATGCAGAAGATCCACCCGATCGGGTTGCGGGGCTCGCGGCGGGCGATCAGCACGCCCAGCGTCGCCATCCCCTGCATCACCGTGCCGAAGAGCAGCGCGTCACCCACGTCGGTAACGGTGAAGTCGGTCCCCGTCGCCACGACGACGCCCGTGACAACCAGGAGGACCAGTGCCAGCATCCAGGCGGCCAGGGCGAGCCGAGGCACGGGCACGCGCCTCACCGCTCCACCTCCGGCTCGCGGAGCCACAGCGACACGTGCGCCGGCTGCAACGTCTGGCGCACCACGTCCAGCACCTCACCCGACACCGTCTCGATCTCGACCTGCTCGCGCAGGCGGCCGCTGAACGCCTCGAGCGTGCGGGCCGCGTCATACCGGCCGCGGTAGAAGCGGCGGTCGACCGTCCGCTGGATCCGGGCCCTCAGCGGTTGGAAGGCCCCGGCCACGGCCAGGGTCGAGACGGTCACGCCGATCGCACCCGACCCACCCGTCACGTCTCGCAGGACGCCACCTATCAGCGTGACCCCGCCCAGGTAGAGCGCCGCCAGGCTGGCGACCAGGACCGCGTACACGAGGGTGCGGCGGATGATGACGTCGATGTCGTAGAGCCGATATCGGAGCACCGCGAACACGATGGCGACGGGAATCAGGCAGAAGCTCAGAAGCGACAAGGTCTGGGCGGCCGAGAGCCACGCGGGCGTGTCCTGCGACGAGGGGTCGACGTACCCTCCGAGCGGGACGACGACGGCATACGCGGACGCGACTCCGGCGGCGGCCCCCGCAAGCCACTTGACCTGCTGCCGCTCCAGCCCACGAGCACGCCGGTAGCGGACGACGAGGCTGGCCGCCGAGGCGACCATCATCGCGACGACCACGAGAATCGCCAGCCAGTCGGCGGTCGTCAGCACGGGGCCGCCGATGACGCCAATACCGACGGGGTTCTGCTCTCCGGGATACCCCGCATCCGCGAGCGGGCCGGGGCGGAAGATGAGACCGGTGAGTGCGGCGCCCATCGCCACCACAGTGGCCCAGGCGACGTATCGCCAGCGCCGACCCGGTAGGTGCCCGTCCGGGAAGAGCAACAGCAGGAACGTCCCCGTGATCCCGATCGCCGGCAGCCAGAACGCGCTTCCCACCGCCGCGACGAGTGCCCCGCCGGGGAGATCGTTGTGCAGCTTGATGGTGTAGTCGGCGTACGTGCTCGTGGCCGTCAACCCCCACGAGAAGCCGACGGCGAGCAGGAGCCAGCCGATCGGGTTCTCGGGCCGGCGGGCCGCGATGAGCCAGCCGGCGGCCGGGTACGTGACGATCGCGACGACAATCGCAAGGGCGATCCAGATGCCTCCGCCGGACCAGCTGCCAGATTGGTGGGCATCCATGGAGAGCAGACCGAACCCCATGGAGAACACGAACAGCGCGACGCACGCGGCGAAGAGGACGGTCGCGCGGGTGCCTCGGTGCCTCATCGCTCGGACTCCGCGGGACGGATCCAGAGCGTGGCGTGGGCGGGCTGGAGCGTTTGGCGGACGACCTCCAGCACCTCGCCCGACACCGTCTCGATCTCGACCTGCTCGCGCAACCGCCCGCTGAACGACTCCAGCGTCCGCGCCGCGTCATAGCGGCCGCGGTAGAAGCGGTGATCGACGGCCCGCTGGATCCGACCCCGGAGCGGCTGGAAGGCCGCCGCCACGAGCAGCGTCGCGACTGTGACCGCGAGCGTCCCCGACTGGCCGCTGAGCGACCGCACCGCGGCCTGGATGCCGTAGACGATCGCGAAGTAGAGCAGTGCGAGCACCGACACGAGCGCCGCGTAGACCAGCGTGCGGCGGATGATCACGTCGATCTCATACAGGCGGTAGCGGAGCACGGCGATGCCGATCGCGACCGGGATCAGCCCCACGCTCAGCACGAACGCGTCGTCGAGCAGGACGCGCCACACCGGCTCCGGGCCGGCGCCTCCGGCGACGACCGAGATGCAGAGGTCGACGAGGTAGATCCACGCCGAAACACCCGCCGCCGCAGCCAGCCATTTCACCTGCTCGCGCTCGACCATACCGGCGCGGCGGAACCGCACGACGAGACTCGCCGCCGACGCGACCATCGTGAGCGCGAGCACCAACACCGCATAGTCGAGAACGGCGATGACCCCTCCAAGCGCGTCGACCCCGATGGGGTTCGGCGTGGGCGCGTACGGGCTGTCCTTCAGCACGTCGGGGTCGAGCAAGCTGGCGGCCGTACACGCCGTCGTGGCAGCCGCTCCGACATACGCGATCCAGCGCCAGCGCTTACCCGGGAGGCGGCCGTCCGGGAAGAGCAAGAGCAGAAACGTCCCGGTGAGCCCGACCGGCGGGGCCCACACCGAGACGGTGAGGACCGCGGCGATGTCGGCCGCCGGGAGCGATCCGGGATGCAGCCGGATGCCGTAGTCGGCGTAGCCGGTCGCACCGGCGAGCGCACCCCAGCCTGCTCCGATGGCGAGCAGGATCCAGCCGATCGGGTTCGCCGGCTGGCGAGTGGCGATGACGACGCCGGCGACCGGGAACGCCAGCAGCACCACGGCGGTCGCGATCCCCACGACCAGATCGGCGCCGCCGCTTCCGAGGCTCTCCGAGCTCTGGAGGTCGCGCGTGAGCCACGCGGTCACGATCGCCACCGCCCACATGACAGCCGTCACGGCGAACACGGCCCACGCCAGCCTCCTCCGGACGGCGGAGGACGGGCTGGCGTTCGGGCCATTCATGATCGGTTCAGCATCTTCCATCGAGCTCGCCCTGGCAAGCCGCCCGGTCAGGCGACGACCCTCCGGCGACTGCGGATCGCCGCGGCCGCGCCGAGTGCGGTCAGCGCTGCTGCGAACCCGGCGGCGGCGCCGATGCCGGCGTCCTCCCACTGGAAGCCGGACTCCGTGCGGACGAGCGCCGCGCGGTGGGCGACCTCGGCATCCACCATGCTGGCGTGGAGGATCCCGGCGCCGGTCGTGTCGGCCGTCGTCGGGCCCTTCACGGTGCTGGCGTACATGAGACCGACGCCGGTCGTGTCGCCGACGCTGGTCGCGTCGCCGTACGGGGGGTCGGCGTACGCGGCGGGAGCGAGCGCGAGGGCCGACGCGACGATTGCGACGGCCGAAATGATGCGGGTGGAGCGGTACATCGTGTCCTCCTCTGTCGCCGGTCCCTCGACGAACCGGATTGGGGAGATCTTCCAGGGCGGGCGTCCCGAGACCGTTACGAAGTCGCGCCCCACGCGGCCGCCGAATCCCAATACGTCGTATGCGTCACCTGCTGGATGTGGCTCCCGTCGAGCCGCATCGTGTAGACCGCGGCGATGCGGTTCTCGGGCCCCTTGGCGAACGCGATCGACTCGCCGTCAGGTGAGAAGGACGGCCGGCCGATCCAGGTGCCGTCTGCGAAGTGCGTGATCTGCCGGCGCCCGGTGCCGTCAGGATGCATCAGGAAGTACTGGCCCTGGCTGCCGTCCTCGACGTGCGAGTGGAACACGAGCCACCTGCCGTCGGGCGACCAGGCCGGCTGGTCGCCTGAGTTCTCGGCCCAGGGGGTGAGCCGGCGCGGGCTCGATCCGTCGCTTGCGATCACGAAAACCGCTCGCTTCCCCGCCAGCTTGGAGAAGCCGGAGTTGACCTCCTCGAAGACGATCTGGCGGCCATCGGCCGAGAGAGCCGGCGTGTTCAGATCGCCGCTCCACGGCGCCCGCCGGTAGAGCACGCGCCGCTTGCTGCCGTCCGTGAGCATGATGGCAAGCGCGGAGTGCTCGATCCAGTCCTCGCCGTTCGAGTCCCGCTTCACTGTCCCGGTCGACTGGGTGAAGAGCACCCACCTGGAATCCGGGGAGAAGCTCGGATTGGCGTCGTCCGAGCATGTCTGCTCGTCGGCGCCCGGCGGGCAGGGCGACGCGATCGGCGCCAACCCGGTCCCGTCCGGCGCCACCCGGAACATGCGGCAGGGCGCGCTCGGCGGACAGCGGGTGAACGCGATCAGGCGCCCATCGGGCGACCAGGACGGGCGGTCGTCGACCACGCCCGGGTCCGGGTTGGTGAGCTTCCGGATCTTGCCGTCGGTGCCGATCGTGAACAGAGCGGCCCAGGACTCGTCCGAGCTCAAGTAGCGCCGGAACACGATCGTCCCCGTCAGCGTGGGAGCGCTCGCCGTCCTCGAGGGCGCCGACCTGCCCGGCTCGGAGGCGCTCGTGCCGGAGTCCCCGCACGCGGCGAGCACCACCGTTGATGCGACGGCGGCCACCGCCGATGCCAACCGGATGGAGCGGTACATGACGACCTCCTCGGGGTCTCCGATCTCGATGACCGGTTTGGGAGATCTTCCGGGTCGACCGTCCCGGGAACGTTACGGAGCGACCCAAGCCCGCCTCGCCGTCACGCTCTGGCATACTCGGCTCGGTGTCGCTTCGCGTCGACGTGCTCGGGACTCCCCGGATCGAGGTGGACGGAGAGCCGCTGCGAGTCGACACGCGCAAGGCGGTGGCGTTGCTCGCATATCTGGCCGTGACCGGCGGGCCGCAGGCGCGCGAGCTGCTCGTCGACCTGCTCTGGCCCGATACCGATCCCGACCGGGGCCGGGCGGCGCTGCGGCGCACGCTCTCGGCCCTGCGCTCGGCGCTCGGCGGCCGCTGGGTCACCGTCAGCCGGGCCGCCGTGGGCCTCGAGGTCGATCCGGATGCGGTCGACGTCGCCCGCTTCCGGGCGCTCGTCCGCGCGGCTGGTGACGGGCCGCCGGCGGTGGAGCCGCTCTCGGCCGCGGTTGCGCTCCACCGCGACGACCTCCTGGCCGGCTTCGGTCTGCGCGACAGCGTCCGCTTCGACGACTGGCAGCGCGATGTGGCCGGGGAGCTGCGCGCCGAGCTCGAGCGCGCGCTCGATCGGCTTGTGGCGTCCCTCGAGGCGAGCGGCCGCCCGGACGACGCTGTCCCTCACGCCCGCCGGCGGCTGGCGCTCGACCCGTTGCACGAGCCCGCCCACCGCACGCTCATCCGCCTCTATGCCGCGAGCGGGCGCCGATCCGAGGCGCTCAGCCAGTACCGCGACTGCGTGCGCGTGCTCGACCGCGAGCTCGGCGTGCGGCCGCTGGCCGAGACCACCGAGATCTACAACGCCGTCAACGAGGGCAGGCCGCTCGAGCCGGCGACCGCCGCCGCACCCGCTGCGGCGCCCGCGGCCGCCCCGGTCGGCCCGCTCGTCGGCCGCTCGGGCGAGTGGGAGGCGGTCGTGGCGGGGCACGGCGCGTGCCGGCCGGATGGGCGGCTCGTGGTGCTCGAGGGCGAGGCGGGCGTCGGCAAGACCCGGCTCGGCGAGGAGCTCGCGGCGGCGGTCCGCCGCGGCGGCCATGTGGCGGCGGTCGCCCGGTCGTATGAGGGCGAGTCCGGCATCGCGTTCGGACTCGTCGCGGCCGCGATCCGGGCCGCGCTCGACGCCGCCGGCGGGGAGCCGCTGGCGGACGTGCCGGCGCACTGGCGCGCCGAGGCCGCCCGGCTCGTGCCCGAGATCGGCGGCGGCGAGGCGCCGGCCGGCCCCGATACCGCCGCCGCCCAGCAGCGGCTCTACGAGGGGCTGGCCCAGGTCCTGGCGGCACTCGTCGGCTCCCGGCCGCCGGGGCTGCTCTTCCTCGACGACCTCCAGTTCGCCGACCCAGCGTCGCTCGCGATGGTCGGCTACCTGGTCCACCGCCTGGCCGGGCGGCCGATGCTCGTCGTCGCCGCGTGGCGCTCGGAGGAGATCGGCGCCGACCATGCCGTGCTGCGGCGGTCGGCCGATCGGGTGATCCGGCTCGGCCGCCTGACTCGCGCCGAGGTCGCCGAGCTCGCCGCCGCGGCGGGGGTGGCCGCCCGGGCGCCCGAGCTCTTCGACGAGACGGAGGGGCTGCCGCTCTTCGTCGTCGAGTACCTCGCGGCGCTGCGGGATCCTGCCCAGGACGGCGGCCTGCCGGCGGGCGTGCGCGAGCTGCTCGCCGCCCGGCTGGACGGGATCGGCGAGGCGTCGTCACAGCTCCTCACCGCCGCGGCCGTGATCGGGCGGACGTTCGACGTCGACACCGTGCGGGCCGCCGCCGGCAGGGGCGAGGACGAGACCGCCGCCGGCCTGGAGGAGCTCACCAGGCGGGGGCTGCTCGTCGAGCGCGACGCGGGGTACGAGTTCTCGCACGACAAGCTGCTCGCCGTGGCCTACGACCGGGCCGGGCTGGCGCGCCGCCGGCTGCTTCACCGGCGCGTCGCCGAGGCGCTCGCGGCCGGCCACGCCGACCCGGCGCTCGTCGCCCGCCACCTGCTCTCGGCGGGGCGCGAGGCGGATGCCGCCGAGGCCTTCCGCCGTGCGGGCGACCGCGCGCGCAGCGTGTACGCCCACCGCGAGGCGCTCGACGCCTACCGGTCGGCGCTCGGCCTGGGCCATCCGCAGCCCGCCCTCCTGCACGAGGCGATCGGCGACCTGCACACGCTTCAGGGCGAGTACGCGGCCGCGCTCGCGGCCTACGAGGCCGCGGCGGCGCTCGGCGACGCCGACGCCACGGCGGGGATCGAGCACAAGCTCGGCAGGGTGCACGACCGCCGCGGCGACCCCGAGCTCGCCGACCTCCACCTGCTCGAGGCGCTCCGGCTCGGCGGCGAGACGGCGCGCGTCCAGGCCGACCGCAGCCTGGCGGCCCACCGGCGCGGCGACGGAGCTGCGGCGGCCGAGCTCGCGGAGCGGGCGCTCGAGCTGGGCGAGGCCGAGGACGACCCGGAGGCCGTGGCCCAGGCGTGCAACATCCTGGGCATGCTCACGGGCTCGCGCGAGCACCTAGAGCGGAGCGTCGAGCTGGCGGAGGCGCTTGCAGACCGCAGCGTGCTCGTCGCCGCGCTCAACAACCTGGCGCTCCAGTGCGGCCGGTCGGGCGAGACCGAGACGGCGATGTCGCTCACCGCGCGTGCGCTCGACCTGTGCTCCGAGCAGGGCGACCGGCACCGCGAGGCGGCCCTCCACAACAACCTCGCCGACCTCCTCCACCGGGCGGGTCGGGAGGCCGAGTCGATGGAGCACCTGAAGCTGGCCGTCGCGATCTTCGCCGAGGTCGGAGACGGGGAGGCAGCCATGCAGCCCGAGGTCTGGAAGCTGGTCGAGTGGTGACCGGCTCGCGCGTGCAGCTCCCGGCCGAGGTCGAGCCGCCGTTCGAGGTGTACGTGAACGGCCTGCTCCAGACAGAGGGCGCGGACTTCATCGTGGAGGGCCGCGAGCTGGTCTTCGCGATGAAGCTCGCGCCGCCGGCCCGCGACACGGCCCGAAGCCTCTTCCGCGGGTTCTTCTTCGGGCGCTACAAGCCCGAGCACGTCGTCGACGTCGCCTATCAGGCGGGCGGCCGCGGCCACGTCGTGAGCGGCCTGCCGATCAGATGATGTGCTTGCCCTGCCAGAGCCACGTCTCGAGGATCGCAAAGAGCGTGATCAGGCAGACGGCGATGATGTGCCCGCCGCGCGAGCGCGGCGACATGAAGTAGCCGAACGTCGCGACGAGGAGCGCGATGACGCCCATGAAGATCGGGCGCGTCCAGGTGCCGACGACGGCGATCATGATCGCCCCCGCGTTGACGACCGCGACCGCGTCCTCGCGGAACGACTCCTGTTCCGGCGTGTACTCTCGCATCGGCCAGATTATTACCCATGGCGGAGACGAGAGGGACCACCGAGCTGCGCAGGGCCGGCGTCGAGCACACGCTCATGCGCTACGCCTACCGCCACGGCGGTGGGGCCGAGCAGGCCGCCGACGACCTCGGCGTCGAGCCGGCGCGGATGTTCAAGAGCCTGGTGGCGCGGGCGGGCGACGGCCTCGTGTTCGCGCTCGTCCCGGCGGCATCGGAGCTCTCGCTCAAGAAGCTCGCCGCCGCGGCGGGGGTGAAGCACGCCGAGATGGCCGACCCGCGCGAGGCGGAGCGGGCGACCGGCTACCAGGTCGGGGGAATGAGCCCGCTCGGCTCGCGCAAGCGGCTGCCGGTCTACCTGGACGAGAGCGGCGGCGAGTTCGAGCGCATCTGCCTGAACGCGGGCGGCCGCGGTCAGATCGTCGAACTGGACACGCTGGAGCTGGTGGAGCTCGTCGGCGCCCGGCTCGTCGATCTCGCAGCGAAGCGCCCGCTCTCGTGACGCTGCGTCAGAGATGGCGAGCGAAAACCGAGCGATGCTAGGACGCAGGGAGCGTCAATACTGAGGAAGTATTGGCGCGACCGAGGACAACGCAGCGCGACGGTTTGCAGCCGCCAGAACGGCGCGAGCGTCGCGAGAGAGGGCGCTTAGATTGTGAACACCACCGATGTCGAGGTGAATTCCGTGGCCGTCGTCGCCGTGACGAGCGCCGTGTAGACGCCGTGCGGGGCGGGCTGCCCATTGTCCAAGAGCTCACCCCAGCGCTTGACGACGAGCCCGGCCGGGTGGTCGGCATTGTCGAGCTTCTTCACGATCGTCCCGGCGGCGTCTCGGATGACGATCTTGATCGCCGCGTCCTTGTTCAGGTCGAAGCCGACCGTGACCGTCGGGGAGATGGGCGACACCTGCGCGGTCAGGTTCGCCACCGTGAGCACGTTCGGCGTCACCGGGGAGGTCACCGGCGTGCGCACAACGGTGTGCCCGGCCGCGCTGCGCGCCCGCACAGCCACGCGCATCGTGGAGCCGAGGTCGCTCGGCATGACGACGTAGGTGGATGCGGTGGAGCCGATCGCGAGCTTGCACGCGAGGCCGAGGGCGTTGCAGCGCTGCCACTGGAACGTGACGGCGGGCGCCGGGACGCCGGCCCACATGCCGGTCGAGGCCGAGAGCACCTGGCCGACCTGGGCGAAGCCGGTCACCACGGGCTGGATGTCGGCCGCGGGGGCGATCCCCATCGTCGGCGCGGGCGTTGCGAGCGCGGCCGCCAGGTCGGCGCCGACCGGGTTGAATGACTTGGTACGCGTGAGGAGCGTGAACGGGTCGGCGCCCTGGCCGAGGTTCCACCGCGCCCACGAGAGCCCGTAGCGCGTCATCACCGACAGCAGGTGGTGCTGGAAGTCGAGCACGCCGGTGTCGGCCGTCTGCGCGCCCCACTCGCCGATCACCAGCGGGATACCCAGCGCTCGGGTGCGGCTCACCGCGGACTGGAGGTTCTGGACGAGCGCGTCCTCGGTGCCGTGGTAGTCGAGGAAGTTCTGGTTGTGGGTGGCATCCCAGGACGGCACCCACCCCTCCTGGTCGGGCGTGTACCCCGAGCCGTAGAGGCCATTGTAATAGTCGTGCAGGTCGAGGACGAGGTTCGTCATCGGCCCGAACTTCGTGAACTCGGCGTTCACGAGGCCGTTGTCGCCGCCGCCGCGGAGCATGAAGAAGACCGCGCGCTCGGGATCCTTGAGCCGGATCATGTTCACGATGGGCGCCTCCCAGGCGATGACCGCCTGCGTCGAGACGTGGTTCTCGCCCAGGTTCCCGACCATCGGCTCGTTGAAGACCTCGTAGCCGACGACGTTGGCGTGCGAGCTGTAGCGGGCCACCATCATCCGCGCGAACGCGAGGTAGTCCGCGCGCCCGACGGCGTCGGCCCACCAGTCGCCCATCGCCTCCTTCATGCCATCGTAGGTCTTCGGGTAGAGGCCCGGGCGGACGTCGTTGTAGAACCAGCCCGGGATCCCCGTCTCGCCCGAGCCGAAGTACGGCGACCACTTGTACTGGTGGAAGTCGATGAGGACGTTCACGCCGTGCTCCTCGTACCAGGTGACCTGCGCGTCGAGGCGCTGGAGGTACTCCTCGTTCCACGTGTGCAGGCCGCCCACGGGCGCGGTGTCCTCCACAGTGCTCCACGGAGCCAGGATGCGGACGAAGTTCGAGCCCAGGCTGAGCGCCATCCCGTTCGACTGGATGCCGGCGCCGCCCTGCTGGTTCACGCCGCGCAGGACGACGGGCAGCCCGTTCTGGTCGGTGAAGCCGACACCCTGGACGTGTACCCACGGCGAGACGACGGCCGCGGAAGCGGTGGACGGGACGATGAGCGATCCGAGCGCGAGCGCGCTCGTGAGAATGAGCGTCCGAAGAGAGAGCATCCGACCCCCGGTGGAGTTGCGGTTCGGGTCGGATATCGGGCGCCGTCGGGCGGCCGGCGCTACTCCATCTGCGGTAATCGCCCTCCCGCTATCGGTATCGCTCCCCTGCCACAGCTGACAACTTCTCCATCGAATGCGTGGCCTGGAGCGTGCGAACGGTGCCGGACTTCGACCGCATTACGAGCGAGGATGTGAGCGCGCCGCCGGCGCGATAGCGGACGCCGCGGAGCAGATCGCCGTCGGTCACGCCGGTGGCGGCGAAGAAGACGTTCTCGCTGCGGATCAGGTCGTCCGTGGTGAGGACGCGCTCGAGGTCGTAGCCGGCGTCGCGGGCGGCCTGCGACTCCTCCTCATTGCGGGGCCAGAGCCGACCCTGGAACTGGCCGCCGAGGCACTTGAACGCTGCCGCGGCGAGGACGCCCTCCGGCGTCCCGCCGATCCCCCACAGGAGATCGATGCCGGTGTCCGGGCTGGCGGCCATCATGGCGCCGGCCACGTCGCCGTGCGGGATGAAGCGGATCCGGGCCCCCGCGTCCCGGATGCGCTTCACCATCTCGTCGTGGCGGGGGCGGTCGAGGATCACCACCATGAGGTCGCGTACCCGCCCGCGCCGGGCCCGGGCGACGACCTCGAGCGTCTCCTCGATCGGCGCGTGCATGTCGAGCTCCTCGTCCACGTCCGCGCCGCAGGCCAGCTTCTCCATGTAGAAGACCGGCCCCGGGTCGAACATCGTGCCCGACTCCGCCGCTGCGACGACCGCGAGCGCGTTCGGCTGCCCGCGGGCGACGAGCTCCGTGCCCTCGAGCGGGTCGACGGCGACGTCGACGCTCACGCCCGAGCCGGTGCCGATGTGCTCGCCGTTGTAGAGCATCGGCGCCTCGTCCTTCTCGCCCTCCCCGATGACGACGACGCCGTCCATCTCGACGGTGGCGAGCATGTGGCGCATGGCGTCGACGGCGGCCTGGTCGGCCGCGATCTTGTCGCCGAACCCGACCCAGCGCGCGGACGCCAGCGCCGCCGCCTCGGTCACGCGGACGAGCTCGAGCGCGAGGTTGCGATCGGGAGCTTCCGACATCGCGCGAGAGGATACCTAGACGCGGACGGGGGCGATCTCCTCGATGAGCTCGTAGGCCGTGTCGATCCCGACCGACGCGAGGAAGGGCGCAATCGAGTCGAGCATGTTCTGGCGGCTCGAGCCGACGGTGTCGCGGAAGGCCTGGATGTCGGCGACGCGGACGATGCCGAGCTGGATCGTGTGGTCCGGGTTGGCCGTGTCCTGGAGCAGCATGAACTCGAGCCCGGCGGGCATCCCGCCCATCTGCTCGTTCATCTGCCGCCCGGCCTCCATGTAGTCGTCGAACGAGCCTGGCTTCAGCATCCGCTCGGTGAGCAGGACGGCCTTCTGGTTCCCGGTCGCGCCGCCGTCCTCGTGGACGACCACGTCGAAGAGGCCCGACACGATCGTCTCGCCGATGTGGGGTGCCATGCGGTCGTGACGCGCCTGCTCGGACGGCTCGAGGTCGGTCTGGAGGCGGGCCGCCTCGTCGTCGGAGACGTCGAACAGGCCGATGATCGTGATCTGGTCGGGGTCGGCCGTGTCGCGCATGATGTGCGCGCCCTTGAACCCGGCCGGCCACTCGTCCGGCTCCCACGCCTTGCGGAAGTCGTCGTAGTGCCCGGCGTTCAGCCGGCGGGCGGTGAAGACAGCCTTCATCGTGACCCCCAATCGTGGCGATTGCTACGTCTTGAGCGGACTCTACGAACGCGTCAGGCGGTTTGCAAGCCCGCTCACCACCTCTTTTCGCCGGAGCGGCTCGAGCCACCGCTGCGGGATCCCACCGGCCCCGAAGCGGGCGCCGGCGAGCGCGCCGGCGACCGCGCCGTTCGTGTCCGCGTCGCCGCCAAGGTTGACGGCGAAGACCACGGCCGGCTCGAAGGCGTCGTGCCGAAACGCGGCCGCGAAGGCGATCCGCAGCGTCGTCATCACGTAGCCGCGTTGCTCCTGGGCGGCGGCTGCGAGCTCGGCCGGATCGGCGGCCACGGCCGCCTCGGCCACGCGGGCGACGTCCGAGATCGACTGCGGCGGGCGCCGACCCTGGATCAATGCGGCCACGGTCAGGTTGAGCCAGGCGCAGGCGTCGCCGGCGAGCGGGTCGTGGTGGGTGAGGCTCGAGTCCAGACGCGAGAACCGCTCGACCGCCCCCGGGTCGGCGCGGTACCGGATCGCGATCGGGACGGTGCGCATCAGCGAGCCGTTCCCGGCGCTTCGGCCCTCCGCCTTGTGGTGGGCAGCGGCGGCCGAGCGGGCCTCGGCCGGCGAGCGTGATCTCCGGAGCGCGGCGGACACCGTGGCGCCGATGTCCTTGGGGCGCGAGCGGGCCCAGACCGCATAGCGGCCGAAGACGTCGGCCTCGTCGTAGCCGCCCTGGTCGGCCAGGCTCGAGGCGAGCTCGACCGCCATGGCAGTGTCGTCGGTCCACTCCCCCAGATCCCACATCGCGGACGCCGCCATGTCGCGGAGCGGGCCGCCGTAGCGGCTCCGGATCTGGTCGGGATGCAGCCACTCGACGGCGGCCCCCAGCGCGTCGCCGACGGCGAGGCCGAGCATCGCGCCGCGGGCGCGGTCGTGCACCCCGTCCGGGTCGCGCCGGCGGATCACGCCGCCTGGCACCGCGGGCAGTGGTACGTGCGGCGAGCGTGCTCCCCCTGGAGCGTGCTTCGGATCGGCGTCCGGCAGCGCGGGCACGGCCGGCCGGTACGGCGGTAGACGTTCGCCGGCAGGCGGCCGCCGACGCCCTGGCGAAGCTGTCGGCGCGCCGTCGCGGCGAGCTCGAGCAGCCGGCGGTCGGAGAGCGCGGATGCCGGCTGGAACGGGCTCTGGCGCCGCTCCCAGAGCGTCTCGGACTTGACGATGTTCCCGATCCCCGCGAGCACGCGCTGGTCGAGCAGGAGCTCGCCGACCGGCCGGTCGACGGCCCGCGCCCGGCGCAGGTACGCGGCCGCGTCGAAGCGGCCGTGGAGGAGGTCGGGCCCGAGCCGGAGCTGCGGCGGGCGGTTGGCGAGCTCGACCCTGCCGGCGATCACGAGGTCGCCGGCGGCGGTGCGAAGGACATGCCGCCCGCGACCCTCGCCCGCCGGGCGCAGGCGCACGCTCCCGTGCAGGCCGAGGTGCGCGTGCAGGCAGCGCCCGTCCTCGGTGTGGACGAGCAGATGCTTTCCCCGCGCCTCGACCTCCGAGACGACTGCGCCCTCGAGCGGCCCGGCGTCGACCCGCGCGCCGACGAGCGGGCGCAGGCGGCGCGCGGCGCGTTCCAGCGAGTGTCCCTCGGGCATCGGGAGAGACTACGCCCGCAGGACGAGCTTGCGGTGCCCCTGGAGGAAGCCGTGCTCGAGCAGGAGCCGCTCGGCCTCGGTGCCGCCGATCGGCTCGCCGTCCACCCGCTCGGGAGCCAGACGGCGGACGCGGCCGGACTCGACCAGACCGGCCAGCGCCGCGATCGCCGGCTCGAGCAGCTCGGGCTCGATCGTGACGAGGCCGCGGCCGCCGCGCTCCACGTAGAGCGCGGGCTTCCC
>Ga0075434_100002214_pt1 | contig 16957 bp, 13 predicted proteins | sample RhiMethybrSRZTD3_FD_75298 | JGI IMG/M metagenome (GOLD analysis project Ga0075434, IMG submission 75298) | Populus rhizosphere microbial communities from Tennessee, USA - Rhizosphere MetaG P. TD hybrid SRZTD3 | ecosystem: Host-associated > Plants > Roots > Rhizosphere > Soil | place: USA... | reverse complement strand
TCGGCGCGGGCTACGGCCTGTTCATGCTGCTGAACCTGCTGCTGCCGCTGTCGTCGGGAGTGTTCGAGGGAGTCGGGCGCTACTGCTCGGTGCTGTTCCCCTGTTTTCTCTGGCTGGCGACGATCCGCTCCAGCATATTCTCCGTCGCCATTATCGTCGTCTTCTCGATGGTGTACACGCTCGGCCTCGCGCTGTTCACGACCATCCACCCGATTTTCTAATCGGCGGATATGAGTCAGATCCCGATTCCGTCGACGCCGACGAATCGAGATCGCGTTTTTTCAGATGTGTGCAATCACTCGACGCGCACAGCCAACACAAGAGACACAAAGGGCACAAAGGGCACAAAGGATACGAAGCAAAATCGTTTTGGCACTTTTGGATTCCTTGTCTCCTTCGTGTCCTTTGTGTTTCTGTGCGTCGCCAACGAACATGCCCAAATGCTTGAGGGGCTCAAGCATTTGCGCTACACTGCGGATATGAACGAATCACCGCGCCGTTTGGTTACCCGGGCGTGCGAGGTGTGCGACTGGACCGGCACCGTGGTTGAGTCCGAAGGGACGACATTTTCGGGTGACTGTCCACAGTGTCATGCGCCGACCCGGACCGTTCGCCAGGAGGTCGTTTTCGACGTCGAGGAGCGCCGCGCGCAGGCCGCCGCGCTCGGCCGCGTCGGCGGCCTGAAGGGCGGCCGCATCCGCGCGCAGCGCCTCAGCGCGAAGCGCCGCACCGAGATCGCGCGCAAGGCCGCCGCGGCCCGCTGGAAACGACGCTGAAGGCCCGAACGAGCGCACCTCCTATACTGAGGGAATGCTGATTCCGTCGGAAAGGCTTGCCGCGCCGACCGGCTCCGCGGCTCCGGTCGCCAACCCGCTGCGGCGGAACGTGGCGATCATTGCGCACGTCGACCACGGCAAGACCACGCTGGTCGACGGCCTCCTGCACCAGAGCGGCGTCTTTCGCGCGAACGAGCGCGTCGCCGAGCGCGCGCTCGACAGCAACGAGCTCGAGCGCGAGCGCGGCATCACGATCCTCGCGAAGAACACGGCCGTTCGCTACCACGATCTGCTCATCAACATCGTCGATACGCCGGGCCACGCCGATTTCGGCGGCGAGGTCGAGCGCACACTGTCGATGGTGGACGGCGTGATGCTGCTCGTCGATGCGTCGGAGGGACCGCTGCCGCAGACGCGCTTCGTGCTGCGCAAGGCGCTCGAGCGGCGGCTGCCGCCGATCGTCGTCATCAACAAGATCGATCGCTCCGATGCGCGGCCGCAGGAAGTCCTGAACGAAATCTACGATCTCTTCATCGATCTCGATGCCGCCGAGGAGCAGCTCGACTTCCCCGTTCTCTATACGAACGCGAAGGCGGGCACGGCCAGCCGCGACGCGGCGAAGCGCGGCGACGATCTGCGGCCGCTGTTCGACGCGATCGTCGATCACGTGCCGCCGCCCCGCGGCAATCCCGACGCGCCGCTGCAGCTGCTCGTCGCGAACCTCGATTCGAGCGACTACGTCGGCCGCATCGCCATCGGCCGGATCTTCAACGGGCGCGTGCGGGTGGGCGATCCGGTGGCGGTCTGCAAGCTGGACGCGGCCGTGCAGCAGACGAAGGTGACGAAGCTCTATGCGTTCGAGGGACTGAAACGCGTCGACATCCAGGAGGCGGCGGCCGGCGACATCGTCTGCCTCGCGGGCATCGAAGAGATCACGATCGGTGAAACGATTGCCGACGCGGAGCATCAGGTGCCAATCCCGCCAATCGCGATCGACGAGCCGACGGTGTCGACGATCTTCGGCGTCAACACCTCGCCGATGGCGGGGCGTGACGGTCAGTACGTCACATCGCGTCAGCTGCGGGATCGGCTCGATCGGGAGCTGCTCGGCAACGTGTCGATCCGCCTCGAGCCGACCGACTCACCGGAGCAGGTGAAGGTCATCGGCCGCGGCGAGCTGCAGCTCTCGATCCTCATCGAGATGATGCGGCGCGAGGGCTACGAGCTGCAGGTGTCGCGCCCCGACATCGTGACGAAGGAGATGAACGGCCGGATCGTCGAGCCGGTCGAGGAGCTGGTCATCGACGTTCCCGAAGATCATCAGGGCATTGTCATTGCGCAAGTGGGCGAACGCAAAGGCGTGATGTCGAAGATGGTCAACAATGGCAGCGGACGCGTGCGGCTGGAGTTCCGGATCCCGGCGCGCGGCCTGATCGGGTTCCGATCGCAGTTCATGACCGACACGAAGGGCACCGGCATCATGAACCACATCTTTTCGAGCTGGGAACCGTGGCACGGCGCGATTCCGTCGCGCGCCAACGGCGCGCTCGTCGCCGACCGCGCCGGCGCCGCCACTTCGTACGCGATCTTCAACCTGCAGGAACGCGGCGAGATCTTCATCGATCCCGGAACGACGGTCTACGAAGGGATGATCGTCGGCGAGAACGCGCGGCCCAACGACATGGACGTGAACGTCACGAAAGAGAAGAAGCAGACCAACATGCGCGCGTCGACGGCCGACGAGGCGATTCGCCTGATCCCGCCGCGGAAGCTGGGGCTCGAGCAGGCGATTGAGTTCATCAACGATGACGAGCTCGTCGAGGTCACGCCGTCGAGCATCCGCCTGCGGAAGAAGATTCTCGCCGCGAACATGCGACCGAAGGCCCGGGACTGAGCGTCGGTGCGGATCAACGGCTATGCACCAATCGAGGACTACGCGCTGATTGGCGAAGGCCGGACGGCGGCGCTCGTCGCCCGTGACGGTTCGATCGACTGGCTCTGTCTCCCGAACCTCGATTCGCCGAGCGTATTCGCCGCCATTCTCGATGTCGATCGCGGCGGCGTCTTCGAGCTGCAGCCCGCCGTCCCGTTCACGGCGACGCGCCGATACGTGCCGTGCACGAACGTTGTCGAGACGACGTTCACGACCGATCGCGGCAGCGTGCGCGTGACCGACGCCCTGACCATTCCGGATCGGCGCCTCGAGCCGATGCGCGAACTGGTCCGGGCCGTTGCGGGCCTTTCGGGCGTCGTGCCGATGCGCTGGCGCTTCTTTCCGCGGTTCGACTACGGCCGCGGCACGGTGCGGTGCGAATTGCGCGGCGGCGTTCCGGTGGCGACGTCCGGCGGCGATGCGGTTGCAGTGGTCAGCTGGAACGCAGGGCATCCGGAATGGCGATCCGACGGCGCGCGTGCGCAGTTCGAGGTGCGGGAAGGCGACTGCGCCGATCTCGTCGTGACCGCGGCGTACGGCGAGCCACTCGTGTTTCCTGCGCGCGCCGCGGCATCCACTCGCCTCCGGCAGACGATCGACTTCTGGCAGCAATGGACGTCGGCACAGCAGTACGACGGCCTCTGGCGCGATCAGGTGCTCCGGAGCGCGCTCGCGCTCAAGGCGATGATCTTCGCGCCGTCTGGCGCGAGCGTCGCCTCGCCGACGACATCGCTGCCGGAGGAGATTGGCGGCGAGCGCAACTGGGACTATCGGTTCTGCTGGATTCGCGATTCGAACTTCGCGATCGATGCGCTGCTCACGCTGGGCTGCTACGACGAAGCGCGATCGCTCTTCTGGTGGTTCATGCAGGCGACCGCGCTCACCGAGCCGAAGCTGCACGTTCTGTACAAGTTGGACGGCGGCATCGGAATCGGTGAACGCGACGTCGGGCTCGCCGGCTATCGCGGATCGCGTCCGGTCCGCGTCGGCAACGGCGCGTTCGCGCAGTCACAGCTCGACATCTACGGCGCGCTGTTCGAGACCGCGTGGCTGTACAGCAGCGGCAAGCACGCGCTCGATCGCGACACCGGCACTGTCCTCGCACGCGTGGCGAACTATGTCTGCGACATCTGGCGCAGCCCTGATTCGGGCATCTGGGAAGTTCGCAACGGTCCGTTTCACTTCACGCATTCGAAGGTGATGTGCTGGGTCGCGCTCGATCGCGCGCTTCGTCTGGCGGGCCGCGGCGAGCTGCCGTCGCGGCACGTCGATCGCTGGACGCGCGAAGTCCGGGCGATCCGGACCTTCGTCGAAGACGACTGCTGGTCCGACGCGCTCGGAACCTACACGCGGACCGCCGGAAGCCGGGACGTGGACGCAAGCCTGCTCATGCTGCCGCTGCTCGGGTATGCAGACGATCGCCGCGATCGCATCAACGGGACCATCGACGCGGTGATACGCGAGCTGCGCGACGGCGACTTCGTCTACCGCTACCGTGCCGCCGACGGCGTGCCCGGCGGCGAGGGATGCTTCCTGAACTGCTCGTTCTGGCTCGTGGCCGCGCTCGCGCGCGTCGGACGCCTCGAGGAAGCGATCGCGCTGATGGAGCGGCTGCTCAGCCGCGCGAACGACGTCGGTCTGTACTCAGAGGAGATCGACGCGCGCACCGGCGAATTTCTCGGCAACTTTCCACAGGCGCTCGTGCATCTCGCGTTGATCAACGCGGCCGCGGCGTGCTCGCCGGCGCGCGTGTGAGCCCGTTCTATTCTTCCCTCGGCGGCGGATTCCTCGGAACGCTCCTGCTGACGACGATGCTCCGCGCGGCGAGCGAGCTCGGGCTGACGCGGATGGATCTCGCATTCCTGCTCGGCACGACGGTCACCGACAACCGGCAGAAGGCCAAGGCCATCGGGTACGCGTTCCACTTCGCGCTCGGGATCGCGTTTTCAGCGTTGTACGGCGTGCTGTTCATCATGATCGGATGGAGCACGTGGTGGCTGGGCGCGGCGATCGGCGCGCTGCACGCGGTGTTCGTCTCGACGGTGATGGTCAACGTGCTGCTCCCGCTCGTACATCCGCGCATCGCGACGCCCGAGACGGCGGCGAACGAAGTCGCGCTGATCGAGCCGCCTGGTTTTCTTATGCTCAATTACGGCCGCAGCACGTTTGCCGTGACGCTCCTGGCGCACATGGCGTACGGCGCGATGATCGGCTGGGCGATGCGCCTGTGAGGTCTCCGCGGTGATCGTCCGTTGAACGCGCTATAGTCACAAGAATGTTCCACCGGAGAACGACCGGATCCGTCGTGTGCCCGTCGTGCGGATCGCTCGTGGGCGTTCGCGACGACAAGTGTTACAGCTGCGGCCGTGCGAATCCCGGCATGTGGGGCTTCGCGCCGCTCCTCCGACAACTCGGCGGGGATTTCGGGTTCGTGCCGCTCGTCATCGGATCGTGCGCGACGCTCTATGCGTTGATGTTGCTCGTGCCGGGAATGACATTGAACGGCGGCGGCATGAACTTTTTGGTGCCGAGCGACGACGCGATCAAGGTCTTCGGCGCGTCTGGAGCGATGCCAGTGTTTTTTTACGGTCGCTGGTGGACATTGCTCACTGCCAGTTGGCTCCACGCGAGCTTTCTACACATCCTGTTCAACATGATGTGGGTCCGCGATCTGGGACCGGTCATGGCGGAGATCGTCGGGCCGGCGCGGACGGCGATCATCTATACCGTGGCGGGTGTGTGTGGATTTCTGCTCAGTTCGGCAATTGGGACGCCTTACACACTAGGTGCCTCAGCATCAGTGTTCGGTCTTCTCGGAGCGCTCGTGCACTACGGGCGCAAGAGCGGAAGCAGTCTGATTCGCGGGCAGGCGATGAACTACGCCGTCATCCTTTTCATCATGGGATTCCTCATACGCGGCGTCGACAACTTCGCGCATGCCGGTGGGTTCGCCGGCGGATATGCGATGTCGGCGTTTTTCAATCCACTGACGCGCGAGCGCGGCGATCACATGCTCATCGCTTTCATCTGCCTCATCGCGACGTTCGCGTCGATCGTGTTCTCGGTGCTCCACGGTTTCCAGATTTTATAGTCGGGGTGAACGCGAACGTCTTCATCGCCTGCGTGGCATCGCGCTTGCGACTACTCGCTCGTGAAACCAACAGGAGGCGAGTTCATGAGCAGAGCAGTTCTCGTTGCAACAGTCGCGATGGCGATGTCCGCGGTCCCCTCGTTCGCGCAGACGTCGACCGGACAGACATCGAGCGGCACGCAGAAGACGGCGACCGCGAAGGAGCACGCATCGATGACCAAAGCCGGATCGGATCAGCATTTCGTCCTCGAAGCGGCGAAGGGCGGGCTGGCAGAGGTCGAGCTCGGAAAGCTGGCGAGCGAGAAGGCCTCGACCGATCAGGTGAAACAGTTCGGCAAGCGCATGGTCGACGATCACTCGAAGGCGAACGACGAGCTGAAGTCGCTGGCGCAGAGCAAGAACATCACGTTGCCGACCACCGTCGACCCAAAGGAAAAGGCGCTCGAGGACAAGCTGTCGAAGATGTCGGGCGAGCAGTTCGATCGCACGTACATGCAGCACATGGTGGCCGACCATCGCAAGGACGTGAACGAGTTCCGTACCGAATCGCAGTCCGGCAAGGATCCGGAAATAAAGGCGTGGGCGGCGAAAACGCTCCCGACGCTCGAGGAGCATCTGAAGCAGGCGCAGGACACTAACAAGGCGGTCGGCACGTCGGGATCGACACCGGCGAAGAGCAAGGGGACGAAGGGAACGAAAGAACCGAAGTAGGTCAGGTAGGTCAGGTGGGCAGGTAGGTCAGGTGGGGAAGCGAACTCACCCGACCCACCTGACCCAACCCGACTCATCTGACGCTTATAGCTTGAACCTCAGGAACGCGCCGACGCCGCCGACGGCGGCGAGGAGCGACGCGTCTTCGATGAAGCGGATCTTTGCGGAGGTCCGGCGCGCCTGAACGATCAGCACGTCGGCTGCGCGTTCTTCGGCGCTCGGCGCGGGCGCCGCGTTCGACGCGACGGCACTGCCGGGATCGATCGTTTCGGGCGCGGCGGTGATCAGCAGCTCGTCGACCTGACCGAGCTCGAACGCTTTCAACGTATCTTCCACGCCGACGCACGCGAGCCCCGACGCCCTGTACGCGCCGAGGAGCTGGTCGACACGTTCGCGATCGGTGTCGGCGTCCTTCTTCTGCAGCGCCGAGATCGTCGACGCGAGGATCTCGTTCGGCGCCGCGTTCGCGTCGACGCGCACGACATCGACGATCTTCTCCGCGATCTCCTTCGGCATGTGCTCGCGCAGCATCGGCACGATCACCTCGTCGCCCGACAGGATGATCTTGTCGATGCCTTCCTCGCGGACGATGCGCGCGACCGTATCGACGACTTCCTTGGCGTGCTGCTCGCGGAAGTTGTCGACGTGGCGCCGATAGCGGGCCTGCGACCAGCCGCCCTGCTTGTGGCGTTTCGTCTTGTCCGATTCGACGCGATCCGTTTTCTCCACCTCGTTCACCGCGAAGACGAAGATCCGCGCGGAGTGCGTGTCGGTGATGACGGCGAGACAGCGCGGATATTCGTCGAGCAGCCGCGCGAGCGGATACAGGTGCGGCTCGTCCGAGATGAAGAGCCGATGGTTCGCCACCGGCGCGGCGAGCTCGATGGCCTCGAACAGATCGGCGCCTGAGGAGGCGAAAATCGCGAGACCGTTTGCCGAGCGCTCGACGTTCTCGACGTAATTCCGGATGCGCTCCGCGTCCTTCTGAAGGCTCGCGCGCTCGGGACCGCCGCTCGCGTACGTGCGCACGCGATCCCCGAGCTCCTTGCGCAGGAACGGCTCGAACTTGTCACGCCCGTGATCGTCGGGCTGCAGGTTCAAGTACAGGCTGATGACCGGAAACGGGCCCGGCTCGAACCGGGCGAGTTTGTCCAGCTGTGCGGTGAATTGTTCGAGTGGCGGCATGGCGGCTGGCTTCGCAACGGCGATGCCAGATTGTATTGCGGATTGCGGATTGCGGATTGCGGATTGATTGTGGATTGCGGATTGATTGTGGATTGCGGATTGATTGGGGATTGCGGATTGATTGTGGATTGACGATTGCGGCCCGGCTCAGCGTTTCTTTGATTCGAGCTCCTCGTCAATGAGCCGCTTGAACGCCTCGAAGGGCTGGGCGCCGCTGATCATCCGGCCGTTCACGAAAAATGCGGGCGTTCCATTCACACCGGCGTCTTCGCCGGCGCGGAAGTCGCTCTCGACCTGGGCGGCGTACTTATGCGTGTCGACGCATTTGTTGAACGCCGCAGTGTCGAGGCCGAGCTCGGCTGCGCTCTGCTTCAAGTCACCGTCCGCGAGGCGTGACGGATTCGCGAACAGCTTGTCGTGGTACTCCCAGAACTTCCCCTGTTCGGCTGCGCACTGCGACGCTTCCGCGGCCGGCTTCGCGTTGGGATGGTTGGAGAGCGGGAAATGGCGATAGACGAAGCGGATCCGATCGCCGTACGTCTTGAGCACTTGATCTACGGTCGGGTTGGCCCGCTGACAGAACGGGCATTGAAAGTCGGAGAACTCGATCAGCTCGATCGGCGCGCCTGAAGGACCCTTCGACGGACTGTTCGCAGCCGCAAAGGCCTGACGGGGTGGTTCGAGCGTGATGCGCACCGGCGTTTTCGTCTTCAACGTGTCGAGGAACGCCTGCCGCGCAACCTGCATCCGCTGCTCGGTCAGAAACTGGCGGATCGGCTGACGCACCTGGTCGAGTGGCGCGCCCTGAACGCGCGCCTGGTTCGCCTGATACCACTGCGTCACCTCGGAGTCGTTCACCGGCGACACCTTCGACGTGATCTCCTTCTCGACGAGCGCAGAGCGATCGACGCCGCGCGCCTTCGCCTCCTGATTCAGCAGCGCGTCCGCCACGAGATCGTCCACCGCGCCGCGCCGCGCTTCGTACAGCGCCTGCGAGAGCTTCGCGCTGCCGAAGTTGCTGGCGGGCTGCTGCATCGCCTTCTCGTCCACCTGCGCCAGCGTGAACGACGTGCCGCCGACGGTCGCGACGATGTCGGAGGGCATCTGCTGCTTCGACTGTTGAGCCGAGGTCGAGGAGCATGCGCCAACGAACGCGACGAGCGCGAGGAATCCCGAAGGTTTCATGGTCAATATTATAAGGCGCGCACCGTTTATTCGCCGAGGCGCTGCGGCAGATCGGCGACGACGTAGGCCATGACGGCGACCGCCGCGGCGCACTTCGCCATCTCCACCGGATCGATCTTGTCGATCGTATCGGCCGGCGTGTGATGGATGAGGAAGTACTTCGATCCGTCGACGTCGAGCGACATGCTCGGGATGTGCGCCTCCTGTGTGCTCGGACCGATGTCGGCGCCGCCGCCGCCCGCATTCACCTGATCGGCCGCGATGCCCGCGAGCAGCGTCGCGATTGCGCGGACGGCCTCGCGCGCTTTCTCGTTCGCCGTCAGTCCAAAGCCGAGCGGCCGGAAGACGCCGCCGTCGGATTCGAGCATCAACACGTGTCGCGCGAGCTCGGCGCGATGCTGATCGCGATACGCGAGACCTCCGCGTCCGCCGTTCTCTTCGTTGGTCCACAACACCACGCGCACCGTGCGACGCGGACGGAGGTTCAGCTTCTTCATCAGCCGCAGCGCTTCCCACGTCACCACGCATCCGCCGCCATCGTCGGTCGCGCCGGCGCCAACGTCCCAGGAGTCGAGATGGCCGCTGACCAGCACGATTTCCTCCGGCCGCTCGCGTCCGCGGATCTCGCCCACCACGTTGGCGGATTCGACGTCGGCATCGAAGTGCGCTTCCATTTTCAGGCGGACGACGACGCGGCCGGCGCGATCGGCGATCCGCTGAAGGCGATCCGCATCCTCCGTCGTGATCGCCGCCGCCGGAATCCTGGGCGCGTCGTTGGTGTACTGCAGCGCGCCGGTGTGTGGCGTGCGAAGGCCCTCGAGCCCCACCGACCGCACGAGAACCGCAACGGCGCCGTAGCGCGCGGCGCGTGACGGTCCGCTCGAACGGAAGCGGACGGTCTCGCCGTAGTTCGTGAACGGCGCGTTGAAGAAGACGATGCGGCCGCGCGCCGCGGCGGGTTTCGCCTCGAGCTCCTCGAAGCTGCGCACGGCGAGCACTTCGGCCTGGATGCCTTCAGGCCGCGTGCCGACGCTGTCGCCGAGTCCGAGCATCACCATCGGCTGGCGCGTCGGCTCGACGATCTCGGCGCTCTCGGCGCCGCGCACCCATTTGGGCACCATCACCGGCTCGGTGTGCACGTTCTCGAGGCCGTCCCGCTTCATCTCCTCGATCGCCCACTGAATCGCGCGATCGAGCGCCGGCGTGCCGCTCAGACGATTTCCGATCGTGTCGGTCAGCACCGACAGCCGCTGCCAGGCGAACGGCGTTCCGAGGGCTTCGCCAATCAGCCGCGCGGCCGGTTCGCGATACGCGTTCAGCCACGCGAACGGTGTCGAGTCGGCGGCGGGAGTGGAAGCGGCAAGCAACAGAAACGGAAGAGCGAGAACGAACGGCGCGCGCCGGCCCATGCGTGGAAACCTCCGGTGTTCAGAGTATCCCAACGATCAGCGCATTTTTCACGCGATGACGCGCGTGGTCCACGCCTTGCACCGCGACCGGCCGGGAGGCCGACCGGGGCGCAGCGATCGATTGACGCGCGCGGCGTTTGAGCCCTTTCCGGAAACCGCGGCGCGTTGCGTTGTGAGGAAGTCATGAAGTTGCGAGCGTCTCTTTTTGGAATCCTGGTCCTGACCTCCATCCTGCCGGCGGGCGCCGGCGATCGCCTGGCCATCAAAGTATCTCCGGCCGTCTGCTTCGCGCCGGCGAACCTCATCGTCCGGACGACGATCGAAGCCGACACGCAGAATCGCGCCGTTGAAATCATTGCGGAATCGCCCGAGTTCTACCGCAGCAGCGAGATGCAGCTTGACGGCGACAAGGCGCCGCGAACCACCACCTTCGAATTCCGCAGCCTGCCGCCCGGCACCTACGACGTCTCGGCCCGGCTGATCGGGACCGGCGGGGAGCGCGCACAGGTTCATCAGCAGGTGAACGTCATCGCAAGCGGGACCGGCCACTGACACTGGCCGGCTCCGGCTCGCGCTTCGAGCGCGCGCGACGAATGCCAAAATTGTGATCGACAGACGAAATTGGAACGATCGAGCGTCGCCGAACGTGGCGAAAGCTGACTGAAGATTACGACCGGTCCAATGCTCGACCGGCACGGAACGCCCCGCGCATTCAGAAGATAATCATCAACATGATGGTCGTGTTGTTTCGATCGAAGCTGGTCGACGCGCCGGAGGGCTACGCCGAAATGGCGCAGGAGATGGTCGACCTTGCGAGGACGATGCCCGGGTTCATCGACGTCAAGGCGTTCAAGGCCGATGACGGCGAACGGTTGACGCTCGTGTGGTGGGAGAACGAGGAAGGGCTGAAGGTGTGGCGCGAGAACGCGCGTCATCGCATCGCGCAGCGTCTCGGTCGCGAGAAATGGTACGAGTACTACACGATCGAGGTCGCGGAAGTCGTTCGACGCAACGCGTTCGAGCGGAAGGCCAGCGCCGCGGCCGTGTAGCGCCCGCGCGCTACAGCGCGGTACTCGCGCGCGCGGGCGCGACGACCGCTTTCTCGGGTTCCGGCGTGAAGTCCTCGCCCGGATTGATGAACCGATCCCGCTCGAATCGATACTGCTTGTCGTACAACTGCCGGTAGCGTCCGCCTTTGGCGAGCAGCTCCTCGTGCGTGCCCCGCTCGACGATCTGGCCGTGCTCGAGCACGAGGATCTGATCCGCGCTCTGGATCGTCGACAGCCGGTGCGCGATGACGAACGTCGTCCGGCCGTGGCGCAGCGATCGCAGGCCGTCCTGAATCATCGCCTCGCTCTCGCTGTCGAGGCTCGACGTCGCCTCGTCGAGGATGAGAATGCGCGGGTCCGCGAGGATCGCGCGCGCGATCGACACACGCTGGCGCTGACCGCCCGACAGCCGCACGCCGCGCTCGCCGACGATGGTGTCGTACTTGTTCTCGAACGACTCGATGAACTCGTCGCAGTGCGCGATGCGGCTGACCGCCTTGATTTCTTCGCGCGTCGCATGCGGCTTCGCGTACGCGATGTTCTCGGCAATCGTTCCGTCGAACAGGAAGTTGTCCTGCAGCACGACGCCAAGATGCGACCGGTAGTCGCGCAGCTTCACGGTGGTGAGATCGCGGCCGTCGACGAGCACGCGTCCCGAGAGCGGACGGTTGAACGTCATCACGAGGCTGATGAGCGTGCTCTTGCCGGATCCGCTCGATCCGACGAGCGCCGTCGTCGATCCGGCCTTCGCGCAGAACGAGACGTGTTGCAGGACCGGCACGCCCGGGTTGTACTCGAACGTGACGTCGTCGAACTCCACGTCGCCGCGGATCAGCGGCAGCGCGGCGCGGGACTCGTCCTCCTGATCCTCGGTCGCCATCTGCTTGATCTCGCGAATGCGATCGAGGCCGGCGAACGCCTCGCTCAGCTGCGTACCGATCGATGCCAGCTGAATCACCGGCATCGTCATCAGCGCGGTGAACGAGAGATACATGACGAGATCGCCGACGGTCATCGTGCCGTTCCTGATCGAGTTGCCGCCGATCAGCATCATCGCGATGCCGGTCGCGCCGATCACCACCGACGAGAACGCCGTCACACCTGATACGCCGGTCAGCGACTTCGCGACGTTCCTGAACAGGCGGTGCGCGCCCTTGGCGAACACGAGCTCTTCGCGTTTCTCGGCCGTGTACGACTTGACGATGCGGACGCCGCCGAGCGATTCGGTGAGACGGCCGGTCACCTCCGCGTTGATCTGCCCGCGCTCCCGGAACAGCGGGCGCAGGCGCTTGAACGCCGTCGCCATCCCGCCGCCGAACGCACCCAGAATGATGATCGTCACCGTCGTCAGCCGCCAGTTCAGGTAGAGCAGCACGCCCAGTGCGATGAACGCGGTGACGATTGATCCGGTCAGCTGCACGAGGCCGGTTCCGACGAGATTTCTGATGCCCTCGGCGTCGCTCATGATCCGCGAAATCAGGATGCCGGTCTTGGTCGAATCGAAGTAGCGGATCGGCAGACGCATCACGTGGGCTTCGACGTCCTTGCGCATCTCGGTGATCGCGCGCTGCGCCGCGACGCCGAGCACCTGCGAGTTCGTGAAGGCGGTCACCGCGTCGACAATCGTGGCGGCGCCGGCGGCAAAGGCGAGCGTGGGCAGCAGATCCCAGTTGCCCTTGTGGATCACATCGTCCATCAGATATTTCGTCGTTGTCGGCAGCACGAGGCCGGACAGACGATTGATTAACATCAGGAAGAGGCCCAGCGCGAGGCGGTTGCGGTGCTTCCAGACCAGCTCGCGCGCCTCCTGCAGCGCGCCCGGCGTCATCCCCTTTTTCTTGGGTTTTTCGTCTGCCGCCGGCGGGCCAACCGTTCTGGATGCAACCGATGCACGAGGGGTCCGTTCAGCATGAGGCATGCGAGCTCCGGTTAGTCGAGCCACGCCCCATGATACGCGACCCAAAAACGCCGCGGCCTATACGAATGGGTGGCCGAACGGCTTCCACGCTCAGGACGTCTAAGAAGGGGATATGGCTACATTTCTGCACGATCTGAAGTACGGCGCACGGCTGCTCGCGAAAGCCCCCGGCTTCACGGCCGTCGCCGCGCTGTCGCTCGCATTGGGGATTGGCGCAAACACGACCATGTTTACGCTGATCAACGCGGTGCTGCTGAATCCGCTGCCGGTCGAAGATCCGTCGCAGCTCGTCTCGGTGTGGACGACGGACGAGCGCAATCAGAACGGTGCGCTCGGCTTCCTGCAGGTATCGGTCCTGAACTTCAAGGACCTGCGCGAGAAGAACGATGCGTTCTCCGGCCTCGCGGCGCACACCGGGCTTCCTCTGAGCATCTCGAGCAACAACGGCGAGCCGCAGCAGGTGTTCGGTGAAATCGTCAGCGGCAACTACTTCTCTGTGCTCGGCGCGAAGCCGATCGTCGGCCGCACGTTCACGCCCGACGAAGACAAGAACCCCGGGGAACGGCTCGTTGCGGTCCTCGGCTACGGCGAGTGGCAGAAACGTTTCGGCGGCGACCCCTCAATCGTCGGCCGCACGATTTCGATAAACGGACAAGCGTTCAACGTCGTCGGCGTCATGCCGAAGGGATTCAAAGGCACCAATGTCATCGGCTCTCCCGCACTGTGGGTGCCGTACATGACGTATCCGGTGACCACGACCGGATTCTTCCGCGAGCTGATTGAATCGACCAGCCGCCGCGGTCTCGTCTTCAACGTGAGCGGCCGTCTGAAGCCGGGCGTCACCGTTCAGCAGGCTTCGGCGAACCTGAAGACCATTGCGCGTCAGCTCGAGCAGGAATATCCCAACGACAACAAAGGACGGAGCGTCACGCTCGTGCCGCTGGCGCAGGCGACGATCAACCCCGGGTTCCGCAACAACTTCGTCATGGCCGGCGGCCTGCTGATGACGATCGTCGGCCTGGTGCTGCTGATCGCGTGTGCGAACGTCGCGAACCTGCTGCTCGCGCGCGCGGCGGCGCGTCAAAAGGAAATCGCGGTGCGGCTGTCGCTCGGCGCCAGCCGCGCGCGGCTGATCATGCAGCTCCTCACTGAGGGGACGCTGCTCGCGATCATCGGCGGCGCGCTCGGGCTGCTGCTCGCGTACTGGGCGCAGGGACTGCTGTGGTCGTACCGGCCGCCGTTCCTGCAGGCCGACGCGATCGATCTCCATCCCGACGTCCGCGTCCTCATGTTCACGCTCGCGGTGTCGATCGTCACCGGGATCCTGTTCGGCCTCGCGCCGGCCGTGCAGGCCTCGCGTCCCGATCTCGTCGTCGAGCTGAAGGAGCGGACGGGACCGCCGGCCGGATCCAACCGGTTGCTCAGCCTGCGCAATGTGCTCGTCGCGGCGCAGATCGCGCTGTCGCTCGTCGCGCTCGTCGGCGCGAGCCTGTTCCTGCGAAGCCTGCAGAACGCGCAGAAGATCGATCCGGGCTTCGACGCGGATCATCTTGCGGTGCTGTCGTTCGATCTCGGCGCGCAAGGCTACACGGAGGAGCGCGGCCGTCAGTTCCAGAAGCAGGTGCTCGAGCGCGTCGCATCGGTGCCCGGCGTGCAATCGGCGACGCTCGCGAGCACGGTCCCGCTCTTCAACGGCGGCTTTGCGCGGACGGTGTTCCTCGAAGGTCAGGACACCTCCGATCGCCGGTCGGGACGTCTCGTGCAGATTGCGGTGGCGAGCGCGCACTATTTCGAGACGCTCGGCATCGCGCTGATGCGCGGCCGCACGCTCGGCGACATGGATCAGCCGAACACCCCGGCCGCCGTCGTCATCAACGAGACCATGGCGAAGCGCTTCTGGCCGGACCAGGATCCGATCGGCAAGCGGTTCAAATTTTTCGGGCAGAACGAGTTTCAGCAGGTCGTCGGCATCGTGAAGGACAGCAAGTACAACTTCATCGGCGAGGATCCGACACCGTACATCTACCAGGCGACGACGCAGGTGTATCAGCCGCAGCTGTCGCTCTTCGTCAAAGGCGCGCGGCCGCCGGCGATTCTCGGAACCGTGCGCGGTGAAGTACAGCAGATGGACAAGAACCTGCCGCTCACCGGTGTATTCACGCTCGCGGAGATCTTCGATCAGTCGCTCTGGCCGCCGCGGATGGGCGCGTCGCTGCTGGCCGTCTTCGCCGGGTTGTCGCTGGTGCTCGCTGTCATCGGCATCTACGGCGTGATGGCCTATTCCGTGAACCAGCGCACGCGCGAGCTCGGCATCCGCATGGCGCTCGGCGCGAGCCGGCGCGACGTGGTGCGCCTCGTCGTCGTGCACGGACTGCGCCTGACGCTGATGGGTGTCATCGTCGGGCTGTTCGTGTCGTTCGCAGCGTCGCGCCTGGTCGCGAGCATGTTGTTCAGCGTGAGCCCGACCGACGCGGTGACCTTCGCATTCGTGCCGCTGATGCTCGGGGCGGCGGCACTGGGCGCAAGCTACATTCCCGCACTCCGCGCGACCCGCATCGATCCGATGGTCGCACTACGGTACGAATGAGCATTGAGGATTGCGGATTGAGGATTGCGGATTGCGGATTTATTGGGGATTGGTGATTGGGGGATTGCGGATTTATTGAAGGTTGTTGATTGTTGAATCGCACTACGTCCGTATTCCAACATCCGTGAGGCCCCAATGACTCCGCATTCCATGAGTCCCCAATGACTCCGCATTCCAACATCCATGAGTCCCCAATGACTCCGCATTCCAACATCCGTGAGGCCCCAATGACTCCGCATTCCAACATCCGTGAGGCCCCAATGACTCCGCATTCCAACATCCGTGAGTCCCCCAATGACTCCGCATTCCAACATCCGTGAGTCCCCAATGACTCCGCATTCCAACATCCGTGAGTCCCCATGACTCCGCATTCCAACATCCGTGAGTCCCCAATCAATCCGCATTCGACCAATCCGTCAATCGTCAATAAATCCGCAATCCGCAATCCTCAATCCGCAATTGCGCGATCCGTTGGAGTCGGGGCGCGTTTCCAGCGCGAAACGCGGCACTACTCATTCGAACACGCGGCCACTCGGGCCCGGCTCTAGAAACCTCGTTCGCCTGCGCGACCACTTCCAGAGCCGCGACGGCAGATCGTCGTGTCGAACGTGCCGTGCCGGGCGATTTTGCCCGGGCGTGGCCCCGACGCCCGTGACATTAGCAAGCGGCACGCCACTGCAAGCAGACTCGTCGCGATCGCGCCGAAATCGCTTCCGTTGTGTTAGTGTGCGCGCGTGATCAAGACAATCGCGTCTGTTTTTGCAGTATTTCTCCTCGCCACTGTCGCGTTTCACGCGCAGAACCAGCCGGCCGGCGCACCCCACGTCGTTCTGATCACGATCGATGGAATGCGCGGCGACTATTTGGGAAACCGGGACCAGTACCAATTGAAGATTCCGAACCTGCGCCGGCTGATGCGCGAGGGGTCGTTCAGCCCACGCACGCTCAGCGTGTTTCCGACGTTGACCGGCACGGCGCATACGGCGCTCGTCACCGGCACCGGCGCGTTCAAACACGGCATCCTTGGCAATAACAAATTTGACGCGTCGACGTGGGTCTATCGGGACGACAACCCCGACAACTACGACCTGCAGCCGCCGTTTCGCGATTACG
>Ga0075434_100002213_pt1 | contig 16961 bp, 16 predicted proteins | sample RhiMethybrSRZTD3_FD_75298 | JGI IMG/M metagenome (GOLD analysis project Ga0075434, IMG submission 75298) | Populus rhizosphere microbial communities from Tennessee, USA - Rhizosphere MetaG P. TD hybrid SRZTD3 | ecosystem: Host-associated > Plants > Roots > Rhizosphere > Soil | place: USA... | reverse complement strand
CACGCCAACGGCGGCAGCGCCTCGGCCGTGCACGCGCAGATGTACATCATGGGCACCGTGCTCCGGCACGGCAGCGAAGCGCAGAAGAACCAGTACCTGCCCAAGATCGCCACCGGCGAGCTGCGGCTGCAGGCCTTCGGCGTCACCGAGCCCGATGCCGGCTCCGACACGACCAAGCTGAAGACAACCGCCGTCCGCACGGGCGACCGCTACGTCGTCAACGGCCGCAAGATGTTCATCTCGCGCGCGATGCAGTCCGACCTCATGCTGCTGCTGGCCCGCACGACCTCGGCCGACCAGGTGAAGAAGCGCACCGACGGGCTCAGCGTGTTCCTCATCGACATCCGGGGGCTCAAGGGGCTGGAGATCCGGCCGCTGCGCATGATGATGAATCATTCGACCAACGCGCTCTTCTTCGACGACGTGGAGATCCCCGCCGACAGCCTGATCGGCGAGGAGGGCCGCGGCTTCCACTACATCCTGTCCGGCATGAACGCCGAGCGGATCCTGGTGGCCTCGGAGTCCATCGGCGACGGCCGATGGTTCACCGACAAGGCGGTGGCCTACTCGCGCCAGCGCGTGATCTTCGGCAAGCCCATCGGCGTCAACCAGGGCGTGCAGTTCCCCATCGCCAAGGCCTTCACGGCCGTCGAGGCCGCCGCCCTCATGCGCGACAAGGCCGCCGCGCTCTTCGACGCCGGCGAGCCGTGCGGCGCCGAGGCCAACATGGCCAAGTACCTCGCCTCCGAGGCGGCGTGGGAGGCGGGCAACGCCTGCATCGACTGTCACGGCGGCTACGGCTACGCCGAGGAGTACGACATCGAGCGGAAATTTCGCGAGTGCCGGCTCTACAAGACCGCGCCCGTGAACAACAACCTGGTGCTCGCCTACGTCGGCGAGCACGTGCTGGAAATGCCCCGGAGTTATTGACGGGGTGCTCTACTTCGAGGACTTTCCGCCGGGCGACGTCCGCGAGTCGCCGCCGCGGACGATCACGCGCGAGGAGATGGTGGAGTTCGCGCGCCAGTACGATCCGCAGCCGTTCCACCTGGACGACGAGGCCGCGAAGAAGACCATCTACGGCGGGCTCATCGGCAGCGGCTGGCTCACGGTCTCGGTGATGATGCGCCTGCTGTGGGACACGATGCTGAAGGACACGGTCTCGCTCGGCTCGCCGGGCTCCGACGAGATCCGCTGGCTCAAGCCCGTGCGTCCGGGCGACACGCTGCGCGCCCGCTTCACGGTCGTGGAGGCGATTCCCTCGCGCAGCAAGCCCGATCGCGGCGTGGTCAAGACCTTCACCGAGATCCTGAACCAGCACGGCGAGGTCGTGATGACCATGCGCGGCCTGGGAATGTTCGGGCGGCGGCCGGCGGCCGCGACGGGTCCGGGCGGGTGAGACGCGACGACACCCTCGTCGCAATCGCGCGCATCCTGACCAGCGAGGGGGACCCCACCGAGGCGCTGCGGCAAGTGGCGCGCGAGGTGGCGGCGCTGATCGGGGCCGACACCGTCGCGGTGTACGAGCTCGACCGGGCCCGGCGCCTGCTGCTGCCGGTCGCCGCCTACCACGTGCCGAAGGACGTCTTGCCGCTCCTGGTCGCGGCCACGGTGCCGGTCGACGAGCAGGGCTTCCGCGACAGCGTGTTCGGTGCGGCCGGCGTCACCTGGAGCGACGACGTCCCCGGCGATCCGCGGTTCGCGTTCGGGCTCTTCCGCGCGTTCCCCCACCGCTCCGGCGTGGTCGTGCCCATCCACGTCGCGGGAGACGTCGCCGGCGCCCTCTATCTCGTGTGGTGGGAGCGCGCGCAGCCGGTCGAGCAGGAGCTGATCGACACCCTGCAGGCGATCGGGCAGCAGATCGCGCTGCTGCTGCGCGCCGCCTGGTCCCTGCAACAGGCGCAGCGCGAGCAGGCCGAGGCCGTGGCCGCGCGCGAGCGGTATCGCACCCTCGTCGAGCGGGTGCCGATCGGAATCTACCGGAGCACGCCGGACGGCACGATCCTCGAGGCCAACCAGGCCATGGTCGCCATCCTTCGGTTCCCGAGCCGCGAAGCGCTGCTCGGCATCGACGCCCGCACGCTGTGGGTGAACGCGGACGAGCGCCGGCACGCGAGCGGCATGCGCGACGTGGAGGCCGAGCTGCGGACCGGCGACGGCGGCACCGTCTGGGTGCGGCTCCGCTCGCGCGTCATGCAGGACGGCGAGCAGGAGTACTGGGAGGGCGTGCTGGAGGACATCACCGACCGGCGGCGCGCCGAGGAGGCCGAGCGCCGGGCGGAGGCGTTGCGGGCCGTCACGCAGCTGGCCAGCGCCGCCGCACACGAGATCAACAACCCGCTGGGCGTGATCAGCGGCCGACTGGAGCTCCTCCGCCTCGGCCTCCGCGATCCCGACAAGCAGACGCGCTTCGAGCCGGCGCTGGTCGCGTGCCGGCGGATCGCCGACATCGTCGCGCACATGGGACGCATCACGCGGCTGGAGACGCTCGACAGCGTGCCGCCGATGCTGGACCTGCGCGCGTCGGGCGAGGGCGGCGATCGTGCTCCGTGAGGACGGCGGCGGCCGGCGCTAGACGCCGGCCAGCGTGACGCCGGCGGCGCGCGCGGCGTCCGCCGCCCGCGCCGCCCACACGGGCGCGCGCGTCTCGACGAAGCGCGCGCGGGCGTCGGACAGGTGGCGGGCGAGCGCGGGCCGGTCGTCCCGCGCCTGCGCCAGCTGCGCCAGCGCCAGGTGCACGCGGCCCGAGGTGTAGCGCGCCTGGCGTTCGTCAGCCAGCGCGAGTCCCTCCCGCAGCAGCGTCTCGGCGCCCGCGAAGTCGCCGCGCGCCTGGGCCAGCGCGCCCTCGATCATGCGCGCGAGCACGATGACCGGCGCGAAGCGCAGACCCCGCACGATGTCGAGCCCGCGCGCCACCAGCGCCGCCGCCCGCTCCCGGTCCTCGCGCAGCAGGTGGCCCTGCGCCTGATAGATGACCAGCAGACCTTCGAGCTGCGGGAACCGCAGGCGCGCGTATTTCTCGGCGGCGCGCTCCAGATACGGCAGGCCCCGCTCGGCGTCGCCCTGCTCGACGTAGCCGATGCCGAGGAAGCTCTCGGCCAGCGCCAGCGCCAGCTCGTCGGGCGCCAGCTCCACCGCGCGCTGGCCGGCCGCGATGCCCGCCGCGAACTCGCCTCGCGAGGTCTGGGCCCAGCCCCGCACCCACGCCGCGTAGCTGGCCAGCCGCGCGTCGCCGAGACGGTCGGCGAGCGCGGCCACGAAGGCGGCCGACTCCAGCGCCTCGTCGAAGTTGCCGAGCTGCAGGTAGTTGAGCGCGCGCATCCAGTTCGTCATGGCCAGCCACCACCGCTCGCCGCTCCGCTCCAGCAGCGCGAGCGCCCGGCGCCCGTGCTCGATGCCCCGCTGGAAGTCGCCGCTCCAGAACGACTCGCGAGTGAGCGTGTAGTGCGCCTTGCCGGCGGTGGCAACGTCGCCGCCCGCATCCGCCTCGGCCAGCGCGCGCTCGCCGTGCTCGATGGCGCGCGCCGTCTGCCCCAGCATCCCGCGGACGGTGGCGAGGCGGAAGTGGTACTGCGCAGTCAGCGAGTGGTCGGCCAGCCGCTGCACCACGGGGGCGAACGCTTCCAGGTCGGCGAGAGCCTCGGCGAGCTGGCCGAGCAGGAACTGCACCTGCGCGCGCTCGAGCGCCAGCTCCAGCATGAGGCGCTCGTCGTCGAGCGTGGCGGCGTGCCGCTCGGCATCCCGCAGCGCGGCGAGCGCCTCGGCGTTGGCGTAGGTCGCCGTGGCGCGCGTGGCCACGCGTCGCAGCGCCTCCACGGCCTTGTCGGCGCGCGCGGTGCGCGTCCAGTGATAGGCCAGCCGCTCCCAGCCGCGCTCGGCCCGCTCGGCGCACTCGGACTCGATCGCACGCGCCGCGGCCTCGTGCAACGCCTGGCGCGGGGCGCTGAGCAGGCTCTCGTAGGCAACCTCCTGGGTCAGCGCGTGATTGAAGGCGTGGATCGGCTCGGGATCGGCCGACTGCTCGTGCACGAAGTCCAGGCGCGTGAGCTCGGCCAGGTGGGCCGCCACCGAGCCGGGCCCGTCCCAGATCGCCTGCAGCAGGGTGCGCGGGAACTCGCGGCCGAGCACCGCCGCCATCTGCAGCACGCGCTTGGGCGCGTCTTCGAGCCGGTCGATGCGCGCGCTCAGCACGGCGCGCAGGCTGTCCGGCACGCTGCCCGCCGGCGTGGCGCCGTCGCGATCCGACACCGCGCGCGTCAGTTCCTCGAGGAAGAGCGGGTTGCCGTCGGCGCGCGCGAGGATCGCGCGCACCAGGCTCTCGGAGAGCTGCGTGCGCGTGACGACCTCGGCCACCAGCGTGAGGCTCTCGTCGTCGGTCAGCCGCGGCAGCACGAGCTGGGTGAAGCACTCCGGGTCCTCGCTCGCCCACTTGGGGGTCCAGTCGGGCCGGTGCGTGCCGACGAGGAGCACGGCCGCGTCCTCGAGCTCGTCCACCAGCGAGCTCAGGTAGTCCTCGGAGGCGGCGTCGATCCAGTGCAGGTCCTCGAGGACGATCAGCTGTGGCCGCCGGCGTCCGGCTTCCACCAGCATGCGCGAGAGCGTCTCCACCGTGCGGGCGCGGACGACGTCCTGCGGGATGTCCTCGACGGCCTGCGCGCCCTCCTTGATGCCGAGCAGGTTGAGCACGAACGGCGCCCGCTCGTCGACGTCGATCCCGAGGTCGGACAGCGTCATGCGCACGCGGGTCGTCACGGTGGCCTGCGGATCGCGCTCGTCGATGCCGCACTGCGCGCGGACGAGGTCGAGCAGCGGCAGGTAGGGAATCGCGCTGCCGTACGAGCGGCACCGGGCCTCGAGCGTGGTGACGTCGGTGGCGCCGAGCGAGCGGCGGAACTCGTAGAGCAGCCGCGACTTGCCGCTGCCCGCCTCGCCCACGATGCTCACCAGCCCGCCTTCACCGGCCTGCGCCCTGGCCAGCAGCTCGGCCAGCCGCTGCAGCTCCCGCTCGCGGCCGACGAAGCGCCCGTACGCGCGCTCGGCGGCGTGCTCGAAGGCGGACTGCCGCGGCGCCTTGCCGAGCACCTTGTAGGCGGTCACCGGCTCCGCCTTGCCCTTGACGGTGAGCGCGCCGGCCGGCATCAGGCGCACCTCGCCGCGCACGAGCCGCGCGGTGGCGTCGGAGATCAGGATGTCGCCGGGATCGGCCGCGTGCTCGAGCCGCGCGGCGACGTTGGTGGTGTCGCCGACGGCGGTGTAGTCCATGCGCAGGTTGTCGCCGATGGAGCCGACGACGACGAGCCCGGTGTTGAGCCCCATGCGCAGCGTCAGCTCGGCGCCGCCGCCGAGTCCGGCGTAGGAGGCGCGGTCCTTGAGCGCGCGACGGATCTGCACGGCGGCCAGCACCGCGCGGCGCGCGTCGTCCTCGTGGGCCAGCGGCGCGCCGAAGAGGGCCATGAAGCCGTCGCCGAGGAACTGGTTGATGGTGCCCTCGAGCTTGTGGACCTCGGCCAGCGCGAGTTCGAAGAAGCCGTTGAGCAGGGCGTGCATGCGCTCGGGGCCCACGCGCTCGGCCAGTGGCGTGGAGTTGGCGATGTCGCAGAACAGCACCGTCACCTGCTTGCGCTCGCCCTCCAGGGCGCCGCGCGAGGTGAGGATGCGCTCGGCCAGGTGCTTGGGCGTGTAGGCGGCCGGCGAGGCGAACTCGCTGCGGCCGCGCAGGTCACGCCCGCATTCCAGGCAGAACTTCGCGGAGTCCGGGAGCTCGGTCGAGCAGTTCGGGCACCGCATTGGGGAGACGCGCGAGGGCGGTCGCGCTACTCCAGGAACGACCGCAGCATCCAGGCGGATTTTTCATGCTGCTCGAGCAGGCCGGTGAGGAAGTCGGCGGTGCCGGTGTCCTTGTGCTTGTCGGTGACGGTATCCACGTCGGCGCGCAGCGAGCGGGCCAGCGCTTCGTGGTCGGCCAGCAGGTTGGCCAGCATGTCGCGGGACGCCGGCACCTTGCCGATCACGTCCTCGCCGAGACGCGCCAGCTTCTTGAACTCCTCGAGGCTGCCGGCGGCGCGGCCGCCCAGCGCGCGGGCGCGCTCGGCCACCTCGTCGACGGTCCCGTCGAGCTGCTCGTACTGCGCCTCGAAGAACTTGTGCAGGTCGTTGAACGAAAGGCCGGTGACGTTCCAGTGATAGTTGCGGGTCTTCGTGTAGAGCAGGTACTCGTCGGCCAGCAGCGTGTTGAGGATGCCGACGACGCTCTGGCGGCTGCCGTCGGAAATACCGATGTTGGGCGTGGTCATGACTGTGAGCCTCCGAGGGTTGAGATGCCTCAGCCCCGGCCAGGGGTTCGCGGCGCCGTGCTAGAGTGAGCCCGCCAGGGGGGCATTATCATGCGGTTGCCGGAGCGTGTCACGCTGTGTGAAGTCGGCACCCGGGACGGCTTCCAGATCGAGCCCGAGTTCATCCCGACCGAGCAGAAGATCGAGGTCGTCGACCTGCTCGCCGACGCCGGGCTGCCGCGCATCGAGGTGACCTCCTTCGTCAGCCCCAAGGCGGTGCCGCAGCTGCGCGACGCCGAGGCGGTGATGGCCGGCATCCGCCGGCGGCCCGGCACGCGCTACGCGGCCCTCGTCCCCAACGACAAGGGCGCCTCGCGCGCCGTCGACGCGGGCGTGACCGTGATTCACACCGTGCTGTCGGCCAGCGAGAGCCACAACCTCGCCAACGTCAACATGAGCATCGCCGAGTCGATCGCCAGGCTGCGCGCGGTGGGTCAGATCGCCGCGCGCGCCGGCGTGGCGATGCACTGCGGCATCTCGACCTCGTTCGGCTGCCCGTTCGAGGGCGACGTGCCGGTCGACCACCTCGAGCGCGTGGTGGCGCAGCTCGTGGATCTGGGCGCGGCCGGCATCGGGCTCGCCGACACGACGGGGATGGCGAACCCGCGCCAGGTGACGGAGGTGCTCGAGCGGCTGATGCCGCGCTTCCCCGGCATCGAGTGGACGCTGCACACGCACGACACCCGCGCGATGGCCATCCCCAACATCCTGGCCGCGATGGCGTGCGGGGTGACGAACTTCGATGCGTCCATCGGCGGGCTCGGCGGCTGCCCGTTCGCGCCGGGCGCCTCCGGCAACGTGTGCACGGAGGACCTCGTGCACTGCCTGCACGCGATGCGCGTGGACACCGGCATCGACCTCGCGAAGCTCATCGCCGTCTCCAAGCGCGTCGAGCAGATCGTCGGCCGTCCGCTCCCCGGCCAGATCATCAAGGCGGGCCCCTCCACGCGCCGCTATCCGCTGCCCGACAGCGTGTCCATCAAGCTGAGCGCCCACGCAAGATGAACGGCCAGGCAAGATGAACAGCCACGGTCGATCGCGCGTGTCGGAGCCCCGCGCCTCTAGCTCAGGCCACCCACGCCCCTAGCCGTGCTCGCGCACCCTCGCTACAAATGACGAAGAAGGCGCAGCGGATGCTGGCGATGATGGACCGGGCCACGAACCTGTGGCACATCCCCAACGTCGGCCGGGCCAAGGGCCGCGTGATCCGCCGCCTCATCGATCGCCATCGCCCCACGCGCGGGCTGGAGATAGGCTCGCTGCTCGGCTACTCCGCCATCCTCATCGCCGGCGCGCTGCCGTCCGGCGGCCGGCTGGTGTGCATCGAGTCCAATGACTACCTGGCGAAGTTCGTGAAGGCCAACGTGGCCGAGGCGGGGCTGGCGTCCCGCGTGAAGGTCGTGGTGGGCGACGCGCTGCGGGCCGTCCCGCTGCTGCCCGGCCGCTTCGACCTCGTGTTCATCGACGCGCGCAAGGAGGACTACCTCGACTACCTGCGCCAGCTGGAGAGCCGGCTGACAGCCGACGCGCTCGTCATCGCCGACAACACCGGCGTCTTCCGCAAGGACGTGGCGCCCTACCTCGAGTACGTCCGCGATCCCGCCGGGCCGTGGGTGTCGCGCGAGTACGACTTCGGCGACGACTGCATGGAAGTCAGCGTGAGGAGGTCCTAGATGGCCGCGGCACGCCTCGCCACCTTCATCTCGCCCGGCGGCGACTTCGGCGCCGCGGTGGAGCTCGTCCGGCGCGCCGAGAGCCTGGGCTACGAGAGCGCGTGGGTGACACACGGCCTCGGGCGCGACTCCTTCCTGGTACTGGCCGCCTACGGCCAGGCCACCACGCGCATCGGGCTCGGCAACGGCGTGGTGCCGATCTACCCGCGCCACCCGGTCGTCATGGCGCAGGCCGCGCTCACGCTCAGCGAGCAGGTGCGCGGCCGCTTCACGCTCGGCCTCGGCGTGAGCCACCGCGCCTCGATGGATGCCATGCTCGGCGTGCCGATCAAGGAGCCGCTCGCGGTCATGCGCGAGTACGTCGCGGTCCTGCGCGGCGCGCTCGGCGCCGGCGCCGACTTCGAGGGCAAACACTACCGCGCGCACTGGAGCCTGGCCCTGCCCACGCGGCCGCCGGCGCCCCCGATCTACCTCGCCGCGCTGGGCCCGAAGATGTGCGAGCTGGCCGGCGAGATCGCCGACGGCGTCATCCTGTGGCTGACCTCGCCCGATTACGTGCGCGACGTGGCGCGGCCCTCGATCGAGCGCGGACGCCGGCGGGCGGGCAAGACGCTGGACGGCTTCGAGATCGTGGCCGCGGTGCCGCTGGCGGTGACGGACGATCGCGCCGCCGCGCTCACGGCGTTCCGCGGCGAGCTGGCGCGCTACGTGGCGCTGCCGTTCTACCGCGCCATGATGGAAGGCAGCGGCCTCGGCGACGCGCTGCGGGCCTCGGACCGCGACGGCGCGGTGACCCCGGCGCTGGCCGACGCGCTCGGGGGCATCGGTGACGCCGCCGCCGCGCGCGGCTTCGTCGAGGCCTATCGCCGCGCCGGCGTCACGCTGCCCGCCGTGCGCCCCATCACCTTCCCCGACGCACCGTGGTACCGCCGCACGCTGGAGGCGATCGCCGGTTGAATAGACGGCGTGACGCCGGCGTCGAACGTCCGTCCTCAGACAGGAGGCCGTGGATGCGTGTCGCCCTCGGGCTCGTGCTGCTCGCCGCCGCGCTCGCCGTGCCCTTCGCCGCGGCGGATGCCGGCGACCGGCGCGTCCAGCACGTCGTGCCGGACCGCGCCTTCTCGGGCCCGGGCTGGCGTTTCCGCGACGTCGACAACTTCCGCGAGCAGTACCGTCAGGAACAGCGGCGCGTGCGCCACGACGGCAACGGCTCCGTGGTGATCGTGCCCCAGGTCGTCGTGGTGTCCCCGGGCCGCTGCTGGCAGGACGGCTACTGGGACTACCAGTGGGTACCGGAGTCCTACGCGACCAACGCGTTCGTGCCGGGCCAGTGGTCGACGGAGGGCTTCTGGATCGAGGGTCACTACCAGCAGGCCTGGTACGAGGGCGGGTACTACCAGCCCCTCTGGGTCCCGGGGTACTGGACGCGCTGCTAGCCTGACCGGTGGACGCCTTTCTCACGTCCGACGGCCTCGTCGCACTCGCAACGCTCACCGCGCTCGAGATCGTGCTCGGCGTGGACAACCTGGTCTTCATCGCGATCGTCAGCGCCCGGCTGCCGGCCGCGCAGCAGCCGATGGCCCGGCGCATCGGCCTCGGGCTGGCGCTCGTCACGCGGGTGCTGCTGCTCCTCATGCTGTCGTGGATCATGGGGCTCACCCGGCCGATGTTCCACGTCGCCGGTCACGGGTTCGCCGGCCGTGACCTGATCCTCCTGGGCGGCGGCCTCTTCCTCATCGGCAAGGCCACGTGGGAGATCTACGCCAAGGTCGAGGGCGTCCACGAGGCAGCGCACGCGCGGGGAGGGCGCCGCGGCATGCTCGGCGTCGTCGTGCAGATCATGCTCCTCGACATCGTGTTCTCGCTGGACTCCGTGATCACCGCCGTCGGCATGGTCGACGACATTCCGATCATGGTCGTGGCGATCGTGCTCGCCATGGCGGTGATGCTGGTGGCCATGAACGCGGTGGGCGGCTTCGTGGAGCGGCACCCCAGCGTCAAGATCCTGGCGCTGTCGTTCCTGATCCTCATCGGCGTGGTGCTGGTGGCCGACGGATTCGGCCATCACCTGCCCAAGGGCTACGTGTACTTCCCCATGGCGTTCGCGCTGGGCGTGGAGCTGCTGAACCTGCGCTATCGCACGCGCCCCGGCCGCCGCTAGGCGATGCGCCGCTACGTCGCCTCCCGCCTGGCCCAGGCGGTGATGGTGGTCCTCCTCTCGCTCACCGCCGTGTTCGGCATGGTGCGCCTGGGTGGCGATCCCGTGCTCCTTTTCCTCCCGATGGACATCCAGGCCAAGGACGTGAACGCCATTCGCCAGCAGCTCGGCTTCAACGATCCGCTCCTCGTGCAGTACGCGCGCTTCATGCGCGGCGCGGTCCAGGGCGACTTCGGCCAGTCGCTGCGGTACCGCCGCGACGCGCTGGGCCTCGTGCTCGAGCGGCTGCCCGCCACCCTGACGCTGGCCGCCACGTCCATCGCCCTGACGCTGCTGGTGGCGGTGCCGCTCGGCCTGCTGACCGCCGTCCGGCGCGACACGATGGTGGACCACGTCGGCACCATCGCCATGGTGCTCGGGCAGGCCACCCCGGGATTCTGGCTGGGACTGATGCTGATCTATCTCTTTGCCGTCCACTTGCGCTGGCTGCCGACCGGCGGCACCGGCTCGCTCGCGCACCTGGTGATGCCCTCGGTGGTGCTGGCGGCGTTCTTCTCGGCGCGCGTGGCGCGGCTGACCCGCTCCGCCGTGCTCGACGTGCTCGGCGAGGAGTACGTGAAGACCGCGCGCGCCAAGGGGCTCACCGAAGGGCGGGTGATCGGCAAGCACACGCTGCGCAACGCGGCGATCCCCATCGTCACGCTGGCCGGCCTGGAGGCGGGCCAGCTCCTCGGCGGCGCCGTGGTGACGGAGACGATCTTCGCGTGGCCCGGCCTGGGCCGCCTCACCGTGCAGGCGCTGCTGAACCGGGACTTCCCCGTGGTGATGGCCGCGGTGTCCTTCACCTCGATCGTCTACACGCTGATGAACCTCGCCGTCGACCTCGCCTACGGCTGGCTCGACCCGCGCGTCCGATTCCGAGCGTGACAGACGGACGGAGCCGGCAAGCATCTCGAGCAGGCCACCCACGTCGCGGGGCGGCCTGGCGGCACCCGCTCCAATGAAAAAATGGCTGGGGCTCGGGCTCACGGCGATGGCCATCGTGGCGGCGCTCGCCGCGCCGTGGCTCACCACGCACGACCCGCTGCTGGCCGACTTCGTGGCGAGCCTCAAACCGCCGGGCACGCCGGGCCATCCGCTCGGTACCGATCAACTCGGGCGCGATCTTCTCGCCCGCGTGCTCCACGGCGCCCGCCTGGCGCTCTTCATCGGTGTGTGCACGGTGCTGGCGACGGCGGTGGTGGGCGGCCTGCTCGGGCTGCTGGCCGGCTTCGTCGAGCGCTGGCCCTCCGCCGTGCTGATGCGTATCGCCGACGTGCAGCTCTCGTTTCCGTTCATCCTGCTGGCCCTCACCATCAACGCCATCGTCGGCCTCGGGCTGCGCAACATCATCCTGAGCCTGTCGGCGGCCGGCTGGGTGGTCTACGCGCGTGTCGTGCGCGGCGAGGTGCTCTCGGTGAAGCAGCGCGACTTCGTGCAGGCGGCGGCCGCGCTCGGCGTGGGGCGCGCACGCCTGCTCTTCCGCCACGTGCTGCCCAACGTGGCGCCCTCCATCATCGTGGTGGCGAGCCTGCAGTTCTCGCAGTTCATCGTGGCCGAGGCGGCCATCAGCTTCCTGGGCTTCGGCGTGCAGCCGCCCACGCCGGCGTGGGGCAGCATGCTGAGCGAGAGCCGCGACTATCTCTATGTCGCGTGGTGGCTGGCCGCGTTTCCCGGCGCCGCGCTCGCGCTGACCGCGCTGGGCGTGAACCTTCTCGGCGACTGGCTGCGCGACACGCTGGATCCGAAGCTGCGCGTCTAGAGATGGGGGGCCAGCGATGGCCCCCCATCGAATCGTGGACTACCGCTGGCTGGGCGCGGCGGCGGTCGGCGTCGGGGCCGCCATGCCAGAACCGACGACCACGGGGTACTTGGCGCACGCGGTGAGTCCGAGCAGCACCGCCATCAGCGACAGCGCGAGCAGCGTCGATTTCATCGGTGTTCCCTCCTCATGGTAGTTGCGCTGGGCGGCATGAGGTGCACGGGGGGTGCCAGCTCTAAGTGTGCGGCGGATTAAGATGTCTCGGCGAGCTGTGACAGTCCGGCGCGACGAGTTGACCGGATCTGTCAGCCGTTGGACTGTCGCGAGCGCCGCGTTACACTGCAGCCTCCGATGCAACGCCGCGCCCAGGAGGCCGTCATGCGCCGTCGCTCGCACGCCATTCTCGCCCTCGCGCTCGCCGCCCTGGTCTTCGCCGCCGCGCCGGCCGCCCGCGCCCAGGACCGCGTGAAGACCAAGGAAATCGTGGTCGGCCTCGGCGCCGAGCCACGCACGATGCTGGCGGTGACGATCGTGGACTGGACGACCAACAACATGCTCGAGCACATCTACGATCGCCTGCTCGACCGCGACGCCAAGACGCTCAAGCCGAAGCCCATGCTGGCCACCTCGTGGAAGGTCGTCAACGACACCACCTGGGAGTTCGCGCTGCGCAAGGGGGTCAAGTTCCACAATGGCGAGCCGTTCACGGCCGAATCCGTCAAGGCGACGTTCGACTACATGCTGGATCCGGCCACGAAGAGCCACTACGCGACGGCCGCCTACTGGAAGCCGCTCAAGGAAGTGCAGATCGTCAACGACTACACGGTGCGGCTGGTCACCGACAAGCCGTACCCGAGCACGCTGGACCACGCCGCGCTCACCGACCTCCTGATCATGCCGGCCAAGGCGCTCAAGGAGCTCGGTCCTCAGAAGCTGGCCGAACGGCCGATCGGCACCGGGCCGTTCAAATTCGTCGAGTGGAAGCGCGACGAGCGGCTCGTGCTGGAGCGCAATCCCGACTACTGGCAGGGACCGGCCGACGTGAGCCGCGTGACGTTCCGCTTCATCCCGGAGTTCAGCGCGCGCATGGCCGCGCTGCTCTCCGGCGAGATCGACATCATGAAGGACGTGCCGCCGCAGGCCGTGGAGGCCGTCGAGCGCAGCGGCCGCGCCAAGGTGCGGGCGACCGTGTCGTCCCGGATCAACTACCTCGCGCTGGTGAACCTCAAGCCGGGTCCGATGCAGGACGTGCGGGTCCGGCGGGCCATGAACCATGCCGTCAACGTGGACGAGCTGATCGCCCAGGTGCTCAAGGGCCGCGCGACGAAGATGTGCGGCCCGCTGGCGCCCGCCAACGTGGACTACGCACCGGTGGACTGCTACAAGCATGACCCCGCGCGGGCGCAGGCCCTCTTCAAGGAAGCCGGGGTGGACCCCGCCAAGCTCTCGCTGACGCTCGACACCCCGTCCGGCCGGTATCCGCTGGACAAGGACGTCTCGCTCGCGATCGGCGCGCAGCTGCAGAAGCTCGGCATCAACACCAACGTGGTGGTCAACGAGTGGGGGACGCACCTGGACAAGATCAAGAACCGCAACACCGGGGATATGTTCTTCCTCGGCTGGGGTCCCGCGCTGCACGGGCAGGGCACGATCGAGCCGCTGTTCAAGGCCGAGGCGACGTACTCCTCGTACGGCAACAACAAGGTGATCGACGACAAGATCGCCCGCGCCGTCACCGTGGTGGACGCCAAGGCCCGCGCGGCCGCCTACGCCGACCTCCAGAAGACGGTCCACGACGAGGCGCCCTGGGTGTTCCTGTGGCAGCAGCACGACCTCTACGGCGTGGCCCAGTCGATCGAGTGGACACCGCGCGCCGACGAGAAGGTCTGGATGTACGACGCCAAGGTCGTGGCGCGCTAGAGCGGAGCCACGAGTGCCCAACGCTCGCCACCTGCGGTTCTAACCGTGATCGGGAGATCGCTACAATGAGTATCACCGTCTTCACCAATGCGCGGCTGATCGACTGCACCGGCGCCGAGCCCGTCGAGGGCGCGGCCGTGGTGGTCGAGGACGAGCGCATCAAGGATGTGCTGCGCAACGGCAAGGTGGGGCCGCAGCCCGGCCGCGTCACCACGCTCGACTGCAAGGGCATGACGCTGATGCCCGGGCTCACCGACGCCCACGTGCACATCTGCGCGGTGACCGAGAACATCACCGACCAGCACCGGTACTACCCGCCCTCCTACATCGCGGCGCGCGCGATGAAGCGCGCGGAGGAGTGCCTGATGCAGGGCTTCACCACCGTGCGCGACGCCGGCGGCGCCGACTACGGCTTCCGCATGGTGCTGGAGGAGGGTCATTTCGTCGGCCCTCGGCTGCTGGTCTCCGGCCGTTACATCTCGCAGACCGGCGGCCATGGCGACAAACGGCGGCGCTCGGAGTGGAGTGATCCGATCGACTGCTGCGTGGGCATGATCGGCTTCATCGCCGACGGGCCCGACGAGGTGCGCCGGGCCGCGCGCGAGAACATTCGCCGCGACGTGGACCAGATCAAGATCATGGCCTCCGGCGGCGCCATGTCGCCCTCGGACGAGCTCGACACCACGCAGTACACGGTGGCCGAGATGCGGGCCGCTGTCGAAGAGGCCCAGGCGGTCGGCAAGTACGTGCTCAGCCATGCCTACTCGGACACCGCCGTGCGGCGGGCCATCGAGGCCGGCGTGCGCTCGATCGAGCATGGCAACCTCATCCGCGAGGGCGCGGCCAAGGCCATCAAGGACGCCGACGCGTTCCTGGTGCCCACGATGGTCACGTACGAGGCGATCTACCGCGAGGGCAAGAAGTACGGCATCGGCGATCACCAGGTGGCCAAGATCGACATGGCGCGCCAGCAGTCGGTGCAGGGCCTGACGTACGCCTACAAGGCCGGGTGCCAGATCGGCTCGGGCTCCGATCTGCTCGGCGACATGGCCGCCCAGCGCGCCATGGAGTTCGAGCTCAAGGGCCAGGTGATGAAGCCGATGGAGGTGCTGCTCAGCGCCACCAAGGTCAACGCCGAGCTGTTCCGGATGTCGGACAAGATCGGCTCCGTCGAGCCCGGCAAGTACGCCGACCTGATCGTCGTCGACGGCGACCCGCTCCGGAACCTGCGCGTGTTCCAGAAGCAGGACAACATTCGCGTGATCATGAAGGGCGGCCATGTCTTCAAACAAGCACTCTGAGCTGATTCTCGATCAGTTCACGCGCCAGGCGGTGCCGTTCGCCACGGCGCCGTCCATCAAGGACGAGGCGGCGCTGAAGCTCGTCGTGGACTTCAGCGGCGCCGGCCCGGACGACACCGTGCTCGACGTCGCCTGCGGGCCGGGGCTGATCGTCGTCGCCTTCGCGCGGACCGTGAAGCACGCCACCGGCATCGACCTCACGCCGGCCATGCTCGACCGCGCGCGGACGTACGCGGCCCAGCAGGGGGTGACGAACGTGACGTGGCAGCAGGGCGATGTGCTGCCGCTGCCGTATCCCGACGCGTCGTTCTCCATCGTGACCTCGCGTTTCGCCTTTCACCATTTCCTCGACCCGGCGGCGGTCCTGACCCAGATGGCCCGCGTGTGCCGGCCCGGCGGCACGGTGGTCGTGGTGGACAGCGCGCCCGCGCCCGACAAAGCCGACGCCTTCAACCGCATGGAGGTCGTGCGCGATCCCTCGCACGTGCGCGCGCTGCCGCTCGCCGAACACGTGGCGCTCTTCAAGGCGGCCGGCCTGCCCGAGCCGCGCGTCACGCATTATCGGCTGGAGGGCGAGCTGGAGAGCCTGATCTCGCGCTCGTTCCCCAGGCCGGGCGACGACGCCACGCTGCGGACGATCTTCACCGACTCGCTGGCCGGCGACACGCTGGGCATCCAGGCCCGGCGCGACGCCGACGGCCGCATCCGTTACGGATATCCGGTGGCCGTCCTGGCCGCGCGGCGCGGCTGAGCCATGCGCATCGTCGATCTCTCGTTCCCGATCCGGCCGCACTTCCGCTGGAAGGTCGAGCCCACGCTGCGCACCTCGCACGCGCGCGGCGACAACTTCCAGTCCACCGTGCTGACGATCTCCTGCCATGCCTACACGCACGTGGATGCGCCCGTGCACTTCCTGCCGGGCGACCGCGACGTGGCCGCGATGCCGGTGGACCAGTGGATGGGCCCCGCCGCCGTCGTGGATCTCACGCATCTCGGTGACAACGGTGAGGTCTCGGCGGCCGAGCTGGAGCGCCACGCCCGCCACGTGCAGGCGGGGGACATCGTGCTCCTGCGCACCGACTGGCCGCGGAAGGTCGACGTCGCCAGCGAGAAGTTCTGGAAGGACGCGCCGTTCACCGGGCGCAGCGCGTGCGACTGGCTGGTGGCGCGGCGCGTGAAGGCGGTCGGCTACGACTACCCGCCCGACTACACCGTCCGCACGCCCATGTTCTCGCCCGGCACGAAGGTGCCACGGGAGGAGTGCACGACGCACTACGTCTTCTTCCCGGCCGGCATCGTGGTGATCGAGTACCTGACCCATCTCGATCAGATCGGCGCCGAGCGCTGCCGCTTCCTGGCGCTACCGCTGAAGCTCGAGGGCGCCGACGGCTCGCCGGTGCGCGCGATCGCGCTCGTAGATTAGGGCGGCGCCCGCCGTACAATACGTCCGTGATGGACTCCCTCGACCTGCGCCTGGCCCCGATGGCCGGCGTCACCAACGCGCCGTTCCGCCTGGTGTGCCGCGAGTGCGGCGCGGGGCCGCTCACCAGCGAGGAGATCGACGCCCGCGCCCTCGTGCTGGGCAACGACAAGACGGCGATGCTCGCGCGCTACCTGCCCGAGGAGCGGCCGCTGGCCATGCAGCTCCTCGGCGCCGACCCCGACGTCCTCGCCGAGGCGGCCCGCCGCCTCGAGGCCGGCGGCGCCGACACGATCGACCTCAACATGGGCTGCCCGGTGCCCAAGATCGTGGCCAAGGGCCAGGGCGCCGCGCTC
>Ga0075434_100002211_pt1 | contig 16965 bp, 19 predicted proteins | sample RhiMethybrSRZTD3_FD_75298 | JGI IMG/M metagenome (GOLD analysis project Ga0075434, IMG submission 75298) | Populus rhizosphere microbial communities from Tennessee, USA - Rhizosphere MetaG P. TD hybrid SRZTD3 | ecosystem: Host-associated > Plants > Roots > Rhizosphere > Soil | place: USA... | reverse complement strand
GCAGGGGCCGTTCCCATCACGTGGATCGGCCTGAGCGGCGAGTGGCAACGTGACTGGGCGCGCGAGGCCACGCTTGGGGATGCCGCCAGGATCCTGTCCGAGCACGGTGGTGCAAGTGGCGTTGCATTCGCCTGGGAGACGCAACTCCTGGGAGGTTCCAAGCCGTAACACCCTACATCACCGCAACCGTTGCCTTGATCTGACTATGGACCCTTTCAGCAGTTCCGATTCAAACGCGCTATCCCGACGCGAGTTCGTCCTGTTGGCAGCCGGCGCGGTCACGGCAACGGTCGCCGGTGCGCTGGCCGCGGATGCTCAGGCTGCGTCGATCGTCGTCCCGCCTGCAACTGAAGCGGTCTCACCATTCTCGATATCGCTACCCAAAACGGCCATTGACGACCTCAGGCATCGTCTCGATTCCACACGGTACCCCGAGCGCGAGACAGTCGGTGACTGGACACAGGGTGTGCCTCTAGACAAGGCCCGAGCACTCATCGAGTACTGGCGGAATCGGTATGACTGGCGGCGCTTCGAAGCGCGCGCAAACTCGTTCCCGCATTTCCGCACACGGATCGACGGGCTTGGTATTCACTTCATCCACGCGCGGTCCTCGCATACCAACGCCATGCCCATCGTCTTTACCCACGGGTGGCCCGGCTCGTTCGTAGAGTTCTTGGAGGTCATTGGTCCGCTCACAGAACCAACGCGGTTTGGTGGGAACGCTGACGACGCATTCCATGTCGTCGTCCCTTCGCTTCCGGGCTTCGCGTTTTCAGACAAGCCTTCCAAAACCGGGTGGGATGTGGAGCGCATTGCAAAAGCGTGGGTGACGTTGATGCAACGCCTTGGCTATGAACGGTGGGTGGCGCAAGGAGGCGACTGGGGTTCCGGCGTTACGCACGCGCTCGCCCGTCTTCACCCGCCCGGCTTGATCGCAGCTCATGTTAACTGGCCCTTCGTATTTCCGCCCAATCTGCCCGAAAACGCGACACCGGCGGAGAAGCGCGCGTTCGAGCGCGCGGCTTGGTTTCAAGGAGAGCAAAGCGGGTACTTCCGCGAGCATGCGACGCGACCTCAAACAATCGGCTACGCCCTCGCCGATTCTGCTGCTGGCCAAGCGCTTTGGATTTACGAGAAGTTTCAGGCGTGGACTGACAATCTCGGCGATCCGGAAGACGCGCTCTCACTTGATGTCATGCTTGACGATATCAGTCTATATTGGTTCACAAATACTGCCGCGTCGTCTGCTCGTATGTACTGGGAAAACACCCAGAGTGGTCGTGCAAGCTTCTCAGCTGGGCGCATTGAGTTGCCGATGGCTGCCTCAATCTTCCCTCGGGAGATTTTTTGTCCCCCAAAAGAGTGGGCTGGGACCCTCTGGCCGAACCTGTTCTATTGGAACGAGCTTGATAAGGGCGGGCACTTTGCCGCTTTCGAACAACCGAAGCTATTCGCCGGGGAGATGCGCAACGCGTTCAAGTCACGGAGGGGATGATCGTCCGCGTCATTTCAAGATTTCTTCCTACCTCTTGCGCCACACCGGCGGCTGGTGGGTGCAGGATTAAGCCCCCCTTCCCGAAATCGTTCAGCGCAAGAATGCGAGAAAGCTTTGCCTGATATGATAGAGACCCTCATCAAACGCAATCTCCACGAGGTGTTCGGGGAGCGAGACGCCAAGAAAAGACGAGAGGCGATCGCTCAACTTTGGGCCGAAGATTGCGTATTCATCGATCATAACGGCAAGAGCCACGGGCGCGATGCACTCGATCGTGCGGTCGCGGTCTTGCATCAGCGCCTCCCGGGCTACGTTTTCAGCGAGCTTCGGCCTGTCGATCTGCTCCACGAAAGCGGTCGCTTGGCCTGGAGCTATGGACGACCGGGCCGGGAGGCTATCAAGGGCGTAGATGTAGTTCTTGTGCGAGATGGTCGCATCTCTCTGATGCTGACGTTCCTTGATGAGGTGCCGGCGAAACTCTAACTCGCCGCTCCGGGCAACCTCCTGTGGTCGGTCACTTCATCGTTGCGACGTCAATGCGGCCCCGAACGTGACCGCTCCCACAACACCCTTGTCCCATGCCTGAGGAAAATGCCCATGAACAGGACCCCACCCGCCAGCGGCAATAGTACCCCCGCCGATGGATCGCGGCGCGATATCCTCGTGCGAATCGCGGGCAGCGCTTTGGCCGGGACGGCCGTGGCGATGGCAAGCGACGCCGCAGCACAGCCGAGCCCGGCACCATTGCCACGCGTCACGGAAGCTTTCACGCCGTTCCGAGTGGTGACGTCGAGCGCAGCGATTAGCGACGTCCGCCGCCGCTTGCAGGCTACGCGCTGGCCGGAACGCCAGACCACCGATGATTGGAGGCAGGGCGTTCCCCTCGCCACGATGCAGGCGTTGGTTGGGTACTGGCGTACCGCCTATGATTGGCACCGCCTCGAGCGACGTTTAAACGCCTATCCGCAATTCCGAACCGAGATCGACGGTCTAGGCATTCACTTCCTGCACGTTCGTTCACCCCACGAGCATGCGCGCCCGATCATTCTCACCCACGGTTGGCCGGGAAGCATCGTCGAATTTCTCAATGTCATCGATGCTCTGACCAACCCGACCAAACACGGCGGTCAGCCCGAAGACGCCTTTCATGCGGTTATTCCCTCGCTTCCGGGCTTCGGTTTTTCCGACAAACCGACCGAGAGCGGCTGGGGCTTACCGCGAATCGCGCGGGCATGGTCGGTGCTGATGCGGCGCTTGGGCTACACCGACTATGTCGCGCAGGGCGGCGACTGGGGTGCGGGTGTCACGACGTGGATGGCCAAACAGCACGTAGAAGGGCTCGCGGCGATTCATCTCAATCTGCCGATACTGTTTCCACCTCCCGTCGAAAGCGAACCGAACCAAGCAGAGAAGGCGACCATCGCGCAATTGATCGCGTTTAATGAGCAAAAATCGGGCTACGCCAAGATACAATCCACCCGGCCTCAGACCATCGGTTACGCGCTGGCGGACTCGCCCGCCGGCCAGGCGGCATGGATCTACGAAAAGCTCGGCGAGTGGACCGACAGCAACTACGAACCGGAGCGGGAAATCTCGCGCGACGAGATGCTCGACAACATCTCGCTCTATTGGCTCACCAATACGGCCGCGTCCTCCGCACGCCTCTACTATGAGAGCTTCGGGACAGATTTCTCGACGCAGCGGCTCGACCTGCCTGTCGCCGTCAGCATTTTCCCTGGCGAATTGTTTCTACCGCCGCGATTGTGGGGCGAGCGGGTCTATCCGCGACTCTTCTATTGGAACGAAGCAGCCCGCGGCGGACATTTCGCAGCCTTTGAGCAGCCCGCCGTATTCGTCGACGAGCTGCGCGCCGCATTCCGAGCCCTTCCCCGTGGTACGTAGCAGACGAGATGCGCATGAAAGCCGACGCAATGACCACCACCTACGGAATGGATGTGAGGAAGTCCTTGCGAAAGATGCCGATCGATAGTGCGCTGAAGCAGCCTGCTTGAGGATTGGGGTCGATTATGGCCACGCGCGCTCAAGGCGGCTCCGGGATGCTCGGTCGCCAACAGCTCGCTTCGATGCTGGGCGAGGTCTCACGTGGGGACAGAGCCGCATTTGCGCGGCTCTACGAAGCCAGCTCTCGAAAACTTTACGCCATCGTGCTGGGTATCGCTCGTCGGCGCGAACTGGCGGATGATCTACTTCAAGAGGCGTACCTTCGTATCTGGCAAGATGCGGCGCAGTTCAACCCACTGCGGAGCTCCCCGATGACCTGGATGACGACAATTGCGCGAAATTGCGCATTGGATGAGACAAGACGCGCCGCCTCGCGACCGACTGAGGACGATTCCGCGCGGCTCGCCCTTCCAAGCGACTGCACCCCATTCACCACCTATGAGGCAACAGAAGACGCGCCAAGATTGCGGGCCAGTCTTGAACGCTTGGGCCCGGAAAGGCGCGCGCTCGTCGTGCGTGCGTATTGCCTCGGACTGACTCGCGAGGAGATCGCGAGAGCGACCGGCTACCCCGTGGCAACGATCAAAACCTGGCTGCGCCACACGCTTCTGGACCTTAGACGCCACCTCGATGAGGAGGTCGACGTGGTTGCAAAGCGGAAGCTGGGGCAGGAGTGTGCGGAATGATCGAACACAGACCCTTCCATAAGCTATCCGGCCAAGATATCGGCTGGTTAAAGGCCAAACGGCACTTTTCTTTTGACGGATCGGACGACCGCGCCCGAAAGGGGTGGGGCGCGCTGCGTATCTGGAATGACGATGAGATCGCTCCAGATGCAGGCTTTCCGCCCCATGCGCACGCCAACATGGAAATCGTCACCTATGTGCGCGAAGGGGTGGTGACCCACCGGGATAGTCTCGGCAACGAAGGTCAAACCAAAGCGGGAGACGTCCAAGTGATGAGCGCCGGCACCGGCATCCGGCACGCCGAATATAACACCGGGCCCGTATCGGCTTTGATTTTCCAGATTTGGATTGTCCCTGACACGAGTGGAGGCCCGCCGACTTGGGGGTCGCAATCCTTTCCCAAGGGAGATCATTCCAGGCGCTTTGTCGCGTTTGCCAGCGGCTTTGCAAGCGATACCGATGCGCTGCCCATTCGGGCTCGTGCCCGCGTGCTTGGAGCCCGGCTCACGGCGGGCCAGTCGATCGAACATGCCTTTGGCGAAAGACGCCGCGCATATCTAGTGCCTTCGTCGGGTATCGTCGACGTCAATGGCGTAAGGATTCACGCGCGTGATGGCGCGGCTATCAAAGACGCGGACGTCGTCCGAATCAAAGCCATCGAAGATGCGGAGATCGTCATGGCGGATGTTTCTTAGAGCTTGCAGCATGCCTCCGACAGGGAGCTGATGCGTCAGGACTAGTCCGGAAATCCGCCGATGTCTTACCATCGACGTGTAACCCGGCAGTCGGAGAGGGCTCTGTACGAGGTTTCCTGCTGATGCAAAACTTAGGCGTCCAAGTGCGGAGAGCGCGATGACGGCTTACAATATCAAGGTCAATGGCCGCAGCCACAGCGTCGATGTCCTGGCGGATACGCCTCTGCTTTGGGTATTGCGGGACAGCCTGGGCCTCACCGGCACCAAGTTCGGTTGTGGCATCGCCATGTGTGGCGCCTGCACAGTGTTTCTCGAGGGCAAGCCGCTGCGTTCCTGCTCTTTCCCGGTGTCGGCGCTCGGTGAGCGTGAGGTCACGACCATCGAAGGCTTGTCGGGCCGCGAAGCGACGGCCGTGCAGCGCGCTTGGGTGGCGCGTGAGGTGCCGCAATGCGGTTACTGCCAATCAGGACAAGTGATGAGCGCCGTGGCTCTGCTGAAGGAAGTCAAGCGGCCGACCGACCGGGACATTGATCTCGCCATGAATGGGAACCTCTGTCGGTGCGCCACCTACGTGCGCATTCGGGCTGCCATCAAAGACGCCGCACGCTCGTTGGGGGCCTGAACCATGCAACACGAGCAGTCACGTCTGTCGCGTCGCACCACGCTCCTCGGTATGAGCGGCCTTGTGCTGGGGCTATGCTTGAAGCCCGGATCGGGAATGGCGCAGTCGGGCGCCCCGCAGGTGCTGCGGCCCGACGGCTCGGCCGGCAGCTTTGCTCCCAATGCCTTCGTGCGCATCGGTACCGACGACACCGTCACCGTGCTCGTGAAGCATATAGAGTTCGGGCAAGGCCCGTTTACGGGGCTCGCCACGCTGGTGGCCGAAGAGTTGGACGCCGACTGGTCCAAGGTTCGGGCCGAGCACGCCCCCGCCGACGCCAACCTTTACAAGAATCTCTTGCTGGGAAGCCAAGGCACAGGGGGCTCGACGGCAATGGCCAACTCCTACGAGCAGATGAGAAAAGCCGGTGCGGCCGCACGCGCCATGCTCGTAGAGGCTGCGGCGCAAAGTTGGCGGGCTCCGGCCGGAGAGGTCACCATCGAGCGTGGCGTGTTGCGGCACGCCAAATCCAATCGCCAGGCTCGCTTCGGTCAGTTTGCCGAGGCGGCTGCCAAACTGCCGGTGCCGGACAATCCGCCGCTCAAGGACGCGTCGAAGTTTCGGCTCATTGGGCGCGAGGGGGCCATCAAGAGGCTCGACGTGCCGGCTAAGACCAATGGGAGCGCACAATTCACCATCGATATTCGCGAGCCCGGCATGCTGACCGTAGTGGTCGCCCACCCACCGCGTTTCGGTGGCAGGGTGGCAAGCGTCGATGCGGCCCAAGCGCTCGCGATTCCAGGGGTCGTCGATGCCAAGCAAATTCCAAGCGGGGTCGCTGTCTACGCCGACAGTACGTGGCCGGCGCTGAAAGCGCGTGAGGCGCTCAAAATTACATGGGACGACAGCGCCGCCGAGAAGCGTAGCTCCTCGCAGCTGATCGAGGAGTATCGCACTCTGTCCCGGCAGAAGGGCGCCGTCGCCAGCCAGCACGGCGACGTCGATGCCGCACTGGCCAGCGCTGAGCGGCAAATCGAGGCAGAATTCGTTTTCCCGTACCTGGCGCATGCACCGATGGAGCCGCTCGACGGGTACCTGCGCTGGGAGGCCAACAAGGCCGTTGCCCGCTTCGGCTCTCAGATGCAGACGTTCGACCAGCAAATGATCGCCGGTGTCCTCGGGCTCAAGCCAGAGCAGGTGAGCCTCGAGACGATGCTGGCCGGCGGCAGCTTCGGCAGGCGTGCGCAACCCATATCGCATTTCGCGGCGGAGTTGGCGGAGGTTGCCAAGGCGATCGGTCCCGACCGACCCGTCAAGTTGGTCTGGACGCGCGAGGACGATCTCCGCGGCGGCTATTACCGCCCAATGTTCGTGCACCGACTGCGCGGCGCCATTCGTGACGGCAAGATCGTCGCTTGGGCCAACACCCTTGTTGGTCAGTCGTTTATTCAAGGAACGCCCTTCGCGCCATTTGTCATAAAGGACGGTATCGATCCCCTCACGGTGGAAGGCTCTCGCGAGATTCCCTATGAGATACCCAATTTTCGCTGCGACGTGCACACGCCCTCAGTCGGCGTGCCGACGCTGTGGTGGCGCTCGGTCGGCCACACCCACACGGGCTATGCGGTGGAATGTTTTGTCGACGAGCTGCTTGAGGCGACAGGACAGGACGCGGTCGCCGGCCGCCTGGCACTGATGGAAAAGGCCCCGCGCGCGGCCAGCGCCCTGCGTGCCGTCGCGCAGCTTGCGCGCTGGGCTGGGCCTGGGCCATTCGGCGATCGCGCGCGTGGTGTGGCCGTGGTCGAAAGCTTCAACAGCTTCATCGCCCAGATCGCCGAAGTATCTGCCGGAGACGGGGATGGACCCAAGGTTCACAAGGTGTGGTGCGCGGTCGATTGCGGCGTGGCCGTCAATCCCGACGTCATTCGGGCCCAGATGGAGGGCGGCATCGGGTTCGGTCTGGGGCATGTCCTATTCGCGGACGTGAGACTAGACGAGGGGTGGCCCGTACCGGGCAACTTCGATACTTACCGCTCGCTGCGCATCCACGAGATGCCGGAGGTCGAGGTGACGATCTTGCGCTCCAGCGAGAAACCGACGGGGGTTGGCGAACCCGGCGTACCGCCGATCGGGCCGGCCGTGGCCAATGCACTGGCGCGTCTCGGCCACAACCGTCCTCGGCAGCTACCAATCGTGCGAGGCACGGTATGAGGAGTACCCCGTCCATCTTCGTCTGCGCAGGTGCAGCGCTCATATTGGTCGCTAGCGCAGCGATCAAGAGGTCTGGAGGTCAAACGGGGGCACCGAACTGGCCGATACTTGCGACCGAACTGCGCCCGGCGGCGAGTTTTGCCGACATTGCCGACACCCAAGCCCGCTCCACCGCCTTGTTTGAAGAAGCCGCCAAGGTTCTGCAGCATCCGCGCTGCATGAATTGCCATCCCGCCGGTGAGCGGCCGCGCCAGACCGACCTGAGGCGGCTGCATCAACCGCTGGTCGTGCGCGGCAAGGATGGTCACGGCGCTCCCGGCATGGCCTGTGCGACGTGTCACGGCGGAGCCAACTTCGATCACTCCCGCGTGCCGGGCGATCCCCATTGGGCTTTAGCGCCGGCATCGATGGCGTGGGAAGGAAAGACGGTTGGTGAGATCTGCGCCCAGTTGAAAGATACCCGGCGCAACGGCGGCCGAGACATCGCCGCCATCCTGAAACATGTGACCAGCGACAGCCTTGTCCTGTGGGCGTGGGAGCCAGGGCCGGGTCGGACACCGCCGCCGGGCAGCAATGCCGAATTCGGCAAACTACTGAAGGCCTGGGCGGAGACTGGGGCGCACTGCCCTGTTCGGTGACCACGTGAGTCCTCCGACGCGGGCGCACGCGTAAAGTACCTCGTGACCACGTGTTTTCGAAGTGCGACTGAGTGGGGTGTAAAAACGAAAGCCACCAATCCAGCTTCGGCCAGGCACGGTGCGAATCCAATTGAGCGCGCCGCTTGGGCGTTTCGGTCCAAAATGGAAATCCACTGAGTCGTCGGAATTGGCATTGGCGGATCCGAGGGGCAGCGTCGGTCGTTGTCGTTCGTATAGGGGGTAATGCCACACGACGGCGACAATGAAAAAAGATGTACGCGCGGGTGCGCGAGGCCTTCGTTATCTCGCAAGAGTGACTGATGCGACGCGGCGAGCCCAAATCTAAGGTGTCAGGCCCTCTGCACATTCGAAGAGGCTGCGACGAAATTTGTGCTGGAGAACCAGTGCAACCGCAGTCTCGACAACGATATCGTGTAACTCAGTTGCCGATGCCGTGGATCGGGGCGACTGCGCATTGGTCGGGTCTGATTGACACCCTTGCCCGACAAGCACCGGCACCGAGCATGGGGGCCAGGAAACGACCATCAGCTCATTCCATAGCACGCTAAGTTCTACGCATGGGACGGTGTGACGCAGTGCGCCAAGCCGATGCGCACGCCGGGCGTGCTGATCAAAGTGGCGACATTAGTTCACGCGTCGCCCATGTTAGACAACGCTGCTTCTTTGGACCGGGGCGGCGATGCTATGCCGCCCACCGGCTGGTGTGCGTCATTCGTGCCGCGCCAGAATACCTCCGGTAAAATGTCATGGTGGACGTCGATCCTGAAGTACATGGAGACGCGCTCAAGTCCCGTTGATGAACTCAGCCGCGCGGCCGCCGATCATGATCGAGGGGCACATCGTGGGACCGGAGATAATCGATGGCATGACGGAGGCATCGGCAACGCGCAGACCGCGGACGCCGTGAACGCGAAGTTCGCTGTCGACGACGCTGTCTTTATCGGCGCCAATGCGGCACGTGCCGACCGGGTGACCGAAGCTCGCTGAGCCCGTTCGCGCGAGATCGACAATGTCTTGCTTGGTGGCGTTTGGTCCGGGGATGAGTTCCTCGGCGCGTATGCCGTCAAATGCTTTCTGGGCGACGACTTCGCGTGCGGCTTCGATCGCACGCGCGATCGCGGCGAGGTCGCGGTCAGTACCCATGTGATTGCCGAAGATGATGGGCGCATCGCGCCAATCGGCACTCGCCAGCTTCACCTCGCCGCGACTTGTGGGCTGGATGAGCGCCGGCGCGATGGTGAAAGCGTCCTTTTGCGGTGGCGCCCCGAAGCGCTGCGCAGCTTCAGCGGTAGCAATCGGGAATTGCTCAAGCACCAGGTTGATGTCGGTGTGATGATTGTCGACGTCGCTGGACAGATTGATTTCGGCTTCAACCCCGTTGCTGTCCGCAGGGCGATCCGGCATCGCGCCTTTGTACCGAAAGACGACGCCCGACAGCAGGACGTGGTCCTGAAGGTTTTGTCCGACGCCACGCAGGTCGGCGATGCCTTTGATCCCGAATTTCTTGAGCGTCGTGGCGTCACCTACGCCTGAGAGCATCAGGAGCTTCGGCGTATGGATTGCTCCCGCTGAGAGGATGATCTCGCGACGGGCTTCGACCGTTCGCGAAACAACTCCGGCCACGACCTCCACGCCATGCGCACGATCACCCTTGAACAGCACCTGTGTCACGCGCGTGTTCACGAGCAGTGTCAAGTTGGCACGACCAAAATTCGGCTCCAGAAAGGCGCGCGCTGCACTGACGCGCATGCCGTCGGCTGCGATGTTCATATTGATGTAGCCGGCGCCCTCGCGCATGGGGCCGTTGGCGTCCTCGTGAATTTCGAAGCCCATTTGCCGCGCGGCTTCAAGAAAAACCGGCGCCGTCGGGTGGGGATGGTGCGGTCTGCGGATGTGGATCGGGCCGCCGGCGCCGCGCCATTGATTGGCGCCGCCTTCCCAATCCTCTTGCGCCTTGAACATCGGCAGGACGTCTTTGAAGCCCCAACCCTTGGCGCCGTTTTTGTCCCAGCTCTCGTAGTCGCGCTCCATGCCCCGGGACCAGACCATGGCATTGATCGAAGTGCCACCGCCTACGCCGTGCCCGAGCGCCATGTAAAAGTTGCGATTATTGAGCTGCGGCACAGGCTGAACGGGCAGATGCCAGTCGAAGACCCCGCCAATGTTGTAGAACCAGATGCTGGGATTGCTAATGGTTGGAATGTTGTCGAGGCCGCCGGCTTCGACGAGCAGCACGTCCGCGCCAGTCTTCGATAGTTCGCCGGCGACGACCGAGCCTGCCGAACCTGATCCGACGACGATGTAGTCGTACGTGTCCTTGATCTGCATCTGCAGCGCATCAACGATGTTTGGGTTTGACGTGGACATTGTCTGGTCTCGCTAGAGTTGGATGAAACCGAGGTGCCCCTAGTCGAACTGGGCCACGGACGTGGTGGCGCGTTCACTCCGGTCAACCCGCGCGGTGCGCCGTTCCGCTGAAACTTCACTGACGGCTCCCCGCGCCACATCTATCGCGCGTGCGCGAGTTTCCGGGCCAAGGCCGATACCCTCCGCGCGAATGACCCTCACGTCGGTGATGCCGATGTGCGCGAGCACGCCGCGCAGATAGGATTCGCCGTGCTCCATGAACTTCACGGGGGAATCGCTGGAGTAGAAACCGCCGCTGGACGCGGCGATGAAGGCCTTCTTCCCCGCCGGCAGCAGACCGATCGGACCCCGCTCGGTGTAGCTAAACGTCTTTCCGGCCACGACGATCCGGTCGACCCAGGCTTTCAGTTGCGATGGAATGGTGAAGTTGTGCATCGGCGCGCCGATGACGATCACGGCCGCCGCGAACAGCTCGTCCAAGTATTTCGCGCCTAGGGCCAAGTCCGGGCCGATCGCGTCGCTCTTCACCGCCGCGCCTTGGAAAACCGCTATGTGCGCCGGCGAGAGGTGCATCGCGGGTGCGGCGGCCAGATCGCGATAGATGACCTCGATGCCGGGGTTCATGGCGCGCTGCGCCGCAACAACCTCGGCCGTCAGAAGTCGGCTGACCGATTGCTCTCCGGTGATACTCGAATCCAAGTGCAGAAGCTGCATGACATCCTCCCTGTTCAATTTCATCGGCAGCGCGTGCCTGCCATTGCTGGGAGAATGTTGTGCTCACCCCCCTCATTCCCAGTAGCGGAATAATTCCGATTCGAACTATCGGCCGGGGCGATGGATGAAGCGGCGTGGTCCACTCGCTACCATCCAAGCGCGGAGCGCCTCAACCACGCTTGGTGCGGATCCTCTCAATTTCCGGCATATACCAAGCGAGCGGAAACGCCAAGTAGATCTCGGTAGCGCGCAGAAGATCAAACGCTTCTTGCCCGTCGCCTTAAAGGCCGCATGGAATGTCTTGTCGAGCCACGCGTTCATAGAGGATCGGTCAAGTGCTTTGGCGTCCGGCAGCTCCGCCTGAATCGATTGCCGCGTGGGCCCGTTGGCGCCGGACCCGACGCCGACGGCGCTGAGGATCAGCGGTACGCCGAACGCCTTCGCCGCGCGGATGAGCATGACGATGTTGAGTTCGATCTCGCTTTCCGGCGTTTCCGAGCGCACGCGCGCGAACATTCCTCCTGGTAGTCGATGAGAATCAGCCCAACGTTCTCATGGCTCTAATTCGCTGCCGGCGTGCATATCTCCGAGGCTCGGTTCAGGCGGCCATTTTCGGCCCGATTCCGATGACGGTTTCACAGGACTGCGCGAACGAGGCCCCAATTTCAGGACTCACCGTCGCACGCATGGAACGATGTCTTCCGGGCGCTACCGCCACCGCTGCGCGCAAAACCGAACGACTTTTCCCTCGACGGTCGAAACGCGAATCCAGCACCCGCCAGCGCTCTTTGCCGGCCATGCAGGCGCGCCCTTTAGTTCAACGTTCTCCGCAGACGCGGCCCGTTGAAGGAAAACCCATGTTGGACGGCGTTTCTCTCGATCAATTGCGAACCTTCATCGCCGCCGTCGACGAAGGCAGCTTCTCCGCGGCGGCGCGCAAATTGCTGCGCTCGCAGTCGGTCGTGAGCGACACGGTCAAGGCTCTTGAGGATCAGATCGGCGTCGCGTTGTTTGACCGCAGCGGTCGCTATCCCAAACTGACCGCAGAGGGCGTCGTGCTGCTGGCGGACGCGCGCAATATCATCAACGGCGTTGATCTCTTGAAAGCGCGCGCCAAAGGCATGGTCGCCGGGCTGGAAGCGGAATTATCGGTCGTTGTCGATGTCTTCTATCCCATCGACGTCATCACGCAGGTGGCGAAGGAGTTTGACCAGCACTACCCTGCTGTCGCTCTTCGCATCTATGTTGAGGCTTTGGGTGCGGCCGTCCAGCCGGTGCTCGATGGGCGCTGCAGCATAGGCGTCATCGGCTCGCTTCCGCTCATCCCCGAAACGCTCACCAACGAAGGCCTTCCCAGCGTCTACTTCGTTATGGTCGCCGCCAGCGATCATCCATTGGCGGCGACGAAGGGAAAGATACCCAGGGAGGCGCTCGCCAAGCATACGCAGATCGTGCTGACCGATCGCTCGGAGCTTTCCTCAGGCCGCGAAATGGGCGTCATGTCGCCGGCGACGTGGCGGCTCGCTGATCTCTTCGCCAAGCACCATTTCCTCCTCACGGGATTGGGTTGGGGCGGCTTGCCCTTGCACGTCGTGCAACGAGACTTGGATGAAGGACGCCTCGCGCTGTTGTCGGTCGAGGAAGTCCCCGATGGCGGCATGCCGCTCTCAATGTCGGCAGTGTGGCGCACCAATTCGCCTCCCGGCCCCGCCGGCAGGTGGTTCATCGAGCGCTTGAAGGAAATCCCGCTTGCAAAAAGGGACCCGGGCAAGGCGCGCACAAAGCGTCGCCGCAGAAAGCGGTCCCGATAGACGCCATGCTTCCATCGCGCGGGCCGAAGGATAGCATCTGAATTATTCGCCTACTGCTTCGGTGCCGCGCTTCCTACCTTTGATGGATTGCCAATCGTGGGAAGGAGGACGCAATGTCAGCCGAAGCAGTATCCACGCGCACTCCGAGCGCGAATGCGGCGCGCCAGATTGCGCTGCGTACGCGTGGGGACTCGCACGGTCCGATCACTCGCCTCGTCAGCCCAGGCGATCTCGGCCAGTACATCAAGCCGTTCGTGTTCCTGGACTATTTCGATGCCGATCCCAAGGGCGCGCCCAAGTTTGGCTTCCATCCCCATTCCGGCATCGCGACGCTCACGCTCATCCTGTCGGGTCAAGCCTCCTACAAGGAGACTACCGGCCGTGAAGGTGTGATCGAAACCGGCGGCGTCGAGTGGATGCGCGCCTCCAGCGGCGTCTGGCACACCGGCGGTATGTCGGGCGAAGCGCGCACGAAGGGGTTTCAGCTCTGGGTCGCGCTGCCGCCGTCGCTCGAATTGGCGGAAGCCGGAAGCCAGTACCTGTCGGCATCCGCTTTCCAGTTCGCGGGGCCCGCGCGCGTGATCGCCGGTGAATACGAGGGCGTGAAGAGCGTCGTCGAATCTCCCGTGGGCATGACCTATCTCGACGTCTGCCTGAAGGCAGGCGGTCGCTGGCGCTTCTCGCCACCCAAGGACCACGACGTCGCCTGGGTGGCTTTGCACGAAGGTCTCTTGTCGACACCTTTCCAGATCGCGGCGGGAAAAGCTGTGGTGTTCGAAGAAGGCGGCGAAGCAATCGAATTCGAAGCCGTGACCGACGCCGGCTTTGTTCTCGGGTCCGCGGTCAAACACCCCTACGATCTTGTGACCGGTCACTACTCGGTCCACACCAACATCGAAGCGTTGCGCCAGGGCGAACAGAATATCGAAACCATTGGCCGGCGGCTGCACAACCAGGGTGTGTTCGGCTCCGCCACGCGCCGCCGGACGGGAGCGACCACATGAGCGATTCTTTCTCCGCACGCCAGATTGAGGCCGCGAAGGCCTATTTCGCGGCGGTCGACGCCGGACGCCTCCCGGACGAACTGTTCGCACGCGACTTCGAGTTCTTCTTTCCGAAGTACGGCGTCGACGAGTTTCACGCGTATGGCGGCGGGACTGCGGCCGGCTACCAAGCCGCGCACTATTGCGACCGTCTCAAATACATGGTCAGCGCCCAGCAGCTGATCGTCGAGGGCACGACATTCGGAAGCGATGGCCACAGCGGCGCTTGGGATGGTGGAAAAACGCCAGGCGGTCGCTTCTGCAGCGTGTTTGACTTCAAACTATCAGGGCCTGATCTCGCGGATGTATATCTATCTCGACCCCGACTACACGAGCCTCGACAAGGAGCGTTTTCATTGGCAGCGCGCTGAGCCGCGCTGGTAGCGGCCGCGCGCTGCGGTGCGCAGTCGCGCGAGACCGAGCGGCTTGGCCGCAAGGTTGTCGCCCTTCAGCTCGAAAGAGCAGTCATTCGAGCCTTCCCGGCGTTCGTCGCGCGACGGTCCTTCCATCGCGTGAACCGATGGAAACCATCTGAATTATCCGGCTACTGAGCCGGCGACGGACCTCCTACCTTTCACGCATTGCCAAGCGCGGAAAGAATCGCGCTGGCTGTGCACGGACGCACCTCGTGAACGGAGTGAAATATGGGCAACAAGAGCACTGCCGCGGAGCTGCTCAAGCGAAGCCTTGATACGTTCCTCGCGAAGGACATGAAGGGTTGGTCGGATCTATGCGACGAGAACGTACTCGTCGAATTTCCGTTTGCGCCCGAAGGTAGTCCCCGTCGACTTGAAGGACCGCGCGCCATCTACGAGTATCTTCGCGGTTATCCTGACCTTATCGATATCCGCAGCATCGCCTCAGCCCGCATCTATCCGACCGACGACCCCAATGTCGCGATCGCGGACTGGCGCGTCACGGGGCAGGTCATCAGCAATGGCAATCCCTACGACATGAGCTACGCCACCTTCGTCACCGTCAAGGACGGCCTCATTCTGCACTATCGCGAGTATTGGAACCCTCAGGCGTTCCAAGCCGCGCTCGGTGCCAAGAGCTTCTAGGGCGTTCATCGGGGCAGCACGGCGGCGGCCCCCCGACACGGCGCGTGACCGCGTCGGCCTAGCGGTGGCTCCGCTTGTTTGAACAGAATTTCCGCGTCGTTAAGTGGGCTCCCGCCGCTCTCGGCTTAAACGGCTCGCCGATCAGGCGCTTGAAGGGAACTCACGAACCAGTTCAGTACACCATTGCCTCAAAGCACGGCTAGGAAATCGCTGGACCACGGCGTGATCGCTACACGAGCGGCTTGGGAGCTGGTGTAGGCGCGGCGCGCTTCAAGAATAGTTCCTGCGACATGATGGTCGAACGGCATCAACTTCGCCTGACGTTTTTTAACGCGGAAAGCCGGAGGTTGCGACAGCTGTTTGCGAGGCCAAAATTTACAAATTTTCAACTCAGCGTGATGAGACCGGCCGCAATCTGACGCTTTTCTGAGTCTCAAACGGCACGCGCTGTACAACACTCCGCGAGTATCATCTTCGTCTGGGCGATGCGCCCCGGTTCTTTGCGGTGATAGGGGTCCGCATGATTGTGACTATGTGGGGGATCTCGACGCAATCATCGCGCGCACCGATCGAACTGACATCTTGTTTATTGCCTATTGGCCGACTGTTCTTGATGTCAGATTCAGTGCTAACGGTAGCAAGGAGGCCGCGCGACCGATGGCGCGACAAGTGGCTCCGGGGCGGATGGAAAATCCCTTAGAGCACAATGGGTCACTGTTACTCACTCATGCGTGAGCATTTCTTTCAGCGGATCCCCTGCCAAACCATATTCGGACGCGCAAGCGACCTTGGCTCCTCTCGATCAAGGTCAATGCTTACCAATCCTGGAGAATGATCATGAAAACCATTGTATCGGCCCTTGTCGCCCTATCCGTGCTCGCCGGCTTGGCCGCCAGATCCGCGAAAGCCGAGGCTGACTATCCAAAGTTTGGCTCTTCTGCTTGGTGGGACCAACAGGAAGCGGAGCACAACTAATAATCGGTGAGGCGCCATACAGCCGATCGAGGACACGGAGTAGGGGTATTCGACGTATTAGAGCAGCTGACCACGCCAGCGGGCGCCCCAGCTTCGAATGGATGGAGACGTCGTCCCCTGCGAGTGGGTGTTAACCAAAATGTTGAGGCGTTTGCGCAGTGCGCCTCATAAGCGCGTCAACCCGGAAGCCCCGGCCCTGTGCCAGGGCTGAGTCTGCTCGGTTAGTCGATCAACGCACGGTGACACACGTGCTCCTTCGCTTTCGACGGCGGCGTTTTCACCCGGCAATGGCTGAAACGAATGAATTGGCTCGGCAACAACACGCGCGCGGCATCAGGGAAATCCTTAGCCATGATGGTGAACTACCTCTACGACCGCGACACCATCGTCAGCCGTCGAGGTCCGTCGTCTGATGCAGTTTGGGGCGAGTATCGACTTGATCCACATCCACTCGTTTCGATCCCGAACGCACGATCGTCCCGCGCACAAAGGCTAGGTCGTTGTCCTCGCGCCGGGTCGATGCGTGTTCTGGGCGGAGGGCAGGTGTGTGAGATGGAGGGCGCACAGCCAAATCAAAACGGAGCGCAGCGGCTACCGCAGGCGCGATCGATTATCTCCCGGCGGCGTTCGGCTGCATCGGGGCTATCCGAGCAACAATGCCAAACCTGCGACCAAAGAGGATAAT